>Ga0207679_10001159_pt1 | contig 16787 bp, 16 predicted proteins | sample KBSC73metaG_FD_184320 | JGI IMG/M metagenome (GOLD analysis project Ga0207679, IMG submission 184320) | Corn rhizosphere microbial communities from Kellogg Biological Station, Michigan, USA - KBS C7-3 metaG (SPAdes) (version 2) | ecosystem: Host-associated > Plants > Roots > Rhizosphere > Soil ... | reverse complement strand
CATTGGGTGTGGCCGGCCTACCCGCAGGAATGTACCCCATTGTCGGATTAGGTTTGCCGGCATGGGGAACAATCGTGAGGACGAGATGAGCAGCCCGTACCCAATGGTGTCGGTCCTCGGCATTCTTATTGGTGCACTCACTTTCGCGGCCGGGCTTATCTGGGTCGAGCGACGGCTGCTCGCATTGTGGCAGGACCGCTACGGCCCTAATCGCGTCGGCCCATTCGGGCTGCTCCAGGTGCTGGCCGATGGTGTCAAAATCTTCATGAAGGAAGATTGGATTCCCCCATTCGCGGACAAACCCGTTTTCATTTTGGCTCCGGCCATCATCATGGTGACGGTGTTGATGTCGTTTGCCGTCGTTCCGGTGGCTCCGGGAATCATCATCAGTGATCTCAACATCGGGCTCCTGTTCATTCTGGCCATGTCTTCGCTCGGTGTGTACAGCGTGGTGCTTGCTGGATGGTCCTCCAACAATAAGTATGCGCTTCTCGGCAGCTTGCGGGCGGCGGCCCAAATGATCAGCTATGAAGTCTTCATGGGGTTGTCGCTGATGGGGGTCGTGCTGATGGCGGGATCGTTCAGCTTATCGGTCATCGTGGAAGCCCAACAGAAGATATGGTTTGTGGTTCCCCAGTTTCTCGGGTTCGTCTTGTTTCTGATTGCGGGCCTGGCCGAAACGCGCCGCACCCCATTCGATCTGCCTGAAGCCGAGAGCGAATTGGTGGCCGGTTATCACACTGAATATTCCGGCATGAAGTTCGGCATGTTCTTTGTCGGCGAGTACCTTGGAGTGACGCTCGTTTCTGCCATGATCACGGTCCTGTTTTTCGGAGGCTGGCTCGGCCCAGGACTCCCGCCGATCGTCTGGTTTCTGTTGAAAACGTGTGTCCTCATAGCCTTGTTCATTTTGGTGCGGGCCGCTCTGCCGCGTCCACGATTCGATCAGCTTATGTCTTGGGGTTGGAAGGTGATGTTGCCGCTGACGTTAATCAACTTGTTGATCACCGGTGCCGTGATGCTTGCATGGAGTTAACGCATGCTCAGCCTACTGAAAACCATCTGGTACGTGTTCCTGCACGCGTTTCGGAAGAGGATCACCGTTCAGTATCCGGAACAGAAACCATATCTGGCTCCGCGCTATCGCGGCAGAATCATTCTCTCGCGCGATCCTGACGGCGGCGAGCGCTGTGTCGCGTGCTACCTGTGTGCTGTCGCCTGCCCGGTGAGCTGTATTGCGCTCCAGGCCACAGAGGATGAGAGCGGGCGCCGGTACCCCGAGTACTTTCGCATCAACTTCTCGCGGTGCATTTTCTGCGGATATTGCGAGGAAGCCTGCCCCACGTATGCGATTCAACTGACGCCTGATTTTGAGATGGGTGAATTCCATCGGCAGAATTTGGTGTATGAAAAGGAAGACCTGCTCATCAACGGTCCTGGCAAATATCCTGGCTATAACTTCTGGAACATAGCCGGCGTGCAGGTCGGTGGGAAGGACAAGGGGCAGGCCGCGCACGAGGGGGCGCCGGTCGACCTTCACAGTCTGCTCCCGTGAGGCATTTGATGGAAGTGGCATTCTATATCGCAGGAGCAGTGGCCATCATCGCCACCGGGCTGATGCTGAGAGATTGGAATGTGGTCCATGCGCTCCTGTGCTTGATCGTATCGCTGTTGGCCGTGGCGATTGTGTTTTATGTGATCGGGGCTCCATTCGTGGCCGCACTCGAGGTCATTATTTATGCCGGGGCCATCATGGTGTTGTTCGTGTTTGTCGTCATGTTGCTCAATCTCGGTGACAGTGCAGTGGCAATGGAGAAAGAGTGGTTGACGCCGAGAAGCTGGACTGGTCCCGCGGTCCTAGCGGGCGTGCTGCTTTGCGAGGTTGCCTATCTTGTGGTTCGAGGCACCGAAGCACATATCGGAATGGGGATGGTGACTCCCAAGCAGGTAGGAATGATGTTGTTCGGACCGTATCTGATCGGCGTGGAGCTGGCGTCCATGCTGTTGTTGGCTGGCCTCGTGGGTGCCTACCACCTTGGAGTTCGCACGACGCATATAGTGGAGATGAGACATGCTCGAGATACCGATACGAGACGGGTTACTCCTAGCGGGGGTCTTGTTCTCGCTGGGACTGACCGGCCTCCTCGTACGCCGTGACCTGATTTTCGTGCTCATGTCGCTTGAGGTGATGCTGAACGCGGCAGGTCTGGCGTTCGTGGTTGCCGGATCGCGATGGCAACAGGCGGATGGACAGATTGTCTTTCTCTTCATTCTCGCCATGGCTGCCGCGGAAGTTTCGGTGGGATTGGCCTTGGTGCTGCAACTGTACCATCAGTTCAAATCCCTGGACGTGGATGCGATGAGCGAGATGAGGGGGTAGCGGCATGGCGTGGCTTTGGCTGATTGTCATGCTGCCACTGATGAGCGCACTCGTGCTCGCTGTGCTCGGGACACACTTCTCAAGGAGAGTCGTGGCGGCTGTGGGTGTTGGATCGATTGGGCTCTCGTCGGTGATCACCATGCTGGCCGCCATTGAGTTTGTAAGTGCACCTCCTGTCGGCCGTGCGTACACGCAGGTGCTCTGGACGTGGATCAACGTCGGTAGCTTCCAGCCGCACATTGGCTTCTATCTCGATCCGCTTTCGCTGGTGATGATCCTCGTGGTCACGTTCGTCGGCTTCTGGATTCATCTCTACTCGGCTGAGTTCATGATGCATGACGAAGGCTATAGCCGGTTTTTTGCCTATATGAACTTGTTTGTCGCCTCGATGCTGACACTGCTGCTCGCCGACAATCTGGTTGTGTTGTATCTCGGATGGGAAGGCGTGGGCTTGTGCAGCTATCTCCTTATCGGATTCTGGTATCGGGATCCGATGAACGGGTTAGCGGCTCGGAAGGCGTTCATCGTGACGCGTGTCGGCGATACGGCAATGTTACTAGGCCTCTTTCTGTTGTTTACGAGTTTAGGCACGATGCAGATTCAAGATCTAATGCGTCGAGCAACGGAGGACTGGACGGTCGGGTCCACCCTGGCTGTTACGGCGGCGCTGCTGCTCTTGGGCGGCGCCGTAGGCAAGTCGGCGCAGCTTCCGCTACAGGTCTGGTTACCGGATGCCATGGCTGGGCCGACGCCGACAAGCGCTCTCATACACGCGGCCACCATGGTGACAGCCGGTGTCTATCTGGTTGCACGCACCCATGCACTGTTCGAATTGGCACCGGCAGCACAATTTGTCGTGGCCGTCACGGGCGCAGCCACCTTGATACTGGCCGGCTGCAGCGCGCTCACCCAACACGACATCAAGCGTGCCCTTGCGTATTCCACAGTGAGTCAGATTGGATACATGTTTCTCGCCCTGGGAGTCGGCGCATGGTCTGCGGCCATTTTCCATTTCGTGACCCATGCATTTTTCAAGGCCCTCTTATTTCTCGGAGCTGGCGTGATCATTGAAGCCCTTCGCGACGAGCATAACATTTTCCGCATGGGCGGTCTGAGCAAGCAGCTGCCGGTTGCGTTCTGGACATTCCTCATTGCCGGCTGCTCACTCGCTGGACTGCCGTTTCTCACTGCCGGCGTCTACAGTAAAGATCTCATCATCTGGAGCGCGTGGGCGGCAGCTCAGGGTCATCCGGCGTTCTGGATCGCCGGAGTAATAGGCGCGTTGCTGACGTCGTTATACACATTCCGCCTCATCTTTCGGGTCTTCTTCGGTCCCATCCAGACGCCTGTCACGAAGCGCCCTGGATACGTGATGACGGTGCCACTCGTGATTTTGGCCTTCTTCGCGACCATCGGTGGATGGGTGAAGGAACCATTGATCCTGCTTCTTCAATCGACATTACCGATGACGATCGAGACGGAAGCAGCGGGCATGACGGAGACATTCTCGGAGGTTGTTGTCGCGCTGGTATTCCTGAGCGGTCTCTACCTCGCATACCTGTTTCATTTGGAGAAGCGGGAGTTGGCGGAAGGTGCACTGAGGAACCCGGTTGCTCGTATGATCCATGCCTGGTGGTTTGCGGATTGGGGGTTTGACTGGCTGTACGACAGAGTCCTTGTCCAACCCATCCTGTGGGTGGCCCAGGTCAATAAGAACGATTTCATCGACGCGGTCTATACCGGCATCGCGCGCCTGACGGAAGCGATGTACCGTTCGCTCCGGCTCACTCAAACGGGATTGGTGCGCTGGTATGCGGCGGGCATTGCGGCTGGTTCGGTGGTGTTCCTTGCAATGGTGGTGTTCCCGTGATTCTCGTTGGGTTCATCGTCATTCCCCTCATCGCTGGCATTCTTGCCTGGCTCGCCGAGCGCCGGAGTCCCCAAGTATCGCGCTGGATCTCGCTCGTCGCAGCGGGATTCGGGCTCTTTCTGACGCTCGCTCTTTGGCTCCAGGAGGGGAGCATGGTGACTGCCGGCGCCGCGCCGCTCTGGCTCGTTGAGTTCGACTCGAGCTGGGTGCCGCGCTTTGGCATTCACTTCCATCTCGGCGTCGATGGCCTCAGCCTCCTCATGCTGGTGCTGACGTTTGTCCTGGGCATCATGTCTGTGCTGTGTTCATGGACGGAGATCCGCGACAAGGTCGGCTTTTTTCACTTCAATCTCATGTGGATGTTGGCCGGGATCGCCGGAGTGTTTCTTGCGCTCGACCTGTTCCTGTTTTACTTTGCGTGGGAACTGATGCTGATCCCCATGTATTTCCTGATCGCGATCTGGGGCCACGAGCGAAGGATTTACGCCGCCATCAAGTTCCTGCTCTTCACGCAGCTCAGCGGATTGCTGATGTTGATCGCCATCCTGGCACTCTACTTCGTGCATCATCAGACGACAGGCGTGTACACATTCCAGTACGGGGATCTGCTCGGCACGCAGATGTCTCCACGAGCTGAATTTTGGATCCTCCTCGGATTTGTCATCGCGTTCGCCGTCAAGTTACCGATAGTTCCCCTCCATACATGGCTACCCGACGCACATTCCGAAGCTTCCACTGCAGGAAGTGTGATCCTGGCCGGCCTCCTGCTGAAGACCGGTGCCTATGGGCTGTTGCGTTTCGTCGTACCGCTGTTCCCGAACGCCTCCCATGAATTCACGCCCGCCGCTTTTGCGCTCGCAGTGATGGGGATCGTCTACGGGGCGGTGATGGCCTTTGCTCAGACCGATCTCAAACGCTTGGTGGCCTATACCAGCGTGAGTCATATGGGGTTTGTCTTGCTCGGAATCTTTTCCTGGAACTCGTTCGGCCTGCAAGGCGCGGTCATGACGATGATCTGTCACGGCCTGAGCACAGGCGCGTTGTTCATTTTGGTCGGCGCGCTCCAAGAACGCACCCGCACGCGCGACATGGAACGAATGGGCGGGCTGTGGACCGCCGTTCCACGCCTGAGCGGAGCAGTACTCTTTTTCGCCCTGGCTTCGCTGGGCCTGCCAGGCCTGGGGGACTTTGTTGGCGAGTTCTTGGTCTTGCTGGGCTCGTATCAGATCAGCGTGGGGATCACAGTGATTGCCGCTCTCGGCATTCTGGCGTCAACGCTCTATGCCCTTCGTCTGGTGCAGCGAGTGTTTCATGGAGAGAACATCCGGGGGTGGGAGTTACCGGATCTGTCACCGCGTGAAGCCCTTATCGTTGGCCCCATGATAGTGGCGCTGCTTTGGCTGGGATTGTATCCGCAGCCTATTCTGAATACTTTCGGGCCGGCGATGCACAATTTACAAATACAACACCAAGCCAACCTCGCGGCCATGGTTTGGCAGAAAAGATAATCTCGTGACGCGGTCTGACTGCCTCGCACTTTTACCGCTCATCCTGATTGCCGTTACGTCGATTCTGGTTATGCTGGGCATTGCGTACAAGCGCATTCATGCGTTGGCAGCGGCGTTGACAGTTGGGGGGCTTAGCGCTGCTTGTTGTTCACTTCTTTTGGTCATCCCGCTCGTGCCACGGCAAGTGACCACACTGCTGATCATCGATCGCTTTGCCTTGTTCTACATGGGTGTAATCATCGTTTCGGCGGGCGCCGTGGCAACGCTTTCATACGCATATTTCCAGAAGCATGTGGCGCATTGTGAGGAGTTGTATCTGCTCCTGCTCATCGCAACCTTGGGATGCACAGTACTTGTCGCCAGCAGTCATCTTCTGTCGTTCTTCTTGGGACTGGAGATTCTGAGCGTATCACTGTACGCGATGATTGCCTTTTTGAAGGACCGCAGGCAGTCGCTTGAGGCCGGCATGAAATATCTGGTGCTCGCGGCAGCTTCCTCCGCCTTTCTCTTGTTTGGCATAGCGCTCATCTATGCTGAGCTCGGTACAATGGAATTCTCGCGTATTGCCACAGCCCAACCTGCTACGTCACATCTGGCGCTTCTCTTGCCGGGAATCGTGTTGATCGTGACGGGGATCGGTTTCAAGCTTGCAGTGGTGCCGTTTCACCTCTGGACACCTGATGTCTATGAAGGGGCGCCGGCTCCGGTCACTGCATTCGTTGCGACCGTTTCCAAGGTCGCGATCTTCGCGGTGGTGCTGCGCTTCTTTTACCACTTCGAGATGCACCAGTCTCGCGCGGTATTCGTCATGTTCATCATCATCGCCGTCGCTTCTATGGTTGCCGGCAATCTGTTGGCCCTGTGGCAAAACAATGTGAAACGCATTCTGGCCTATTCATCGATCGCACACTTCGGCTATATGCTGGTGGGCTTTGTGGCCGGCGGGAATATGGCAGTCGAAGCGGTGACGTTCTATCTTGTGGCCTATACAGTGACGACGCTGGGTGCCTTTGGAATCGTGGCAACGCTTTCCACGTCTAGCCGCGACGCAGACATGTTGGACGATTATACAGGGCTGTTTTGGCACCGACCTCTCATGGCGGGAATCTTCACTGTGATGTTGCTGTCGCTCGCCGGGATTCCTGCCACAATGGGTTTTCTGGCCAAATTTTACGTGCTCGCGGCGGGAGCCTCGGCCATGAAATGGTCCCTCATCATCATCCTCGTGATGACCAGCACCATCGGTCTGTTTTTCTACCTGCGCATTCTCGTGGCGCTCTACTCTGCGTCATCCGATCGCGCAGCAACAGCGGAGCCACTCGTTCCCGCCAATGGCATGGTATTGGCCCTGTTAACAACCTTCCTTTTCTGGTTTGGAATCTATCCTGCTCCATTGGTGGATGTGATTCAGGCAAGCGCGGTGCCATCCGTTGAATTACTGGCGCGGAACTAAGAAATGAGCCGTAGCCTCAGCAAGCTAGAGAAGTGTAGGGCCTAAGAAGCGATAACATGCCGAGGAATAACCTAATCAATGCGCGGATGGGTCTGGAAACTGATCCGGTAGCATAAGGAGGAGAGGTAACCATGAAAATGTCGGTTGTGGGCATTAATATCTATTCAGTTCCGAAGGGAAAGGAAGAGGAGTTTATCCGATGGTGGAGCGACATGCGGGAAAGGCTCATCAGTGGAACGGGATTCGTCGCCGGCAGACTCCATCGCAATCTCGATGACGATGCACTGTTCAACTTCATTAACGTGGCGGAATGGGAGGATGAATTGTACTCGGCGCACTATAAACGGAGTGCCGCCCAAATGAAAATCGAAGCGAGAGAATTTGGTGCCGAAATGACCCCTGGCTTATTTGCCGTGGTGTCGGACTACTAAATGCCATGCGTCCTTGGCATCGCTCTTTTTGGGCAGGATATCGAACAGAAAAAGAGCACAGTTCCGGGCACACTGGAAAGTGTGCCCGGAACCTCTCTACCGTCATACGGCTCACAAGTTATTGGAACATGGCGGAGGGGGCGAGATTTGAACTCGCGGACCCCTTACGAGGTCTCCGGTTTTCAAGACCGGCACGTTCGGCCGCTCCGTCACCCCTCCATATCCTGCTCGATCCTGCTTGCCCCGACGGGGAGCATACCAACCTTGGTTGACCCGCGGGCTCTCGTTACCCGCGGATAGAATCTTATGCGTCTTACTCTTTCGTGATTCGTTCGAGCCCGCCCATATACTGCCGCAGTGCCGGAGGAATGACCACCGAACCATCCGGCTGTTGATAGTTCTCCAAAATTGCCACGAGCGTGCGCCCGACGGCAAGCCCGGAGCCGTTGAGCGTATGGACGAACTCTGTCTTGCTGTCCTTCCTTCCCCCGGCACCTTTGAAGCGAATACTCGCGCGCCTGGCTTGAAACGCTTCGAAATTACTGCAGGAGGAAATTTCCCGGAAGTGGTTCTGCGAGGGCAGCCAAACTTCAATATCGTAGGTTTTGGCGGAGGCAAATCCCATGTCGCCGGTGCAGAGGAGCATGACCCGGTGAGGAAGGCCAAGACGCTGGAGGACGGCTTCCGCATGGCCCGTCAGTCGTTCCAGTTCCTCATAGGACTGCGCCGGTTGGGTGAACGCCACCAGTTCGACCTTGTTGAATTGGTGGAGCCGGATTAAACCTCTCGTGTCTTTCCCGTACGAGCCGGCCTCACGGCGAAAGCAAGGTGTGTAGGCGGTATACCGAATCGGTAGCGTCGATTCGCTGAGGACTTCCTCGCGGTGTAAATTGGTCACCGGAACTTCCGCCGTCGGAATCAAGAAGTAGTCTTCATCGCGCAAGCGGAACAAGTCTTCCTCGAATTTCGGCAGCTGACCGGTCCCCGTCATGGCCGCACGATTGACCATGAAGGGCGGCAACACTTCCCGATAGCCGTGCTCTGACGTGTGGAAGTCCAGCATGAAATTGATCAGCGCCCGTTCGAGCCTGGCTCCGGCACCCATCAGGACGGCGAAACGCGCACCCGTGATTTTTGCCGCACGATCGAAGTCCAAAATGCCGAGTTGCTCGCCGATGTCCCAATGGCTCTTGGGTGGCACGGTGAATGCGGGGAGTGGGCCCCATCGACGCACTTCAAGATTGTCGTCGGCGCTTTGTCCGATCGGCACTGAGGCATGGGGGAGGTTGGGAATCCGGAGGGCAACACTGCTGAGATTGTCTTCAATGGTCCTGAGCGACGCGTCGCACTCCGCGATCCGCTCACCGACTCGTTTCATGGCCGCGATGGCCTCATCAGCCGGCTGTTTCTGCCGTTTCAGCCGTGCGACCTCCTCGGAGCCTTTGTTCAAGTCAGCCCGCAGCTCTTCCGCCTGCATGGTCACGGCCCGCCGTTCATCAAGCCATTTGCGCAACGCATCCCACTGTACGTCTCGTCCCCGAGCACCGAGTTGCTCGCGGATCCCATCTAACTGTTCGCGGAGCTGACGCTGGTCGTGCATAGAGGCGCATTCCCTGATGAGCGCTGGAATCTAGCATCGAGGTCCCATGGAGTCAATGAACGCAAGGCTGGCGCGGGTTGACAGGGTCAGGGAAGAGGAGAGACGATGACGTCATGCGGCCGACTTCCAATCCGCCGAATCCGTTCGAATCTAGACATCGTGATTTGCTCGAGCCGGCGCCTGCGGCCCGCCTCGAAATGTATGACGATGCGAGCAGGGAGATTCTCAGCAGGAACGACAGTCCAGACCTGTCGTTCCGGTGGAGCGTGAATCCCTATCGGGGCTGCTTTCACGCCTGCGCTTATTGTTATGCCCGCCCGACTCATGAATACTGGGGCCTCGGGGCGGGCACCGACTTCGAATCCAAGATCATCGTCAAACGTCAGGCGAGCGCACTCTTGCGGCAGGCCTTTGAAAAGCCCTCCTGGAAGGGTGAGTTGATCGTCTTCTCGGGCAATACCGATTGTTACCAGCCGCTTGAAGCCTCCCTGGAGTTGACGCGGACCTGTCTCGAGGTCTGCGCCGAATACCGCAATCCGGTTGCCATCATTACGAAAGGTGTCCTGGTGCAGCGGGATCTCGATATTCTTCAGCGTCTCCAGCGGGAGGCCTGGGTGCGCGTGTACTTCAGCATTCCATTCACCGATGACGAGGTCGCCCGCAGGGTGGAGCCGCAGGCGCCCACGAGCCGTAAGCGCTTCGAGGCCATGGCCAAGTTATCGGAAGCCGGCATTCCGACAGGTATTTCGATCTCGCCCATTATCCCGGGACTCAATGATGAAGACATTCCGGAATTACTGCAGCGTGCAAGGGAGGCAGGTGCTCGTGAGGCGATGTCGACGCTCCTGCGATTGGCCAAATCGGTGGAAGCCGTCTTCGTCGAACGGATGTCCGAAGCCTTCCCGGAGCGAATCGGGAAGATGACCCATCGCATCCAGGAGGTTCGGCGAGGCGCCATGACGGACGGAGCGTTTTTTTCACGGCATCATGGGGAAGGGCCGTATTGGGGGATGATCGAGCGGTTGTTTAATGTGGCGAAGCGGAAAACCGGCTTTACAGAATCGGACGATCAGCCGGTGCCTCATACGTTCCGCCGTCCAGGAAGCGAGCAAGCGCGGTTGTTCTGACCATAGGAGATGAGCGATGAAGCATAATCCGGGGTTTCTCAAACTGGTGGACGCGGCGCGGGCCAGAGTCAAGGAATGCTCGATCGCCGAGGCCAAACGCAGGCTGGATCGCGGCGAGGTCGTACACTTCATTGATGTGCGTGAAGATCATGAGTTTGCCAAAGAACACGCAAAAGGCGCCCGGCACGTTGGCAAGGGTATCATCGAACGGGACATTGAAACCTTGGTCTCCGACAAGCAGGCCCCGATTCTTCTGTATTGCGGTGGTGGCTACCGGTCGGCGCTAGCGGCCGATGCACTGACGCAGATGGGTTACACGAACGTCACATCGATGGACGGCGGCATCAAGGCCTGGAGAGAGGCGGGCTATCCGATGGAATCCTGACGGAACCTCGCTGGCGAAGTTCCGTCGGCGGCAGGACGGGTCACTTATTGTTGACCCGATCGAATTCCTTGATCACCTGATCTGTCAGATCGATGGTGTCCTTGCTATAAATCACGATCTTGATGGTTTGCTCGCTGCCTTTGTCGACGACGATGGCAAATCCGCCTTTTTCAGCCACCGTCTGGGTGGCGAGTGCGATCCGTTTCATATAGTCGTCGACGAGCTCTTTCTGTTTGCCCTGCAGCTCCTGATTAAACTCCTGCGCGCGTTTCTGATAATCCTGAATCTTGCTGCGGAACTGTGCTTCCTTTTCTTTCTTTTCTCCTTCGCTGAGTTTCGAGGCGGATTCTTTCAGAGTCTTTTCCGTGTTGCGCAGTTCTTCCTCGTCACGGGAAAGCAGCTTCTGTCTCGTCGAGACGTATTCCTTGAGCCCGTCCAGCGCTTTCTTGCCCGCCTTCGATTTTTCCAAAACAACCTGAGGGTCAATGACGCCCATCTTGAAAGCATCCGCAGCTGCCGCGCCGGAAGCCGAAAGGATGAGCCACGTCCCGGTGACCGCCAATGCCACCATCATCTGACCCCAACGGGTCTTCGCCTTAGGCATAGTATCCGCTCCTTAATGGATGAGAAGCTGTGCTGTTGTGAAGAGGGGAGAATAGCGGCGCGGGCTAGTACTGTCAAGGGAGTGACGCGGGGCCGTCCTCGTCGCCGGTCCGGCCGTCAGACGAAGTAGCGGTTGGTGTCAATTTTGTGCTCGGTGTTGTCAATGAGGCGAACGATGTAGTGACGGTATTCGCCGTTCTCGTTCTTCTCACGGAGATCGAGTTCACGGCCGTTTTCGATCGCTTCGCCCTGGGGATCCGTGATGACCTTGACGTAGGGGTACTCCGCCTCAGACGGATCCGAAGCCGGCTTCAGCACGACGGCCAGCTCGTTGCTGTCGAGCAGGACCAAGCTGCCGATTGGAATGATACCGACGCACGTCATGAACAGTTTCATCAGGATCGGGTCGAAGGATTTTCCCGCTTTGCCGAACATGAATCCCAGGACTTTCGACGGGGACATCGGTTCGCGCCGATACACGCGCGACGAGGTCATGGCGTCATAGCAGTCCGCGATCATGAGAATGCGGCCGGTCATCGACAGCTTCCACGAAACGTTCAATTTCGGGTAGCCCGAAAAGTCGAGATTCATATGGTGCTCGAATGAGGCCGACGCCATCCGGCCTGGCAGGTTGGTAATGCCGCGCATCTTGGCCAGGCTGAGCGCGCCTTCCGTGGGATGATTGCGCATCATGCCCCATTCTTCTTCGGTGAATTCGCCGGGCTTGTTGAGCACTTCCATGGGAATCGTGGCCTTCCCTAAATCATGAAACAAGGCTGCGAGCCCCAAATCCGCAAGCTCGACTTTGGGGTAGCCGGCGCGGTTACCGAGCGCCATGGACAGCAGGGCGACGTTGACCGAATGGTTGTGCGTATACTGATCGTGACAGCGAAGGGTCGTGAGGCCCAACAGGGAGGCCTCGTCGTTCATCATCAGATCGACGATACTTTGGATCGCCCGCTTCGCCTGCTTGAAGCCGATCGTGCCTTTCTCCCGGGAGTCTTGCACCAGGGTGCCGACGGCTGATGCCGCATTGGCATAACGGCTCTTCGCCGTGGCTTTGCCGCGGAGCACGCGCCGCTCCTCGACGTCGATGCCCTTGACGGCGTGCTGCTCCAGCGCAGCGCGCAGCGTCGAAATGGAGCTGTTGGCTGTATCAAACAGGCCCAATTGAAAGATGAGTTCACGAAAGTCCCGCGACTCGACGTCTTTGGAAAAGGACACTCCGCCGATGTTCCACTGATTCAGTGTATCGATGACCGTCGCAAACACCGGCATCTGGGCCGACGTGACTTTCAGATGCCGCTGGCCCAAGAACAGGAAGTCGTTCTGCAGACGGACAGTAATCGGTTCGTCCTGGGCAAGGGCCTTGATCACCGTGAGGGCGCTATCGACAGGACTGTCCAGTGCCGTGTTGGTGCGCCCGTGCAATTTGGACATTTTGATCAGGATGCTCATCTGCGTGACCAACTGGGTCCCGAGCATCAGGATCTGCTGATCGTAGATGTCGCCGGCTTCCGAGCCTTTCGCGACCTTCTTGGTCAACGACTTCTCATGCGTCAGGATCGGTTGGGTCGCTGTGATGTCGGGAGCGCGTACTGGATCAGCCATGAAGTGACATCCTCGAGTTTCCGATGTTATGCGGTCCGCTGCTGTTTGGTGGCGCCGGCGATCGCCGTTATGCACGCTTGCTTGACAGTGGCGGTACCTTTCTTGGTGCCGGTGTCCAATGCGGCCAGCGCGGCAATAGTTCCAAGCTTGCCAAGTGCATCGACCGCCAACAGGGCAAGGTCCTCCCGTTTCTTCCGGTTGGTCCAACCCCATTCGGTCAGCAGCATTGTCCAATAGGGCACTGCGTCATCTCCCGCGGTCATGCGCATCGCGTGGAATATATTTCGCTTCTCCGCCGGCTCACGATCGTTGAAATTTTCGGCATTGACGATCGGTTCCCACATGGCAAAGGTCGCCGCGTAGTGGCCGGTCAGCAGGGGTTTGAGCGTTGCCAGGCGTACGCCTTCGTCCGCATCGTTGAGCAACGAAACGAGTTTCGCCGCGCTTCCGCTGGGCCTGAGGCCGGCCAGCGTCCTGATGACCTCCCGTCTGATCAGCGGATCAGGGTAGCGCATGATTTTTTCCACGGCGTCCGCGAGCTTCGGGTTGTTCCAACGGGTAATGATTCCAAGGAGGTTGCGGACAAACGCCGGCCGGCGATCGGTCAGGTGTTTCACAAGGACGTCAGGGGTCTCTTTCGCCAGCTCGACCAGGGCATTGGCGATCAGCCCCTGATGGGCCGGCTGCTGCAGATCGCCGAGCAGCGCGCAGAGGGCCGGCATGGCCGACGGTTTCATCATGAGCAGGACATTCTCGAGTCCGTCGGTGCGGGGCTTGTCGGCGGTGTTGAGATACTGTTGAATCAGCGTTACCAATTCCTGGCTGCCGAGCTGATCGAACATGCTCCGGAGCTTCTGCGTGTGCGTCTCGGTCAGATCCGGCCTCAGCGCCTCCGCTTCCGACAGCAGACCCAGGACATGCTCGACGATGCGCCAATGGCCGCCTTGAAACAGGGAACGGAGGATGCCTTCGAAAATTTCGAACAGCTTGTTCAGCAGGTCCGGCGAGCGTTCGGACGACAGCACGGCGGTGAGGATGTCCAGGAGATAGAGGATGTTGTCGCGGTTGGATTCCTCGGCAATGTCGCGTGCCAGCGAGGCCATTTCTTCTTCGGTGACCTCGTAACCCATGACGCTGGTCGAGAGTCTGGATTTTCGCTGCTGCTGATCGCCCTTCCCCTCCTTGAGATTCTTGGCATTGGCTTCGTCGAGAATTTCCCTCAGCGATCCCTCGTCCGGGGCCTTTCCCTGAGGGGAAAGCACATCATCCACCTCGGACAGCTTCATGACCTCGTCGGCGGTGACGATCGAAAGGGTCGGCAGGTTTCTCGACCATAGCCGCGTCACGATATCGTCGTCTTCGTTGCCGTCCGCCCCGCTGGTGTTCCAGAGGGCATCAAAAAAGAAGAGGACGTCGTCCTGCTCAATGCCTTGATGAAACGTGAGTTCCCGGATGCCGTCGCTGTACAGCTTAAAGGCGAAGTTCTCGCTCGATTCGCCTGCCTGCGAGTTGTAGACGGCCGTGTCTTTGAAGAAGAGACCCTCGCGCTGGACGATAAAGGTCAGGGCGTTGTAGCGCTCCACATGGTTAATCAGTTCGGTGTAAAACTGATCGAAAAACTTCTTTGCCACGCTGTTTTCATGGCCGAAGGTCCGGAGGTTTTTCGAGGCCCGATCCAGCGACCTCAGAAGCTGGGCGACCGAGCCCAGTTCCGGGTCAACAGTAGGCTTCGTGGCCATGGCGGCCGCCATCATGTCCTGGGCAGCTTTGAGGTCAGACATTACATCTGTCGTACCGGTAACCCTGCATTTGGTCAAGGAATTCACAAGATTTGGATTCCGTGCCATTGGCTCTATTTGGCCGAGCCTGCTCCGTAGTTGTCCTACATAGAGCGGACTCAGTAGAATCGCCCCGAAGCTTCGTACAGTGTGATCCGCTGCGTACCGTGGAGGAGTTCCGTGACCATCATTTGCTTCGGTGACAGTCTGACGGCCGGGTTCCAATCTCCGACGCCGAATGACCCGGCCGGCCAGGAGACCCCGTACGGCCTGTTTCTACAGGAATGGCTGGGGCCGTCCGTCGAGGTTCGAATCAGTGGAGTCTGCGGAGAACTCACAAGCGAAATGGCGATGCGTTTTCGACGCGATGTCCTGCAGCATCGACCCACTCACGTGGTGGTGCTCGGCGGGACTAACGACCTGGGCTGGAATGCCGCTCCGGCGGACATCATGAGAAACCTGGTCAAAATGCATGAGCTCGCTCGGGCCTCGCAGATCACGCCGGTGCCCGTCACGGTGCCGTCCCTGCGGGTGGATGTTTCGGAAGGAGGAGTCGACGCGCAGTCATGGCTCGAGCAGCATCTGGAGCGGCGCCGTCTATTGAACGCGTTGATCGAGGACTACGCCGTCTCAAAACAGCTGGCCTGGGTCGACCTGTTCACGGCGACCGCCGATCCGGAGACGAGCCAGTTGGCCGCTCAGTATTCCAACGACGGTCTGCATTTGACCACTGCAGGCTACCGCCTGCTGGCCAGGTTGCTCTACAATCAGGTGTTTGCGAACGCTACGGCGAGTGATCGAAAGCGGATACCATGATTGCTGAAGTTTCGGACCGGGATTTCGACAAGGTGGTGGGAGCTTCGAAGGCGCCGGTACTGGTCGAATTCTGGAAACCGGGCTGCAGCGGCTGCAGGTCCTTGACCCGGCAGCTGGAACGTCTGGCCGGTGAGGTCGGCAGCTCTCTCCTGGTGCTCAAGATGAACGTCGAGGAGAACTTTCAGATCCCGGCCGAATTGGAAATCACGTCCTTACCTGCGCTGGCACTGTATCGGGAAGGGCATTTCGAGCGGTTCATCGGGGGACTCGGCACGAAAGAGGAAATTCTCAAACAGCTTCAACTGCCGGGGCAGCCGGTCACAGAGGCCTCCAGGTTCGGCCGTCCTGCTGGATAAGCCGATCCGCTTCGACGGGGCCGGAGGAGCCCGCGCGATATTCCGGGAGCCATCGGGACCCCTGTTGCTGCCAGGCTTCGAGGATCTTCGTGATCCACGTCCATGAGGCTTCCACGGCATCTCTTCGCATGAATCGTGACGCATCACCGGCCATGACATCCAGGAGCAGCCGTTCATAAGCCTCGGGCGAAGGTCGGCCGAACACTTCGGCATATTTGAACGCCATCTCGACCGGGTGGGTCTGCTCTCTGGTGCCCGGGACGCGGGACACGATCCGTAGCGATAAGCCTTCTTCGGGTTGGATGCGCAGGGCGAGAACATTGGCCGGCTGAGGATGCTGCGGATTGGTGTTGAACAAGATCTGAGGAATGTCCTTGAATTGCACGGCCACCTCGCTCGCCCGCTGCGGCAAGGCTTTGCCGGTCCGCAAGTAAAACGGCACACCGGACCAGCGCCAATTCTCGACGAAGCATTTCACTGCCACATAGGTTTCCGTGGTTGAGTCAGGTTTCACCCCGGATTCACGGCGGTATCCGGGCACGGGTTTGTCGTCCGCCATACCGGCGGCGTATTGCGCGCGGACAGTGTAAGTTTCCACGTCTTTGCCTGTGATCGGCCGCAGGCAGCGCAGCACTTCCATCTTGGCGTTCCTGACGACGTCGGGGTCAAGCGAGTAGGGCGGTTCCATCGCGACCAGACAGAGGAGTTGAAGCATGTGGTTCTGGATCATGTCGCGGAGCGCACCGGCTTCCTCATAGTAGGAGGCTCTCGTGCCGACGCCTTCGGCCTCGGCGACCGTGATCTGGACATGGTCGATGTATTTGTGATTCCAAATCGGCTCGAAGATGCTGTTGCGAAGCGCACGACCA
>Ga0207679_10001156_pt1 | contig 16830 bp, 15 predicted proteins | sample KBSC73metaG_FD_184320 | JGI IMG/M metagenome (GOLD analysis project Ga0207679, IMG submission 184320) | Corn rhizosphere microbial communities from Kellogg Biological Station, Michigan, USA - KBS C7-3 metaG (SPAdes) (version 2) | ecosystem: Host-associated > Plants > Roots > Rhizosphere > Soil ... | reverse complement strand
GGCACGAGAACGTTGCGGGGCATGACAGTCACGGTGTTTCACGATACGAATCCCGGCAATCACGGACCGTCCGACAGTTTTTATCGGCGCGACGTCGTCGGGATCGTGTATCACGGCTCTGAGCCAGGCACACCCTTGGAAAAGCAGCTCATTCCGTATCAGATTGTCCGGTTTCCGATCAAAATTTCTTCGACGATCCAACAGTTCGACAAGAAGGGATTGGATTTCGGGACGGATTTGGATCGTGACGGCGTCAACGAAAAAGTGGACGCGCAGGGGACCTCGACCGTCGCCGGACTGGAAACAGTCACGGTAGAGGCGGGGACATTCAAGGACGCCGTGAAAGTTGAAGCTTATATGCGGATGAAGATTCACCTCTCCGGCGCGACGCGAACCGTCACGGGTACCGATGTGATGACCGCCTGGTTTGCCAAAGGGGTGGGACTGATCAAGTATGTCGAGCGGCAGGAGCTTTCTCCGCTGGAAGATCGCGGCGTCATTACCGAGATCACGGAGGAGCTGGACTCCTACGAAGTCAAGCCGTCGAAGGCGTCACTCGGCCGGAGCGAAACCCCGGCGGAGGGTTTGTTCGCTCACGACACGGCTGATCACAAACTGCATCAGGTAGTCTTCGCCTCCCGCCTTCGCTCCCACCCCTGAGAACCGGTGCCCGCCGAACGGCTGGCGGTGAACCAGTGCGCCGGTGATGGGTCGATTCAAGTACAGGTTTCCGACGTCGAATCTCTGCCGCGCCAGATCGAGATTGGCGGGACTGCGCGAATACACGCCGCCCGTCAACGCGTACTCGGTGGCATTTGCGAGATCGAGGGCTGCTTCGAAGGAATCGGCCTTGAGGACGGCCAACACCGGACCAAAGATTTCCTCCTGGGCGATCCTGGCGGTCGGAGCGACATCGGCAAAGACCGTCGGCCCGATATACCAGCCCGGCTGCGCCACCCGACCCTCGACGACCACTCGCGCTTCCTGGCTTCCGAGCTTGATGTAGTTGAGAATTCTCTCCTGAGCCCGCTCGTCGATCACCGGGCCCACCTGTGTGCCTGGCTCCTCAGGATTGCCCACTCGAAGACTCCCGATCGCCTCGCGAAGTCGCGAGAGAAATAGATCGTATACGGCGCCATGCACAATCGCGCGTGAGCAGGCCGAGCACTTCTGGCCGCTGTACCCCGTACTGGACGCGATCACGCCAGCCACGGCCTCGTCCAAATCAGCCGTTTCGTCGATGATGATCGCGTTCTTTCCACCCATTTCGGCAATGACACGTTTGACCATCCGCTGCCCCGGCGCCACCAGGGACGCCCGCTTCAACAATTCAAGGCCCACCTGCTTTGAGCCCGTGAAGGCAATGGTCACGATCTCCGCATGCTGCGCTAACGCACGACCGGTCTCCGGCCCGCCGGGAAGACAGAGCAGCACCGTCTGGGGGACGCCCGCCTCGATGAGAATCTCGGCCAGCAACTGGCCGGTCACCGGCGAACGCTCCGATGGTTTGAAGAGGACTGGATTGCCAGTGACGAGCGCGGCCGACACCATCCCCGCAGGAATGGCGAGAGGAAAATTCCAAGGGGCAATCACGGCCGTGATGCCGCGCGGTTCCACCAGACGATGGTTGAGCTCTCCAGGCGCCTGTCCCAGACGTTTAGGGGCCGCGACACGCAACCACTCGGCACCATAAAATTCCAGAAAATCGATCGCTTCCGCGACGTCCGCATCGGCCTCCCGCCACGGTTTTCCACACTCCAACATTTCCCACGCCGCGAGCGTCTCTCGCCGAGACCGCATCAGCGCCGCAGCGGCCCGTACGATGTCGACGCGCCGCTCGGGAGACAGAATCCGCCATGCCGTCCATCCCTGGGCAGCCAGCCGAATCGCCTCCTCGACATCGGCCGCGGCTGCGGCCGGGACAATCCCGACGATCTCTTCCGGCCGACTCGGATTGTATGAATGCATCGGCGGACCGGTCAGGGTGAGGCCACCGGCGACAGCAGGTCGCGTTCGCCCCAGCTCTTGTTTCACCTGAGCGATCGCGTCCTGCATCGCCGACCGCGTCTCGTGCCGGGAAAAGTCCCGCAAGGGTTCGTTGCAAAACTCCGCGGGAACAGGTGTGGCATCGGAGAAGGATGACGCGGCGGGCGGAGCCAGCAAGGTGGTCAGCGACTGCGACTCCACGAATTCCTTCCGCAAAAATGATTCGTTCGAGGTGTTTTCCAGCAGCCGGCGTACCAAATAGGCCATCCCCGGGAGCAGTTCGCCGACCGGCGTATAGAGCCGCAGACGACGTCCACGCCGCAACACAGCTTCCTGGAACGGCTCGGCCATGCCGAAGATCATTTGGTATTCCCAGGTGGACGGGGAGAGACCCAACTCTTGGGCCACCGCCTCGACATAGGCCAGTGTCCGCAGATTGTGCGTACCGAAGGCCGGACGGATCACCGCGCTGGCTTCCAGCAACGTACGCACGAGCGCTTCATAGTTCGTATCGGTATCGGCCTTATGCTCGAACAGAGGCACCGGCCAGCCCCGTTGCCGGTAACGGATCGTATCCGAATCCCAATAGGCGCCCTTCACCAGCCTGAGCGTCACGGGGGTCCCCCGTTGTCGCACCCACCTCAGCAAGGCCTCGACATCCTGCACCGTTGCACGATGATAGGCTTGGACCGCCAAGCCCGCGTGCGGAAACGTCCGATAGGCCGGTTCCATGAAAAGCCGGGTAAAGATCGCAATCAGGAGATCCTTTGTCTCCGCCTGCTCCATATCGAAGATGAGCGAAGCCGGCGCCCGCATGGCCGCATCGACAATCGGACGGAGCCGGCGGGCCACGGACTCAAAACTGCCGTCGGGATCGATGGGATCCAGATGAGGAGACAGCGCGGAAATTTTCAATGAGAGTTGGACACGCGGCACCGGTCCGAAGTGATCCTGCTCGAGCAGGGGAGCGGACTCCCAGGCCTGAGCCGCCTGCGCCAAGCCTTCCAGCACCTGCACACAGCGATCGCGATACCGGTCGGCTTCTTGATCGCTGATGGTGGCTTCCCCGAGCAGATCGACCGACCAGGCTTTGCCCTCGGTCCACAAGTGCTTCAACACCGGCGTCGCATCGGCCACCGACGAACCCGCAATGAAGGTGCGTGCCATTTGTTCCACTTGTGCGCGAATGGCATGGCCGCTCAGGCGTGCACCGATGCCGGTCGCTGCGAGGGCTTTCAAGCCCCAGCCGAGCCCGAAGGCCTGACCGGCCATCGATCCGAAATACTCCTGCGCCAGGGTCACGACCCGCTGGTCGTCGCTGACCGAGGGCAGCATGTCGATGAAACGAAACAACTGGGTTTTGAAGTCAAGATTGTGCATCGCGAGGTTGATGGCCGCCTGAGACCACCACCGCCGTTCAAATAGCGTCGGGGATTGGCCTCCGGAAAGCCGGGCCAATTCTTCCCCGATCTGCCGAACTGAGGATTCCAATTCACCCGCCACGGTCACGGACGACCTTTCACGAAGCGGAATGGGAGGGTTTCTTTCTTTCAGTATACACCTGGAGGTGCCGATTCAATTTTGGTCTGGCAAAGAATTTCTTGATTAAAGTCCGGTACTTCTGTACTCTTACGGAGGATGAGTTTTCGGTCCCGGCCAGCTTGAGATTTAAGTGCATTCCCCCACACGCCGGACGTCAGAGTGTTCGAGCAGAGGCGAACGCTCCGTGTGCCTCGAGGTCGTGGACGGCGGGATGTACGGGACAATGATCAGTATTCATAGGACAAAGGGAGTGATGAATGCCTGACGCTGTTGGAAAGACACCGTTTGCCTATAAGACTTTCATCCTGTTTTGCCTCGTCGCTGCCACCACAGTGATCGGCACTCCGCTCTTCGGATACCTGTACGGCTACACGCTCTTTGATTGGGTGGTCTTTTCCATTCTGTACGTGGCGACCGGTCTCGGGATCACCGTCGGCTATCACCGGTTGATTTCCCACCGCAGTTTCGAGTGCCATCCCTGGGTCAAAGCCCTGTTGCTGATCGCAGGAGGCTGGGCCCTCCAGAATTCGGCGCTTCGATGGTGCGCGGACCACATTCGGCATCATGCGCGGACGGACCAGGAAGAAGATCCCTACAACGCCACAAAAGGCTTTTGGCACAGCCACTGCGTGTGGCTCTTCATCAATACGCCGCATCGCACCGAAAACTACGAGCGGCAGTTGCGCAAAGATCCGATGATCATGTGGCAACACCGTCATTACCGCGCCATCGTCATTTCGGGCCTCGCCTTTCCTCTCGTTCTCGGCTTCCTCCACGGAGGGATCCTCGGCGGTATCGGCTGCTTTCTGCTCGCGGGCATGTTCCGGATGTTCATGGTCTTGAATTCGACCTTCGCGATCAATTCGCTCTGTCACATGTTCGGCACGCAACCTCACGGCCAGGACGACAGCAGCCGCGACAGCTGGCTCATCTCCTGTTTTACGTTCGGCGAAGGCTACCACAACTACCACCACACCTACGCGCGTGATTATCGCAACGGCCCGCGCTGGTACAACGTCGATCCGTCCAAGTGGACGATTTACACGTTGTTCGTGCTGGGACTGGCCACCAACCTTCGGCGACTGGATCGCACCGTTCTATCCGAATAGACCTAGATCGGTTGAGGCACACCTCACGGGGCCACCGGGGCCCCATTTTCTTTCCCCTCTTCCATCCCTTATGATGCAGAGAACACGGAAGGAGCACCGCTATGGCTGACGAACAATCCTCTGCCCAGCAGCCGCAGGGCAAAGATACCCTGATTCCCGATGTGAAGCATGTCATTGCCATCAGCAGCGGGAAGGGTGGCGTTGGAAAATCGACCGTTGCGGCCAATCTGGCCTGCGCGCTCGCGTTGAGCGGGGCCAGAGTCGGCCTCATGGATGCGGACCTCTACGGGCCGAACATCCCGATGATGATGGGCAGCACCACAGGCCCCGAACAGCGGGACGGCAAGATCGTTCCGGTGGACAGTTACGGCGTCAAGCTCATTTCGATGGCCTTCCTCGTTCCGGAAGAGGCGCCGCTGGTCTGGCGCGGCCCGATGGTCCACCAATACCTGCAGGCGTTCTTCCGGGATGTCCTGTGGGGTGAACTCGACTACCTCCTGATCGATCTGCCGCCCGGGACCGGCGACGTGCAGTTGTCGATATCCCAGATGGTCCCGATGGCCGGCGCCGTGACGGTGACGACGCCTCAGGAAGTGGCTCTGTACGACGTCCGCAAGGGCATGGCGATGTTTCAAAAAGTGAATGTACCGCTGCTTGGGATCATCGAGAACATGAGTTCCTTCGTCTGCAGCCATTGCGGGGAGCGTACAGACATTTTCTCGCACGGTGGAGGGGAACGCGCCGCCTCGAAACTCGGCGTGCCATTCCTGGGCAGTATTCCGATTGATCCCGCGATCCGGGAAGGCGGCGACAGCGGGCATCCCATCGTCGTGGCCAATCCGTCCTCTCCGCAGGCGGCAGCCTTCAGGGACATTGCCAAGAAACTCATGGAGCAACTGGGCGGAGCGCCGTCGGGAGGCGCCTCGATTGACAGCCTCCTCAAGAAGATCAAGCAACCCTTTACGAAACAGTAACCAGCGTCAAAGGAGGCACAGGGTATGGCAGAGTTCGTGCGGATTGCGGGCACCGACGACGTGAAGCCGGGACACGGCATGGTGGCCGACATCAACGGCAAGTCGCTGGCCGTCTTTAACGTCGACGGACAGTTCCATGTCATCGACAACACCTGCGTCCATCGCGGCGGCCCGCTCGGAGAGGGCGAACTCGAGGCCAATGTCGTCACGTGTCCCTGGCACGGCTGGCAATTCAATGTCGTCACGGGGGCCTGCGTGAACAATCCTTCTGCAAAAATCGACACCTACCAGGTCAAAGTCGAAGGAACGGACGTCAAGGCGTTATTGTAACAGCCATACTCTGAGCCAGAAAGGACCGTCATGCCTGCATCAGCTACCACACAAATCGAAGTCGCAGCGGCCCTCGTTCGTCTCTATGTCTTTCTGAGCCAGTATTTGGATCGCTGCGTGAACGAAACGGTGAGGCGCAATTTGCCCGATGGGGATCTGCAAACTCATCTTGCGCAAACGCGTGGCGAGTTGATGGACATCCTCTCGGTCAATCCGGTGGTGAAACGGAAACTGACGGACGAATGTGACCGGATTCTCACCCTCGGTGCGTCCTGCCTGACATCTAATACCGTGACGACGAAAACCCGGGAAAGCATTCATATCGAGCGCGAAGTGCTCAAGCAGAAAACCAGTGCCTTAAGTGATCTGGTCGCCGTCTTCCGCGCATTGGACTGACGAGTGGGAACGACACCCCAAGACACCTACCAGCTTGCCGGTCTCGATCCTCGCGAACGCGGCTTCAGCCGGCCGGTCGAAGTCGTGCACGAAGGCCAGCAGTACCGCGTACTGCTGCGCTATGAGGCTGTCCGTATCGTCACCGAGCCGACAACGAGTCAGGATGCTGCGCTGCAGCTGTTGATTACCGCGCTGCACGAACAAGGGTATCGTCAGCTGAAAACCCAGGTCAGCTTCTCCAACGGCGCCTATCTGGGCTCGCGGGAATCATGGACGGAATATTCCGATCCTCCGCCGCCGCACCGAAGCCTTTGTGCGACCATTCGAAGCTGGTTCCAGCGGGACCACGTGTCGGCATGACGCTGATACCCGTCGCACAGCTCCGGTTGGGCGAGGCACCGAGGGAACGTCTCCCGGGCTGGTTCAGAGTAGAGGCGAAGACCGGTCCCGATTATCTGGACATCAAGCACACCATCGACCGCCTGAAGCTCCACACCATCTGTGAAGAAGCCCGTTGTCCCAACCGGTGGGAATGCTGGAACGCCCGAACCGCCACATTTTTGATTCTCGGCGAGATCTGCACCAGACGATGCCACTACTGTTCGGTCGAAACCGGCCGGCCGTTGCCGCTCGATCAGGAGGAGCCTCGTCGCATCGCTGAAGCCGTTCACGCGCTTGGATTGCGTCATGCGGTGATCACATCGGTCAATCGGGACGAATTGTCCGACGGCGGGGCGGCCGTGTTTGCCGACACCATCCGATTGATCCGAGCGGGGACTCCTGACTGTACGATTGAAGTGCTGATTCCGGATTTTGAGGGGAACCACGACGCGATCGATCTGGTTTGCGGGGAGCGGCCCGACGTGCTCAATCACAACATCGAGACCGTGCCGAGACTATTTTCCACCCTGCGCCCGCAAGGAAAATATCAACGATCGCTTGACCTATTGGCCCGGGCCAAAGCGCAGGGTCTGCGGACCAAATCGGGATTGATCGTCGGCATGGGGGAGCGTCCGGACGAAATTTCTCACGTCCTGCGGGATTTGCGCACAGTCGGCTGCAATGTCGTCACGATCGGCCAGTACCTGCAGCCCACGAAAGCCCACCTGCCGGTGGCCCGCTTTTATGATCCAAGCGAGTTTGCCCGCCTCAAAGTCGAAGCGCAGGCGATGGGTTTCGCCCATGTCGAGGCCAGCCCGCTGACGCGCAGCTCCTACCACGCCGGCGAGCACGCCACGTCATAGCGGTCAGGCACCGGCCAACACTTCGGCCACGAGCCCCTGGGCTTCGGATTGAATCTGCACCAGGTGCTCCGGCCCCTTAAAGCTTTCGGCGTAGAGCTTGTACACATCTTCCGTCCCCGACGGACGGGCCGCGAACCAGCCTTGTGCGGTGACGACCTTGAGGCCGCCGATCGCGGCGCCGTTGCCCGGCGCATGGGTGAGCCGCGAGACAATGGGATCGCCCGCGAGGGTCGTCGCGCGGACTTGCTCGGCAGAGAGCTTGGAGAGCTTGTTCTTCTGGGCCGGTGTCGCCGGCGCATCGACGCGGGCATACCGCGGTTCACCCAATTCCACGGTCAGCTCGCGGTAGAGTTCCGAGGGATCGCGGCCGGTTCTGGCCATCATTTCCGCCGCGAGCAGATCCATGATGAGGCCATCCTTGTCGGTGGTCCAGACTGTGCCATCTGTTCGCAGAAACGAGGCGCCGGCGCTTTCTTCACCGCCGAATCCGAGCGAACCATCCAGCAGCCCTTCCACGAACCATTTGAACCCGACAGGCACTTCGACCAGCCGCCGTTTCAGCTTCGCAGCCACGCGATCGATGAGACTGCTGCTCACTAGCGTCTTACCCACACCGGCACCGGCCGCCCAGCGCGGACGGTGTGAAAACAGGTAGGCAATGGCCGCGGCCAGATAGTGATTGGGATTCATGAGACCGGCGGTGCGGGTCACAATGCCATGCCGATCGCTATCTGCATCATTGCCGAACGCCACGTCGAAGCGGTCCTTGAGCGCAATGAGGTTCGCCATCGCATAGGCGGAAGAACAATCCATGCGGATCTTCCCATCCCAATCGAGCGGCATGAACCGGAAGGTTCCGTCGACGGCGGGATTGACGACGTCGAGGTTCAGTCCATATCGATCGGCAATCGGAGCCCAATAGGCGACGCAGGACCCGCCCAGCGGATCGACGCCGAGCTTCAGGCTGGCGGTACGAATCGGCTCAAAATCGATGATCTGTTCAAGGTCCTTCACATAGGTGCCGACGTAGTCATGCTTGTGCACCAGGGCCGCCTGGGTCGATTGACGAGCGGGGAGGCGCTTGACTCCCTCGAGACGGGCCGTCAAGAGGGCATTGGCGCGCTCTTCGATCCACTTGGTGACCTGCGTATCGGCAGGGCCTCCCTGCGGCGGGTTGTATTTGATCCCGCCGTCCTCCGGTGGATTGTGGGAAGGCGTAATGACGATCCCATCGCTCCGGCCAGTCGACCGGCCACGATTGTAGGTCAGAATCGCGTGTGAGATGACGGGCGTCGGCGTATAGCCGCCGTCCTGATCGATCATGATCTCCACGGCATTGGCCGTCAGCACGTCGAGCGCGGTCTCGAAGGCCGGTTGGGACAGGGCGTGGGTGTCCATCCCGAGGAACAACGGCCCGGCAGTGCCCTGACTCTTCCGATAATCAGAGATGGCCTGGCAAATCGCCAGAATGTGTGACTTGTTAAAGGATCGCTTGAACGATGAACCCCGATGTCCCGACGTACCAAACGCGACGCGCTGCGCGGCGATGGCAGGATCGGGAACGTCCTGGTCGTAGGCCTGGCGCAATTTTTCCAGATCGACCAGGACCGAGGCAGGCGCCGGTTTTCCGGCTAGAGGATGAACGGTCATACGACTTCTCTGTAAGCTACCAGATGGGCCCTGTCAACCGCCGCTTGCCGTGATCGAAGAGGGGATGAGTTGACCATGGTTGGTGAAGAGAGTAAGAAATGGGCGCGCCATCGATGGGTGCTGTGAGCGCTGTAAGTTGACATAATATCTCTTATCAGACATTGACTTTCTGCTATGTCGCTGGAATTTTTCGGCCGGCTTCAAAAGGAACTCTCGCTCACCGGTAGCGCCGTGTACGAATCCGTCGTGGCCGTTGCGGAGCGCGTGAACCGCAAAGTGCATGTACTGCGTCTCCACGGACAAGCTGCTAGTCTCCTGACTCAAATTGAAACCGTGCAAGGCGAGCTGGGCCAGCAACTCGCCGTGGCCTTGTCGCGCAATGCCTTTGGCCGGCCAGGCCTGTCGCCTGCCGAATTCGAACGCACCTTGACCCAGGCCACTGATCGCGTGCATCGCCTCAAACAGACCCTGGTCCAGGTCGATGCCCAGATCAGGGCGTTGAAACTCGAAGCGATCCAAGGAGATCTGCTCACCCTCCAGCGGGACCTGAGCCTACGCGCTGCCGCCATCGAACGGTTCGCCGTGTTCCATGGGTCCAAGGCAGTCGGCAAACTGGTGTCGGACCTGACCTGGCCGTCGACGGTGCGTCTGGTCACGGTCTTCCGCGGTCCGTTTCTCATTCCTCCGACCGACGGCTTCGTCTTCAGAGCCGACGACATCGTGATTGCCATCGGGCTCCGTGCCGATCTCGATCACGTCGCAGGATGGTTCACCGCGGCACGGACCGGTAAAGCATAAGCCCCACCCCTCGGGTAAGACCAGCTTGATTCACGCCTTATAGGTTTTCAGGACCACCTGAGGTACACTAGATTCATGCGCTCCCCGCTCTGCATCTTCCTCTCACTCGTGGTGATACTGGCGGTGGTGGCTCCCGCCTCCTTCTCGGCAGCCGACGGCGCCGAACCCGCAGGGCTGCCGCCCAACACGTCGAACGGTTTACGGCTCCTCGAAGAGATGCAAACCGTGATTACCGAGCTGGCCGAGACCGCCAAGCCCTCCGTAGTCAGCCTGTTTCCCATCAGCCTCGGCGGGAAAAGCCGCGAATTTGCGCAGGAGCGTGCGCCCAATGCGCCGGGCTCAGGGGCAGGAGTCATCATCACACCGGACGGCCATATCATCACCAACAACCATGTCGTGGGGGACGCGACCGAAATCGAGGTCCGCCTCTCCGACAAATCGAAGATGATCGCCCAGGTCGTCGGCAAAGATCCGGATACCGATCTGGCGGTCTTGAAAGTGACCGCCGAGCATCCACTGCCGAACGCCCGATTCGGCGACTCGAGCAGTGTTCGTGTGGGTCAATGGGTGCTGGCGGTGGGCAATCCCTTCGGTCTGGAGCGGACGGTCACCCTCGGCGTGGTCAGCGGCATCGGACGCGAGAACGTCAATCTCTCGCGCTACGAAAATTTTATCCAGACCGACGCCTCGATCAATCCGGGAAACTCGGGGGGGCCGCTCTTCAACCTGCGCGGAGAAGTCATCGGCATTAATACCGCCATCATCAACTTTGCGCAGGGCATCGGCTTCGCCATTCCCTCCAACATGGCCAAACAGGTCCTGCAACAGCTCGTGGAGCAGGGCCGCGTCGTCCGAGGCTGGCTCGGTGTCGGGATTCAACCCTTGACCCCGGAGCTGGCCAAGAAATTCGGCGTGACCGAGCAGGAAGGCGTCCTCGTCAACGAGGTGTTCGAAAAAGATCCGGCGGCCGCAGCCGGCATCAAGCCGGGAGACGTCATCACGCGGATCGAAGGGTCGGTGATCGACAGCCCCAACCGGCTGTCGCGCATTGTGGCCGGACTGGTCCCGGGTGCCACCGCCAAAGTGGAACTGGTGCGCAATCAACAACGGATGATTGTGGAGGTGGCGCTGACGGAGCGCCGTGACCATGCGACCGTCGCCTCGCTGCCGCAATCGCGCACCGAAGCCAAGCTCGGTCTCGACGTGCAGGATCTCACGGCCGCACTGGCTGAGAAGTTCAAGCTGCATGAAACCCGCGGTGTGCTGGTCACCAAAGTGGACGCAGGCAGCCTGGCCCAGGCCGAAGGTCTCCGCGAAGGCGATCTCATCAAGGAGGTCAATCGAGCGGACGTCGGGTCCGTCGGCGAATTCACCAGCGCGATCGGCAAAGTCCGCCGGGGCGACACCGTGTTGCTGCGCGTCCTGCGTGAAGGCCGAGCCTTCTATGTCGTGTTGAAACCCAGCGACCCCTGATTCTCTCTCTGCTGCTTGCCTCATACACGAGGCCCGGCGCGCCACTCCGCACTGGCGATGAGAGACGCGCCGTCTCGGTGGTTAATGCGCAGCCACGGCCTGCTTGTTCGTTTTGACCTCTTCCACGATCTTGGTAGCGACGTCGCGCGGCACTTCCTCATACCGCGCCAATTCCATCACATAGCTCCCGCCCCCTCCCGTGAGGGAATTGAGCGTCGTCGTATAGGTCATGATCTCGCTCAACGGCACGAGGGCCTTGACGATTTCGGCATGCCCGCGCGCCTCCACGTGCAAAATGCGTCCGCGGCGCGCGTTGAGATCGCCGATTACCGCTCCAATGTGCGCGGCCGGCGCCTCGACTTCCACGGTCATCATCGGTTCGAGCAGCACGGGATGCGCCGTCTCCATCGCTTTCTTAAATGCCATCGACGCCGCGATCTTGAACGACATTTCGGAGGAATCGACGACGTGATACGACCCGTCGTACACGGCGACCCGCACGTCCACCACGGGGAATCCAGCCAACGTGCCATGTTGCATGGCCTCGGCGACCCCCTTCTCCACCGCCGGAATGAAATTGCGCGGAATGACACCGCCCACAACCCGGTTCGTAAACGCGAACCCCTCCCCGCGCGAGGACGGTGATAGCTCTAGCCAGCAATCCCCGTACTGGCCATGGCCTCCGGTCTGCTTCTTATATTTGCCTTGTGCCTGCGCCGTCGCGCGAATCGTCTCCCGGTACGGAATCTTGGGTGTATGAATGACGACTTCCGCGCCGTACTTGCGCTGCAATTTTTCCAAAGCCAGATCCAGATGCAATTGGCCGGTCCCGCTGAGCACCATCTCCTTGGTGTCGGCGTTCCGCGTGAAGCCCAGCGTCGAATCCTCCTCGATCAATTTGTGCAGTCCCAGGCTGACTTTATCGATGTCCGCGCTCGACTTGGGTTCGATCGCGAAGGACAACACCGGTTTGGGCAAGGCAGGCCAGGGATACACGATGGGGTGCGACTCGTCGCAGAGCGTGTCACCGGTCTGCGCATCCTTGAGCTTTCCGATCGCCACGATGTCTCCGGCCGCCGCCGTGGGGACAGCGGTGTGCTTCTTGCCCAGCAACTGATAGAGATGGCCGCTCTTTTCCTTGAGCTTTCTTGTCGCGTTGTACACGAGCGAATCGGCCTGCAACGTGCCGGAGGCGATCCGGACATATGACAGCCGTCCGACGAAGGGATCGATGATGGTTTTAAAAATGACGCCGGAAAAAGGCGCCTCCGGTGTCGCCGCCCGCATCACATCCTGACCGTTGTCGGCCTCCTGTCCCGTCAACGGCCGTTGCTGTGCCCGGTCAACCGGCGAGGGCAGCAGGTCCACGACGGCGTTGAGCAGCGGGACTGTGCCGAAATGCTTGAGCGCCGATCCGTCATACAGCGGGACGAGGGATCCGGCCTGCACGCCTGCACGGAGTCCCCGCAACATGTCCGCCTGAGATAATTCGCCGCCGGAAAGATACTGCTCCAGCAATTGGTCGTCGCATTCGGCAGCCGCCTCCTGAATCCGCTTGCGGGCATCGGCGACCATGGTTTCCGTGGCGGCCGGCAGCGGTTGTTGCTGCCATTTGGCGTTGTCCGCTCGAGAGTGAATCGCCGTCTGGCTCACAAAATCCAGCACTCCGACAACCTGGGAACCGTCCTTGAACAAGCACGACATCGGCAAGGGTGTGATCTCCAAATCCCGATGACAGGCGGCAAGCAATTCCTCCATCGACCCGGCTTCTTTTTCCAGTTCGTTGACGAAGATGAGGGTGGGCAAGCCGAGCGCCTTGACGTGAGACCATAGCCGGAGCAGTTCACTGCGAATGCCGCTTGCCGGAGTGAGGACGACGATCACTGCGTCCACCGCCTGCAGGGCCGTGATCGCTTCGCCGAGCAGACTGAGCGCCCCCGGCGTGTCGACCAGATTGATGGTGGTGTGATTCCAGGAGCAGCGAAGGAGACTGGTGCTGACGGAGCTGCGATGGTGAATTTCTTCCGGCTCAAAATCCGAGACCGTCGTGCCCTGCATCACCGAGCCCAGAGTCGGAATGACGCCGGTCGTCAAGAGGATCGCTTCGACCAATGACGTCTTTCCCGCCCCTCGATTGGCGATGACAGCCACATTTCTGAGAGACCTCGCACCAGGCTCGTTCATAGGACCCTCCTTGGTCGTTGCGGAGGGCATCCGCCCTCGCGCATGTCATGACGAATTACATGGTCGCCTGCTCCCTTGTGTTATGCATGATGCGTCAACCAGCCCTGGTCGGCGAAACTGACGTAACTCCCGTCGCCGATGACGAGATGATCCAACACCCGAATACCGAGCACCTCCCCTGCCGAGACCAGCCGCGCGGTCAGGACATGATCTTCCTGGCTCGGCGTCGGATCGCCGCTCGGATGATTGTGCAGAAAGATGACCGCAGCGGCGGATTCCTTGACGGCCATTGTAAACACTTCGCGCGGATGCACGATACTGAGCGTTAGGCTCCCTGCCGAGACCGTGGCGTCGCGCAGGATCGCGTGCTTGGCGTCCAACAGCACGACTTTAAAAATCTCGTGACGGAGATGGCGCACCGCAGGGTGATAATGCTCGAACAGGTCGCGGCTGGAAGAAATCCGCATGCCTTTGGACAAGGGAGACGCTAGCGAACGCTTCCCCAGTTCCAATGCCGCTTTGACCTGAGCGGCTTTGGCCTCTCCCACGCCTTGAACGGCACAGAGCTCTTCAATGCCGCAATGGGCCAAGCCGGCCACGCCGCCGAGGCGATCGAGCACCTCCATACTCACTTGCACCGCCGAGGAGCGTTGCCGGCCGACGCGCAGGAGAATCGCGAGCAATTGCGCGTCCGTCAGGGCATCGGCGCCCTGTGCCAGGAGCCGCTCGCGCGGACGTTCGGTCGCCGGCCAGTTGGCAATCCCCTGCCGAACGATCTTTCGACCCACGACGCTTCTCCTTGAACAAAAATATGACACGTTGAACGTTTTTGTACTACGGGAATGCCCTCTTCAGGCCCTCTGGTAACAAATACGTACCGTCTAACATGTTGAAATTACGTATCGACAAAAATTGGTTCGGCTTTTGCTTTGCTACGCCCCAGCTGCGCACCGCAACCAGGGAGGACTCGATGGAATGTCCGAAATGCAAAGGGCTCATGATGCTCGAGCGGTTCTCAGACTTCTTTCTGATCTTCTACGCATGGAAGTGCATCAACTGCGGCGCCATCATCGATCGGACGATCTCCAACAACCGGCGCAAAAGCCTGGCTGCGCGCGATGCCCAGCCGGTGCAATCCGAGCAACCCTCAGCCGCCACGCGCTAACCCTCCGCTCGCGTCGCAGCGCGAGCGCAGGGCGGTCGCGAACACACCGCCGCGGGGTTCCCTGCCTGACAGCTTCTCGCCCCTCCGCCACCATTCATCGTGCTGAATTATAGTCAGCCTCACGTGCAGCGTCAAAATGGCAGCAATGGGCCTGGCGTATTTTTCTGAGGGGCCGGCTCCGGTCCTGCCAGAAAGTCGACTCAACCGCACCGACCTCCTTGACCCCTTCAAAAACGCTATGTTAGATTTTGATGCTTCTGACATGCCTCTCCCCTATCAGCATGTTGAACACAAAGAAATGGCGGGTTCTCGAACGGGCCATCCCGCAATCACGACACGTATGCGAGTGATCGCGGGTTCCCACCGCGGTCGCCGTCTCAGTGGACCAAGGGGGATTTCGTTGCGGCCCACCTCGGACAAGGTCCGTGAGGCGCTATTTTCGATCCTCGGTGCCCGTATCCCGGGTTGTCGCTTTCTGGATTTGTATGCAGGTACGGGGGCGGTCGGGATCGAGGCGTTGAGCCGCGGAGCCAGAGCCGTGACCTTCGTGGAATCGGATCCGGGAGCGGTGCAGCTCATGCGCAAGAATCTCACGGCCTGCGGCATGCTGGATCGAGGCGAACTCCGCGTGGGCTCGACCGAGACGTTTCTACGGCAGCCGGGGTCCTGGAACGGGTCCTATGATGTGGTCTTTGCCGATCCGCCTTATGCCGATCAGGAAGCGGTCGAGCTCGTGCTCGGGGCGTGGGGCCTCGGGTTGCTGACCCCGGAAGCCGTCATGGCCATCGAGCAAGATGCACGTACCCAACTGCCCGCCACGGATCGAGCCCGGCTGATCCGGCGCTACGAGTATGGAGATACCGCTCTGCTGTTGTACGGGCCGACGCCCGATAGGTCAGTCGAATGAAGATCGGCATCTACCCGGGCACGTTCGATCCGATCACGCACGGCCACACCGACATCATCACCCGCAGCCTGCGCGTCTTTGATAAGGTGATGGTGGCCGTCGCGCCGAACCCGACCAAGCATCCGCTGTTCAATTTGGCCGAGCGGCTCGAGATGGTGCAGCTGGTGCTGAAGGACATCGGCCAGGTCGAAGTCGTGACGTTTGACGGTCTGCTGGTCGACCACGTGCAGCGATCGGGTGCCCATGCCATCATTCGCGGGCTGCGCGCGATCTCGGATTTCGAGCACGAATTTCAAATGGCGCTCATCAACCGCAAACTGGCGAAACAGGTCGAGACGGTGTTCCTGATGCCGAGTGAGGAATACTCATACTTGTCTTCGACGATCATTAAGGATGTGGCGAATCATGGAGGTTCGCTGACGGAATTCCTTCATCCCGAAGTCGCACGGCGGCTTCAAGCCCGCATCAGGAGCGTCAAACGATGAAGCTCGCGGCTCGTGTCAATCGCATCGCCCCTTCGCCGACCCTTGCCATGGCCGCGACCGCGAAAGCCATGGCGGCACAAGGCATCGACGTGATCGATTTTTCAACGGGAGAACCGGATTTCGACACGCCGGAACCGGTGAAGGCCGCAGCCGAAGCGGCGATCCGGTCGGGCTTCACCAAGTACACACCCTCCTCCGGCATCGACGAACTGCGAAGTGCGATTGCGGAAAAACTGAAGATCGAGCAGGGTCTGCAATACGAGAAGTCGCAGATCCTGGTCTCGTGCGGCGCGAAACACTCGCTCTACAACCTTGCCGAGGCGTTGTTGGAAGAGGGAGATGAAATCATCATCCCAACGCCCTATTGGGTCTCCTATTCGGATCAAGCCCTTCTGAACGACGCGACCCCGGTCCTGCTCCCGACGAAAGAAGCCGACGGGTATGCCATCGATCCTGGTGAACTCGAGCGGCGCATCAGCGCCAGGACCAAAGCGCTGATCATCAATAGCCCATGCAATCCCACCGGCGCGACCTATGATCGTGCGATGCTCGAGGGCATCGCCGCGATTGCCTTGCGCCATGATCTT
>Ga0207679_10001153_pt1 | contig 16845 bp, 13 predicted proteins | sample KBSC73metaG_FD_184320 | JGI IMG/M metagenome (GOLD analysis project Ga0207679, IMG submission 184320) | Corn rhizosphere microbial communities from Kellogg Biological Station, Michigan, USA - KBS C7-3 metaG (SPAdes) (version 2) | ecosystem: Host-associated > Plants > Roots > Rhizosphere > Soil ... | reverse complement strand
CGAGCGATCCAGGACAAGCTCAACTCCCGCCCCCGGAAATGCCTCGACTACCGGACCCCCAACGACATCTTCAGCCCGCCACCCCCGATTGCGTTGGCCGCTTGAATTCGCGGTGCCTTTTGTGGTTTCCCTTCCGGAATGTAGTCTGACGAGGGTTCACCGTTTTCCGCCATCCCGCCGCCGGGCGAATTCCGACGGCGAGACGCCGAGCACGCGCTTGAACACGCGCGAGAAGTGGAACGGATCCATCCCGAGGTCGGCGGCGACCTCGCGGACGATCCGCCGTCCGCCGTCGAGCAGGTCGGCGGCGTGGGTCATCTTTTTGCGTAGCAGGTAGCGGTAGGGGGATTCGTTCGCGTACTTGGCGAACAGGCGGGAAAGATAGGCCGGATCGAGGTGGCAGGCGGCGGCGGCTTCCTCCGCCGTGCCGAGATCCAGATAATGGGCGTCGAGGTGCTCGCGACAGCGGAGGAAGGTCTGGTGGGATTGCCCTTGGCCGGGCGAACCGATCCGGGCTCCGGCGATTTCCAGCAGCAGGATTTCGAGCTGCAGCACGGCGATGCGCGCCTGGTTCGGACCGTGATGCGAGCCGGCTTCGATCAACCGGGCGAAGGCGATTTCAATGCGTTCGGGATCGCCCGTTTCCAGGCAGGTGCCGGGTTCCAGTCCGCAGTCGTTCAGCAGGTGCGCCGCCGTCGCGCCGGTGAAGTCGACGTAGTACTTCGAGAGCGGCTGCTCCGGATCGGTGGCGATGGCGTGCGGAGTTCCCGGGCCATAGGTGAACGAGACGCCGCGGTGGAGGTCCCGCGACCCGCCGCCGAGCGATAGCCGACCCTGGCCGCCGGCCACGAATTCGAGGCAGAAGTAGGGGAAATCCCGCAGGGCGATCCGGTAGTCGGGCGAGACGCGTTCCCAGCCTCCGCACACCACCGTCCGCTTCGCGGAGGAGGGGGGATTCAGATCGAGGTAGAAGCGCCGCGCGTCCGCCACCTGGCGGGAGACGAAGGCGGGAGGTTCGGAGTGGGGGAGGCCCATGCGGGAAAGGATCGGCCGATTTTCGATCGGGTCAAGAATCGTCATGGATTGGCGGGAAAGCGCCATGGATAAACCTCGGCCGGAAAACTAGATTTTCGGCATTTCGAGGCCATTTCCGGCTGTCGAGCAGTCTTCAAAACGTCATGCAATACCGCAAACTTGGTAACACCGGGATGGACGTGTCCGTCCTCGGCTTCGGCGCGTCCTCGCTCGGCGCGGTTTTCCGTCCCGTCAGCGTGGACGACTGCATCGCCACCGTGCACGCCGCGCTCGACGGCGGGATCAACTTCATCGACGTCTCGCCGGCCTACGGCGGCACGCTCGCCGAACTGAACCTCGGCCGCGCGCTGCAGGGCGTCGCGCGCGACCGCTACTACCTCGCCACCAAGATCGGCAGCTACAGCGAGGCCCGCGGCGACTACGATTTCTCGAAAGCCAGCACCGAGCGCAGCGTCGAGCACAGCCTGGTGCGCCTCGGCGTCGATTACCTCGACCTGATCCAGTGCCACGACATCGAGTTCGCCGACCACGACCAGATCGTGAACGAAACCCTGCCGACGCTGCACGCGCTGAAGGAAAAGGGCCTCGTCCGCCACGTCGGCATCACCGGTCTGCCGCTCGGCGTGTTCCGCTCGATCATCGACCGCGTGCCCGCCGGCATGGTCGAGTCGATCCTTTCCTTCTGCCACTACGAGCTGAACGACACCTCGCTCGCCGACCTGCTGCCGTATTGCGAGGAAAAGGGCGTGGGCGTGATCAACGCGTCGCCGACCGGCATGGGCCTGCTCACCGAGCGCGGCGCGCCGTCGTGGCATCCGGCGTCGAAGACGATCCAGGAAGTCTGCGCCAAGGCGGTGCAGCATTGCCAGGCGAAGGGCGAGGACGTCGTCAAGCTGGCCGTCCAGTTCTGCTGCGCGAACCCGGACATCGCCACGACGCTCGTCGGCACGGCGAATCCGAAGAATATCCGCGACAACATCGCCTACGTGAGCGAACCGATGAACGAGCAGCTGCTCGACGAGGTGATGGAGATTCTCGCGCCGATCCACAACCTGACCTTCACCCGCGGCCTGCCGCAGCACCGCGACCCGGCGGAAATCCTCGGCTGATCCACCCGTATGAACGTCCGCATTCTCGATCTCTCGGTGCCGCTTGGCGACGGTTCGCCGAACTGCCCGGTGCACCCGCCGGTCTCGATTCCGGTCACGGCCGATCATCCGGCCGACGGTTGGCGCATGGAGGAATTCCACATGGCGTCGCACACCGGCACGCACCTCGACGCGCCGCTGCACAAGATCGCCGGCGGCAAGTCGATCGACCAATACCCGCTCGAAGCCTTCACCGGCCCGGTCGTCGGGCTCGACCTGACCGCGCGGGTCACCGCCGGCACGCCGATCGACGCGGCCATGCTGGAAAGCGCCTGCGCCGGCCATGAGCTGCGCGACCGCATCGTCCTGCTGGAAACCGGCTGGGGCCGCAAGCGGGCGAAGACCGACGAGTGGCTCTACCAATCGCCCTACCTTGCGCCCTCCGGCGCGGAGTGGCTCGTCGCCCGCGGCATCCGCGCCGTCGGCATCGACCACTTTTCCATCGGCGGCATGATCGAGGAGGAAAACACCCGCACGCACGAAATCCTGCTCGGTGCCGAGGTCTGGGTGATCGAGGAATTGCGCTTCCCCGATGGCTGGCGAGAATTCGCCGCCAACGCCGTATTCCAGGCCTGCCGCTCCATTTGCCCGGCTTCTCCGGTTCGCCCTGCCGAGCCGTCCTGATCCAAACCGCATGAAACGTCTCGTTCAAATCCACCCCGACGACAACGTCGCCGTCGCGCCCGAAGCGATCCCCGCCGGCACGGTCGAGGGCTCGCTCACGCTCGATGCCATCCCCGCCGGTCACAAGGCCGCGCTGTGCGACCTGCAACCGGGCGACCGGGTCATCAAATACGGCTTTCCGATCGGCGTCGTCACCGCACCGGTCCGCGCGGGCGAACACGTCCATTCGCACAATCTGAAAACCGGCCTGCGCGACGACACCGAGCTGGCCTGGTCCGGTGGTGCCGCGCCCGCCTCCGCGCCATCCGGCGAGGTGCCCGTGTTCATGGGCTTCCGCCGTCCCGACGGCCGCGCCGCGACCCGCAACGAAATCTGGATCGTCAACACGGTGGCCTGCGTCAACGTGCCGAGCCAGCGCATCGCCGATCTCGCGGCGAAGGAGCTCGTCACGCCCGACGGCCCGATCGACGGCATCCACGCTTTCACCCATCCCTACGGCTGCTCGCAGCTCGGCGACGACCTCGGCCACACGCGTAAGATCCTCTCCGGTCTCGTTCGCCACCCGAACGCCGCCGCGGTGCTGATTCTCGGCCTCGGTTGCGAGAACAACACGCTGAAGAGCTTCCTGCAGGAGGTCGGCTCGTTCGATCCCCAGCGCGTCCGTTTCTTCAACGCCCAGGAGGTGCTGGATGAAGTCGAAGCCGGCGTCGAAGCCGTGCGCGAACTCGCGGTGGAAGCGTCGAAGGCGAAACGCGAGCCGATCCCGGCGTCCGAGCTGGTGCTCGGCATGAAATGCGGCGGCAGCGACGGCTTCAGCGGCATCACCGCGAACCCGCTCGTCGGCCGCATCGCCGACCGCCTGACGTCGTGGGGCGGCACCGCCGTGCTCACCGAAGTGCCGGAGATGTTCGGCGCGGAAACGCCGTTGTTCTCGCGCTGCGACACGCACGAAACCTTCGACCAGGCCGTCGGCATGGTGAACGAGTTCAAGGACTACTTCCGCCGCCACGACGAGCCGATCTACGAAAACCCGTCGCCCGGCAACAAGGAGGGCGGCATCACGACGCTGGAGGAGAAATCGCTCGGCTGCATCCAGAAGGGCGGCCGCGCGCCGGTGAAGCAGATCGTCGGTTACGGCGAATCGGCGAAGCAGGGGCTCGGCGGCCTCTGCCTCGTGCAGGCCCCGGGCAACGACGGCGTTTCCGCGACGGCGCTCGCCGTCTCCGGCGCGCACTGCGTGCTCTTCACCACCGGCCGCGGCACCCCGCTCGGCGTGCCGGTGCCGACGATGAAGATCGCGTCGAACCACTCGCTGGCCGAACGCAAGCCGGGCTGGATCGATTTCGACGCCGGCCGCCTGCTCGATCCGGGCGTGGACCCGGAGGCGGTGACGGATGACCTGATGAAGGTGATCCTCGACGTCGCCAGCGGTCGCCAGCAGTCGCGCAACGAGATCAACGGCTTCCGCGAGATCACGATCTGGAAACAGGGGGTGACGCTGTGAGCCTGCCGGAAACCATCCTCCAGTTCGGCGCGGGCAATTTCCTGCGCGGCTTCGCCGACTTCTTCATCGCGGAAGCGAACCGCGGCGCGAACCCGCCCGGGAAAATCGTCGTCGTGCAATCGACCGGCATCGAGCGCGCCGAGGCGATCAACCGCGCGCACGGCCGTTATCACGTCGCGGTGCGCGGCATTCTCGACGGCAAGGGTGTCGACGAGACCGTGGAGGTCGATTCGATCTCCCGCGCGCTCCACGCCGGCACCCAGTGGGCCGACGTGCTCGCCTTCGCCGCTTCGCCCGACCTGCGCTGGATTCTTTCCAATACGACCGAGGCGGGCTTCGTGCTGGAAGACGCGGACGGCGCCCGCACCGCGGACGCGCCGAAGTCGTTTCCCGCCAAGCTGCTCGCCGTGCTGCTCGCCCGCTACGAAGCCGGCCAGCCGGGCGTGACGATCCTGCCCTGCGAGTTGATCGAGAGGAACGCGGAAAAGCTCCGCGCGCTGGTGCTCGAGCAGGCGATCCGCTGGGGCGTCGACGAAGCGGCCGCGCACTGGCTGCACGACGAATGCCGCTGGCTGAACAACCTCGTCGACCGCATCGTGCCCGGCGCGCCGAAGGAGCATCCCATGCTCGGCGTCGATCCGCTGTTGCTCGCGGTGGAACCGTTCGCCTTCTGGGCGATCGAAGACCCGGCCGGCTGTGGCATCGACCATCCGGCGATCGTCGCCTGCGACGACATCGCGTCGTATTACCTGCGGAAAGTCCGCATCCTCAACGGCGCTCACAGCGCGCTCGTGTGCAAGGCTTTGCCGATGGGCATCGCCACCGTGCGCGAGGCCGTCGAGCACCCGGAAGTCGGACCGTGGCTGGAGAAGCTGCTGTTCGAGGAAATCGTGCCGGTCCTAGAAGGCCGCTGCGAGGACCCCGCCGGTTTCGCCCGCGCCACGCTCGACCGTTTCCGCAATCCCTTCTTCGACCACCAGCTCACCGCCATCGCGCTCAATCACGAAGCGAAAATGGCCGTGCGCCTGGCCCCCACCCGCGCCGAATTCGTCGAACGTTTCGGCCGCGAACCCGAACTGCTTTCCTCCTTGTTTTCATGAAGACCCTCGTCCTGCACGAACCCGGCTCCCTCACGCTTGAATCCACCGTCGAACCCGCCGCACCGGCCGCGGGCGAAGCGCTCGTCCGCGTCCACCGCGTCGGCGTCTGCGGCACCGACATCCACGCCTTCCGCGGCAAGCAGCCGTTCTTCACCTATCCGCGCGTGCTCGGCCACGAACTCGGCGTCGAGGTGCTCGCCGTGGGCGATGGCGTGACCAACGTGAAAGCGGGCGACCGCTGTTCGGTCGAGCCCTACCTGAACTGCGGCACGTGCATTGCCTGCCGCAGCGGGAAGGGGAACTGCTGCACCAAGCTCCAGGTCATCGGCGTGCACGCCGACGGCGGCATGCGCGAACGTTTCGTGCTGCCCGCCGTGAAACTGCATCCGTCGGAGAAACTCAGCTACGAGCAGCTCGCGCTGGTCGAAACGCTCGGCATCGGCGCGCACGCCGTCCAGCGCGCGGCGGTGAAGGCGGGCGAATTCGTCCTCGTCATCGGCGCCGGCCCGATCGGGCTCTCCGCCATGCAGTTCGCGGTCGAAGCCGGGGCGAACACGATCGTGGTCGACATCAACGACCAGCGGCTCGAGTTCTGCCAGCAGCAGCTCGGCGTCCAGCACGCCATCAACGGCCAGCGCGAGGACGTGCTCCAGCGCCTGCTGGAAATCACCAACGGCGACCTGCCGACCGCCGTTTTCGACGCCACCGGCAACCCGACATCGATGAAGAACGCCTTCAACTACCCGGCCCACGGCGGGCGATTGGTCTGCATCGGCCTGTTCCCGGGCGAAGTCACCTTCGACGACCCGAACTTCCATCGCCGCGAGCTGACCCTGATGGCCAGCCGCAACTCCGCGCCGGAAGACTTCGGCCGGATCATCAAAGCCATCGAAGACGGCCGCATCGACACCCGCCCGTGGATCACCCACCGCGCCGAAGCCGACGAAGTGCCCGCCCTGTTCGAATCCTGGACCCAGCCCGAAACCGGCGTTCTCAAGGCGATCATCGGCTTCTGAAAGTAGCCATCCCTGCCCATTCCCAAACCGCCCCCGGAGCCCGCTCCGCGGGCGGTTTTTTTGAGGACAAAAGTCGCAAATCGCATGACTTCCGCCTTTTCGCCGGTGCATGAACGGTTAGCCTCGCATTTGCCTCATGCCTGCTCGTCGTAAAGCCTCCCCTAACGACGCCCCCGCCCACCTCGGCTTCGAGGCGAAGCTCTGGCTCGCCGCCGACACTGCCCCGGGCGCTTGTGCCGCCAAAAGATGCGAAGCGATTTGGCAGGGTCCGAGCGAGGCGAAGGGCAAGCTCGACGACATCAGCATCTGCGGGCAGGAATCCAACTCGACCACCCGCCTTCTCGCCATCATGAACCTCGCCATGCAGGGCATCGAGGCCGACTTCGGTAAGGAACACGCCGACACTTTTCTCGCCGTCCAGCACCCCGACCTCCGAGCCGACTACGTGCTGGCCAACCCGCCCTTCAACGACAGCGACTGGCACCGCAAGGACGACGACGTGCGCTGGCAATTCGGCGTCCCGCCAAAGGGCAATGCCAACTTCGCCTGGGTCCAGCACTTCATCCACCACCTCGCCCCGCACGGCATGGCCGGCTTCGTCCTCGCCAATGGCAGCATGAGCTCGAACCAGTCCGGCGATACTCATGCGCACGATTCCTATGGCCCGAAATCGCCCGGTCACATACATCCATGTAAGATGGCAAAATTGTAGGAACCATTGAAATGATTGAGGTCAAAACAATCGATCTTGCCCAGCGCGGAGTCACTTTGCCCAGTGATCGAGTTGGAATGGTCATAGCGCAGCCCTATCTCACGCTTACGTCCGAAGAGCCTTACCGCTGCACTGCTGCAGCTAAGGCTGGGCAAATGGACGTTCTGAGCAAGACGTTGGCTGTATCGCGCGCTGCCCAGCACGGCGCTCCGAAAACTCATTTCACAATTTTTCCGGAATACAGTGTTCCCGGACTCGACGGCATCGCACAGATTAATACAGCCCTCAACGCCGAAGATTGGCCTCCCGGCACCATTGTCATTGGCGGAACCGATGCACTTTCAAAGGAGGACTTCGGAACGCTTGCAGCCTCGCCCAACACCCATCTGGACACCGAACGGAACGGCTTGGATCGCATTGCGGCCGGCGAGTGGATCAACTGTGGCATCACTTGGGTTAAGGCAGCGGACGGCACCGTAGAGCGCTGGCTTCAACCCAAGATGTCACGAGCTTGGCCCGAACAGAACGTCTCATATCAGGACATGTTTCTCGGCAAATCGGTATTCACGTTCAAAGGACCATTGGAGGACGGCACCCAATACCGTTTTTCCACACTCGTGTGCTTTGACTGGATCGCGACTGTCGACAACCAGAAAGCGTGGCGATGGGTGGTTGACGGGTTGCGGCAGCAGGCTGCACAAGCGGGAGCGGAACAAATATCCCTATCTTGGTTCTTCGTTATCCAGTGCAACCGCAAACCATCGGACGACACCTTTTTGACTGAAGTATCTGGTTTTTTTGACCAGACAGCATTTCCCACTGTTCGGCGGGAACGTGCGTGCATCCTTTTCGCCAATAGCGCAGGCAAAGACGGCCCCGGCCGATCCGACCTGTTTGGTTGCACAAGCTTGATTTTCTCCAGCCAAACCCTGTTTAGTGACCCCCAATGTCACGCGACGTTTTCCAATGGCGGGGCGAGGTTTCGTTCGAGCACACTTCTTTCCGCCCATCGCGATGTTTTGTTTCGGGAGCGCGGAGCCTGCATCCACTCTTTCTGCCAGGTTAATCCGAATTCGCTGAGCCCGGGTGCGGCTGGAAGAACTATCGCTCTGGAACGCGCCTTTGTGTTTCCGCTCAACGTTGCGCCTGATCCGCGTGCACCGTCAGCGGCGGTTCCAGCCTGCGTCAAATGGTTGAATGATGAGCTCGACACGATCCCTAGCCTGAGCAGCCAGTATCCGACTGTTGCGCTTACAAACGAGGCCATCGCACTTCACCAGCAATCGATTGCCGCCTTGAGAGTCATTCCTGCACAAACCGTCACCCATGCTGTGAAACTAGCGGCCGCTACGTCTCAAGCAAAGCACGCCGACGAATGGGATCAGATCGAAGCTGATGCGCTTGAACACCTTGTCCACACGCTGAATATAGTAGGGCTCGGATTCCCAAATCCGACCGTTGGCTCCGAACCAGCTCACGCAACGGTTGTAATAAACCATCAGGCAGTAGACCTGCTCGCGATTCGAGGTAATACCCACGAGGCGTGCGTCGAGCACTCCAAATCCTATCTCCCACTTCCACGGCGGCAGACTTTGCTTGTGTCTAGAGATCGAGACAATAACGCGTGGCGGCATAAATTCGGTAGTTTTCTTGATGTGAATAGCCAGCAACTCGGACAGGAGCGCAGGATCACCGATCCGCTCGGTGGATTTCTTCACCTAGGTTACCGGAGGCTGTTGGACATTTTCCTCAACTCACCAACATCAGCAACCGTTCAAGGAGAGATCAATGACGAACTCGTCGCCTAGCTTTAATCAAGCCGCCGCCGTGCGCGCCTTTCTCGGCAGCATCTTGCCACACGCACGCATTACCGATACGGCGGTTAATCCCGAATATGAGCCGCTGCTGCTCATGCAGACTGAGCATGTCATGGCCGTGTTTGCGTTTGCGAATGGTGACATGATCCAGAGTTACGAGGATCTATACGGAGGCTTCAAGAAATACTACACAGAGCAACAGGGGCGGTGGGATGCTCTCGAGCTTGCATTTGTATTGTGCGTCCAACTCGAAGCTCCGCAACTTGATCAGTTCTGTTCAAGCGTTGAGACTGACGTGTATTTTTGCCGGAAGTTTGTCATTCCGCTAGTTGCTCCGTTGGGAGCATCGCTCGCTCGCCTTCCATTTCTACCGCTCACCCGTCTGCAAGGACAACCTCTCCGGCCGCCTTCCGCCCAGACATTTCTCCAACAATGCGACATGCCGGCAGTTCTCGCGAAGTTCCTAGTGGTCCAGCATGAACGCAGCCCGGAAGGTATCGTAGAGGACTGCACGACAGGGAAGTTTGGCGAGCCGCGGCTACTGACACCCGCTTCCACCACGTCTGCCGTCCAACCGCAACGGCCGACTGCACCGGTCCGGTTGGAAAAGCTGGAGATTCAGAATTTTCGGGCCTATCGCAAGCCTCAGGCGTTCGCGTTGGGAGCCGATATTACCATCCTATACGGACCGAACGGTTTCGGTAAAACGTCGTTCTTCGACGCTATCGACTTTGCCATCACAGGTGGGATTGGTCGCTTCGATTCCCGTCGTCAATTGGACTTTGCTAATACTGCCCGCCATCTCGACGTTGGATCTGAAGAGAGCACGGTCTCCCTCACGTTCCAGAGCAAAGGTGCTGTTCGTAAAATTACCCGCTCGGTCAGTGACAGGAAGCGCGCGATTCTTGACGACCGGCCCACGGACCGGAAGGCAATCCTAGCTGAATTAACCAGTGGCAACATTCCTGCCACCGATCGGGTGGAGAACTTCGTGAGCCTGTTCCGTGCATCACACCTGTTCAGCCAAGAGCAGCAGGAGCTCACAAAGGATTTTCAGGACGACTGCAAACTGTCAGGAGAGATTGTCTCACGAATGCTAGCGTTCGAAGACTACGCCAATGCGGTGGTTAAGGCTGCCAAGGTTCGTGCTGTCGTGCAGAATGTCATTGCCTCGGCGACCGAAGAAATCAGAATTCTGACCGACCAGATTGTCACCGACACCAAGGAGCTCGATCGATTAGGCCAGACGGCGAGGGAGCATACCAACACCGAGGTGCTGGATAAAGAGCTTGATACACTTCGTGTTAAACTCGAGACGGTCGGGATTGCGGTTACGCCCGCAAAGCCCGACGTGACAACGCTGCGCGGTTGGCGCGCAGCGTTGGAGTCACGGCATTCGCAGAGCCGGGCCGCGAACGAGCGGCTTTCTATTCTGGTCAAGGAGGTGGCTGGACTGCCGCGGACGCGGACGGAGATAGAGGCCGTGCAGCAGCAGCTCGCACAGAAAGAAGATTCGCTCAGAGCCGCAGAGGAAAAACGAGTCTCGACCGAGTTGGTGTTCCAGCGTGCGGAACAGCGACTAGCTGAAATGACCACTAAGCGGGTGGCCGCGCAGGCTCGTGCAGACTTGCTTGAATGGGTTCGAAGCACTCAGCCCGGATATGTCCGGCAGGTCACACACCAACGCGAGTTGAGTGCTGAAATACAACGCGCCACCGAAGCGCTGGCGCAACTGAGCCAATTGGAGGACAAGGCGGTCGGAGAACTGCGCTCTCGGGAAGCTGCCGTCGCGCAGGTCGCTGAAAAACGCAAGATCCGACGTGCGGAATTGGCGGCAGTGCAAGCCCTGAGCGAGGCGGTTCCCGCTCGGGAGGCCAACCGCACGCGGCTGTCAGCGGTGCTTCAATCTGAACACGCACAGATCAATGCCTTGGAAATGCTGCGCGTCGAGGAGCGCGAACTCGCACCACAACTTGCTGCGGTAACCTCCGAAGAGGCGCGACTGGCCCGGCAGATTGCGGAGGCGGAGAAGAATCAAACTGAACTTCGGAAGCTGGTTTCCCAACTGCAAGGCCACGTCCACACGGGCAACTGCCCATTGTGTGGAGAAGACCACGGCTCAAAGGACCAACTCCTGCAACGTATCCAAAACCATGTGGCGGCCGACGCGGCCAGCGGCGCACGGGCAGATCTAACTGTCGCCCGGGAACAGGCCAAGCAATTGGGCGAACGGGGGGCAGCCAACAAACAGAAACAGCAGGTGGTCGACGCACAACTCGCTGCTCTGAAAAGTGAGCGGCTCAGGCTTGAAAACGAGCTCTCACACTTTGCACATGTTGCATCCACGCTGGGGATAGTAGTAGAGGACGCTGATCCAGTGCCGGCTGAGTTGGTGCAGGCTCTCGCCACCCGGTTACAACAGGAAGTGTCCGACCTCGATAGGTTGGGACAGGAGGCCGCGATCACCGCCGAGGGCGCTCGGGCAACGGTCGCGAACGCAAAGATTGCTGTTGAATCCAAGAGAACGGAGGTCGACGAACGGAAGTCGGCGCTGTCCCGCACGGAAGAGGAGATCACCCGTCTCCGTTCTGACCAGCGGCTGACCCAAGTTTCCCTCGACATAGAGCCCAGCCGACTCGGCGAACTTGAGAAACTCAATCTCCAGCACTTTGAGGGGTTCAAGGCAGAGGCAGCGAAAGCGGAGAGTGAGTCCAATCAGAGAAAGGCTGAGTTAGGCATGCTTCGCCAAGAGGTGGCGGCACTCAAGGCACAGCTTGCGGCCTTGCGGGCGCAACTCAGCAATCTGCAAACGACTGTCACTCAAATCACTATCCGACTTCAAGACTCGGACTTGCCAGTGGACACCAACGAAGAGTCGATACTTGCCTTGATTGCGGAACAGTCCCGTTTGCAGGCACAGTTGCTCGCCCACCGGGATGCCACATCAAGCTTGGAACTGGCGATGGACGCTGCGACCACTGCGGCGGCACTATCGACGTTACAGCAAACCGTCCGAAACCGGGAAAAGGCTGTCGCGCAGGCTGCGGTCAAACGCGACCGGCATCTGCCGTGGCTGAAGTATTTTGAGGAAGTTTCGCGATTGTTGGCCTCGCAGCAAGATGCGGCTATTGCCAACTTCACGCGCGAATATGGCCCTCGGGCATCGGTCATCCAGCGTCGGCTTCGTCCTGTATACGGATTCGAGGAAATCGAAATCAAAAGTCACGAATCGACGATCAGCGTCCGAGTAAAGCGCCACGGCGAGGAACTACGGCCGACGGATTATTTCAGCCAATCGCAGCAGCAGACGCTGCTGCTCGGGTTATTCCTTACAGCGTGCAGTTCACAAACGTGGTCAGCATTCTCGCCCGTATTTCTCGATGACCCGGTCACCCATTTCGACGATCTCAACACCTACGCCTTGCTCGACTTGCTTGTCGGCCTGCTTGAATCCGAGGTAGAGCAACGTCAGTTCATCATCTCTACGTGTGACGAAAAGCTACTCCAACTAGCCCGCCAGAAATTCCGACACTTCGGCGATCGTGCCAAATATTACCAGTTCAATTCCATCGGAGCGGCCGGCCCTTCGGTTGACGAAATCCTTTAATCGCTCAGCAAGGACAAGCGCCGCAAACTGGCGAACCGCCTCAAGAACCCGGCGGACCCGTTCAAGCTGGTGATCGTGCGCGACATGTGGCTGACGAGCTTCGACGCGCCGTGCCTGCACACGATGTATGCGGACAAGCAGATGTCTAGCCACAACCTGATGCAGGCGATCGCGCGGGTGAATCGGGTATTCAAGGACAAGCCGGGCGGGCTGGTGGTGGACTACCTTGGCCTGGCCGACCAACTGAAGCACGTGCTGGTGACCTACACGCGAGCTTTAGCTCGCCCTTCCTTTGTGTGGGTGCGAGCTGAAGCTCGCGGTCCGGAAGAGCGCGCCACCGCCTTGGCGTTTCACTCCGCCGGGACGTGGGGCTCGAAGGTCATGGAGCGTTCGTGCTCGCGGGCCTTGGCGGCTTTTTTCGCCTGTTGGTAGAAGTGGGCCTGGACGCGGAACGGCCGCTGTCCCTTGGCGGGGGCGAGGCGTTGCGAGCTGCCGTCGGGGAGGAGTTTCGACGCCTGCGTGTTGTCCTGGAAGAAGGCTTCGAGGATGCGGGCGATCCCGCCGCGGGATGATGGTGGAAACGCGGATTTGCGGGAGAAATGCGAATTTTTTATCGAGTAGACCCTCGACAGAGAATCGTCCTGCGATTCACCTTTTCGCCGCCATGCTCGACCGCATTCTCGCCAAACACATTGTTCCGGTCATCGTCCTCGATGACGCCGAATCCGCCGAACCGCTCGCCGAGGCTTTGCTGGCCGGCGGACTCGACATCATGGAGATCACCTTCCGCACGGCGGCCGCGGAGGAATCGATCCGCCGGATCGCGAACAAATTCCCGGAAATCCTGGTCGGCGCGGGCACGTTGTTGGAGGCCGATCAAGTCAAGCGCGCCAAGGACGCCGGTTCGCAGTTCGGCCTTGCCCCGGGCCTCAACCCGAAGACGGTCGAAGTCGCCCGCGAGGTCGGCCTGCCGTTCTCGCCCGGCGTGATGACGCCGAGCGATGTCGAGCAGGCGATGGCGCTCGGTTGCAAGCTGCTCAAGTTTTTCCCGGCCGAAACCGCCGGCGGCGTGCCGATGCTCAAGGCGCTGGCCGGCCCCTACGGCCACACCGGCGTGAAGTTCATCCCGACCGGCGGCATCACCTCCGCCAGCCTCGCCAACTACCTGAAACTCCCGGTGGTGGCCGCGATCGGCGGTTCCTGGATGGTCGACAAGGCCCTCGTCAACGAAGGCAAATGGGCGGAGATCACCCGGTTGACCAAGGAGGCGCTTGCCGCCGCCGCCGCGGTTTGACGCAATTCGCGCCACAAACCCATGAGCGATTCGCAGACAGCGCAGGTGGCGGGGATCGAACTGGGCGGCACCAAAACGGTGGTCGCCTGGGGACTTTCCGACGGGACGATTTTGGAAGAGCTCCGTTTCCCGACCACCCAACCGGAGGAAACCCTCGGCCGGGCGATCGAGTGGATCCGCGAGCGGGGCAATCCCGCCGGGATCGGCGTCGGCGCATTCGGACCGGTGCGGGTGAATCCCTCGGCTCCCGATTACGGTTCGCTCCTGGCCACCCCGAAGGCGGGCTGGCAGGGCTTTTCGCTCGTCAAGGCGCTGCAGGAAGGCTTGCCCGGCGTGCCGCTGGTGCTCGACACCGACGTCAACGTCGCGCTCTGGGGCGAGGTCGCGCTCGGTGCGGCGAAAGGCGCGCGCGACGCCGCCTACATCACGATCGGCACCGGCATCGGGGCCGGCATCCTGGTGGACGGGCGGCTGGTGCACGGCGCGCTGCACCCGGAGTTCGGCCACTTCAAGGTTTCACGGGCGCCCGGCGACACGTTCGCGGGCGTTTGTTCGTTCCACGGCGACTGCCTGGAAGGACTCGCCAGCGGCCCGGCGATCGCCGCGCGCTGGGGCAAACCGGCGGCCGAACTGCCCTCCGACCATCCGGCATGGGACATGGAAGCGTGGTATCTCGCGCACGGCATCCTCGCGCTGCTCGCCATCGTTTCGCCCTCGAAGGTGATCGTCGGCGGCGGCGTTTCGCAGGCCGACGGCTTGCACCGGAAGGTCGCCGCGTGCCTGAAAACGGCGGCGGCGGGCTATTTCGGCGAAGGCGGCTTCGAGTCGCTCGTCGTTCCTCCGCGCTTGGAGCAGGAAGCCGGCATCCGCGGGGCGCTTCTGTTGGGCGGCGAAGCGATACGCCGTTGAACCTCCGCTCGACACCGTCCGCCATCGGGGAAGTGGACGGGTGGCAATCTCCCCCGAATCCCAATTTCCAACGCAAGAACCCACTCATGGCATACACAATCGGCATCGATTACGGCAGCAACTCCGTCCGCGCGCTCGTCGTCCGGACCTCCGACGGCGCGGAGCTCGGCGTCTCGGTCTTCAATTACCCCTCCGGCAACCAGGGGATCATCCTCGATCCGGCCGACCATCATCTGGCCCGCCAGAACCCGGCCGACTATCTGCTCGGTCTGGAATCGACGGTGAAGGAAGCCCTCGCGATGGCGGTCGCCGCCGGCGAAGGGTTCTCGCCCGACCAGGTCGTCGGCATCGGTGTCGACGGCACCGGCTCGTCGCCGATCCCGGTGGACGCCCACAACGTCCCGCTCTCGTTCGACGGGAAATATGCCTCCAACCCGAACGCCCTGTGCTGGTTGTGGAAAGATCACACGTCGGTCGACGAGGCCGAGAAGATCACCCAGACCGCCGCGGCCACCCGCCCGCATTACCTCGCGAAGATCGGCGGCACCTACTCGTCCGAGTGGTTCTGGGCGAAGCTCTGGCACTGCCTGAACGTCGACCCGGCGGTGTTCGACGCCGCGTTTTCCTGGGTCGAGCTGTCCGACTTCGTGCCGGCGACGCTCGCCGGCGTCCGCGACCCGCGCCAGATCGTCCGTGGCGTCTGCATGGCCGGCCACAAGGCGCTCTATTCGGAAGACTGGAACGGGCTGCCCGACGAGGAATTCCTTTCCAGCCTCGATCCGAAGCTCGCCGCGCTGCGCTCCCGGTTGTTCGATCGCGCCCACGACGCCTCCGTCCCGGCCGGCAAGCTCTGCCCCGAGTGGGCCGCCAAGCTCGGCCTGCCGGAAGGTATCGCCATCGCCATCGGTGAAATGGACGTCCATTACGGCGCGATCGGCTGCGGCGTGGACGAAGGCACGCTGGTGAAGGTGATCGGCACCTCGACCTGCGACTGCGCGGTCGTTTCCGCCGAGAAATCGGTGGCCGACATCCCCGGCATCTGCGGCATCGTGAAGGGCGCGATCCTGCCCGGTTTCTTCGGCATCGAAGCCGGCCAGTCGGCCGTCGGCGACATTTTCAAGTGGTGGGTCGAAGGCGTCTGCCAGGGCGACGGCGCGCTCCACGGCCGCCTCACCGAGGAAGCCGCCGCGCTGAAGCCGGGTCAGTCCGGTCTGCTCGCGCTCGACTGGAACAACGGCAACCGCACGATCCTCGTCGACCAGCGCCTCACCGGCCTGCTGCTCGGCCAGACGCTGCACACCAGCCGCTCGGAAATCTACCGCGCGTTGATCGAGGCCACCGCCTTCGGCGCCCGCGCCATCATCGAGCGCATCCGCGAATACGGCGTGCCGGTGAACCGCATCGTCTGCTCCGGCGGCATCGCCGAGAAGAACCCGATGCTCATGCAGATCTATGCCGACGTCACCGGCTGCGAAATGCGCGTCGCCCGCTCGTCGCAGGCCTGCGCCCTCGGCGGCGCGGTCGGTGCCTCGGTCGTCGCCGGCGTCCACCCGGATTTCGCCACCGCCCAGGCGGCCATGACCGGCCTCAAGGACGTCGTCTTCCGCCCGCAGGCCGCCGGCCAGGCGGTTTACGAGGAGCTCTATGGTCTCTACCGCAAGCTCCACGACGCCTTCGGCGGCGTCACCGCTGCCGCCGATCTCGGCTCCATCATGAAGGAGCTCCTCGCGCTGAAATCGCGCCAATCCCGCTAATTCCCAAGAAATCCCATCCGCATTCCCATGTCTGACATCGTTGATATCAATCGCTTCGACCACCTCGAAATCTGGTTCGTCTGCGGCTCGCAGGACCTCTACGGCCCGCAGGCCCTCGCCCAGGTCGACGTCCACGCCAAGGAAGTCGTCGACGCGCTGAACGCCTCCGGCAAACTGCCGCACAAGGTCGTCTTCAAGCCGGTCCTCCGCTCGTCCGAGGAAATCACCAACTTCGCCATCGAGGCGAACTCCGCCGCGAACTGCATCGGCATCATCACCTGGATGCACACCTTCTCGCCGGCGAAGATGACCTTGTGCGGCAGTT
>Ga0207679_10001151_pt1 | contig 16859 bp, 9 predicted proteins | sample KBSC73metaG_FD_184320 | JGI IMG/M metagenome (GOLD analysis project Ga0207679, IMG submission 184320) | Corn rhizosphere microbial communities from Kellogg Biological Station, Michigan, USA - KBS C7-3 metaG (SPAdes) (version 2) | ecosystem: Host-associated > Plants > Roots > Rhizosphere > Soil ... | reverse complement strand
GCTGGAGACCCTGGACCCGTTCCTCGCCCGCTCCGGCCAGCACGCCCGCCGGGTGGCCATCCGCGAGGCGCGGATCGCCGATGCCCTCACCGACGAGAAGACCCGCCTCACCCAGGAGATCCGCTCCATCCAGGAGCGCGACATGGGCCAGCCCGGGCGCGCCTTCCTCTCCGCCGGCCAGGCCTTCGCCCAGAACGTGGACCGAACCGCCGCCAGGGCGGACCTGGAGCGCCTGGCCCGGGTGACCGGCAGCTACGAGGAGCTGGCCTCCACCTACGAGAAGGTCGCCGCCGAGACCAGGGGCCCCGACCCGGACAAGGTCTCCTGGCTCCGGCGCGCCGCCGAGCTGCGCGAGCACCTGGCCCAGAGCGACGACTCGATCAAGGACTGGCAGGCGCTCCTGGTCGAGGCGCCACAGGATCGGCAGGCCCTCGACGCCCTGGGGAAGCTCTTCGAGCAGACCAAGAACGCCAAGCAGCTCTCGGACGTCACCCTCCGCAAGGCCCAGCTGGCGTCCGATCCACACGAGCGGCGGACCCTGCTGCTCAAGGCCGGCGACGCCCTGGAGGCCGCCGGGGACGACGCGCGCGCCATCGACGCTTACAAGGAGGCGCTCGCCCTTCGCCGGGGAATCGACGGGCTCGAGGCGCTGGACCGGCTCTACGCGCGGACCAAGCGCTTCGAGGAGCAGGCCGACGTGCTGGCCCAGCTCGCCGCCTCCACCACCGCCGAGGTCCAGAAGGCTTACCTGTTATCCCGCGCCGAGCTGCTGGAGCGGGAGCAGGCCCTCCCCGCGGCGGTCGAGGGCTACTCCCGGCTCCTCGCGGTCGCTCCCACCGACTCCAACGCCGTCGCCGGCCTCGAGCGACTCATGGAGCTGCCCGACGTCCGGCCGGATGCCGCCCGCCTGCTCGAGCCCGTGTACCGGAGCCTGAACGACGTCCGGCACCTGGTGGAGGTGCTGGAGATCCGCCTCGCCGGCGCCTCGCCCCAGGACCGCCTCCCGCTCCTGGAGGAGATCTCCAATCTCCGCGAGACCCTCGGCCAGAAGGACCTTGCCTTCGCCGCCCGGGTCCGCGCCTTCGGGGAGATGCCGGAGAGCGAGGAGGCCCGCGAGCAGCTGGAGCGACTGGCCGCCGAGACCGGCGCCTTCGAGGAGCTGGCCAGCGCCTACCAGGACCAGCTGGAGCGCGGGGTCACCAACGCCACCTCCACCGAGCTGTGGCGGCGCCTGGCCGTGCTCTGGTCCGAGCGCCTGGACCGGATCGATCTCGCCATCCGCGCCTACGAGGAGCTCGCCCGCCGCGAGCCGCGGAACATGGCGGTGCTGGAGTCGCTCGCCCGCATCTACACCCGCTCCGGCGACGCCCGGGAGCTGGCCTCGGTGATGAAGCGGATGGTGATGGCGGAGCCGTCGCCGCCGAAGCAGATCGACCTTCTCTTCCGGCTCGGCACCCTCGCCGAGGAGACGCTGGCCGACAAGCAGCTGGCCGCGCAGTGCTACGGGGAGGTCCTGGCCCGCAAGCCGGACGACGACGACGCGATCAAGTTCCTGGGGAAGGTGCTCACCGAGAGCGAGCGCTGGCCCGAGCTGGCCTCGCTCATCGTCAAGGAGATCCAGCTCGCCGAGTCCACCGGGCGCCACGAGGAGATGTACGACCTCATGGTCCGTCTCGGGCGGCTGCGCCTCTCGCGGCTGCGAGATCCCCGAGGCGCGCTGGACATCTTCGAGGACGTGCTCCGCCGCAAGCAGGGACACGCCGGGGCCATCGGGGCTCTCGAGGAGATGGCCCGCTCCGACAGCCCGCTGCGGGGCGAGGCGGCCGAGGCCCTCGAGCCCATCTTCACCTCCGGCGGCGATCACCTGCGGCTGGTGCAGATGCTCGAGTCGCGCGCCTCCACCGAGCCGGTGGCCCAGGAGCGCGCCGCGCTGCTCCGCAAGGTCGCCAAGCTCTACGCCGGTCCGATGCAGAACGCGGACCTCGCCTTCGTCTCCGCCAGCCGGGCCCTCCGCGAGCTTCCCGACGAGGAGGCCTCGCTCACCCTCTCGGTCGCCCTCTCCGAGCGGGCCACCCACGGCGGCGAGGAGCTGGCTGGGCTCCTGGAGGAGATCCTCCCCCGCGCCTCGGAGGACGAGGCCCGGGTCGCCATTCTCCGCGCCCTGGCCAGGGCGCAGGAGAAGCTGGGGAACGCGGCGGAGGCGATCGACGCCTGGCGCCGCACTCTGGAAGCGGTTCCCTCGGATGGCGAGGCGATGGGCTCCCTGGCGCGGCTCTACCAGGCCGCGGGCCGGGCCCCCGAGCTGCTGGAGATCTACAAGCGCCAGCTGGCGATCACCGACGAGGTCGCGGTCCGCACCGCGCTGCTGTTCCAGATCGCCGGCCTGCAAGACGGCGCGCTCCACGACACCGTGGGAGCGATGGCGACCCTCCGGCGTTTGCTGGAGCTCAAGCCCGACGACGCCAAGGCGCTGGAGAGGCTGGATTCGCTCTGCGAGAAGCAGGAGCGGTGGCCCGAGCTGGCGGACGTCATCGGCCGCCGGCTGGCGCTCCCCGGCGGGGACCTGGACCTCGATCTCCGGACCCGGCTGGCGGTGGTTCGTGAGACCCGGCTGCTCGACAAGCACGGGTCGCTGGAGCTGTACGGGCAGGTGCTGGCCGCGCAGCCCAAGCATCCTGCGGCGCTTGCCCAGCTCGAGGCCTGGGCGCAGCGCGAGCCCCAGAACAAGCCACTGGTCGAGGTCCTCCTCGCCGCGTTCCGGACCGCGGCCGAGCTCGTGAAGCTCCCTGCCCTCATCGAGCTGCGGGTCGGGAGCTCGGCCGATCCCTTCGAGCGCAAGCAGCTCCTGGTGGAGCTGGCCGGGCTGCGCGAGACGGAGAAGGACCCGGCCGGGCTCTTCGGCGCCCTGTCCCGGGCCTTCCAGGAGGACCCCAACGACTCCGCGCTCCGCGGCCGGCTGAGCAATGCGGCCGAGACGGCCCGGACCCACCCCGAGCTCGCGCAGCTGTACGAGGAGGAGCTTCCCCGCATCGCCGAGACGAAGGACGCTGCGGCGGTGCTCCTCGAGCTGGGGGGCCTCTACGAGCACCATCTCTCCAATCCCGCCCGGGCCATCGAGGTCCTGGAGCGCTCGCGGGAGCTGGACGTGGCCGCGGGGCTCCCGGCCCTGACCGCGCTCTCACGACTGTACGGGCAGGCGGGGCGGAGCGACCGGCTGGTGCAGAGCCTGGACGAGCTGGAGAAGCTCACTCCGGACGTCACCGAGCGGGTGCAGATCCTCTTCCGCCTCGGCCAGGTGACCCAGGACGAGCTGGAGGACGAGGAGCGCGCTGCGGACGCCTTCGAGCGCCTGCTCGCGCTGGACAAGACGCACCTTCCGGCGGCGCGGCTGCTGGAGGCCATCTACGAGCGGAGCGGGACCCCGGACCGGCTGTTCAACGTGCTCCGCATCCAGCGCGACCTCACCTCGGGCCCGGAGCGCGAGCGCATCCTGGCCAAGATGGTGAAGGTCTCGGCCGAGGGGCTGGCGGACCTCGAGGCCTCCATCGAGCTGTACAGCGAGCTGTTCAAGAAGAACCCCAAGTCGGACCAGGCCTTCGGCGCGCTGGAGCAGGCACTGGAGAAGGCCGGTCGCTGGGAGGACCTGCGGGCCCTGCTGGCGGGGAAGATCCCTCAGACCGCCGAGCCCCGCGAGCTGGTGCGCCTCAACGAGAAGCTGGGAGTGGTCCTCTACCGGCACCTGGGCCGAGGCGAGGAGGCGATTGCCCCGCTCCGGACCGCGCTGGAGCGGGACGCCCGGAACCGCAAGGCCCTGGAGGCGCTCCGCGACATCGACGAGGAGCTCGGCCGCCGCGAGGAGCTGGTCGCGGTGCTCCGCCGGCTGATCCCCCTGCAAGAGAACCCCGAGGGGGTGAAGGGCCTCCGCATCCGGCTGGCGGAGGTGCTGGGGGAGATGTCCCGGCGCGAGGAGGCCCTCGACGCTGCCCGCCGCTCGCTGGAGATCGAGCCGCACACGGTCCCCGACCTGGACCGGGTCAAGAAGCTCTTCCTCGGGCTCCGGGCCTTCGGCGACGCGGTCCGCACCCTCGAGCTCAAGGCGGAGGTCTGGCAGCGGCTGGAGGAGAAGGACGGGGTCGTCTCCGCGCTGTGCGAGATCGCCGAGGTGTGGATCGGCCAGGCGAAGAAGCCGGAGCAGGCCGCGCCGATCCTGGAGCGGGTCCTGGAGTTCGATCCCGCGAACCGGGAGGCCTACGAGCACGTGCTCTCGCTGTACTCCACCGCCGGGGACTGGCGCGCCTACAGCCAGGCGGTGGACCGCTACCTGCCGAACCTGGTGACCGACGACGACAAGATCAAGGCGCTCCGCGAGCTGGGTCGCATCCGAGAGCAGAAGCTGGGGCAGAAGGACGCCGCCTTCCTCGCCATGTGCCGGGCCCTCCAGCTCGACGCCTCGGACGACTCGCTCCGCGAGGACGTGGAGCGGCTGGCGCAGGAGACCGGCTCGTACGAGGAGCTGGCGGCGGTCTACGAGCAGGTCGCGGAGGATCTCCCCCGGGGTCCCCTCGCCGAGCGGATGTACCTGGTGCTGGCCCGGGTCCAGGACCGGAACCTCGACGATCCGGAGGAGGCCGAGGCCGCGCTCCGGAAGATCCTCGAGTTCGATCCCACCAACGCCTCCGCCCTCGACGCGATGGCCCAGATGTTCGGCCGCCGCGGGCGCGACCGCGAGCTCATCGTCTCGCTGGAGCACAAGATCGAGGCCGCGCCGTCCATCGAGGCGCGGAAGGCCATCTTCCGGGAGATCTCCCGCATCCACCTGGAGCGGCTGAAGGACCCCGACGAGGCCGCGAACGCCCTCATCCGCGCGCTGGAGCTCGAGCCGGACGTGGAGACCCTCGGCGAGCTGGCGAAGCTGTACCGCGACCAGCACATGTGGGGTGACCTCGCCGCCACCCTGGCGCGGACCCGAGATCTCCTGCCCACCTCGGAGGAGCGGGCCACGCTGCAGAATGCGCTCGCCTCGGTCCAGGAGAAGGAGATCGGCGACGAGGAAGCGGCGATCGAGGCCTACCGCGATGCGCTGGGGCTCGACCCGCGCAATGCCGAGGCGCTCAGCGCGCTGGAGCGGCTCTACACCCGGCTCGACCGGCCGGCGGACCTGCTCACCATCTACGAGCGGCAGCTGGAGCTGACCGAGGACTACCGGGAGAAGGTGAAGGTCCTCTTCCACTCCGCCGCCATCTGGGAGGATCGGTACCAGAACGCGGCCAACGCCGACGCCTGCATCGAGGGCGTGCTGGCGCTCGACCCCACCAACCTCCAGGCGATCAAGGCGCTGGAGCGGCTGCGCCGCGCGCAGAGCCGGTGGGAGGATCTGGTCGGGGTCCTCGAGCGGCACATCCATCTCACCACCGACGCCCAGGACCAGGCGGACCTCATGGTGGAGGCCGGCGAGGTGCTGAGGGCCAACCTGCACCAGACCGACAAGGCGGCCGATGCGTTCCAGGCCGCTCTGGGCGTCTTTCCCGGCCACACCCCGGCTCTCCACGCCCTGGGCATGGTCTACGAGCGGAGCGGCAACTGGCCCTTCGCCCTGGAGATGCTGCACCAGGAGGCCGAGGCACTGGGGAACGACCCTCGCGCGGTGGAGGTGCTCCACCGGATGGCGAAGATCAACGAGGACATGCTGATGGACGTGCCCTCGGCCAAGGCCTGCTACACGCAGGCCCTGCACATCGATCCCGAGTTCCTGCCCTCGCTGCAGGCGCTTCGCGGCATCTCCGAGAACGAGCAGGACTGGGCGACCTACGAGCAGATACTGGTGGCCGAGGCACAAGCCACGAGCGAGGCCTCGGCGAAGGCCCGCGCCTACCTGGCCGTCGGCCGCTACCACAGCGAGCGCCGCGAGGACCCCGACTCGGCGATGCAGTGGTACGAGGAGGCGATCAAGCTCGACCCCGAGCTGGCCGACGCCGCGCTCCCGCTCTCCGACCTCTACATCGGCCGTGAGCGCTGGGAGCCTGCCGAGCAGATGCTCGACGTGGTCATCCGCAACCTCAAGGGCCGGTTCGCCACCGAGCAGGACGATGCTTTGGGCAGGGACCTGTGCCGCCAGGTGTACCGGATGGGCTACGTGCAGGAGAAGCTCGGCCGGCGTGACCGCGCGCTCGCCGCCTACGAGGAGGCGTACCAGCTCGACGCCACCTACCTCCCTGCGCTCGAGGGGTACGGCAACCTCCTCGTCCAGACCGGGCGGCACGACCAGGCGCTGAAGGTCTTCCAGACCATCCTCATCCACCACCGCGAGGACCTGACCGACCTCGAGATCGTCGAGCTCTACTGGCAGATCGGCGAGGTGCACATCTCGCTCAGGCAGCACGACCGGGCGCAGAACCACTTCGAGAAGGCGCTGGCCATCGACCCCGGTCACGAGCCGAGCCTCCGCGCCCTCATCCAGCTCGCCGACGGGGCAGGGCGGTGGGACCGCTCGGCCGAGTACCGTCAGGCGCTGGTGGGCGTGCTCGACGGCGAGCCCAAGGCCGAGGCGGCGCTGGAGCTCGGGGCGATGGCCCGCGACCGGCTGAAGGACCTGCACACCGCCATCGACGCCTACTCCCAGGCGCTGCGCCTCCGTCCCCAGTCGCTGGAGGTGATGGACGCGCTGTACGTGCTCTACCGGGAGACGCGGCAGCCGGGGAAGGCCGCGGAGATCCTGGAGGTCATGCTCGGCCAGCCCGAGCTCCAGGCCGACGCCCAGCGCGCGAAGCGGGTATGGTTCGCGCTCGGCGAGAGCCTCCGCGATGAGCTCCGCGACACTGGCCGGGCGGTGGAGGCGTTCAACGCCGCGCTGGACCTCGACCCGCTCTTCATCGAGGCCTTCAGCGCGATCGAGGCGATGCTCGGCGCGGCGAAGGAGTGGAAGCAGCTGGAGGAGAACTACGCCCGGATGATCCAGCGGCTTCCCAAGACCGACGAGACCGAGTCGGCGCGGATGGCGCTCTGGCGGACGCTGGGCGACCTGTATCTACAGATCTTGAAGCAGCCGGAGAGCGCGCTGATGGCTTACAAGGTGGCCGCCGCCGGGCTCCCCGACGACGCCACCGTCCAGGAGACCTACGCCGAGCTCCTGCTGGGGTCGGCGGGCAACGAGGAGCCGGCGATCCAGGCGTTGCGGCGGGCCCTGGCTCACAGCCAGAACCCGAAGAAGGTGGCGAGCCAGCTGGCCGAGCTCTCCGCCCGCCGGAAGGACTACGACGGAGCCTGGCTCGCCGCGCAGGTGGTGTCGGCGGTCCTGGGCGATCCCGGAGCGGCGGAGAGGGAGATCATCACCAAGCTGGGGCCGTACGCGAAGAAGCGCGAGACGCCGCGTGCCACCCTGAACGACCGGGCCTGGGCCCAGTACCTGCTCCACCCCAAGGTGCGCACGCCCTTCGCCGAGCTGATGGGGCTGCTCTTCCAGGGCGCGGGACAGCTGTCGGCGGTGCCGCTCGCCCAGGCCCAGCTGGTCCCCAAGAAGCACCGGATCGACGTGGCAACCGCGCAGGAGTACCAGATCCACCACTACCGCGCGGTGGCGCGCCTGCTTGGCCTCGAGGCGGTGGAGCTGTTCTCCCCGTTCCTGATCGCCACCCGCGACAAGCTCGCCAAGCGCTCGATGGAACCCGCTCCGGACCCTCTGCTCAGCGTGGAGATCGTCCACAGCCACCCGGTGTGCTTGAAGGTCGGCGGGAAGTTCTTCGGTGACCCTCAGGCCAAGGACACCCACGCGCAGCTGGGGCGAACGCTGGCGCTGCTGCGTCCCGAGCTCATCTTCTCCTCGCGCTTGGCGCCCGAGCGGCTGGCCGCGGTGTTCCAGGGAGCGGTGCTCCTCTGTGGCTTCCAGATGCGGTGGACCGTGCCCGGCCAGGTGATCGAGGCGGAGCGGCAAGCGCTGGAATCGGTCATGACCGAGCCGTTCCGCGCCGCCCTGGGCCGGCTGGTGCCGGAGGTGCTTCGACGCTCCGAGTCCGACCCGGTCAAGGACTACCTGGAGGGGGCAGAGCTGACCGGGGTCCGCTGTGCGCTGTTCACCGCAGGTGACCTCGAAGCGGTGAAGAAGCTCGTCCAGGGTGAAACCGGTTCCAGTTACCGCGTGGCCGGGAAGGTGAAGATCCGCGAGCTCATGACCTTCGCCGTGTCGGAGGACCTCGCCGCGCTCCGCATGGCGGTGGGCACCAACGTCGAGGTGGCCACGCGGAAGTAGATCTCCTCCGCTCCCTCGGCCGTTCCTTGACCCGGCCGGGGGGCGACCCATACGCTCGAAGGCCAGGCAACCCCCCAGACTTCCATGCGCTTCGTCTGTGACAGCTGCCGCGCCCAGTACATGATCTCCGACGAGAAGGTCGGGGCAAACGGGGTCAAGGTCCGTTGCAAGAAGTGCGGCAACGTCATCGTGGTGCGCCGCCCACAGGACACCGAGGCCGACGCGGCCCTCCAGGGGCTGGAGGAGACGGCGCCGCCGCCTGCCGCCCCGGAAGCACCCACGGGAGAGAACTCGATCTTCAGCGACGTGGACGACGAGGAGATCGGCGCTGCGTTCGAGAGCGCGCTGGGCGAGCGCCAGGACGACGGGCCGGTCGGGCAGCCCTCCGCCGAGGAGCCTCCCCCGGTGGAGGCCAACGTGCCCCCGGTGAGCGACGGCCCCCCGCGGGCGCTGGACTGGTACGTCGCCATCGATGACAAGCAGACCGGCCCCCTGACCCCCGAGGCGATCAAGGACCACTGGGATCGCGGGGAGATCGGCCCCGACAGCCTGACCTGGCGGCAGGGCTTCGAGGACTGGGTGTCGCTGTCCGAGGTCTCCGAGCTGGCGGCGTGGCTCGCGCCGCGGCCGCAGCGGCCGGTCTACTCGCCTGCGTCGTCGCCCTCCGGCCCGATGCCGGTGGTGTCGGTGCCGGTGGAGTCCGCGTTCAACGCCGGTGGAGTGATGCGCACGATGCGGGCCGAGGTTCCCACACCGGTGCCCGAGACCGCGGGGGGCTGGAAGCCGTCGGCGTCGGCCGCCCTGGCCAGCCTGGTCAAGGAGGAGATCGACGCGCTCAACAAGCCCGATGCGCCTCCGCCGGCTCCCGAGCCGGTCGCCGCGTCGCGCGGCCTGCTCGAGGTCCCACCAGCGACCGGAGAGGTTCCCGCGGCCAGGGTCAACGGGAAGCCGGCGCGCGCCGAGGCGCACACGCCGGTGACGGCCGTCGAGCGTCCCCCGACCTTCACTCCGGCCTATCCGTATGCCACGCGCCCGGTGAAGGCCCATGGCGCCGGCAACAGGTCGCTCCTCATCGGCATCGGCGTCGCGGTCCTGGTGGTGCTCGCCGCCGTGGGCGGAGGCGGCTGGTACCTCCTGCAGCGCCAGAAGGCCGCGGAGCTCGCCGCTCGCCAGGTCCCGCCGGCGCCCGAGCCGGCGAAGGTGACACCGCCCGCTAATCCGCCCGGGGCCGCACAGGCCACGGCGGCCACCACGGCGGCTCCCGCACCCACGCCTGCGGTGACCCCGTCGGTGACGCCGCCGGTGGCCAAGGTCACTCCGGTGCCCCAGAGCGAGGGAACCGGGACCCGCAAGGGCAGCCGCGGCAGCCGACACACCGGCGGGAGCAAGGCGTCCAGCGGGGGCGACGAGCAGGTCGCCTCGGCCGACCCGCCGAAGAGCTCGGGGAACGGCAAGAGCAAGGCCGACGACCTCTTCGACGAGGTGTTCGGCACCGGGGGCCCCTCCAAGTCCGCCGAGAGCCGCAGCAACGGCAAGAAGACGGCCTACGTCCCGCCCGCGCCGGGCGCCGCTTCCAGCACCGAGGTCCCGGAGCGCCTCCCCAAGGGCGACATCATGTCGGTGGTGCTGGCGAACAAGCCGGCGATCGTCCGGTGCGTGAACGAGCAGAAGGCGCGCGACCCGAACCTCCACGGCACGCTCGTGATGCACTGGGTCATCCAGACGTCCGGGAAGACCGGCTCGGTCTCCGCGGTGACCGACCAGTTCAAGTCGTCCTACATGGCCACCTGTCTCAGCGGTCTGGTGAAGTCCTGGAACTTCCCCAAGCACAAGTACCAGCCGGGCGAGCCGGTGGACTTTCCCTTCACCTTCTAGATTGGTAAGGGGCGCCGCCCCCATGCGCCTCCCCGTCGAGCCCAAGCTCCCGGACCTCCCTGTCCGCTCCGTGGCGGAGATGGGCCTCAAGGAGCTGGAGCGGGTCCGTCACGTTCTTCGCGGGGGTTCGGTCATCGACTGGCGCCGGCTGCACTTCCGGAACCGCGACGAGGTGGACCGCTTCCTCCGGCTGTGCGGGCTGGACCTCACGCACCCCGCGGACGAGGCCTGGGCTCGCCTGGTGCTGTCCGACGCGGTCGAGTACCTGCGCCGGACGTTCTCCTACCGGGTGGCTGACGTGGTGGCCCGTCCGGCGGAGGTCCACGACCTCTTCCTCTATGCGAGCGGGGTGAAGGAGCCGCACCGCTTCCGGCGGATCGCCTGCATCGTCCTCAAGTGCATGCACGTGGTGCAGCACATCGAGGGCAGAGACCTGCTCTTCCGCCTGGCGGTGTCCGAGGCGGACCTGTCGCGGATGGTGACTGCGAAGGTGAATGGCGTGCTGTCGGAGGCGCGGGAGAAGGGGCTTCCCATCCTCGACTACCGCACCTCGGTGAAGACCCGCGAGTCGTTCATCACCAAGCTCCTGGCGAAGAAGGAGAACGTGGCGGCGCAGGTCTACGACAAGACGCGCTTCCGCATCGTCACCCCCACCCGGGCGGACATCCTCCCGGTGCTCTACTTCCTGACCCAGCGGCTGTTCCCCTTCAACTTCCTGGTGCCGGGCCAGACCGAGAACACGCTGCTCCCCTTCAAGTCGTTGCTGCACGAGTTCCCGCACTTCCGGCAGCACGCCCACGAGCTGCACCTCGACCTCGACTACGAGGACCGCGAGAGCCCGGCGGGCAACGAGTTCAGCGGCAGCGGGTACAAGGTGCTCAACTTCGTGGTGGACGTGCCTCTCCGCCTGGACGAGTGGCTGCCGCCCCCGGAGCTGGATCGCCGCGAGCGCAAGGGTCGCCTCGGCTTCACGCTGGTCGAGTTCCAGATGCTGGACGCCGTGACCGCGGAGCAGAACGAGCAGGGGGAGAACGCCCACCCTCGCTACAAGCAGCGGCAGAAGCTGCGGGTGCTCCGGCGGCTGTCGCGGGGCCTGGTGGTGCCGCGGCTCGAGGATCCACCGGGCGAGGCGGAGTAGTCCGCCCGGAAATCGCTCGAGGTGGGGAAGAGCCGAAAAGCTCCCGGCGTGCGGCGGCGGCGAGGACGATTGTCGTGGTGAAGGTCCACGCTCCGGCGCTAAGCCAGGCGTTCGGCTCTCCAGCCCGGCCCCTCAGATGACATCGAGTTGCCTTGGTCGTGAGGGAGGGCAGGGGGACCCCCATGATGCGCTCCTCTCATCGCAGGAACGGCCTCGAGGTCGTTCTCGAGCTGTCGTTGCTCTGGTCGGCATTCGGCTGCTCGTACGCGTTCGTCCACGGGCCGAGCACATCCCCGGAGATCGCACCGTCCGACCCGCAGAGCGAGCAGCGAGCGAGGAGCTGCACGACCTCCAATGCGCTGCCCGTTCTGGATACGGTCCTTGCCGTGCCGCTGATCGGCGTGGGAGTTCTCGCAATCGTGGCCGGCGCGAGCGACAGCAGCTGCAGTGGCAGTGGCTTTGGCTGCGTGAAGCTGTCGGGGGGTGAGGCCATTGCCATCGGAGCCGTGGCGACTGGTCTGGGAGCGCTCGCCCTCGCCTCGGCGGTCAGCGGCTACGGCAGGACGGCGGATTGTCGCCGAGCCGAGGAGGCCGGGCCCAGCGGCCCGCATCAGGGCGCGCGTTATCTGCTCGACGTCAACCGCATCGCGGCGGCCCGCGACCGCTCGGAGTGAGCGGGCGAGGGACGCTCCCGAGGCGCCTCAGCGGCGCTTGCGGTTCTTCTTCCGCGCCTGCCGCTCGCGCTTCCGCTTGTCCCGGAGCGCGTCGCGGTCCACCTGCTTGGTCATCGGCTGATCGGAGTAGCCCATGAGACGAGCCCGGGCCATCGCCGCCTGTCCCATGGGGGCGGAGTAGCCCGGGGCCACCTGAGGAATCTGCATCGGCATCCCGCCGCCCCCGAGCGCCTGCTCCATCATCTTCGCGTCCTTCCCGAAGACCTGGGACAGGTCCATGTTCTTCAGCTTCGACAGCTGCCCCAGCTGCTTGAAGCCCGGGATGCGTCCGAGGAGCCCGGGGTTTTGCCCCACCGCGCCCATCACCTGCTGCATCATCCCGTGCTTCTGCAGCAGCTCCTGGACCTCGCCCTTCTTCCTGCCCGAGCCCCGGGCGATGCGGCCCATCCGGCTGTCGTCGATCAGCGACGGGCGAAGGCGCTCCTTCTCGGTCATCGAGTCGTACATCGCCTCGATCTTGGTGAGCTCCTTCTCGTCCGGGTTCAGCTGCTCGGTCATCTCCCCGAAGATGGGAAACTTCTCCAGCAGGTCCTTCAGGGGACCCATCTTCCGCACGGTCCGGATCTGCTCGACGAAGTCCTTCATGGAGAAGCTCCCCGAGAGGAGCTTCTTCGCGTCCTCCTCGGCCTTCTTCTCGTCGACGACCTGCTCGAAGTCCTGCATCAGGCCGACGATGTCGCCGAAGCCCAGGATGCGGCTGGCGAGCCCGTCGGGGCGAAACTCCTCCAGCTTGTCCAGCGACTCGCCCACCCCGAGGAACTTGATGGGCTTGCCGGTGACTTCCTTGATCGACAGCGCCGCGCCGCCGCGGGCATCGCCGTCGAGCTTGGTGAGGATGAAGCCGTCGAGCGCGAGCCGCCGGTCGAACTCCGCCGCGGTCCGCACCGCGTCCTGGCCGATCATCGCGTCGCACACCAGCAGGATGTCGTCCGGCTGCACCGCGGCCTGGATGAGGTTCAGCTCGTTCATCAGCTGCTCGTCGATGGCCAGCCGGCCGGCGGTGTCGATGAGCACCACGTCGCACTTCTTCGCCCTGGCCTCCTCCAGGCCCTTCACCGCGAGGTCCGGAGGCAGGGTGTCCGGCTGGAAGAAGACCGGCACCCCGAGCCGCCCGCCCAGGACTTGCAGCTGGTCCACCGCGGCGGGCCGGTAGATGTCGGCGGCGACCAGGAGGGGCTTGTGGCCCTTCTTCATCAGGTAGCTCGCCAGCTTCCCGACGGTGGTCGTCTTCCCCGAGCCCTGCAAGCCCACCATCATCATCGTGGTGATCCCGCCCTTGGGCTTGAACTTCAGGGAGGTATCCACAGGGCCCATCAGGGCCTCGAGCTCGTCGTGGCAGACCTTGATGAAGTGCTCGCCGGCGGAGACCTTGTGCTTCCGCCCGTGCTTGTCGGTGATGGTGGTCTGGACGTTGGCGCCGACCGCCTTCTCTCGCACCCGGGCGACGAATGACTTGACCACGTCGAAGGCAACGTCGGCTTCGAGGAGCGAGACGCGGATGTCCCGCAGTGACTCGTCGACGAGCTCGGGGGTGATCTCCTGCTTCCCGGCGAGCCGGTTTCTGGCCGCCCGGAAGCCCTTGGTGACGGTTTCCAGCATGGGGGAAATCGTCTTTAACACCGGCCCCGGTGTAGGTGGGACCCCGAGCAACTTCCTTGCGTGCTCCCTCCCCGACCAGGTGACATCGAGGGCATTCCGTCACGAGGAGGTTGCATGCGGAGAGGGGCGCTCCTGGCGTCTGTGCTGTTGCTCGCGCCGCCGGCGAAGGCCGTCGAGGACGGAGGACCGGACGACCCGGGCCGCTTCCGGGTGGGGGTGAACCTGGGAATCATCAGCGTCCCCCGGCCGATCCAGATCGAGGGGTACGCCCGGCTTCACCCGTTCATCGGCGTGAGCGGCAGCTGGAGCACCTTCCCCAAGTTCGCCTCGGATGCGATCCTGAGCTGGGCCGGGGCGAAGAGCGACACGACAGACGCCAGGCTCAACAACTTCGACGCCTGGGAGATCGCGCTCCGGATCTACCCGCTGCGCGGAGTCTTCTACCTGGGCGTCGGCGCGGGGCAGCAGGTCATCGATGCGGTGGTGACCGAGAAGCAGACCGGGTCACCCATCGGGATCGGAGGCTCGGCACGCGTCGAGAGCTGGGTCCTCACCCCGCGGATCGGCTGGCAATGGGCGTGGAGCAGCGGGTTCGCGATGGGAGTGGACCTGGGCGTCCAGTTCGTCGTCGGTCACAGCGAGAACGTGGTCATCCCGCCGGGGACCCCACCGGATGTCGAGCAGGACGTGCGCGATGTCGTCCACTTCGGGTCCACGGTGCCGCTGCCGGTCATCCGCTTCAGCCTCGGCTACCACTTCGGATAGCCGCCCGGCGCGCTAGGGGGTCGACATCAGCAGGGCCATCAGCGCGCAGATGTTGATCGGCTTCCACTCGAGGATGGTGGTGGGGAACTTGACCGTCACTGGCGAGATGCCTCCGGCGCAGGAGCGGGAGCCGACGTAGCTCTCCCCCGACCGGGCGATGTCGTACGAACACAGCCCGATCGTGCCGTTGATTCGCTCGACGGAAGCGGTGAGGGTCGACGGCCGCCCGGTCACGAGCCCGGTGCACTTGAGTTGGTCGCCCTCCTCGAGGGCATTCAGCGTGATCGGCCCCTCTCCTCCCTGGCCGGTGGCCTTTCCCCCCGCCTGATCGATGGAGAGCTGAAAGGGTCTGCCGCGCAGCGTGCCCCGGAGAGTGCCCCCATCATCATATCGCCCGACATCGACGCTCGGCCCCTGAGCGCCGTCCTTGCTGATGACGGCTGTGGTCTCGAATCCGTTGCCCACCATGCTGAAGCGCTGTTCGGGGGCACTGGAGGTGGTCTGGAGCTTCGCCTTGCTGGACGAGGCGCAACCGAGAACGCCCAGCAGGGCGAAGCAGGAGGCGAGCGCCAGGTGGCGCATGCGGAAGCGGGCAGAGGACATGGACACCTCGGACGTCGAGCTCCCCTCGGCGGCTGACCATAGCCCCGGCGGCCACCCCAAGGAAGCGAACGGTGCAGGGGATGGCTCGGCCTTCCGCCTCCGGGATTCGGCGTCGAACCGCAAACACCCCATCCGATTCATGAGATGCCCGGATCCACCGTCGACCACAGATCCGCAGACAGGATGAAGACGACTGCCAGCATCCTCATCGCCGAGGACGACTTCGGGTTCCGCGACACGCTCGAGGACGTGCTGGCCGAGGAGGGTTATCCAGTCTCCGTGGCCCGGAACGGGGCGGAAGCGCTCGGGGTCCTCGGAAGGATGAGCCGTCCGGTTCTGATCCTCCTCGACATGAACATGCCGGTGATGGACGGGATGACCTTCCTCTCGCACCTGAAGGAATGGCCCGACCGGGAGCGGGTGGAGGTGGTGATCATGTCCGCTGCGGTCGAGGTCGAGCTGCTGTTCGGACACACGCCGGGCGTGCTGAAGGCGCTGAAGAAGCCATTTGACGTGGAGGAGATTCTCGTGCTGGCCGAGGAGTTCGCGGCCCGACATGCTCCCGCCGGAGCCACCGCCGCGACGGCCACCCAGCCGACGGGTGTCACCGCCGGAACGCCACCGCCGCCCGCGGCGCCCGACGACTGAGGCGATCAGGGCGCTCCTGGCTCAGGGACGGCCCGCCCGGTGCGACCCGGCAGATCGGCTCTTCCGGCAGTCCCACGAGAGGCGCTTTCCTGCCCACTGTGACTCTGTGTGAAAGGGATGGCCCTGGTGCGGGTGCCCGCCTCCTTCCTCGTCGCTGAACGGGATTCATCCCTCCGGCAGGTGCTGGCGGAGATCACCGCGGAGACCTTTCCCAGCGCGACCGTCTACTCGGCGCAAGATGAGACCGAGGCCCTCGCGACGCTCCCCAGGCTCCGGCCCCCCTGCGTCGCGGTCCTCCACTGGAGCCTCCTGGATGAGGGCTCCGCGACGCTCGCGCTGTTCCAGGCCGCCGGTGTGCCCGTCCTCCTCACCTCGGCGTGGGATTCGGCGACCATCGCCGAAGCAGGTCCGGCCAGGAGACTGAAGAAGCCCTTCGAGCTCCACGACTACGTTGCCTGCCTCCAGGAGTTGCTCGCCGCGTGGCCCGCGCCGGGGAAGCCTGACTGACTCCCCGGCCGGTCTAGAGTCGGGCGATGGAGATCCGACATCGGGGGGGCAGTCTCGGGCTTCTGCTCGTTCTCGCCGCTGCCTGCGCGAAGGAGGCGCCATCGAGCAAGACCGACCCTCCGCCCGAGGCTGCGTACCGCCAGTTCATGGTGGCGTACGTCGAAGCGAACGAAGCCCGGATCCGGCCCCTGATCGTCGAGCGGGCCGGTGCGGAGATGCTCTGGCAGCCACGGTATTCCCCGGAGCTGGCGAGGGATCTCGCGGCCAGCTACCGATCGATGGAGATCATCCGCGTCAAGGGAACCGACAAGCGGGTCACGCTCAAGTCGATGGCGGTCCCCTCGAGTGTCGACGTGATCTTCGACGGCCGGGTCTGGCGAGTGGATCCGGCACCCATCATCGCGGTCAGGAACGCGGCGGAAGCGGAGAGGCGACCCTGAAGGCGGTCTCGAAGCCCTTGGAGTGGCCTATGGTGCCGTGGCTCGGGTGGCGGAACGGGTAGACGCAGCGGACTTAAAATCCGCGGCTGCCTCGGCAGCGTGCCAGTTCAACTCTGGCCCCGAGCATCGCTAGTGCTCGAAGAACACCTCGGCACCGCGCAGAGCACGGCGGACCAGCAGCCGCAGGGCCCAGAAGCCGAGCCAGCTGCCGATGAGCAGGCTCAGGGTCGGGTCCACCCAGTGCCATCCGAAGAGGGCGATGCACCCCGCGCCCGCCAGCCCGGCGAGGGTCATCCCCCCATCGGACA
>Ga0207679_10001142_pt1 | contig 16924 bp, 12 predicted proteins | sample KBSC73metaG_FD_184320 | JGI IMG/M metagenome (GOLD analysis project Ga0207679, IMG submission 184320) | Corn rhizosphere microbial communities from Kellogg Biological Station, Michigan, USA - KBS C7-3 metaG (SPAdes) (version 2) | ecosystem: Host-associated > Plants > Roots > Rhizosphere > Soil ... | reverse complement strand
ACAACGTCAGCATCACGGTCAAGCTGATCGCCCCGATCGCGATGGAAGAGGGTCTGCGCTTCGCCATCCGTGAAGGCGGCCGCACCGTCGGCGCCGGCGTGGTGGCCAAGATCCTCGCCTGATTCACGCGAAAACAGTTCCACAGGGGTGTAGCTCAATTGGCAGAGCGCTGGTCTCCAAAACCAGAGGTTGTGGGTTCGATTCCCCCCGCCCCTGCCAGGTAAGGGTTCTGAAACCTGCAACTTGGCTAGAACACGGCAGCCCGCACGGTGAAACACGCCGGGCGGGCTTTGCTGCTGAAAGGCAGTCTTGTTTCGGGCAACCGTGTTTCGATCGACCGAATCTGCCTGGCGCTGATGGTGAGCTGAACAATCTGACGAAGCGAAATGTCGAATCCGCAAATTGAAACGGTCTCAACCGGGGCCGACAAGGCCAAGCTCGCTGCGGCGGGTGTCCTGGTCATTGCCGCCGTGGCCGTGTTCTACGTGCTGTCGAAGCAGGACATGTGGATGCGCGTCGGCGCCTTGCTGGTGCTGCTGGCCGGGGCCGTTGCCACGTTCTTCGTGTCCGAGCCCGGCAAGCAACTGATCGCCTTCGGTCGCGACTCCGTTCGCGAAGTGAAGAAGGTGGTGTGGCCGTCCCGCAAGGAGGCCGGCCAGATGACCCTGTACGTGTTCGCGTTCGTGGTCGTCATGGCCTTGTTCTTGTTTCTGACCGACAAGACGCTGGAGTGGGTGCTCTACGACCTCATTCTCGGTTGGAAGCACTGAGGAAAGACTGATGACCGAAGACATCGTTACCACCGACAACGCCGCCGCGCCGGCGCCCGCGCCTTCCAACAAGCGCTGGTACGTCGTTCACGCTTACTCCGGTATGGAAAAAGCCGTCGAGCGCAATCTGCGTGAGCGCATCGATCGTGCCGGCATGCAGGACAAGTTCGGCCGCATCCTGGTGCCGATGGAAGAAGTCGTCGAACTCAAGAACGGCAAGAAGGCCGTCACCGAGCGCCGTTTCTACCCGGGTTACGTGCTGGTCGAGATGGAAATGGCCGATGACACCTGGCACCTGGTCAAGCACACCAGCAAGGTGACCGGTTTCGTTGGTGGCGCGAAGAACCGCCCGTCGCCCATTTCTGAATCCGAAGTCGCCAAGATCGTCACCCAGATGCAGGAGGGTGTCGAGAAGCCCCGTCCGAAGGTCGAGTGGGAAGTGGGAGAAACGGTCCGCGTCAAGGAAGGCCCGTTCACCGATTTCAATGGCGCGGTGGAAGACGTCAACTACGACAAATCCAAGGTGCGCGTGTCGGTCACCATCTTCGGTCGGGCCACCCCGGTCGAGCTGGATTTCTCGCAAGTCGAGAAGGTCTGACGCCCCTTTTGTTCACGAGCCTGGCGGGAGGCTCGCATCGCCTGCAAGGGCGCTGCTTTTCCCGCCCGTGGCCAGCTGTCGACGAGATGACGGCAAGAGGAGCAAAGGTAGCCATTCCTTTGCGTTAGCACTCAGGGGCCCGCAGGTCGGGCCTTCACTGGAGTTAGAGCATGGCAAAGAAAGTTGTCGGCTACATCAAGCTGCAAATCCCGGCGGGTAAAGCCAACCCGTCGCCCCCGGTCGGTCCGGCGCTGGGTCAGCGCGGCCTGAACATCATGGAGTTCTGCAAGGCGTTCAACGCCCAGACGCAGAGCATGGAACCGGGCCTGATGCTGCCCGTGGTGATCACCGCGTTCGCGGACAAGTCGTTCACCTTCGTCCTCAAGTCGCCCCCGGCGACCGTGCTGATCAAGAAGGCGATCAAGCTCGACAAGGGCTCCAGCACGCCGCACACCGTCAAGGTGGGCAAGCTGACCCGTGCGCAAGCCGAGGAAATCGTCAAGATGAAGCAAAAGGACCTGACGGCCGCCGATCTGGAAGCCGGGGTTCGCACGATCGCAGGTACCGCCCGTTCGATGGGCGTGACGGTGGAAGGGGTCTGATCATGGCAAAGCTGACCAAGCGTCAAAAAGCCCTCGTGGGCAAGGTCGACTCGACCAAGCTGTACCCGATCGACAACGCGCTGGCCCTGGTGAAGGAATTCGCCACCGCCAAGTTCGACGAATCGATCGACGTGGCCGTGCAACTGGGCATCGATGCCAAGAAGTCGGACCAGGTGGTTCGTGGTGCTGTCGTGCTGCCGAACGGCACCGGCAAGACCAAGCGCGTGGCCGTGTTCGCCCAAGGTGCCAAGGCTGAAGAAGCCCGCGCCGCCGGTGCGGACGTGGTGGGCATGGAAGACCTGGCCGAACAGGTCAAGGCGGGCAAGATGGACTTCGACGTCGTCATCGCGTCTCCGGACACCATGCGCATCGTCGGTACCCTCGGCCAAGTGCTCGGCCCGCGTGGCCTGATGCCGAACCCGAAGGTCGGCACCGTGACGCCCGACGTGGCCCAGGCCGTTCGCAACGCCAAGGCCGGTCAGGTGCAGTTCCGTGTCGACAAGGCCGGTATCGTGCACTCGACCATCGGTCGCCGTTCGTTCGACTCCGACAAGCTGGTGGCCAACCTCCGCGCGCTCGTCGAAGCCCTGAACAAGGCCAAGCCGGCATCGAGCAAGGGCCTGTACCTGCGCAAGATCGCCGTGTCGTCGACCATGGGCGTGGGTGCCCGCGTCGATGTGGCGTCCATCAACGCCGCTGCCGCGTCGAACTGATCCGATTTGACGGTTCGCGCGAGTCTGGCGCGGACCGGAGGAGTTTGGTGGGCCGGGCCGGGAGGCAACTCCGGGTCCGGGTCATCCAAGACCGCAGGTGCGGCGCATGCCGCTTAATCGATGGAGTGGTCCCGCCAGGGATGCTCCGCCAGCCCGCGCAGATGGCGGTCCCGCTGAAAAGGAATGAATCCACCGGATGGGTTCCTGGACAGAAGGTCGCTGAACTTGAGTGTGCCGGAGGGGAGCGCTCCCGAGAGTGTTCCACGAAGGCACGAGATGTGAGGAGCAGACCTTGAGTCTCAATCGCAACGAAAAAGCAACCGTCGTGACGGATGTGGCGGTCCAGGCGGCCAAGTCGCAGACGTTGGCGTTGGCTGAATACCGTGGCCTCACCGTTGCTCACCTCGACGCACTGCGCAAGCAGGCTCGCGAAAAGGGCGTGTACCTTCACGTGCTGAAGAACACCCTGGCTCGCCGTGCCGTTGCCGGTACGCCCTTCGAGGTGGCTTCGGAAAGCATGGTCGGCCCGCTGATCTACGGTTTTTCGGAAGACGCTGTCGCCGCGGCCAAAGTCATCGCCGACTTTGCCAAGGGCAACGACAAGCTCGTCGTCAAAGCAGGCGCTTTGAACGGCAAGGCCCTGACCGCCGATGGCGTCAAGGCCCTGGCCGCTGTGCCGTCGAAGGAAGTGCTGCTGACGCAGATCGCCGGGCTGCTCCAGTCCCCGATCGCGCGTTTCGCCCGCGCCCTCGCCGCCGTGGCGGACAAGAAGGGTGGCGGCGCCGAAGCGCCGGCAGCCGAAGCCGCCGCAGCCTGATCCGATTCACACACATACCCATCTAGGAACCCAAAATGGCATTCGATAAAGACGCTTTCCTGTCCTCCCTGGACTCCATGTCCGTCCTCGAACTCAACGAACTGGTCAAGGCCATCGAAGAGAAGTTCGGCGTGTCGGCCGCAGCCGTGGCTGCTCCGGCTGCTGGCGGCGGCGCTGCTGCTCCGGCCGCTGAAGAGAAGACCGAATTCAACGTCGTGCTGGTGGACGCCGGCGCGAACAAGGTGTCGGTCATCAAGGCCGTGCGCGAACTGACGGGCCTGGGCCTGAAGGAAGCCAAGGACCTCGTCGACGGCGCTCCGAAGAACGTCAAGGAAGGCATCGCCAAGGCCGACGCCGAAGCAGCCGTCAAGAAGCTGGTGGAAGCCGGCGCCAAGGCAGAACTCAAGTAATTGTGTTCGATGCAGGGGGCTGGGTGCCGATCAGGCCCCCAGCCTTTTGCGCTTCCGAGGGACGGGCCCTGTCAAGGGTCTTTTCCCTGGGAGGGCACTTGAAAGAGCCGTTGAATTGACAATCGAAGGCTTTTCCAAGTGTTCTCTGATCCGACTGCAGAGAACGGGTTTGGTCGGGCCCTGGTGCAATGCCGGGGTTGTCCGCCAGCGGTTGGTAGTGGCCAACCACCAAGCGTCGAACGCAAGGTTCGAAAGACAGTCGCCTTCGGGGACGGCGCCCTGGGCCCGGGCATCGTTCCCTGAGACGGAGTGAGAAATCACATATGGCGCAGCAAACAACCCCCTACAGCTATACCGAGCGCAAGCGAATTCGCAAGAGCTTCGGTAAACGCGAAAATGTCCTGAACGTCCCCTACCTGCTGACGATGCAGAAGGAGTCGTACGTTGCCTTCCTGCAAAAGGACGTTCATCCGCAGAAGCGCAAACCCGAGGGCCTGCAGGCCGCGTTCCTCTCCGCGTTCCCCATTGTTTCCCACAATGGCTTCGTCGAGATGAAATTCATCGAGTACAACATGGCTAAACCGGCGTTCGATACGCGGGAATGCCAGTTGCGCGGGTTGACGTACGCGGCCGCCGTGCGCGCCAAGTTGCAGATGATCATTTACGACCGTGAATCGCCGCAGGCGAAGACGGTCAAGGAAATCAAGGAACAAGAGGTCTACATGGGCGAGGTGCCCCTGATGACCGACTACGGTTCCTTCATCGTGAACGGTACCGAGCGCGTGATCGTGTCGCAGCTGCACCGTTCGCCCGGCGTGTTCTTCGAGCACGACAAGGGCAAGACGCATTCGAGCGGCAAGCTGCTGTTCTCGGCGCGCATCATTCCCTACCGTGGTTCCTGGCTCGACTTCGAATTCGATCCGAAGGACATCCTGTACTTCCGCGTCGACCGCCGCCGCAAGATGCCGGTGACGATCCTGCTGAAGGCCATCGGCCTGAACCCGGAATCGATCCTCGCGCACTTCTTCGTGTTCGACAATTTCCGCTTGATGGACTCCGGTGCCCAGATGGAGTTCGTGGCGGACCGCCTCCGTGGCGAAATTGCCCGTTTCGACATCACCGACAAGAACGGCGCCGTCGTGGTCGAGAAGGACAAGCGGATCACGGCACGCCATACGCGCCAGATCGAGCAATCGGAAACCCAGTTCATCAGCGTGCCCGAGGACTTCCTCGTCGGCCGCGTGGTGGCGCGCAACATGGTCGACCCGGACACGGGCGAGATCATCGCGAAGGCCAACGACGAGCTGACCGAATCGCTGCTGAAGAAGCTGCGCCAGGCCGGTGTGAAGGACCTCCAGTGCCTCTACACCAACGAGCTGGACGAAGGCGCCTACATCTCGCAAACGCTGTCGACCGATGAAACGGCCGACCAGCTTGCCGCGCGCGTTGCCATCTACCGCATGATGCGCCCTGGCGAACCGCCGACCGAAGACGCCGTCGAGGCCCTCTTCAACCGGTTGTTCTACAACGCCGACACGTACGACCTTTCGCGCGTGGGCCGCATGAAGTTCAACGCCCGCGTGGGCCGCGACACCGCCGACGGTCCGATGACCCTCAGCAATGACGACATCCTCGACGTCGTCAAGATCCTCGTCGAGCTGCGCAACGGCCGCGGCGAAGTGGACGACATCGACCACCTCGGCAACCGTCGCGTGCGTTGCGTTGGCGAACTGGCCGAGAACCAGTACCGCAGCGGTCTGGCCCGCATCGAGAAGGCCGTCAAGGAACGCCTCGGCCAGGCCGAGACCGAAGCGCTGATGCCGCACGACCTGATCAACTCCAAGCCGATCTCTGCGGCTTTGAAGGAGTTCTTCGGTGCGTCGCAGCTGTCGCAGTTCATGGACCAGACCAACCCGCTTTCCGAGATCACGCACAAGCGCCGTGTCTCGGCCCTGGGCCCGGGCGGTCTGACCCGCGAACGCGCCGGCTTCGAAGTCCGTGACGTGCACCCGACCCACTACGGCCGCGTGTGCCCGATCGAAACGCCGGAAGGCCCGAACATCGGCCTGATCAACTCGCTCGCGCTGTACGCCCAGCTCAACGAATACGGGTTCCTCGAGACCCCGTACCGCCGCGTGAACGAAGGCAAGGTGACCAACCAGATCGACTACCTGTCGGCCATCGAAGAAGGCAAGTACGTCATCGCCCAGGCCAGCGCCACGCTGGACAACGAAGGTCGCCTGATCGACGAACTGGTGAGTGCCCGTGACAACGGCGAATCCGTCCTGACCTCGGCCGAGCGCATCCAGTACATGGACGTGGCGCCGACGCAGATCGTGTCGGTGGCCGCCTCGCTCGTGCCGTTCCTCGAGCACGACGATGCGAACCGCGCGTTGATGGGCGCCAACATGCAGCGCCAGGCCGTGCCCACGCTGCGCCCTGAGAAGGCGCTGGTCGGCACCGGTGTCGAACGCGTTGCCGCGAAGGACTCGGGCACCGTCGTGGCTGCGCGCCGCGGTGGCGTGGTGGACTACGTCGACACCAACCGCATCGTGATTCGCGTCAATGACAAGGAAACGGTGGCGGGTGAAGTCGGCGTCGACATCTACAACCTGATCAAGTACCAGCGTTCCAACCAGAACACGAACATCCACCAGCGCCCGATCGTTCGGCGCGGTGATCTGGTTTCGGCCGAAGACATCATCGCTGACGGCGCATCGACCGACATCGGCGAACTGGCCCTGGGCCAGAACATGCTGGTCGCGTTCATGCCCTGGAACGGCTACAACTTCGAAGACTCGATCCTGATCAGCGAACGCGTCATCGCCGAAGACCGCTACACCTCGATCCACATCGAGGAACTGGTGGTCATGGCTCGCGACACCAAGCTGGGTTCCGAGGAAATCACCCGGGACATCCCGAACCTGAGCGAGCAGCAACTGGCCCGCCTCGACGAATCGGGCATCGTGTACGTGGGTGCCGAGGTGAACCCGGGCGACACGCTGGTGGGCAAGGTCACGCCGAAGGGCGAAACCACGCTGACGCCGGAAGAAAAACTGCTGCGCGCCATCTTCGGCGAGAAGGCGTCCGACGTGAAGGACACGTCGCTGCGTGTCGACCAGGGCACGAGCGGCACCGTCATCGACGTGCAGGTCTTCACCCGCGAAGGCATCGTGCGCGACAAGCGTGCGCAACAGATCATCGACGATGAGCTCAAGCGCTACCGCCTCGACCTGAACGATCAGCTGCGCATCGTGGAAGCCGATGCCTTCGACCGGATCGAGAAGCTCCTCGTCGGTCGCGTCGCCAACGGCGGCCCGCAGAAGATTGCCAAGGGCACCGTCATCGAGAAGCCGTACCTGGCGAGCGTCGAGCGTTACCACTGGTTCGACATCCGCCCGGCCGAAGACGACATCGCCAACCAGCTCGAGTCCATCAAGAACTCCCTCGAGCAGACGCGCCACAGCTTCGACCTGGCGTTCGAGGAAAAGCGCAAGAAGCTGACGCAGGGCGACGAGCTGCCCGCGGGCGTACTGAAGATGGTCAAGGTGTACCTGGCCGTCAAGCGCCGCCTGCAGCCTGGCGACAAGATGGCCGGCCGTCACGGCAACAAGGGTGTGGTCTCGAAGGTCGTGCCGGTGGAAGACATGCCGTACATGGCCGACGGCACCCCTTGCGACATCGTGCTGAACCCGCTGGGCGTGCCGTCGCGGATGAACGTCGGGCAGGTGCTCGAGGTTCACCTGGGCTGGGCCGGCAAGGGCATCGGCCAGCGCATCGGCGATCTGTTGCAGCAACAGGCCAAGGTGGCCGAGCTGCGCAAGTTCCTCGACGAGCTGTACAACAAGTCCGGTGGCAAGACCGAACGCCTGGAGAACCTGAGCGACGACGAGATCCTCGAGATGTCGCGCAACCTCAGCAAGGGCGTGCCGTTCGCCACGCCGGTGTTCGACGGTGCCGCGGAAAATGAAATCCGTTCGATGCTCAAGCTCGCCTATCCGGACGACATCGCCAAGGCCAAGGGCCTGACCGAGTCCCGCACGCAGGCCACGCTGCACGACGGCCGCACGGGCGACGCGTTCGAGCGTCCGGTCACTGTGGGCTACATGCACGTGCTCAAGCTGCACCACTTGGTGGACGACAAGATGCACGCCCGCTCCACCGGCCCGTACTCGCTCGTCACGCAGCAACCGCTGGGCGGCAAGGCGCAGTTCGGCGGCCAGCGTTTCGGCGAAATGGAAGTGTGGGCCCTGGAAGCCTACGGCGCGTCCTACGTGCTGCAGGAAATGCTGACCGTCAAGTCCGACGACGTGAACGGCCGCACCAAGGTGTACGAAAGCATCGTCAAGGGCGAGCACGCCATCGAAGCCGGCATGCCGGAATCGTTCAACGTGCTGGTCAAAGAGATCCGTTCGCTCGGTATCGACATTGAACTCGAGCGCAACTAAAGGAGAGATGTATGAAGGGTTTGCTTGATCTCTTCCGCCAGTTCACCCCTGATGAGCACTTCGATGCCATCAAGATCGGGCTGGCTTCCCCAGAGAAAATTCGGTCGTGGTCCTTCGGCGAAGTCAAAAAGCCGGAGACCATCAACTACCGCACGTTCAAACCCGAACGTGACGGCCTGTTCTGCGCCAAGATCTTCGGCCCGATCAAGGACTACGAGTGCCTGTGCGGCAAGTACAAGCGCCTCAAGCACCGTGGCGTGATCTGCGAGAAGTGCGGCGTTGAAGTCACCCAGACCAAGGTGCGCCGCGAGCGCATGGGTCACATCGACCTCGCCGCACCGTGCGCCCACATCTGGTTCCTGAAGTCGCTGCCGTCGCGCCTGGGCCTCGTGCTCGACATGACGCTGCGCGACATCGAGCGGGTGCTGTACTTCGAAGCCTACGTGGTCGTGGACCCGGGCATGACCCCGCTGAAGAAGTACAGCATCATGTCCGAGGACGACTACGACCAGAAGCGCACGGAATTCGGTGACGAATTCATCGCGCTGATGGGCGCCGAAGGCGTGCAGAAGCTGCTGGCCGAGATCGACCTCGACGTCGAGATCGAACGCCTGCGCGGCGACATGACCGGCTCGGAGCTGAAGGTCAAGAAGAACTCCAAGCGCCTGAAGGTGATGGAGGCCTTCAAGAAGTCCGGCATCAAGCCCCAGTGGATGGTGATGAACGTGCTGCCGGTGCTTCCGCCGGACCTGCGCCCGCTCGTCCCGCTGGACGGCGGCCGCTTCGCCACCTCCGACCTGAACGACCTCTATCGCCGCGTCATCAACCGGAACAACCGCCTCGCGCGCCTGCTGGAGCTCAAGGCGCCTGAGATCATCGTGCGCAACGAAAAGCGCATGCTGCAGGAAGCCGTCGACTCGCTGCTCGACAACGGCCGCCGCGGCAAGGCAATGACCGGTGCGAACAAGCGTGCGCTGAAGTCGCTCGCCGACATGATCAAGGGCAAGAGCGGCCGGTTCCGTCAGAACCTGCTGGGCAAGCGCGTGGACTACTCGGGCCGTTCGGTCATCGTGGTGGGCCCGACGCTCAAGCTGCACCAATGCGGCCTGCCCAAGCTGATGGCGCTCGAGCTCTTCAAGCCGTTCATCTTCTCGCGCCTGGAAGCCATGGGCATCGCCACCACCATCAAGGCGGCGAAGAAGGAAGTGGAATCGGGCACGCCGGTCGTGTGGGACATCCTTGAAGAAGTCATCAAGGAACACCCCGTCATGCTCAACCGCGCACCGACGCTGCACCGCCTGGGCATCCAGGCGTTCGAGCCGGTGCTGATCGAAGGCAAGGCGATCCAGCTGCATCCGCTCGTCTGCGCGGCCTTCAACGCCGACTTCGACGGTGACCAGATGGCCGTCCACGTGCCGCTGTCGATCGAAGCCCAGATGGAAGCCCGCACGCTGATGCTGGCCTCCAACAACGTGCTGTTCCCGGCCAACGGCGAACCGTCGATCGTGCCGTCGCAAGACGTGGTGCTGGGCCTGTACTACGCCACCCGCGAGCGCATCAACGGCAAGGGCGAAGGCATCATCTTCTCCGACGTGGTCGAAGTGCAGCGCGCGCTCGACAACGGCCAGGTGGAAATCACCGCGAAGATCAGCGTGCGCCTGACCGAATGGACGAAGAACAAGGAAACCGGCGAGTTCGTGCCGGAGACCAAGCTCGTCGACACCACGGTGGGCCGTGCCCTGCTGAGCGAAATCCTGCCGAAGGGCCTGCCGTTCGCGAACATCAACAAGGCGCTGAAGAAGAAGGAAATCTCGCGCCTGATCAACACCTCGTTCCGCAAGTGCGGCCTGAAGGAAACGGTCGTGTTCGCCGACAAGCTGCTGCAGTCGGGCTTCCGCTTGGCCACGCGCGCCGGCATCTCGATCGCGATCGACGACATGCTCGTGCCGAAGGAAAAGCACGTGCTGATCGAGCGCGCCGAGAAGGAGGTCAAGGAGATCGAGCAGCAGTACGTCTCGGGTCTCGTGACCGCCGGCGAACGCTACAACAAGGTCGTGGACATCTGGGGCAAGACCGGCGACGAAGTCGGCAAGGTCATGATGAGCCAGCTGTCCAAGCAAAAGACCACGGACCGCCACGGCAACCAGGTGGACCAGGAATCGTTCAACTCCATCTACATGATGGCCGACTCGGGCGCTCGCGGTTCTGCTGCGCAGATCCGCCAGCTGGCCGGCATGCGGGGCCTGATGGCCAAGCCGGACGGCTCGATCATCGAAACCCCCATCACGGCCAACTTCCGTGAAGGCCTGAACGTTCTGCAGTACTTCATCTCGACCCACGGCGCCCGGAAGGGCCTCGCGGACACGGCGCTGAAGACCGCCAACTCCGGCTACCTGACGCGTCGTCTCGTCGACGTGACGCAGGACCTGGTGGTGACTGAAGACGATTGCGGCACCCAGAACGGCATGAACATGCGCGCGCTGGTTGAAGGCGGTGAAGTCATCGAAAGCCTGCGCGACCGCATTCTCGGCCGCGTCACGGCCATCGAGGTGCAGCATCCGGAAACGGGTGAGATCCTCGTGCCCGCGGGCAAGATGCTCGATGAAGACTCGCTGGACGCCCTGGAAGCTGCAGGCGTCGACGAAATCAAGGTGCGCACCGCGCTGACCTGCGACACGCGCTTTGGCCTGTGCGGCAAGTGCTACGGCCGCGACCTGGGTCGTGGCGGCCTCGTGAACCGTGGTGAAGCCGTGGGCGTGATCGCCGCGCAGTCCATCGGCGAGCCGGGCACGCAGCTGACGATGCGCACGTTCCACATCGGGGGCGCGGCATCCCGTGCGGCCATCGCATCGAGCGTCGATGCGAAGTCGGACGGCATCATCGGCTTCAACGCCACGATGCGCTACGTGACGAACGGCAAGGGCGAACTGGTCGTGATCTCGCGTTCCGGCGAAATCATCGTCTCGGATCCGCACGGCCGTGAGCGTGAGCGTCACAAGGTGCCGTACGGCGCGGTGCTGAACATCAAGCCTGACCAGCAGATCAAGGCCGGCGTGGTGCTTGCCACGTGGGACCCGCTGACCCGCCCGATCATCACCGAGTTCGCGGGCCGTGCCGTCTTCGAGAACGTCGAAGAAGGCCTGACCGTGGCCAAGCAGCTGGACGAAGTCACCGGTCTGTCGACCCTCGTGGTGATCGACGCCAAGCGCCGTGGCGCACTGAAGGTGGTGCGTCCGCAGGTCAAGCTGCTCGACGCGTCGGGCAACGAGGTGAAGATCCCTGGCACCGACCATTCCGTGACCATCGGCTTCCAGGTGGGCGCGCTGATCCAGATCCGCGACGGCCAGGAGCTCGCTCCGGGTGAAGTGCTGGCACGGATTCCGGTCGAAGGCCAGAAGACCCGTGACATCACCGGCGGTCTGCCGCGCGTGGCCGAACTGTTCGAGGCGCGCACGCCGAAGGACAAGGGCACGCTCGCCGAGATGACCGGCACGGTGTCGTTCGGCAAGGAGACCAAGGGCAAGGTTCGCCTGCAGATCACCGATCCGGAAGGCAAGGTCTACGAAGAGCTCGTCGCCAAGGAAAAGAACATCCTGGTGCACGAAGGCCAGGTGGTCAACAAGGGCGAATCCATCGTGGACGGTCCGGCCGACCCGCAGGACATCCTGCGCCTGCTGGGCATCGAGGAGCTGGCGCGCTACATCGTCGACGAAGTGCAGGACGTCTACCGCTTGCAGGGTGTGAAGATCAACGACAAGCACATCGAGGTGATCGTTCGCCAGATGCTGCGCCGCGTCCAGATCGTCGACCCGGGCGACAGCCCCTACATCGCCAACGAGCAAGTGGAGCGTTCGGAGCTGCTCGACACGAACGACCGCCTGCGCGCCGAAGGCAAGATGATCGCCACGCACAGCGATGTGCTGCTGGGCATCACGAAGGCGTCGCTGTCCACCGACAGCTTCATCTCCGCGGCGTCCTTCCAGGAAACCACCCGCGTGCTCACCGAGGCTGCCATCATGGGCAAGCGCGACGAGCTGCGTGGCCTGAAGGAAAACGTCATCGTGGGCCGCCTGATCCCGGCCGGTACCGGCATGGCCTTCCACGACGCCCGCAAGGTGAAGGAAGAGATGGACGACGCCGAGCGCCGCGCCATCTCGCTGGCCGAAGCCGCCGAATTCGCCTCCGCCGAATCGTTCGATTCGACCGCGGATGCGACACCGGATGCTTCCGAGTAAACACCTGCTTCTGCAGGCAAAAAAGGGTGGCTTCAGCCACCCTTTTTTTTTGCCAGTCCGATTCCGAAAACCAACGATCTCGTGTGCCGGGCTCGTGCCAGAGCACTGCGTCAGCGCGTCATTCGATGCCTTCGATCCATCGCTCTGGCGTCGTGAAGGTCACCCCGAGCGCGGCCGCCCGCTTGCCCAGCTTCAGCACGGCCCGATCGCGCGTGATGAGCCAGCGGGCTCCATGAAGGGCCAATTCAATGAACTTCTGGTCATCCGGGTCGGTGCACCGCAGGCGTGGCACGAGCGTGGGCAAGGGTGGATCAACCATCCGGGCAAGCCGGCGCCAAGTGGCGTTGATCAGAGGAACGTCCGGAGAGTAGGCGCTCGCAACACCGCGGGAAAGAACATGGGCAAGTTCGTCCTGCATGGCTTGGGTGGCGATCCATTGCAGACGGCCGCCCTCAATCGCCGCCGCAAGCAGGGTGCAACCCGGATTGCGGAACACGAGCCAGTCGAACACCACATTGGTGTCGAGCACGACCGCCGGTGGCAGGGCAAAGGCTGAGGATGAGGGCATGGGAAACAGCGGGCCGCGATAAGGGACGCGATTCTAGGTGGGTCCGACGTTGCTTGCGGCTCGAGAGCCCCGGTCATATAATCGCTGGCTTTTCAGCAGATTTTGCTGCGCTCTTTGTCGGGCGGCTCACCGCAATTGGCTTGCGGCCTCGGGCTGGCTTACGGGCTTGAACGCTCCGCGAAGGCTCGGCAACTGATGAAAAAGACAAAGCTCTAAGCGCCTCCAGCGATGCAGAACCCCGGTTCAGTGCCTGTGGGCGCCGTGTGACTTCAAACGGGAACAAGTTACCAAATGCCTACCATCAATCAACTCGTGCGTCACGGTCGCGAGACCGAGATCACGAAGTCCAAATCGCCGGCGCTCCAGGGCGGCCCTCAACGTCGTGGCGTGTGCACCCGCGTGTACACCACGACGCCGAAGAAGCCGAACTCCGCGCTCCGTAAGGTCGCCAAGGTTCGCCTCACCAACGGCTTCGAAATCATCTCCTACATCGGCGGTGAAGGCCACAACCTCCAGGAACACAGCGTGGTGCTGGTTCGCGGTGGCCGGGTGAAGGACTTGCCGGGTGTGCGTTACCACATCGTGCGCGGTTCGCTCGACCTGCAGGGCGTGAAAGACCGCAAGCAGGCGCGTTCCAAGTACGGCGCGAAGCGCCCGAAGAAGGCCTGATCCATCCAGGTCTCGGGTCCTCGTCGGATCCAAAGTGAGTGGAAAATCAAGTTGTCACGGTAGAGCGTCAAGCTCGCTGTGGTGTGTGGTGAGCCCCTCGTGGTCACCAAGTAAGTGGGCATCCGGAGCGTGGATGCCTGCGGTGCGGCGAAAACGCAGCACCAACTGAAGCTGAAGGAAGAGAAATGCCTCGTCGTCGCGAAGTTCCCAAGCGGGAAATCCTGCCCGATCCGAAGTTCGGATCCGTCGATCTGTCCAAGTTCATGAACGTCATCATGGAATCGGGCAAGAAGGCCGTTGCCGAACGCATCATCTACGGTGCGCTGGAGCAGGTCGAGAAGAAGTCTGGCAAAGACCCCCTCGAAATCTTCACGGTCGCGCTGAACAACATCAAGCCGATGGTCGAAGTGAAGTCACGCCGCGTCGGCGGTGCGAACTACCAAGTTCCCGTGGAAGTTCGTCCCGTGCGCCGCGTGGCCCTGGCCATGCGCTGGCTCAAGGAATCGGCCCGCAAGCGCGGCGAAAAATCGATGGCCCAGCGCCTGGCGAACGAGTTGCTCGAAGCCGTCGAAGGCCGTGGCGGCGCCATGAAGAAGCGCGACGAAGTGCACCGCATGGCTGAGGCCAATAAGGCCTACTCTCACTTCCGCTTCTAAAATCCATAGTCCCGACGCAGCCCGCTCAGCCATTCGACTGTCGGGCGCGTTTCAGTTTCTGGAGTGCCACCATGGCCCGCAAGACCCCCATCGAGCGCTATCGCAACATCGGCATCTCGGCGCACATCGACGCCGGCAAGACCACGACGACCGAGCGCATCCTGTACTACACCGGTGTGAACCACAAGATCGGTGAGGTGCACGACGGCGCCGCAACGATGGACTGGATGGAGCAGGAGCAAGAGCGCGGCATCACGATCACCTCCGCCGCCACCACCTGCTTCTGGAAGGGCATGGAGCTCAACCATCCCGAGCACCGCATCAACATCATCGACACCCCGGGGCACGTCGACTTCACCATCGAGGTGGAGCGTTCGATGCGCGTGCTGGACGGCGCCTGCATGGTGTACTGCGCCGTGGGTGGCGTGCAGCCGCAGTCCGAAACCGTGTGGCGTCAGGCCAACAAGTACAAGGTTCCCCGCCTCGCGTTCGTCAACAAGATGGACCGTACCGGCGCGAACTTCTACAAGGTCTATGAGCAGATGAAGGTTCGCCTGCGTGCGAACCCGGTGCCCGTCGTGCTGCCCATCGGTGCCGAGGAAAACTTCACCGGCGTGATCGACCTGCTGAAGATGAAGGCGATTATCTGGGACGAAGCCTCCCAGGGCATGAAGTTCACCTACGAAGACATCCCGGCCGACATGCTGGCCGACGCCCAGAAGTGGCGCGAGAACCTCATCGAAGCCGCTGCCGAATCCAGCGAAGAGATGATGAACAAGTACCTCGAGTCGGGCGAGCTGACCGAGGCCGAAATCAAGAAGGGCATCCGCCAGCGCACCATCGCGGCAGAAATCCAGCCGATGTTCTGCGGCACCGCCTTCAAGAACAAGGGCGTGCAGCGCATGCTCGACGGCGTGATCGACTTCATGCCGTCTCCGATCGACATCCCGCCGGTCCCGGGCACCGATGACAACGAACAGGAAGTCACCCGCAACGCATCGGACGACGAGAAGTTCGCGGCCCTGGCGTTCAAGCTGATGACCGACCCGTACGTCGGCCAGCTGACCTTCGTGCGCGTGTACTCGGGCGTTCTGAAGTCGGGCGATTCGGTCTACAACCCGATCCGCGGCAAGAAAGAGCGCATCGGCCGGATCCTGCAGATGCACGCCAACCAGCGTGAAGAAATCAAGGAAATTCTGGCTGGCGACATCGCTGCTTGCGTGGGCCTGAAGGAAGTGACCACGGGCGAAACCCTGTGCGATCCGGAAGCCGTGATCACGCTCGAAAAGATGATCTTCCCGGATCCGGTGATCTCGCAGGCCGTCGAACCCAAGACCAAGGCCGACCAGGAAAAGATGGGCATCGCGTTGGGCCGTCTGGCCCAGGAAGATCCGTCGTTCCGCGTGCGCACCGACGAAGAATCGGGCCAGACCATCATTTCCGGCATGGGCGAACTCCACCTGGAAATCATCGTCGACCGCATGAAGCGCGAATTCGGCGTGGAAGCCAACGTCGGCAAGCCGCAGGTGGCCTACCGCGAAACGATTCGCAAGGCCGTGTCGGACGTCGAAGGCAAGTTCGTTCGCCAATCGGGCGGCAAGGGCCAGTACGGTCACGTCGTGCTCAAGATCGAACCGCAAGAGCCGGGCGCCGGCTTCGAATTCGTCGACGCCATCAAGGGTGGCGTGGTGCCGCGTGAATTCATCCCCGCCGTCAAGAAGGGCGTCGAAGACACGCTGCCGAACGGTGTGCTGGCCGGTTACCCGGTCGTGGACGTGAAGGTCACGCTGACCTTCGGTTCGTACCACGAAGTGGACTCGAACGAAAACGCGTTCAAGATGGCCGCATCGATGGGGTTCAAGGAAGGCTGCCGCAAGGCCACCCCGGTGATCCTCGAGCCGATGATGGCCGTCGAAGTGGAAACGCCGGAAGACTACGCCGGCAACGTGATGGGCGACCTGTCGTCCCGCCGCGGCATGGTTCAGGGCATGGACGACATGCCTGGCGGCGGCAAGTCGATCCGCGCTGAAGTTCCGCTGTCGGAAATGTTCGGCTACTCGACCACGCTGCGTTCGATGTCGCAAGGCCGCGCCACGTACACGATGGAGTTCAAGCACTACGCCGAAGCTCCGAAGAACGTGGTCGACGCGATCATCACGGCCCGCAACAAGTAATCCGCGAAGCGGGGAATTCGGGCCGTGCCCGGATTCCCCGCCGACCGACAACCATCAAGCCGGTCTTCGGTCGGGTGCCGTTCGCTGCCAGTGGCGGACGAAGCAACACCCGGCCGGAGACCTTAAACATCGCACTGGCACTGCTCTTTATCTGGAGATACTGAAATGGCAAAAGGCAAATTCGAACGGACCAAGCCCCACGTGAACGTGGGCACCATCGGCCACGTGGACCATGGCAAGACGACGCTGACGGCCGCGATCACG
>Ga0207679_10001140_pt1 | contig 16945 bp, 16 predicted proteins | sample KBSC73metaG_FD_184320 | JGI IMG/M metagenome (GOLD analysis project Ga0207679, IMG submission 184320) | Corn rhizosphere microbial communities from Kellogg Biological Station, Michigan, USA - KBS C7-3 metaG (SPAdes) (version 2) | ecosystem: Host-associated > Plants > Roots > Rhizosphere > Soil ... | reverse complement strand
GAGTGGGTAATCGCGAGCCGTGAGTCGCGAGTCGTGAGTGTTTTGAGTTCCGACTTCCGACTCCTGACTTCGAACTCATATTTATTCTCCAATTCAATTTGCCCCTTCGCTATGGTCAGCAAGTCTTCATAAGTATAGTTCATTCCGTGGATCGTTAAATATTCCCGTGCATATTCAGGACACCATAATGTGTTATAGTGTTCAGCAAGTTTTTCGCATAAACTGCTTTTCCCGGTTGATTCAGGTCCTATGGCAACAATTTTTTTAAGCATTCGTCGGCAAGTTAGTGGTTGTCCTTTCCTACTCACTAAAATATTTTAACGACACGGCCGTCCTTATTTAATGAACAATATTTTTTAACTCAAAAAAGAAAGACATGTACTACAATCAGTCATGTGCGGGCTTTCGTGACACTGTTGCCCGCGAAGCCGCAAAAGGCACTTATTCCGGAAGCAGGTCGCAGCACCAGCTTATCCGTTCTATGCAAAGAGCTGCTGTAAACATTTACAAAACAGAGAACAGCTATGAAATGCTGCTCTTTGCTCCGGGCCGTATCAGGGAAAACTTTCACCTGAATGTAAAAGGCAATGAACTCACCGTTTCTTATTTACCTCCCGAAGGATTCCCAAGACCGCAATGGGTAAGAAGAGAGTATAGCCGGGGAGCATTTGAAAGGTCTTTTACACTGGATGAAACAATTGATGCCGCAAGCATTTCTGCAAAATACCTCGATGGTGTGTTGCAGGTAAGCTTGCCAATTGTTCCGGGCAAAGAATCAACAGGCCAGGAAATTCCGATCAGTTAGGAATAGTGATCAAATCAACGATCCGATTGCAAGGGTCAAGGTGGCTGTTTTTCAAACAGCCGCTTTTTTTTCCATTCTACAAATCCCATCCAGGCTAATATCAGGAACAATACATACATCAAGGTGAAAAGCATCAGTTCTTTATAGAAATTGAGAGGGATAGCGACAATGTTTGAAAATATCCATGCAATCCAGTTGTCAATTTTTCTTTTTGCCATCCACCACATAGCCGTAACTGCTGATGCCGAAACTAATGAGTCAAGAACAGGCGTATTGCTATTGGTAAACTTGATAAGAACCATATAAATAATTATCCAAAAGAATATAAAGAAGCCGATCCCAAAAATTAATTCATTCCTATTGCACCATTTTATTGGGTAAGTATAATGCTCAGCATCCTTTTTTTGTACCCAATTATACCAGCCATAAACGCTCATCACGAAATAGTAAATATTCAAAGAAGCATCTGCATATAGAGGCGGATGTGTTTGAAAAAAATAAACATATGCCGCTAACAAAACTCCGATGATTCCCGTGGGGTAGACAAGGACATTATTTTTCCTGGCGTACCAAACGCTGGCGATCTGAGTGACTGTGCTAACCCACTCCTGCCAACGGGTTTCCTTTATGTTTGCAACAAATTGCTGCCAGATTTCCTCTAAAGACAAAAAAGAATTTTTTCAAAAGTAAGTTAACTCTGAAAGTAAATTTTTTAAACTCGCCTTTAGGGGACGGGGCATTTGTGCTTCTGTATTTCCTCATTGACCGCAGGTACTTTATTCCTTTGTTTGTCTGAAAACGGGTAGGAATTTGCTGCCAATTACCCTCGTTGTTAAATCGCCAAACAAGAAAATGCAAATGAGGAAGTGCGGTATAACCTGTTTTGCCGCTCAATGCTATCACTTGTCCCTTTTTGACCGAATCACCAACGCTTACCAAGGCACCATCATATTGTAGGTGCCAGTAGCCTGCCCGCGACCCATCAGCATGTTGGATGACAACATTATTTCCGTAAGGCCTGTATTTCTTATTTAAGCCACCCTTGTTCCCGTCTTCCTTTACTCTCACGACGACGCCATCGCGGGCAGCTAAAATTTTAGTTCCCTTTTTCATTTTAAAGTCAAGTGCGGCTCTTTCTTTATGGGAAAAATGACTGAAATATCCCTGGATGAGCAGGTGAGAGGTGTTGTTTTCATAAGGTAACGCATACACATAGCTAGTGTCGTCTTTAATGCTTCCTTTCTGGAGGGCCTTTACTTCTTTGCGAAGAGGATTTTTGCTGACAGAGCAACTTATGACCAACAAACTCAGCCATGGAATAAATTTCATCATCAGCCGGTGAATTTAATAAAGCTATGCTCATCACGCAATTTCTACTTTCATAATAATTTAATTTTTGCAATCCTTTAAAAATCGTAGCTTCTCCGTCCAATTTTTTAAACCATCTAAATCTTAAGTTATGGCAACTCAGGAAGCAGTAATGACTACAAAAGATGTGGCTAACCGTCTTTATGAACTTTTTAAGGAAAACAAATGGATGGAAGCCCAGCAGGAACTTTTCAGTAATGATGCCGAAAGCATTGAGCCAAAAGATTCACCGGGCCTGCAATCAGTAAAAGGGATCGATGCTATCCGTAAGAAAGGAGAAGACTTCAATAATATGGTTGAAGAAGTACATGGTGGCTGGGTCTCTGAACCGCTCGTGGCGGGGAAATACATTACCGTTGCCATGGGGATGGATTGCACATACAAGGGAATGGGTCGTCAAAAGATGGATGAGATCGCTCTTTATGAAGTAAAGGATGGAAAGATTATAAAAGAACAATTTTTCTATTAAGAATTTGAACGGGTTAGTAAGCGTCCTGTCCTGATGCTGTCGAAGGATGGGACGTTTTTATTTGTGCCCCCGAGAATTTTATTGAGCCATTTTAAATTTCTAAAAAATGGAAAAAATAAATCTTGCTGAGAAATTTTCTCTATTCAAAGAACAGTGGAGTCCGAAAATTGTTGGTGAACTAAATGGTCAAATGGTAAAGCTGGTGAAATTCCAGGGACCATTTGTCTGGCACCACCATGATCATGAAGATGAATTATTTTATGTAGTCAAAGGGAGCTTTGATATGGAATTTGAAAACAAAACTGTTACTCTTAATGAAGGTGAGTTTATCATTGTTCACAAAGGTGTTGAGCATCGGCCTAATGCAAGAGAAGAATGTGAGGTCATGTTGTTTGAACCGGGAACAACGCTCAATACCGGTAACGTAGAAAATGAAAAAACGGTTAAAAAATTACAACATCTGTAATAGTTTCAGAGTTCCAGAAGTTTTACAAGTTCCAAAGGCTCTTTGCCTACTTGTGGAACTTTTTAAACCCCTTAAACCTTTGGAACCTTTCAACCTTTTGCAACTTTTTCCCCCATCTTTGCAGCCGGAGGTTTTTTAGAAACTAATGAAAATTGCTGTTTTTGGCGCAGGCATGGTAGGCAGGACAATGGCTCTTGACCTTGCCTCCTCCTTTGATGTTACTTCTTTTGACGTCAGTGAAGAAAGTATCCAACTATTAAAAGAAAGAAATTCATCGGTCCAGGTCAAACAAGCTGACCTTAAAGACTACAATAAATATCCAAAGTGGCTGGAAGGATTTGATATAGTTGTTACGGCCGTTCCCGGTTTTATGGGATTTAATACTTTAAAGGCTGTGATCAACTGCGGAAAAAATGTTGCTGACATCTCCTTTTTCCCGGAAGATGTTTTGCAGCTCGACAAATTAGCAAAAGAGAAAAAAGTTACGGTAATCACCGATGTGGGGGTGGCTCCTGGCATGAGCAATTTGATACTCGGCCATTACAATGAAGAAATGACCGTCACCAACTTCGAGTGTTATGTTGGAGGTTTGCCCAAGATCAGGAAAAAGCCCTTTGAGTATAAAGCACCTTTTTCTCCTATTGATGTAATAGAGGAATACACAAGGCCGGCCAGGTTGAAAGAAAATGGATTTATCGTCACAAAACCTGCGCTGAGTGAAAGGGAGTACATGGATTTTGAAGAGGTTGGAACATTAGAGGCTTTTAATACTGACGGCCTCAGAAGCCTGTTGTTTACCATGCCTCACATTCCAAACATGAAGGAGAAGACACTCCGATATCCGATACATGTGGAATTTGTGATCGCTTTAAAGCAAGCGGGTTTTTTTGACGAAAAAGAAATTGAAATCGAGGGCGTTAAAATTTCTCCATTAAAATTTTGCTCAAAAATTTTATTCAATGATTGGCGACTCGGCACTGAAGAAGAAGAATTAACCGTGATGAAAGTGATTATCGAAGGCGAGAAAGATAAACATCCGAAAAGAATTGAATTTAATTTGCTCGATTATTTTGATACCAACACGAAGACGTCCTCAATGAGCCGGACAACGGGATATACTTGTACGGCAGCCGTTCATTTAATTGCTAAAGAATTATTCGCAGAAAGGGGTGTCTTTCCGCCTGAATTGGTCGGCAACAATAAAAACTGTTTTGATTTTGTGATCAATTATTTAAGAGAGAGAGGAGTGAATTGGAAAATTCAAACGAGTTAACTATTTTTTTATAAGCAAAGAATCTGCTTTTTGTAGGCTGTTAACCATTGCTTCATTTACTTTCCCGATCTTCGATTTTTCAGATTCAAGATATTTGGCCTGTTCCTCTTTATTATCCTTTAATGTGTCCATGTTAAATTCTTCCATCCATTTGTTCATGGCATAATCAGCAAATGTCAGCCGGTTAAAGGTTGAATCCAGCTGCATTCTGTATTGAGCCGATCTTTTTTGAAGATCTGTCGGGAGTTTGGAAATAGAATCAATAGCATGTTGTATTTTACTTTTCGCCTCGTTTAGCTTGCTCATTTTTGCCATTCCTTTATCGTGGCCTGCCATAACTTTCTCCATAAGGCTATCAGCCCTGGTTTTCACGGCAGTTGCGCGATTATCGCCCGAATTATTACATGCTGCAAAAAGAAAGCAACAGGCACCTAGTTGAACTATTCCTTTCATCAGTTTTTTTGCAAATATAGTTGGGCTGCGCCTCCGAACCTGCCAATTTGTTTTAAACTAATTTCGCTGTTTGAATTGCTGCTATATGACTAAAGTGGAAAATTATATTACCGGCAAGTGGGTAACGGGCGACGGGGATGGCCAGGTTTTACACGATGCAATAACCGGAAACGAGATAGCTGTTGCGACCACTGATGGATTGGATTTTGCGTCAATACTGGACTACGGAAGAACCGTTGGCAATCCGGCCCTGCGCAGAATGACGTTTCATGAGCGGGGAAGAATGTTGCGTGCGCTCGCAATTTATCTTAATGAAAAAAAAGATAAATTTTACCAGGTCAGTTATAAAACAGGCGCCACAAAAGCTGATAGCTGGATTGATATCGAAGGCGGTTTTGGTAATTTATTCAGCAATGCCTCGTTGAGAAGAAAATTTCCAGATCTCTCATATTGTACAGATGGGGATGCCGTAACATTAAGCAAGACCGGGACCTTTGTCGGTCATCACATTTTGGTTCCCAAGGAAGGAGTGGCTATTCACATCAATGCATTTAATTTTCCCGTGTGGGGAATGCTTGAGAAATGTGCCGTGAATTGGCTGGCGGGTGTTCCTGCCGTTGTGAAACCGGCAACTATCACTTCGTTTTTGACAGAGGCAGTGGTTAAGGAAATTATTGCATCAGGTATTTTACCGGAAGGCGCTTTGCAATTGATCTGTGGCAGTGCAGGAGATCTGCTTGATCATGTAACGTCGCAGGATGTAATAACACTCACTGGTTCTAAATCGACAGGATTAAAACTGAAGGCGCATCCAAAAATTCTAAGCGAATCTGTTCCTTTTAACATGGAAGCCGATTCATTAAACGCGATCGTGTTGGGAGAAGATGTTGACCCTTCTTTGCCCGAGTGGGATATTTTTATAAAAGAGATCCGAAAAGAAATGACGGTAAAGGCCGGTCAAAAATGCACGGCCATTCGCAGGATATTTGTTCCTGAAAATAAAATGGAAGATACCTGGAAAGCGATCGCAGCATCACTAAAACAAACAACGATCGGCAATCCTTTAAATGAGAAAGTGAGAATGGGATCGTTAGCAGGGCAAAGCCAGAGGCAGGAAGTAAAACAACAGGTCCAAAAATTATTAGCCTCTTCACAAATTCTTTATGGAAGCCTTGATAGTGTTGAGGTGATCGACGCCGATTCGAACAAAGGAGCTTTTATTTCTCCAATTCTTTTAAAAAATGAAAGACCATTTGCTTCTAATGAAGTGCATGAAATAGAAGTTTTCGGTCCCGCAAGTACGATCATGCCTTACAAAGATCTGCAGGAGGCAATTGAACTTAGTAAGAAAGGAAAGGGTTCTTTGTGCAGCACCATTGTAACTGCTGACGATAACATTGCTACTAATTATGTGATAGGTGCAGGCACATATCATGGAAGAATATTAGTACTAAATGCTCACTGCGCGAAAGAAAGCACAGGACACGGCTCACCACTGCCTATGCTCGTTCATGGCGGTCCCGGGCGTGCAGGGGGTGGAGAGGAAATGGGGGGTATCCGTGGCGTTAAACATTACATGCAACGAGTAGCGATCCAGGGCAGCCCGACAACCCTGACTGCTATTACAAAAGTTTATCAGCAGAATGGGAAAGGTAAGAGCGGCGCAATTCACCCGTTCAAAAAATATTTTGAAGAATTGCAGATCGGCGACCAGATCATTACCGATAAAAGATTGATCACTTCTGGAGACATTGACAAGTTTGCTGAGTTAAGTGGCGACCATTTTTATGCGCATTTGAAAGAAACGGATTTTACTGGAACTATGTTTGAGGGACAAGTTGCTCACGGATATTTTATAATAAGCGCAGCTGCCGGTTTGTTTGTTGATAGCTATGAAAAGAACCCGGTCTTGCTGAATTATGGTATTGATGAATTAAGATTTACCAAACCCGTCTACCCGGGAATGGAGATTCACATAAAATTTACGTGCAAAGAAAAAATTCCGCAAGACCAACGGGATGATTCAGAGATCCCAAAAGGAATTGTAAGGTGGTTGGTTGAAATGATTGATGAGACAAACGAACAGGTTGGAATTGCAACTATACTCACGATGGTCAAACGAAAACAATGAAGCAATGATAAATAAAGTCTCCAATGGGCATGTGAAGTCAGAATTGCATAACGGCGTTACCACTATTGAATTTTTTCACCCGCAAAGCAATTCGTTGCCTTTGAAAATTCTGGATGAACTGGCGCAAACCATTCATCGCGCCGGTAATGATGATGAAACAAAATTGGTAGTCCTGAGTTCTGCGGGGGAGAAAGTATTTTGTTCAGGTGCTTCGTTTGATGAATTAGCCGCTATTCAAAATGCTGAACAGGGTTTGCAATTTTTTAGCGGCTTTGCTCATGTCATCAATGCCATGCGAACTTGCCCGAAATTCATTATTGCCCGTGTACAAGGAAAATGCGTCGGGGGAGGTGTAGGCCTGGTAGCGGCATCCGATTATGTAATAGCTACAGAACAGGCGGAAATAAAATTGAGCGAACTTACGATTGGTATTGGGCCTTTCGTTGTGGGGCCAGTAGTGGAACGAAAGATCGGCACTTCAGCTTTTACCCAGCTGGCTATCGATGCCGGCATGTGGCGAAATGCTCAATGGGCCGGTCGCAAAGGATTGTTTGCAGAAGTCCATCCCAATATAAATGGAGTAGATGAATCTCTTTCGAAATTGGTACACGCTCTACTTCATTCCAGCCCGGCAGCAATGGCTGAAATGAAAAAAATATTCTGGAAGGGAACAGAAAATTGGGATCAGTTATTACTGGAGCGAGCCGCCATCAGTGGAAAACTTGTATTGAGTTCCTTTACAAAAAATGCAATTCAAGAATTCAAGTCTAAGAAATAAATGCATCTGACATTTGATGGACAAAACTTTCAGTCTATCTGCGATAAACTGGCAAAAAAAGACAAGCATCTTCATTTCATCATAAAACAATTTGGATATCCGCCAGTCTGGATGAGGAAAGCAAGTTTTCAGACCCTTATCCATATTATACTTGAACAACAGGTCTCACTTGCTTCGGCAAGAGCAGCACTCAATAAATTAAAAGAAAGGGTGGGGACCATTACTCCTAAAAAACTGCTAGCGCTTTCCGATCAAGAGTTAAAGGCTTGCTACTTCAGCCGGCAGAAAACTGTTTATGCGCGGTGCTTAGGCAACGCAATTGTTTCTAAACAAATCATTCTAAAAACTTTTCCGGATCTTGATGATGCAGAGATTCGCCAGCAACTAAAAACAGTTAAGGGAATTGGTGACTGGACCGTAGATGTGTACCTTTTGTTTGCCTTGCAGAGAACCGATATTTTCCCTCTTGGTGATCTTGCCATGGTAAATGCATTGAAAGAAGTAAAGCAATTGCCTAAAGAAACGAAGCAGGAACAGTTATTGAAACTGGCAGAGAGATGGAAGCCTTATCGGTCCATTGCTACTATGCTTTTCTGGCATTATTACATTCAAAAAAGAGGAATAAATTTTAGCTAATCGTTTATCGCTGTCACCGGAATGGATTCCACGAATCTTTTAACGGCTACCCGCAGTGCGTTCGAGTAACCGAAGGAAGGAAACCTATAATCGAATTTCCTTGCTTCGCTCAAGGCCCGATTTAAAGAGAATTGTTTTTGTTCGACAGAAAATGCGATCTTCTTTTGCCAAAGACTCTTTGCGAGATATTCCTGCTCTGTTTGACCCGGCGTAGGTATCAAAATACTTTTCTTTTGCAATTTTGCAAGATCCATTATTGTACTATAACCTGAACGGCTGATTACCCAATCTGCCTTTTCTACTTCTTCATTTAACTCGATTGCGGAAAGATGATTGTAGAATTTTATCATCCCCGTCGATGGAATTACGGATTGTGTTGATGGCAACCCTCTTACAATGGTTGCAGTTCCTGGATAATGACTTATTTCATTAATGATTTTATTTTCTAAAATGGTCCGCTGCGGTTCAGGACCGGATAAAATGAATAACAGCCTGTCTTTTATTTCCTGCTGCTCCTTTTCTTCAAACCTGGAAAGAGGATCAATATATTTTATCTCCACGCTTGGTTTGGTCGCTGGGTGGGATAGTTCGCCTGCCAAGTTGTTATCTCCGGGCAGATCGGGCACCCAGCATTCTGTAAAGCGGTTGACGTATTGATAATTCCATTTTTGTAAAAGCCGTTCACTCCATTTTCCTAAAGGGCTCATTATACTCAACTGGTGAGTGACAAATACGGATGGCACATTTGAATGATATAGCCCAAACCGGTTGTCAGAGACGAGGGCATCAAATCCATGAGCCTTTACCATTCGTTTTAGCCACTTGTGTTCGGCATTGATTGAAGAAATAATGCGCGGGGTTTGGGTAACCAATTTCCACAAAAATCCATAGGAGGTTTCTGAGTATTCAATATCATAGCCAAAAAGCGGTAAAAACGGCAAGTGGGGGAATTCTGACCGGAGCAAACCCTCCTGGATACCTTTCCCCGCCAACCAAACATCGCAATTATTTACCAGGAATTCTTTTATAATTGGCACACAGCGCGTAGCATGACCAAGACCCCAGTCCAGTGGGGCGACCAGGATGCGGATTTTACGACGCAATTTTTCGTCCTTGCCTTCGGTCATGATTTTTTAAATTTTTGCCGGAGTATACTATTTTGCTTGTAAAATAGTTTTAATTTAGAAATCCTATTTATGAAACGGAAAAACAAAATAATTGTCCTTTTGCTCTTAATCGGAACAGTCCTTGCTTTCGGGTGTAATAAGAACTACTATTCAGGCACAGGCAAAGGCAGCAATTGTGGTTGTCCAAGTCATAAAGGAATGGTAGGCTATTAAACAGTTTCGAAAATGAAATCCACCCCTGATCGCGATCTGTTAGTACTATTCAAAAACGAATTCATGAGCCAACAAGCGATTGACCATGAAGTGGAATCCCTGAATAAGATATTGCGCCGGACCGATATGCCCCACGAATTTTGCAAAGCTCACGAATTAGTCCGCAGAAATCGCATCACTCAAAACAGCGAAAGACTTTTGGAGGCATTTCGCCAACCATTGCTAAAACCTTTTTGGTTCCTCATCAGTAAGAATTAATTTCTTCTTTCATTACAACCTGATTTCTTAACCTTGGTTAACCTTAAACCAAGAATAGTTAACTGTGTTTGTCTTACTCTAAGAATATTTTCGTAACTGCAATTTCAGCAGCTATGAGACGAACCTCTTGTGTCCTTGTCCTCATTTTCTCCGTCACCACCGCTTTCTCTCAAAAAAATGGGATCATAAAGGGCATTGCCTTCGATACTACGGTACGCCAGCCAATCAGCAACGCGACTGTCACACTCATGCAGAAAAAAGATTCGTCACTCATCAGTTTTACCATGACAGATAATAACGGGAAATTTGAATTGACAGGAATACAATACGGTGAATATAGATTATTAGTTACCCATGTAAACTATCATAACTTCTCCCGCGTTTTCAATATTGATGAAGATCATAAGCTCATTGACCTCGAGAATATCATAATGAATGACCGCGCGAAAGTGCTTCGCGAAGTAACGGTTAAGAGTGAGGCGCCCCCGGTTACCTTAGTAGGTGACACGATACAATATAATGCAGGCTCTTTCAAAACGCAACCCAATGCAAACGTCGAAGATCTTTTGAAGAGATTGCCTGGTGTGAAAGTGGAAAAAGATGGTACTGTACAAGCACAGGGAGAAAAAGTACAGAAGGTATTGGTCGACGGGAAAGAGTTTTTCGGAAATGACCCGAAGATTGCTACAAAAAACTTGCCTGCTGACGCAATTGATAAGGTACAGGTATATGACAAGCTTAGCGACCAGGCACAGCTAACAGGCTTTGATGACGGGAACAGTGAAAAAACGATCAATTTAAAATTGAAAAAGGATAAAAAGAAAGGGGTCTTTGGAAAAATAAATGGAGGCGCGGGAACAGACGGACGTTACCAGGGAAAACTCAACGTGAACTCGTTTAAAGGAGCGAGGCAAATGTCGGTCATTGGTATGGGCAATAACACGAACGCAGAAGGATTTTCATTTATCGATGTTTTAAATTTTACAGGAGCATTGAACCAGTTGAAAAATGGTGGCAGCAATCTTAACCTCAGCATCAGCGATAATGATCCCCTGGTGGGCCTGCTGGGCGGCAATAACACAGGCATCAATACCATATTTGGCGGCGGAGTCAACTATAGTAATATCATCGGGACAAAAACAGATTTCCAGAGTAATTATTTCTACAGCCGGTATAATCCAAATCGCATTAGCAATATCGTAAGACAATATTTTGCTCCCGCAAATCTTTACAAACAAAACTCATACGTAGATAATCTAAATAATAATCATCGTTTAAATTTTAGTGTGGATTACCAAATAGACTCATTTAGCTCATTAAAAATTACGCCCTCATTTAGTTATCAAAAAACAAAGAATAAAACCTTGTCGGATTACACGACGTGGTCAGAGCAGGGATCTGTGATAAATGATGGCAATAGTAATAATCTTACAAACAATGAAGGGTACAATCTCAATACAAATATTTTGTTCAGAAAAAAATTTCGAAAAAAAGGAAGAACCTTCTCATTCAATGTGCTAACGAACTTAAATGACAGTAAAGGCGATGGTAATCTTAAGTCTATTACAAGTTTTTTTGACCCAAACAATTCCATGAGGAGCGTTGATTCTATCAATCAAATAAATAACACGAACAGCGATCTAAAAGGCTATCATGCAAAAGCTGTTTACACTGAACCTGTTTTTAAAAAATCGCTTATGGAGTTCAGTGTTGGGAGATCAAATACAACCAGCACTTCGTCAAAAACAACATATGACTACAACCAGGGCAACGGAAAATACGATCTCATAAACTCTCTCCTGACAAATGATTATCAAAATGCTTACGATTTCGTCAATACCGGGTTTCGTTTTCGCAAGCAAACAAAAACTTACAATTATTCAACCGGTCTGTCCTGGCAGCAGGCGGATCTCGAGGGTAAGATCATTGGCAGCATAAAAGATTCCACATTAAGTAAACGCTTTTCGAATCTCTTGCCGAACGCAAGATTCCAGTATTATTTTTCCAAGTTTAAAAATATTCTTGTGAACTACAGCACAAGTACGAATCAACCATCGATCACTCAACTCCAGCCGGTTCCGGACAACAGCAATCCACTGTACATAAAACTTGGAAACCCGAATTTGAAGCAGGAATTTATGAGTGTACTGCGTCTGAATGCTTCGTTCGTGAATCCATATAGGAACAGAAACTTTTTCGTTTTTCTAACCGCGCAGCGAACGAACAATAAAATAGTCAACTATGATAAGATAAATGAGATTGGCGTAGATTCAGTGCGACCAGTAAATGTAAATGGCGTTTACAATGTGAATGGAACTTTAACCTGTGGGTTTCCAGTTCGCTTTTTAAAGGGTTCCCTCGATATTAGTTCGAATATTGTTTATGATAAAGGCAAACAACTAGTGGGAGATCCGGTAAACCAATTACGGGTTAACAGGATCAACACAATAACAGTTGGACCACAGGTGCGGTTGGATATGAACCCAACAGAAAAATTAAGTCTTTCTTTAGCTGGTGGTCTTAACTATTCAAAATCTCAGTATTCAATTGAATCGGCAAGAAATTCCAAATTTATTAATCAGGACTACTCCACGGAAATAAATTGGCAGTTCCCAAAAGGTTTTTTCTTTTCTTCGGACCTTGACTACACGGTTTACAATTACACGTCCGGTTTCAATACAAAACTACCTTTATGGAATGCAAGCCTCAGCAAGCAAATGCTTCATTTTAATCGCGGTGAATTGAAGTTCACTGTAAATGATATTCTAAATAAGAATGTGCGCATTAACCATAGCGCAAACCAAAATTACATCGAAGACAGTCGTGTAAATAGTTTACGGCGTTTTGTCTTGTTGAGTTTTACCTACAGCTTGTCAAAAGCAGGATTGGATAAAGGCGGCCCCGGAATGAAGCTTATGATGCGTTAACCCAACACCAGGTCATCGATCTTTTCAGCTAATTGCTTGTCTTTATTCGTTACTACATCGCCCGCGCTGTGCGTAGAGAGCCATATTTCGACTGTATTGTAGACATTGGTCCACATGGGGTGATGGTCCATTTTTTCCGCTTCAAGTGCGACGCGTGTCATAAAAGCAAAGGCTTCGCTGAAATCCTTGAATTGAAATTTCCGGTATAGCTTGCTATTTTTTTCCTGCCACATAAAAAAGGTTTCAGAAGTTTAAAGGTGAGAAGGTCACTAAAAAACCAGGTGTTCTTTATTCCTGATCTTCTCGTTTGTTAATTCTACTACAAGCTGCACGCCATTTATTTCTTTTATGCCATTGATCGTTTGCTGAAGGATTTCTTCATTGACTATATCACCTTTCATCAACCATAAAAAATCAAGATGCTTAAATTCCGGAAGCAGGTATTCCCCATCGAAGCGGTTATTATACACATAATGAAAGAGAGAGCCCGTTGGCTCGCAAAATTCGTATACCGCAAAAAAATAGTTCCTCTTCTTTTTGGTAAGTTGTATTTCGATATCATTGTTGATCCGAAAATCCATACCCATCAGGCTGTTCAAATGCCAGCAAAGCTGGTAGTCCTTGATGGGAGCCATGATCCCGAGCAGCCTCGTATCTTCAAAAAAATCATCTGTCAGATTTTTATTGTCTAAAACTAATTTCATAGCATTTTAGACCTGATACTTTAAAATTGTACTTGGGCTTCCTTGTTATCCTTCCCTCTTACAAACTTGACCGTTGTCGTATCGCCTTTTTTAAATTTTCCCAATGCCTCCATATAGTTTTCTAACGAGGTGACATTGTAGTCGCCTAATTGCGTTATCACATCCCCGGTTTGTAGTCCAGCCTTTTGCGCCGGGCGGCCATCGCTTACCCCATCCACGCGTACACCGGTTCCCGCAAAAGTATAGTCGGGCATAATGCCCAGCGTCACACTAAATCTTGTGGAAGACGTTGTTTGCGTTTCTCTGGTTTTTGTAAAGGCCAGTTTTTGCTTTGACTTATTTTCTTTTTCGATGACAGAATAAATATAATTTACAATGTCAAGTTCCCCTCTATAATTGATCTTGTCAAAATCGTCGGTTGGTTTATGATAATCGGCATGCAGGCCAGTAAAGAAGAATAAAACAGGAATATCCTTCCGGTAAAACGAGGTGTGATCACTTGGACCGGTGCCGCTTGAGTCGACCTTTATAATAAATGGAGATTTTTTATTTTTCATGTTTATCAATGATGACCACTCGGGTGAAGTTCCATAGCCACCAATCGTTAACACCTTCGTACTATCGTTCAATCTCCCTACCATGTCCATGTTGATCATGTAGTTTATATTATTTAAACTAACAGTGGGATTCTCGACAAAATATTTAGAGCCAAACAATCCCAACTCTTCACCTGAGAATGCGATGAATAAATAATTATTCCTGTCTAATTTTGAATTTTTTAAAAGTCTTGCTATTTCGATCAGGGCAGCCGTGCCGCTTGCATTATCGTCTGCACCGTTATGTATCAAATGTTCCTTTGTTCGCAGCATCGAATTGCCGTCTTCACCGTAACCAAGATGATCGAAATGAGCTCCGAGTATCACTGTGGTCGGTGCACCTTCATCAATATACCCGATCACGTTATGACCGATCCTCTTCTTTTCACCAATACTTACCCTTAGCTTCATATCCACCGAAGCAGAGGCGTCGTTTAAATATTTTTTTGCAGCAGGTTTTGTCACGTACACGACCGGGATACCGGTCTTGTCAGATTTATCTTTCCCATCAAATTTCAGCTGATCATCTTTCGCCGAAGTATTATAAAATATTAACGCGACGGCGCCTTTCTTTTTTAGATCTATTGCCTGTTGGTGAATATACTCCCCGAGATCAAAATGAGGATTGTTGGAATTTTCATCTAGCACATCTTTCAAATTAATAAACCATGGCAGACCCGATTCCTGTAATGCGATGGCGGGCATTGCTTCAATATTCACATCAGGACTATAGACAAAAGGAAAGTACTCTTCGTTAAGCTTTAATTCTTTATCGTTAATAGTGAATTGCGTTTCAGGGTTTACTTGCTTCCCCTCATTGATGTCAAAGTTTTGATAATAACCTTCGGTTCCTTTGGGACGCACCCCTATTTGTTTGAACTGCTCGCTGATATAATCCATGGCCAGCTCTTCACCTTTTGTCCCTGCTCTTCGTCCTTCTAGTTTATCATCGGCAAGGAAATGAATATGGTTTTGCAGATTCGTCAGAGTAAGCTGATCCGATTTTTTTAATTTCTGGGAAATGCCAGCGTGGCTAAATAGAATCAAGATTAAGAATAACCTCCAATACCGAGAGCGCATATAGTTGTGTTAGGATTTGGGAACAAAGTTATTGATACAAATCTTATTTCCCAGTCAACACAAAATGGCAAGGTTAAAAATTGTACAAATGTTCGCGTTTTTTCCACCTAATGAATTGCAGACAACAACCCGCCCGCAGTTTTAACAATCATTAACATCGCATTTCGTAAGCCCGCTTCACGCGTTCAAATTACTTTTGCAGGTTAAGGCTACCTTGAAGAGTAAAAAGCTACATATTGCATTGGTCGGTAATCCCAACAGCGGGAAAACTTCTCTATTCAATTGCCTGACCGGGATGAATCAAAAAGTGGGAAACTTTCCCGGAGTAACCGTAGATAAAAAAACCGGAACAACTGCCATCTCCGAAGCGATCGAGGGCAACGTGATTGATCTTCCGGGTACATACAGCCTTTACCCCCGCCGACTCGATGAGTGGGTCAGCTACAAAGTCTTACTAAACCAGGATCGGGAAATCAAAGCTGATGTAATTGTTGTTGTCGCGGACGCAAGTAATCTGAAGCGTAATTTGCTTTTTTGTACCCAGATCATTGATCTGAAGCTCCCAATGGTGATTGCCTTAACCATGATGGATCTTGCAAAAAAGAAAGGAATTAAAATTGATGTTGCAGAATTGGAACGGGAATTAGGAGTACCGGTTGTGTCTGTAAATCCCAGGAAGGAAAAGGGCATCCCCCAATTAAAAAAAACCATTGAACAAACCGCCCTTCAATTATACCAGGCTCCTGCCCGCGATTTTATCGAAAATAAAATGCTGGCCACACAACCAATTGAAGACGTACAAAAAATAATCCCTGCACTGAGCGATTATACGGCGATCCATTATCTCATGAATCACGAGTCGTTTGATCTCAATGATGAAATGCAGGACACAATTGAAAACATTGAAAGGAAACACAATTTTAATCCTACCAAGACCCAGGCAGAAGAGATATTACAAAGGTATAGCCATATCAAACGCATTATGCAGGTGGCAGTTTCAGAACCGGATCCTTTGCAAAAAACTTTATTTACTGAAAAATTAGATGATGTGCTTCTTCACCGGAGGTGGGGATACTTTATTTTATTGGCGGTTCTATTCCTCCTTTTTCAAAGTGTGTTTTGGCTCGCGCAATATCCTATGGACTGGATCGATTCGGGCTTCGCAAAACTAAATTCCTCGCTTTCATCTGTATTACCCGAAACTTGGTGGAGCAATTTGCTGACTCAAGGGATACTTGCAGGATTAAGCGGGATACTTGTCTTCGTTCCGCAGATAATGATATTGTTTGGATTGATCACCTTGCTAGAGGACACAGGTTATATGGCAAGGATCAGTTTTCTCACCGATCGCTTGATGCGGGGAGTTGGATTGAACGGCAAGAGCGTGATGCCAATGATCAGCGGATTTGCGTGCGCGGTACCCGCTATCATGAGTGCAAGAAATATTGAAAATCGAAAGGAGCGGTTACTGACAATTCTGATCACACCTCTTATGAGCTGTTCTGCCAGGTTGCCCGTGTATACGATCTTGATCGGGCTCGTGATCCCAAGAACGTACTTGTTTGGGGTCTTGGGTTTGCAGGCACTTGTCATGATGGGCTTGTACCTGTTAGGTCTCATAATGGCTCTGATTGTCTCTTTTGTTGCGAAACATTTTATAA
>Ga0207679_10001135_pt1 | contig 16983 bp, 18 predicted proteins | sample KBSC73metaG_FD_184320 | JGI IMG/M metagenome (GOLD analysis project Ga0207679, IMG submission 184320) | Corn rhizosphere microbial communities from Kellogg Biological Station, Michigan, USA - KBS C7-3 metaG (SPAdes) (version 2) | ecosystem: Host-associated > Plants > Roots > Rhizosphere > Soil ... | reverse complement strand
GGTCAGCGTGACCAGCTGGAGGAGGTGCTGCAGGCGCTCTTCCTGGCCGTGCAGCCGAGGGGAGCGCTCAGCGACCATCAGCTGGTGGAGTGGATGGCGGCGCTGGAATGAACGCGCGGGCCGTGGCCATCGACGTGCTGGCCCGCGTCGAGGCCACCGATGCCTACCTGAACGTGGTGCTCGATCAGCGGCTCGCCGAGGCGCCTCTGCGCGACCCGCGCGATGCGGGTCTGGTGACCGAGCTCTCCTACGGCGCGACCCGGCGGCGCCTCTCCCTCGACCGGGTCATCGCCTCCTTCTCCGACCGGCGGCTCGCGGCGCTCGAGGAGCGGGTGCTGGCCGCGCTCCGCGTCGGCAGCTACCAGATCTTCTTCTCCCGGGTTCCTCGGCGCGCCGCGGTGTCGGAGACCGTGGAAGGGCTGAAGCAGATCGGGCTGTCGCGGGCCTCCGGCTTCGTCAACGCCGTGCTCCGGAAGGTGGCGGGGGTGGAGTCCATCCCGCTTCCCCCGGAGTCCGATCTGGCCGAGCACCTCTCGGTGCGCGAGAGCCATCCCCGCTGGCTGGTGGAGCGCTGGCTCCGGAGGTACGGCCGCGCCACCGTGGAGACGATGCTCGCGGCCAGCAACGACTCGCCCGGGGTGACCGTCCGGACCAACGCTCGCGCAGGGACGCGCGAGGCGCTCGCGGGGCTGTTTGCCGAGGCGGGCCTCGCCGCCTTTCCCACCGAGCGCTCCCCGGTGGGGCTCCGTCTGCCCTCCCCGGGGCCGGTGGAGGAGCTGGTGGGGTTCGCCGAGGGGCTCTTCCAGGTGCAGGACGAGGCCGCGCAGCTGGTGGGCCTCTATGCCGCCATTCCCGAGGGAGCGCGGTTGCTGGACGCCTGCGCGGCACCGGGAGGCAAGGCGTGTCACCAGGCCGAGACGCACCCGGTGCTCGCCGTCGACCTCTATCCGGCGAAGCTGGAGAAGATCCGTTCCGAGGCGCGCCGGCTCCGGCTCGAAGACCGCATCGAGGTGCTCGCGCACGATGCGACCGAGCCCTTCCCCGAATCGGTCGGCCCGGTGGACGCGGTGCTGCTCGACGCGCCGTGCACCGGCCTCGGCACGCTCCGGCGCCATCCGGAGCTTCGCTGGCGCCGCGAGGAGCCGGACCTGGCACGCCTGGCCACGCTGCAGCGGCGCATCCTCGAGCGATGCCAGGCCGTGGTGCCGCCGGGGGGACTGCTGGTCTACGCCGTGTGCAGCACCGAGCCCGAGGAGGGGCAGGACCAGGTGGAGCTCTTTCTCCGGAGCCATCCGGATTTCACGCTCGAGCCGCCGTCGATCGCCGACCGACTCGGCTGGCCCCTCGTGCAGGGGGCCTTGCGCACGCTGCCCGGGGCCGAGGGAATGGACGGCTTCTACGCGGCCCGGCTCCGTCGTCTGGCCTGATCGGTGATTTTTCGTGCCCCGGCCACGTCTGGAGTCGGCACAATGCCCCGCCCCTACCCGGAGACGTCCATGACTCGAGCGCTCATCGCCGCGCTGTGCCTCGCCACCCTTCCCGCGCTCGCCTTCGAGGGCGTCATCGACACGAAGATGAACGCGACCGGACCGGCGAGCGCGCAGGGAATGTCGATCGCCGGCAACGGGAAGATCTACCTGAAGGGCCTGGACTCCCGGATGGAGCAGGAGATGAAGCTGCCCGGCAGCAGCGGTCCGATGAAGCAGGTCGTCATTCACCGCAGCGACGAGGGAGTCACCTACATCGTCAACGACGCCAACCAGACGTACCAGAAGATTGGCGCGGACAAGGACGAGCAGCCGCCCAGCGACACCAAGTGGACGGTGAAGAAGCTCGGAAAGGAGACCATCGCCGGGCGGAGCACGGAACACGTGCAGGTCTCGCAGCAGGGAAAGAACCCGATGGAGCTGTGGGTGGACACCAAGCTCGTCTCGTCGGGAGATCTGGAGAAGGCGTTCGCCGCCGGGGATCGGCGCGCCGGCGGCTGGTGGAAGGCGCTGAAGGAAGCCGGGGTAGCCGGTGTTCCCCTGAAGGTCGTCTCCAAGCACGAGGGGGACACCGGGATGACCTGGGAAGCCACCTCGGTGAAGGCGCAGTCCGTCCCCGACTCGATGTTCAAGGTGCCCGCCGGCTACACCGAGGGGAGAGGCTCCGGCATGGGCCCGGGGATGAGCTCTCCCCACCAGCCGCAGCAGCAGCAGATGCGCGATCAGATGATGGAGCGGCTGTCGCCCGAGCAGCGCAAGCAGGTCGAGGAGATGATGAAGCAGCGGGGAGCCGGCAACTAACGCCGAAACCACCTGGATCGATCCGTCCCTCGCTTGCCCGATCCCCGCGTCGCTCCTCCGTCACGTGACGACGGCCACGCTCCGTCGTCGCTCCTAGGCCTCGGCCGCGGTCGCCGCGCGATCATCCGGTCCATCCAGGTGGTCTCGGCGTTGTAGCGCCCGGCCTGCCGGACCGGCGGGTCAGTCCTCGGCGCCCGCCGCGTCCTTGAACGCGTCCAGCACCGCCTGCGAGGCGCGGTCGAGGTACTTCCCCTTCCGCACCAGCAGACCGATGGGGCGGGTGAAGGTGCCCTCGGCGAAGGGCCGCGCCACCAGCGTTCCCTGGGCCAGCTCGTGGGCCACGGTGGCGGCGGGGAGGATGGAGATCCCCACGCCCATCTCCACGGCGCGCTTGATGGTCTCCACGTTGTCCATCTCCATCACCGGCTCGAGCTCCACGCCCTTCTCGCGGAAGATGCGATCCAGCGCCTTCCGGGTGGGCGCCTCACGGTCGAAGGCGATGAAGGGAGTGTCGGCCAGCGCGGTGAGCGACACCTTGGACTTGGCCGCCAGCGGATGGCTGGGCGAGCACACCAGGGCCAGCTTGTCGTCGCGGAAGGGGACGATGTCCACGCCCGCGCGCGGCTGCGGGTAGGCGACGACGCCGATCTCCGCGGCGCCGAGGATGACGTCGTCGTAGACCTGATCGCTGCGGCGATAGATCAGCCGCATGTTCACCTTGGGGTGAGTCTTCAGCAGGCGCTTCTGGATGGTCTGCAGCTCGTGGAGGCCCACCGAGTAGATGGTGGAGACCGTGCAGGTGCCCACCACCTCCGCCGCCTGCTCGCGGATCTCCTGCTCCACCTCGCCGAACCGGGCGAGGATCTCCTTGCAGCCCCGGAAGAGACGCTCACCGGCGGGCGTCGGCGTGACCTGGCGCGCGCTCCGGCTGAGGAGCTTCTGCTCGTAGCGGTTCTCCAGCGCGCGGATCTGCTGGCTCACCGCGGACTGGGTGACGTGATTGAGCTGGGCGGCGCGCGAGAAGGAGCCGGTCTCGACCACGTCGCAGAACATCTTCAGCGACTCGAGTTGCATGAGGCACCCTCATTCGGAGGACGGCCGGTATTAGCGTCCGTGGGTTGCTCGTGCAAACCGTTCTGAAGAGTCGCTCATGCAGACTCACCGGAATCAACGGGGAGTGCGGCTCCGGTGAGCGCGGCTGCTGCCGTCGATGAGAGGTAGAGCACGAGCTCCGCGACCTCCTCCGGGCGCACCGGCCGGCCCATGGGGTTGCTGGCGAGGATCGCCTCCCGCGCCTGCTCCGGGCTCCGGCCGGTCTTGTGGACCACCGACTCGACGGCGCGGGTGAACATGTCGGTCTGGGTCCACCCCGGGCAGACCGCGTTCACGGTCACGTTCCTCTTTCCCCACTCCACCGCCAGCGCGCGGGTGAGGCCGAGCAGCGCGTGCTTGCTGGCGCAGTACGCCGACGTGTAGCGGATGCCCTTCAGCGAGGCGATGGAGCCGATGTTGATCACCCGGCCCCCGCCGGCCTCCGCCATGCGCGGGATGAGCGCCCGGCAGAGCACGTACGGGGCCACGACGTTGACCTGCATCACCGCCGTGAGATCTTCGGTGCCGGTCCCCTGCAGCGGCGCGGAGAGGGAGATGCCAGCGTTGTTCACCAGCACCGCCGGGACGGGCTCGGCGGCGGCCAGCGCGTCCGCCGCCGCCTCCAGGTCGGCGGGATGGGAGAGGTCACAGGCCATCGGCCGGATGCGAGCGGCCAGGTCTCCGGCCTCCTGACGCAGGCCGTCCAGACTTTCCGCGGTCCGGGCCACCGCGGTGACGGGCCACCCCGCGCGAAGGAAGGCGAGGACGATCGATCGACCGATTCCCCGGTTTGCTCCGGTCACCACCGCGCCCCGCTCCTGAAGCTTGCTCATCGTGCGCGGCACCCTACCCGGAGCGGCACCCGGCCCGGGAGCGTGGCAGAGTCCGCCCGGCCATGCAGAGCCAGGCACGGAAGCGGGTCCGGCGATTCCAGGCGGTGAGCCACGCGCTCGCGGGCTTGAACCTCGCGTACCTCGCGCTGAGCGGGGACCAGGGCGGCAGCTCGCTCCCCTGGGTGGCGGGGATTGCAGCGGTGCTGCTCCTGGGCCTGGTGGGCTGGGAGCAGTTTGCGCCCGGATCCCAGCCCCCGATGGCGGAGATCGCCGCCGAGCTGCTGGGCATGGTGGTGCTGGTGACGGAGGGGCTGGAAAAGCTGCACCTCGGGAAGCGCTATCTTCCCTTCGCCTACTTCTTCTCCGCGGCGGTGCTCGGGGCCGCGATTCTTCTGCACCGACGCAGGCACCGGTACGAGGCGGCGGCGGAGAAGGGAGTGGCCGGATGAGGACGCTGGCCCTCCTGACCTCCGGCGGCGACAGCCCGGGGATGAACGCCGCGATCCGCGCGGCGGCGAAGACCTGCGCGGCCCGCGGTGTCCGGCTGCTCGGGGTCCGCGAGGGCTACGAGGGGCTCATCGACGGTCGGATGGTGGAGGTGGTCCCTGGCCCCTGCGCACTCCTCGGAGAGACCGGGCTCGACATGCTCGGAGGTCAGGGCGGCACGGTGCTCGGCTCGGCGAGGAGCGCGCGGTTCCGGGAGCCCGCTGGACGTGCCCGCGCTGCCGAGGTGCTCCGCTCCGCGGGAGTGGAGGGGCTGGTCGTCATCGGCGGCAACGGCTCGCTCACCGGGGCGCATCTGGTCGCCCGCGAGCACGGTGTCCGGGTGCTGGGCATGCCGGCATCGATCGACAACGACATCGGGTGTACCGCCCTGGCCATCGGGACCGACACCGCGCTCAACACGATCGTGCAGGCCTGTGACCACATCGACGACACGGCGCGGGCGCACCACCGGGCATTCGTGGTCGAGGTGATGGGGCGAGCCTGCGGCTACCTGGCGATGGCGTCGGCGGTGGCCGCGGGAGCGGACGCGGTGCTCTTCCGCGAGCAGAAGCGCGACGAGGAGACCATCGTCCAGGCAATCGCCGGGATCATCCAGCAGGGATTCGCCCGCGGAAAGCGGCGGGTCCTGGTGATCAAGGCCGAGGGCGTGGAGATCCCCTGCACCCGGCTGGTGCGCCAGGTGGAGGAGCGGCTCGGAGGGATGGAGGTCCGGGCGGTCGTGCTGGGCCATCTCGTCCGGGGCGGCCACCCGAGCTTCCTCGACCGGCACCTCTCCGCGCGCCTCGCCTTCGGTGCGGTGGTGGCGCTGCTCGAGGGCGCGACCGACGAGATGGTGGCCTGGAACTCGCCGCTGCCGGGTGGGATCGCCACCTCGGACGGCTCGGTGAAGCGATTCCCCCTGGAGCGCGTGCTGCAGGAAACGGCGGCCCTCGAGGACGGAAGCAGCCCGGTCATGACCCGGCGGCTGCAGCTGCTGCAGCAGGTGGAGGGTGTGCTGCCGCTGTAGCCGGAGGAGCAGAGGAGGCGGACGTGGAGCGGAGCGGGGTGGAAGCGCTGTACCGGCTGGACGATGCGCTCTCGGCGGAGGAGCGCGCGGTGCGCGACGCCGTGGCCCGGGTCGTCGACGGCGAGGTGCTGCCGGTCATCGCCCGGCACTTCCGGGAGGGCACGTTCCCGGCGCAGCTGATTCCCCGTCTCGGGGAGCTCGGTGTGCTCGGGGCGAACCTCACCGGGTACGGCTGTGCCGGGGTGAGCAACGTGGCCTACGGGCTCGGGCTCCAGGAATTGGAGCGCGGCGACTCGGGGATGCGGAGCTTCGCCTCGGTCCAGGGCTCGCTGGTGATGTACCCCATTCACGCCTGGGGCTCGGAGGAGCAGAAGCAGCGCTTCCTCCCAGCGATGGCCCGCGGCACGTCCATCGGCTGCTTCGGGCTCACCGAGCCGGAGGCAGGGTCGGACCCGGGGGGCATGAGGACCCGCGCGGTGCGCGACGGCGACGGTTGGGTCCTCGACGGGAGCAAGGCCTGGATCACCAACGGCACGGTCGCCGACTTGGCCGTGGTGTGGGCCAAGACCGACGACGGCGGGCCGGATTCCATCCGTGGCTTCCTGGTGGAGAAGGGGATGACCGGCTTCGCCGCGCGGGAGATTCCGGGAAAGCTGTCGCTCCGGGCGTCCTGGACCGCCGAGCTGTCCTTCACCGAGGTGCGTGTCCCCGCCCGCAACGTGCTCCCCGGCGTCCAGGGTCTGCGGGGTCCCCTGAGCTGCCTCAACAATGCCCGTGCGGGGATCGCCTTCGCGGTGACCGGCGCGGCCATCGCCTGCTTCGAGGCGGCCCAGGCCTACGCCGCCCAGCGGCGGCAGTTCGATCGGCCCATCGGCTCGTTCCAGCTGACGCAGGAGAAGCTGGCGGACATGCTGGAGCGCATCGTCCAGTCGCAGCTGCTGGGATTGCGCCTCCTCCGGCTCAAGGACGAGGGGAAGGCGAGCCCGGTGATGGTTTCCCTCGCCAAGCGCGCCAACGTGCGGGCGGCGCTGGAGGTGGCCCGCTCGGCGCGGACCATCCTCGGGGCGAACGGCATCACCGACGACCTTCCGCCGCTGCGGCATGCGCTCAACCTCGAGTCGGTCCTGACCTACGAGGGCACCCACGAGGTGCACACGCTCGTGCTCGGCAAGGCGATCACCGGCATCGACGCGTTCGGATAGGGGGCGCGTGCACGCAGGCCTGCGAGTGTTCCTTCTCGCGCTGCTCGTCGATTCGTGTCCTGGACTGTACTGACGGTGCGCCCGCCTCTGCGCCAGTCTCTCTGCCGTGCGCTCTACCATCATCGCTGCTCTCGTTCCCGTCGTGCTCGGCTGCGCCCATCCAGGAGGAGCCCCCATGCCCACCCCGACCTTCGACAATCCGGCCGGTCTCTCCACGCCCCGCGGCTACACCCACGTGGTCGACGTCCCCGCGGGACGGACGCTGTACATCTCCGGCCAGGTGGCCTTCGACGCCGAGGGCAACGTGGTCGGCAAGGGCGACGTGCGCGCCCAGACCGAGCAGGTGTTCCGAAATCTCGAGATCGCCCTGAAGAGCGCCGGCGCCTCGATGGCCGACGTGGTGAAGACGAACTGGTACGTCCGGGACGCCTCCCAGCTGGCCATCTATCGGGAGGTTCGCGAGAAGTACTTCGGCACCGGGCCGCGCCCCGCCAGCACCCTGGTCGAGGTGAAGGGGCTCGTGCGCGACGATCTGCTGCTCGAGATCGAGGCCATCGCCGCGCCAGGGCACTGACGGCCCGGCTCACCCCTGCGGGTCGGCTCGCCGGCCGGCGCGGCGGCTTCATTCCGCATCGTGAAAGATGATTCCCAGGGTGTGCCGCTGACCGGAGCGCACCTCGCTCACCCCGTGGCGCATCCGGACCCGGTACACGCCCCGGGTCCCCTGCGCCGGTCGCTCGTTGACCGCGAAGGCCACGGCATCACCCTGCTGCAGCGGGACCACGTCCACGCGTGATTGCATCCGGGGCCGCTGCTGGGTGAGCACGAACTCGCCACCGGTGAAATCGTCCTCGGGCTTGCTCAGGAGCACTGCCACCTGGAACGGAAACGACAGCGAGCCGTACAGGTCCTGGTGGAGGCAGTTGAAGTCACCGGGCCCGTACCGGAGGAGCAGCGGCGTCGGCCGGGTCTGCCCACCGGCGTGGCACCGCTGGAGATAGGCCTCCAGCCGCTCCGGGAACCGGTCCGCCTTGCCGAGCGCCTCCGCCCACCTGTTCGCCACCGGGACCAGCTGCGGGTACAGCGACCGTCGTAGCTCGAGCACACGATCCGGCAACGGATTCCCGAAGTACTGGTACTCGCCGCGCCCGTAGCCGTGCCTGGCCATCACCACCTTCGAGCGGAAGCGCTCGGGCTGGTCGTAGAGCGCCGAGATCGCCGCACATTCGCGCGCCGAGAGAAGCCTGGGGATGACCCCGTGGCCGGTGGCCTCCAGTGCCGCTGTCCAGTCGTGCTCCACCATGCGTACCGACCTGTCACCGCCGTCTTTGGGGGGCACGTCGGATCCTGCGCTCGATGTTGGAAGCCGTGAAGCGGCGCCGGGGGCGAGCCGGCCACTCCAGCCGGCTCACGAAGGAGCGCTGCCCGACTCACCGACCGCGTCGGGGTGCGCCTCGCCCGTGCTCGGCCCGCCGGCCTCCGCATCGGCCGCGTCGGCTGCCTCGTCGGCACGCTGCTCTGCGCTCTCCGGCGCCTCGGCCGCGGCGCGCTCCTCGGGAGTCTCCGCCGCCTCGGCTGCCGCGCGCGCCTTGACCTCCTCGTCGGTGAGGAAGCCCACCGGCGAGCCCGGCGCGTTGAGGAACCGGACCGCCTTCGGAAACCCGGCGACCAGCGCGAGCGCGAGCTCCGCCGGGACCAGCGCATGCTCGATCTGCGCCGGGTCCGGTCGCTCCACCACCGCGAGCCGTCCCTGCTCCAGCGCCTCGGCCTGTGCGTCCGATAGCTCGAGCCGCCGGAGCCGGTTCTTCCGGGTCACGAAGTAGAAGGTCCGCTCGCCCGGCTCGACCGCCACCTGGGCGGTCAGCACCCGCTCCCGAAGCTGCCGGTCGCGCTCCTGCTGGCGCCTGGCCTCCAGCCGCTGCGAGGCCTTGCTTCCCGCCAGCGGCGGGAGCTTGGGGATTGCCCCGAGCGGCTGGAGCCGCGCCACCAGCATGGGTCCGCTCGTCTTCGGAGCCGGCGGGGACCGCTCGGGGCGGTCGTGCCTGCGCTCCGGTCCCGGCGTCGCGTCGGCCGTCTTTTCGGCCTCCTCTGCCTGCTCGGTCGTGACCAGACCGGCCTTGAGGAGCTTGTCGCGGAGGTTCTGCACGGCGGGGTGGCTTCTCAGCACACCCCGGGTCCCGGACGAAAGTCCCGTGCTAGGGTCCGTCCGGTTCCGTGCCGCACACTCCTCGTCTCCTCGTCGCCGGGCTGGCGCTGCTGGCCGCCTGCTCCGATCCCGTCAATCGCGCAGCCAAGGAGCGCATCTTCTCGCCCGAGGATCCACCGCAAGTGGTCAGCTCGGCGAAGGAGAGCCTCGACGCCCAGAAGCTCGCCTCGGATCCGAAGCTCGCCCACCGGGTGGTGGACATGGGGGCGGCCGAGGTGACGGAGCGGCTCGGCCCGCACCGCTTCAGCGCCGAGGTCTCGTTCACCTGGACCGCGGGGAAGGACACGGTGAAGCTCACCGAGACCCGACTCCTCGAGTCGTCGGCGGGCGGCGTCGCGGGTGACTTCCACGCCCGCCTCGACAACAGCCGCGACCAGGGCCTGGAGGTCGTCCGCTCGCGCGGCCAGGTATTCGCCCGGAGCAAGTACGGCAAGTACCGTCTCCGGCTCCGTGACCGCGGCATGGCCGAGCGCACCCGCAGCGAGACCGCCGGCGCGCTCCGGGAGCTCGACGCGCTCTTTCAGGGCCGGCTGGAGCTCGCCCTCGAGGGGCCGACCTCGGTCGAGGGTCGCCCGGCCGTCCGCTACACGGTTCGACTCGCGGACGCGGCCGCCGCCGCCGCGGTCAAGCCCTCCAGAGGGGACACGCCGCCCGCCGTCGCCTACGCCCGCGGCGGGCTCGACGAGGACAGCGCGCGCCGGCAGCGCTTCATGGATCAGCGGCAGCCCAAGAAGCTGAGCGGCGAGGTGGTGGTGGACGCGGCGACGGCGGTCGTGCTTCGAGCGCATCTCGACGGAACGCTCGCGGTGCCAGGCGACAAGAACGCCGCGCCCGCGCAGCTCCAGATCTCGCTGGACCAGCGAATCAAGGACGTCGGCAAGCCCATCGCCATCCAGGCTCCGGAGGGGCACCTGCCCGATGCGGACAAGCCGGAGGGCATCGCCGATGCCCTGGACCGGTTCGGCATCCAGCGCAAGGCGGGCGCGGACGCCGGGGTGGATACCGAGGCCGACGAGGACAGCTCCGGATAGGCCCGGTCCCGCTGGGCTTTTTGGCCTCCCGGATCGCCCCTGCTTCGAAAAATTGATCTCCGGCGACCGGCCCGTAAGGTGTCGGAAGGCCGCGGTTCTGAAGCGGCTCCTCTGGACGCCCGTTCAGAGGTAGGAGCCGACGAGGAGCACATGGAGCGCACGCCCAAGAAGAAGGCCGGAGCCGTCCTCGAGGCGCTGCGTGCTCGCGAGCAGGTGCTGACTCCGCAGGAGGACCGCGCGGTCCGGATGGTCCACGGTCTCGGAGTCCGCTCCGATGCCCCGCTCGCCCGTCTGGCGCCGGAGGGAACCGAGCTGGCCGACGAGCTTCTCCTTCTGGAGGTGCAGCTGGCGAGACAGGCCCGCGCGCGCGTGCCGCGGACGCCTTCCCCGGCGAAGTCGAAGATCGTCCGCACCCTCCGCCGTCGCTGAGCAAGGACGCTGGCGCGCTCCTGCGCGCTTCCTCAGGCGTCCCCCTGGTGCGGGGGGCTGAGCAAGGACGCTGGCGCGCTCCTGCGCGCTTCCTCAGGCGTCCCCCTGGTGCGGGGGGCTGAGCAAGGACGCTGGCGCGCTCCTGCGCGCCCTCGATTCAGGCGCCCAGCACTGCGAGCAGCTCCGCCGCGAGACGCTCGAGCTCCAGCCGGGCCGCGCACAGCGAGGTCGCCATCTGCTCTGGCATCTCCGGTGCGCCCTGGCTCCAGATCGCCACCAGCCAGCGCGCTGCCAAAGGATTCCGGAACTCGTCCGCGTCGAACCGACGGTCGGCCTCTGCCCAGAGACAGCTCGCCAGCGCCGCCGCCCGGAGTCGCTGCTGCGAGAGGTCCAGCTCCGCCACCCGAGCCAGTGTTCGGCCGCGACCCACTCGCACATGGAGCGCGGCGGAGAGCGCCTCTGCCCCCTCCGCCAGCCGCTGGAGCGTCGGACCGGCGGCGGCCATCGTCCTGAGCGGACCCTGCAGCGCCGCCTCGGCACGCAGCCTGCCCAGTGCCAGCAGGGCCTGCATCCGTGCCACTTCGCGGGCCGTGGCCTTCCCCAGGCCGAGCGCTGCGCGCAGCCACCGCTCGCGCCAGAGCAACCCACGCACCAGCCAGCCGGAGGCAGCCACCACCGCCCGGTCGCCCATCCAGCGATGCTCCACCGGAGCCTCCGACTCCACCGAGGCCAGGTGGAGGGCGCAGCCGGTCCAGAAGAAGCGCCGCGAAGCTTCGGTGCCGTCCGTCAGCCCCGGCAGCAGGAGCTCGATGTGCTCGGGCACCTCGACCGGGATGGTACGAGCGGCCGGTGCGGGCACGGTCCGGACGCGGAGGTGGCGTTCCCGCTCCTCCGCGCCGGGGAGCCGCGCCGCCCAGGACCGCAGCGCCTCGCCGGCCTCGTCGAGCGCCCCTGGGTACCCGGGCAGCGCGCGCACCCGCTCCAGGTCGCCGAGGGTCGCATCGCCTCTCGGGGTCGGCAGGAGGCGAGGCGACACCCTTCCCAGCGCCCAGGAGAGGACGTCGCGGTACGCGTCCTCCGTCTTCAGGAGGAAACCGTCGAGATCGAGCACCGGCGACTCCGGGTCGCGCCGGGCCTCGAGCAGGGCGGGGAAGCTGCTGGCCCCCAGCGCGCTCGCCCCGTCCGCGAGGTCCGTCTGGAGTCGCTGGGCTCTGGGCAGCAGCGCCTCCCAGGCCCGGTTCACCGCGGATTCGCGCTGCAGCCGTGCCGGCCGCTCCTCCGTGGCTGGCAGCGACGCCTCCGCCTCGGCGAGCGGAGCCTCCAGCCCGCTCTCGGGCGCGGTTCGCCACCAGGCTGCCTCCAGCGCCGTGCGCCCCTCGCGCGCGGCCGCCTGCAGGGAGGCCTGCTCCAGAAAGCGAGCGAGGATCTTCAGGCGGGGCAGCTCGTGCTCGGGCACGCGGGGGGAGGTGAGGAGAGCGGCCACCGCGCGCGCAGTCTCCGGCGAGACCACCTCGGCGTGGGCTGCGTCCACCGCCGCGAGCTGCGCCGGACCCGGGGCCGCTTCCACCCGGGCGCGACCCTCGTCCTCGAGCCATGCCTCGGCGTCGGCACGGAGCGCGTTCAGCGATGCCATGGCGGGGAGTCTCGCTTGCTAGCGGTCCTCGAGGAGGTCGGCCGCGGTCAGCTCCGGCGCGGCCCGTTCGTTCTCGTACGCCAGGAGGCCCAGCTCGTCGTACCGGGAACGGATCCGCTCCGAGAGCAGGCCGATCCTCCTCAGATTGGGAACGATGCGCTTGAACATGGTCTGGCGGAAAGAGCCCATCAGCTTGCTCTCCACCGACAGGCGTTCCCACTCCGAGCGCCGGAAGGCGTGCGCCCAGTGCTCCTCGTAGAACTCCCAGGCCAGGAACCGGTTGCGGAGCAGGAGCGACACCTCGAAGGCCCAGTCCTCCCTCTCGCGCTGCTCGCGCTCGGTGAGCTCCCCGAAGCACTCCTGAAGGGCGAGCACGCCGAAGTGGACGTGTCGGGCCTCGTCGGTGATCACGTTCGTCAGCAGCTGCCGCAGCAGCGGCTCGCCGGTGATCTGCCGGAAGGTGCCGAAGGCTCCGAGCGCCAGACCCTCGATCATGATCTGCATCCCCAGGAACTTCATGTCCCAGCGGGGGTCGGTCATCAGCGCGTCGACGATGGTGTAGAGGTTGTCGTTGATCTCGTAGAGCTTCTCCAGCTTCCGGGTGAGATAGCCGTGGAAGACCTCGACGTGGCGTCCCTCGTCCACCACCTGGCTGCTGCCGTAGAGCTTGGCGTCGAGCCAGGGCACTGCCTCGGTCACCTGGCACGCCGCGAACAGCGCTCCCTGCTCGCCGTGGAGGAATTGGCTCATGACCCAGGCCAGGAGATGGTGGCGCTGCTTCATCCGCTCCGCGTCGTTCAACGTGCGCCAGGCGTGGGTGGTGGAGATCGGATGGAAGTCCTCGGGGATCAGCGGGTGCTCCCGATCCATCGGATCCACGGAGGTGGACCAGTCGAGGTCGGTCGATGCGTTCCACTGCGTGCTCTTCGCTGCCTCGTAGAGTCGAGCGAGCTGCGGACGGTCTCGCAGGTAGCTCCAGTCGAAGATGGCCCTGTGCCCAGCCGGCATCGCGGTGCTCCGGGTGCCGCGGGCCTCCTGCATGATCAGCCCGCGATACGCCGGGCCGAGCAGCGAGGCGAGCACCCTGAGATTGCCGCTCGCCGAGGCCTCCCGGAGCACCGGGCCGGATCGTCCGAGATTCAGCACCGCCCTGGCCAGCGTGGTCATGGCGGGCGACGCTGCCAGGAGCCAGATCCGGCGGTCAAGGCGAGCGGGGGAGGGATGCGCGGGTGAAGCGCCGCGCCTTCCGCTCCGCAGGCGCGGGCCCGCTCGCCGACGTGGTGGCCCGGGGCCTGGGCTGCTCGCGCGAGGAAGCCAGTACCCTGGTGAGCCGGGGCGCGGTCTACCTGCGCGGCCGCCGGCAGCGCGACGCGAGCCTCGCGGTCGCTCCCGGGATCGAGGTCCTGGTGGTGCTGGAGGAGGCCGGCCGGAGCTCCATCTCCCCGCTGCCCCCGGCCGGGCAGCTCCGGGTGCTGCACGAGGACGCCGAGGTGCTCGTGGTGGACAAGCCGGCGGGGCTCGCCGCGCAGCCGACGCCCGGAGGTCTCACCAGCCTCCTCCTCCTCGCCTCGGATCACCTCGGCCGCGAGGCGGGGCTCGTGCACCGGCTGGATCGCGACACCAGCGGGGTCATGATCTTCGGCAAGTCGCCCGGGGCGACCTCTGCGCTGGCCGCGAGCTTCCGCACCGGCGCCGCCCGCAAGACGTATCTCGCGGTCACCGCCCCCGGCCTCCCGGACGCCGGCACCTGCACGTTCCGGCTGGGTCGCGATCGGACCCGTCTGGGCCGTTGGGTCGCGCGGCCGCGAGACGGTCTCGAGGCCGAGACGCGCTTCCAGCGCCTGGGCGCCACGGCCGAGCTGGCGCTGGTCGCGCTCTGGCCGCGCACGGGACGCACGCACCAGATCCGCGCCCACCTCGCCGCGCTCGGAGCGCCCATCGCCGGCGACCGCCTCTACGGCGGCCCGATGGAGCTCCAGGGACGGGCCATCGGCCGGTCGCTGCTCCACGCTCACCTCCTGGCGGTGCCGCACCCGCGGACCGAAGCGCCGCTTCTGCTGCGCGCGCCGCTGCCCGAGGACATGGCTCAGTGGTTCGACGCGCTGGATGTGGTGACCCCCGGAGAGTGAGCCCGGGTCACGGGGCGCTGCTGCACGGCCGGCGGGCCTCCCCCGACGCGGGGCGCGGCCCGAGCGAGGTCACTGCACCTGGATCCGGAACCCTCCGACGAGGAGGTCGCCCGCGCCCGCCAGGCCGTGCCGCCAGCCGATGTCCAGCCCCGCGTTGTCGAAGACGAAGCCCACTCCCGCGGTGAGGAAGTTCTGCTGCACCGGCTCGCGCCACTCCCAGCCGCCCCGGAGCGCGAAGCTCCGCCCGAGGAAGAATTCCAGCCCGCTGTTCCAGACGGGATGGAGCGGCCCCCGGCCGAGGTCGCTGCGAACCTCGGTCGCGAGCCGGACGGGTCCCAGGAGGAGCCCGAAGCCCACCTCGAAGCTGCGGGACAGCTCGGGGTGGTGGGTGTCGATGAGGTTGTAGGCGGCGAAGCCCAGCGTGAGCTGGGGGATGATCAGGATGGAGACGCCGAGGTTCAGGCTCGCGGCGTTGATCTTCGGCGTGCTCTGGATGAGCCAGCGCCCACCGATTCCGAACGCCACCTTGTCGCCCAGCCGCGTGGCCAGGGAGAGGGAATGGGCCCACTGCCCGACGTTGCCTCCTCCGTAGTCGTTGGAGATGTAGTGGAGGCTGTAGGCGCCGGACAGCTCGGGGTTGGTGCTGTCGCGCGCCCAGCCGGCCGCGTACCAGCCCTTCGCCTTCCAGTCGTACCCGCCGGCGAACTCCAGCTGGAAGGCCTGGAACAGGGCCATCGCCGCCGGGTTGCCGTCCGCGGAGTTGGCCCCGATGCCCAGCTCGCGGAAGGTGCCACCCATGCCCACCTCACGTGCCCCGCGGGCGGTGTCGAAGTCGATGGGGGCGGGGGCGGCGAGCAGCGGGCGCGCGAGAAACAGCGAGGCCAGGACGAGGAGACGGTTCATTCGCGCCACGGAGGGTATGCGCTCAGGGCAACAACACCGTCGAGCCGGTCGTCTTCCGTGCCTCGAGGTCCCGGTGTGCTCGCGCCGCCTCGCGAAGCGAATAGCGCTGGTTCACGTGGATGGTCAGCACCCGCCTGGCGATGAGGTCGAAGAGCTCGCGGGCTCCGGCGAGCAAGTCCTCGCGCTTCGCGGTGTAGGTGCCCAGGGTGGGGCGGGTCACGTAGAGCGAGCCCCCGGCCGCGAGCCGCTGCAGGTCGAAAGGTGGGACCGGCCCGCTGGAGGCGCCGAAGAGCACCATGAGCCCGAAGGGCGCGAGGCATTCCAGCGACAGGTCGAAGGTGTCCTTGCCGATCGAGTCGTACACCACCGGCACCTTCGCCCCCCCGGTGAGCTCCTTCACCCTGGCCGGGAGCTCTCGCCGGTTGCTGGCATCGATGACCAGCGGGTGGGTGCAGCCCGCCTCGCGCGCGGCCTCGGCCTTCGCCTGGCTCCCCACGGTTCCGATGGTGGTCGCGCCGAGGTGCCGGAGCCACTGGCAGAGGATGAGCCCCACGCCGCCCGCGGCCGCGTGCACCAGCACCGTCTGCCCGCGCTCGACCTTGAAGGTCCGCCGGACCAGGTACCAGGCAGTGAGCCCCTTGAGGAGCGAGGCGGCCGCGGCCTCTTCGGAGACGCCCTCGGGAATCGGGACCAGCTTCTCCGCCGGGTAGTTGCGCGCATCGGAGTACGCGCCGAGCGGCGCGGCCGCGTAGGCCACCCGGTCGCCGACCTTCACCGTGGTCACCCCGGGACCGAGGGCGGTCACCACCCCGGCCGCCTCCTGCCCGATGCCGCTGGGGAGCTGGACCGCGTAGTGGCCGTTGCGCTGGTAGACGTCGATGAAGTTCAGCCCGATGGCGGTGTGCCGCAGCGTCGCCTCGCCCGGACCGGGAGGCGGGACCTCCACCTCTTCCAGGACCAGGAGCTCCGGCCCTCCCTGCTTCTTCAGCCTGACCGCCTGTGCCATCACACCCCTCCCTCGCCCGCACCGGCGCGGCTCCGTCGCGCCTCGACGAAGGACCGCACCGCGCTCACCACGAAGACCAGGCAGATCACGAAGGTGACGAGCTGCGCCACCACTGCCACCGGCCGCTCGGCCGTGCCGCCGAGGAGCGCGGGCAAGCGGAGCACACCGGGGATGCAACCCAGCACCCCCAGGAGCGCGACCAGGACGGCGACGTGCATCGCGTGCCTGCGAAGGCCAGGGCTTCTGGCCACGAGTCCGGCCAGGCCGATCAGTGCCCCGAGGGCGGCGGGGATGAGGGCGGTGGGGGAGTGGGCGCCGGTGCCGACGTACGTGCCGAGACCGATGGCCACCAGCACTCCACCGACGAGAAGAGCGAGCGTGGGCATGGACATCGTCCGTGGGCTCTATCGCGCGCGGACAGCTCGTGTACAGTCCTCCGCCCCCGTGCGCCGCCTTCGTCTGCCCATTCTCCTCCTGAGCGTGCTCGCCGTCCGGACCGCGCTGGCCTACGTCCCGGCGCCCGGTGCCATCTTCCGGCACCTCCTGACCGGAAGGGACGAGCAGCGCATCAGCAACGCTCGCGTGGACGGGACGCTCATGCTCTCCGGTGGCGCCTCGTCGGATGCCGGCGGCCAGGGAGATCTACAGTCCGATGCCCGGGTCTATCTCAAGCTGCCCGGTCGCTGCCGTCTGGAGACGAGCGGGCCGGAGACCGGCA
>Ga0207679_10001127_pt1 | contig 17017 bp, 10 predicted proteins | sample KBSC73metaG_FD_184320 | JGI IMG/M metagenome (GOLD analysis project Ga0207679, IMG submission 184320) | Corn rhizosphere microbial communities from Kellogg Biological Station, Michigan, USA - KBS C7-3 metaG (SPAdes) (version 2) | ecosystem: Host-associated > Plants > Roots > Rhizosphere > Soil ... | reverse complement strand
TCGATGTTGCCGGCACGCGCGTAACCCCGGATGTCGGAACCGATCGCCCAGCGCTCGTTAGGTGCGAGCGTGACGTCGCGCAGCTCGTCCGTCGCGAGGCGGATGAACTTGTGATCGTTGACTCGGTACTCGGCGAGGAACGTGAACTGCTTGTCGCGCGACTCCTCCACCTGCTGCTGCGACTGCAGGCGCGGATCCTTGGCATGCCAGATCACGAGCGTCGCGAGGTCATCGTCGTCGCCGGTCGCGCCGCGTGCCGTGGACTGCATTGCGCCCGGGATGCCTGCGGCTGGGCGGACGTCCGGCCGCGGCGTCTTGCTCTCCGGCGTCAGGCGTCTCGCCGCAAGACCAAAGAACAGGGCTGAGCGGTCCGCGGCCCACCGCGGTGCGCGGTCAGCGGTGATCCGCATGCCGCTCGGGAAGCCGCCGGTGTCGGACGGCGTATACACGACCGACTTCGGTACGCTCGCGAACCCGGTGAACCCGAGCACCGAGAACGACGTATCCGCTGCCGCGCTGTCCGGGCGACCGCGGAGCACCGCGAGCGCGAGACCGCTATCGGCCCATGTGAGTTTGCGGTACACCGCCTTGTCGCTGTCGAGCACCCGGACCACATCGGTCTTGAGGTCGCGGACCTGAACCCCGTTGCCAATGACGTCGCGTCCGTCGACGGTCCACGCGAGTCGAGTTCCCGCCTCATCGAACGCGAACTCACCGACGTTGCCGATGCTCGTCACTGCGCCTGCGCGAAGGTCCACGAGCAGCAGATCCGAGCCGGCGGTCGGTCCCGACCCATCCGGGCCGTACCGGTGGAGCGCGATCCAGTTTGGCTGCTTCGGTGCAAAGGCAAAGCGGCGCACCTTCTCGAAATCCCGCTTCTCGCCGGTCGCGAGGTTCACCAGCACCACGCTGCTCTGCAGCGTCTTCTTGTCCTTTCGAAGCTTCTTGGCTTCGGAAGCCGTGGGATAGGTGAAGAAGGCGAGCCATTTGGCGTCGTCGGAAAGGACAACCGACGTGTTCACGGGTGGGCCGAACCCGCCCGTGGGCGCCGGCGGCTCACCGATCTTGAACCGGCGCTCCTGCCCCTCGGCCGTCGGCCGCACGACGACTTCGGCGTCGCCTTCGTTAGGCGTGAGCTGGTAGGCGAACCATTTACCGTCATTCGAGAGCGCCGTGTACCGGATGTTCTTCCAGAACGACAAGTCGGCGGGGTCGAGCTCTTTCAGGGCGCCGGGAGCGGACGCAGCCGGCGCCAAGGTGCGGTGCGCGTCGGCGCCGACGGCGTTCTGGGCGACGGCCGTGCTGGCGATGGTCGCGGCACTGATGACCACAACTGCGATGGTTCGACTAACCAGTAGCGACATCTCGAGATCCTTGTCGTGTGAGATCGTTCGGGTGTTCGTGCAGCCTGAGAATGGACCTGAGATGCTGGAACGCAAGCCCCGTTTGTCATCCCGAGCGGAGCGAGGGATCCTCATCGTCCCGACCGAGGGCCCTTTAAGGGGACCCGGAGGATCCCTCCCTTCGTCGCTGGCGCTCCTCTGGGCAGGCCCTTCGCGGCTGGCGCTCCTCTGGGCAGGCGCCTGACGGCTCGGGATGACAGGCGCCTAACGTGCTGCCACAGCCTCCGTGCCCGACTCGGCCTGCATCGCCGCCAGCACGCGACCCGCCCGTTCGGCCGCTTGGGTCATCCGCGCCGGCGGGACGATGAACGAGACGCGGACGAAGCCCTCGCCGCCCGCGCCGAAGCCGGCGCCCGGGAGAACGATCACGCCTTCCTCCTCCATCAGCCGCTCCGCGAACGGCCGGCTGGGCACGCCCTCCGGCAGCGCGATCCAGAGATACATCGTCGCCTGCGGCACCTCACACGTGAATCCTGCCGAGCGGAAGGCCGATACGGCCGCGTCGCGGCGCTCCTTGAAGATCGCGACGTTAGGCGGAACGAAGGCCTTCCAGCTCTCGAGCGCCGCCACGCCGGCGGCCTGGATTCCCATGTACGTTCCCGTGTCGACGAACGTCTTCACCTTCGACAGCGCGGCCGAGATCTCGGGCTTCGCAACCGCCCAGCCGCAGCGCCAGCCGGTCATGTTGTACGTCTTGGAGAGTGAGTGGAACTCGATCGCCACATCGCGCGCCCCGTCGATCTCGAAGATGCTCGGCGGCACGTAGCCGTCGAAGGCGAGCTCGGAGTACGCGTTGTCGTACACGAGCAGGATGTCCCGCTCGCGGCACACGCGGACGACACGCTCGAGGTAATCACGCGGCGCGATCGCGGCCGTGGGATTGTTCGGGTAGTTAAGGTAGAGCACGCGCGTTCGGTCGAGCGTCTCGCGCGGAATCTCGCCCAGCTCGACGAGGAAGCTCGTACGGGGACGCAGCGGGTAGATGTAAGGCGTCGCGTCGCTCAGGAGCGTGCCGCCCACGTACGCCTGATACGCCGGCTCCGGCACGATCGCGACGTCCCCGCGGCCCAGATATGCGAACGCGATATGCGCGATCCCTTCCTTCGACCCGATCAGCGGCACGATCTCGGAGATCGGGTCGAAGCGCTGGCCGAACCGCATCGCCATCCAATCGCTGATCGCCTGACGAAACGGGACGTGCCCCAGCCCAAACCCGTATCGGCCCATCGAAGGGGTATGCGCCGCTTTGACGAGGGCTTCAATTGCAGACGGTGGCGGCGCGAGATCCGCGTCGCCGGCGCCAAGATCGATAACGTCAACGCCTCGCTGCAGCAGATCTCGCTTGCGTGCGGGAACGTGCGCGAGCGGGTACACAGGAAACGCCTTGAATCGATCGGTGAGCTGGGGCAATGCATCCTCCGGCCGGGTGTGAAAAGCTACGACGGGAAGTATGCAACGTCGCCCGAATCGGCGCACTCCGCGCCCCCGACAAAGCCGCACACCGCGACGGTAAGGCTGTTCGCCGTCCGTGCCCTTTGCCCGCTGTGTGCGAAGTCCTAAGTTCGACCGGCGCCGCCGGGTGCGGCAAAGCTGTTCGATCCCCTTACGTCGGGACTTGCCAATGCTGACGCAACCTCGGCTCTCGCTCCTTTCGCTCTGCACGCTGGCGTTCGCTCTCGCGTGCGGTGGCGATTCTTCGGGACCGCCTGCGGTCGCATCGGTCGATCTCACCGCGCCGGCGTCCGACGTTGCGGTTGGCGGAACGCTCCAGCTCACGGCGACCGCGCACGATGCGAGCGGCAATACCCTGACCGGGCGTCCCGTGACCTGGACGAGCGCAAGCACGGCGATCGCCACCGTGAGCGCCGCTGGTCTGGTCACGGGCGTAGCGGCGGGTTCGGCCGCGATCACCGCCACCATCGGTGGAAAAACCGGGTCGCGGACGATCAGCGTGACGCCGCCTGGCGTGGCGAGCGTGAGCGTGACGTTGGCGGCGAGCACGTTGCTGGTCGGAGAGACCACACAGGGAACGGCCGTGGCTCGCGACGCCAACGACAACCCTCTCACGGGACGGGCGATCTCGTGGGTATCGAGCAATACGCAGATCGCGACGGTCTCCAACTTGGGCGTCGTCACCGCCATCGCGCCCGGAACCGTGATGATCAGCGCGACGTCGGAGAACAAGACCGGGTCGGCGGAGCTCACCGTCTCGCCGGGCAACCCGGACGAGGCGCCACAGATCACCGGTGTTTCGCCCGGCACGCTCGTGGAAGGTCAGAATGCGACGATATCGGGAACCAGGTTCGGCGGGACCACGACGGACAACCTGGTTCGCATCGGTGGCATCGCGGCATCCGTGACAACCGTGACACCCACGTCGCTGCAGATCGTGGTGCCTAACATGAACTGCAAGCCGGCCCAGGCGCTCAACGTTCAGGTTACCGTGGCTGGTAACACGAGCGCGGCGCATCCGCAGGCATTCACGCCCGCGGCAACGCTCTCGGTAGCGCAAGGCAAGCAGCAGGTCATTTCCACACCTAACGATTTCTGCCTCCAGTTCGGCGCCAGCCAGGCCGCCGAGACGTACGTGATCGGCGTCCAGTCGGTCTCCGAGAATGTGACGAGCGTGACGTCCGCGAACGTGGTGGCCGAGTCGCCCGCTGCGGCCTTCGCGACTCCAACCGCCAGGATCGCGAACGCACCCGTGTTCTCGGCATCACTCGTGGACGCCGTCGTCACCGCGAGTGGAAGCCGCCTCGCGAAGCATCGCACCGTGGAAGCGGCGCTCTTCGAGGCGGACCGCGCGATGTTGGCGCCCAAATTCCAGGCGACGCGCTCGTCACGGATGGCACGGTCGGCGCGGCGCAGCGCGCGCGCCTCGCTCTCGATGGTGCCGGTCCTTCCGGTGACGGCCAAGGAAGGCGATGTGCTGAACATCCGGATTCCTGACCGCGCGCGGAACATCTGTCAGAACTCGCTTCCGATCACCGTCACGGTGAAGAAGCTCGGCACGCACGGAATATTCCTCGAGGACAACGCGAATCCGAGTGGAGGGTTTTCGGCGGCGGACTATCAGGCGCTGAGCGATCAGTTCGACGCGGCGATCTACTCGACGGACGTCGCGTATTTCGGGGAACCGACGGACTACGACGGCAACACGCGCATCGCGATCGTGATCACAAAGGAAGTGAACAAGATCGATAACCTGCTCGGCGAGGTCTTCCCCCAGAACCTCGTGCCGCAAGAGGTCTGTCCGTCGAGCAACGACGGGGAGTTCTTTTACGGTCGTGCGCCGGACCCTAACGGGACGGCCGGAACAGCCTACACGAGTTCCGCTGCCAAGGCTGACGCCCCGCTCATCATTGCGCACGAGGTGTCGCACGTGATCCAGATCGGACGCCGCCTCGAGTACCCGTCGGCAACAGACTTCCAATCGACGTGGGAGGCGGAGGGCCAGGCGACGTTTGCCGAGGAGGTCAACGGATACGCTGCGGCACAGCTCGCGCCCGGCCAGAACCTGGGCCGCGACGTCGCGTTCAACAGGGGACAACCACCTCTTCCCACAAACTGGTTCAGCGACCCGTTCGTCGACCTCGCGGTGTACTACGGGTTCAAGACGAGAGACACACGCGTCGCCGGTGCGCCCGAGCAGTGCAGCTGGCTCGGAACACAAGCGCAGGGGAACTCCGGGCCGTGCCTAACAGGTCGCGAGCCTTACGGGGTGCCGTGGTCGTTCTTCCGATGGCTCTCCGATCAGTATGGGAACCAGTTCCCCAATGGCGAGAAAGGACTTCACCGGGCACTCATCGAGAACGCATTCGAGGGCTTCGCGACCGTGTCCGACGTGATCGGCCAACCAATGGAGTCGCTGCTCGTACAATGGTCGGCCATGCTCTATGCCGACGACCGCATTCCCGGCATCGATGAGAAGTTGACGATGAAGAGCTGGAATCTGGTGTCGATCGAACAAGGGATCGTGGAGTCCGGCCGTCTCTCGCCGCGCATGCGTACGTTCGGGATGTTCACCGATGCGATTCTCGTGCGCGGGGGGTCCACGGCGTACTTCGTGGTGTCCGGGGCAAATCGCGCCCCCACCGGCATCCGCGTTCGCGACGCGAGCGACGGACCGTTGCCGGAGAACATGCGGGTGTGGGTGGTGCGGGCGCAGTGAACCGCGCGAGACGGGGAGCCGCGCTGGCGTTAGGAGTGGTAGGCGTGGCCTGTTCGCACGCGCCGCCGGCGAAGCCCGTGGCCTCGTCTGATACAGCACGCCCGGCGTCTGACACAGCGCGCGCGGCCAGCGACACGGCGGGCGCCGCGCCGCGCGCGATGCCGTCGGAAACGGTGCTCACCGGGAAGGTCGGCGCCGTGGGGCTCGCGATAGCGCCGGTGACGTCGCTCCAGATCGGAAACGCCAAAGCGATGACACTGGTCGGGCCCATGGAGCCAGAGCTTCGCCGGTTAGGCAGCGCCACCGTGTGGGTCGCGGGCAGCCCGGTGTCCGGCCCACCTAACGCGACGTTCAGCGTGACGCGTTACGGGATCGTCTCGATCGATGGCGCGAAGCCCCTCGTGGGGACCGTGATGACACGCGACGGCGCGACGTGGCTGGCGACGGAAAGCGACACGGTCAAGCTGGGGAAGGCCCCGACGGAGCTGGCGGCGAAGGCCGGGGCAAAGGTTTGGGTGATCGTGCGCCGCTCGGGAAGCGAGCTCACGACGCAGAGCTACGGCCTGATTAGAGATCCTTAGCGGACTCAGCCCTTTCGTCTCCGCGCGCAATGCCCTAAGTTCGGCCGTCGCGTTAGGGGCGACCGCCCACGCTCCGGAAATTCAAAAATTTCAATGAAGACTCGACCGCGGCTCACACTCGCGTGGCTCGCCACGCTCGCTTTCATCGTTGCGTGCGGTGGTGACCCGTCTGGTCCGCCTGCGGTCGCGAGCATCGAAATATCGGGACTTCCGGGCATCATGCGCGTCGGAAAGTCCGCGCAGCTGACGGCCGCGGTGTTTGACGCGAAGCACACCGCGCTCGTGGGGCGGAACATGACGTGGTCCACGTCCGACACCGCAATCGCAACGGCCGACGCAGCGACCGGGCTGGTAACTGCGATCGCGCCCGGGTCCGCAACGATCTCGGTGGCCGTCGACGGAGTGAAGCAGTCGCTATCGCTGATCGTTCTCCCGGCGCCGGTCTCGTTCGTCGTCGTTACGGTCGACTCGACCAGCTTGCAGATCAACGAGACGGCGCAGGCTACGGCTGTCACGCTCGACGACGATGGAAATATGCTCACGGGACGACGGTTGACGTGGGCATCGAGCAACCCCGCGGTCGCCTCGATCTCTGCACTGGGTGTCGTTACCGCGATCCGCCCCGGAACGACGTCTATCAGTGCATCGGCCGAGGGCGCGTCCGGCCCCGCCGTCCAACTTACGGTCACGAGGGGCAATCCCGCCGAGGCGCCGCAGATAACCGCCGTGACACCAAGCCCCATGGTGGAGGGTCAGACGGCGACGATTACCGGCTCCAAGTTCTCCCCCACGCCCGGCGACAACATCGTTCGCGTGGGCGACGTGGTGGCCACGGTTACCGCCGCGAGCTCGACCTCGCTGCAGATCATCGTTCCGAACAAGTGCCGACCGGCGCAGGCAATGAGCATCGAGATCACGGTCGGTCCTAACGTCAGCGATCAGAAACCATTTCCATTCACTCCGTCCACCACCTTTACGCTCGCTCAGGGCAAGCAACGGCTGATCGCTGATCCGGCGGATTTCTGCTTGCAGTTTCCCGCGACGACAGCGGACGAGTGGTATCTCATCGGCGTGCAATCCGTCGTGGAGTCTGCTGCCAGCCTAACGGCGGTGAATTTTGCCGCCGAGACACCGACCGGCTCGAATTACACCGGCACCTCGTCCGCGATACGACGCACGCCCGGGTTTTCTCCCAGTCTCGCCGGTGCTGTGGCAAGTCCATTTGCGGGCGAGCGAGCGGAGCGACTGGCGCGGCATCGCGCCGTGGAGGCGCAACTACTCGCGCAGGAGCGCGCGCTCCTTGCGCCACGGCTGCGCTCCTCGAGCGCGGCGCGGGTCAAAGCCAACCCGTCGAAAGCGCGAATGGTCGCGACCGTCCCGGCGACCGCCAAGGTCGGTGACGTGGTGAGCATGCGAGTCCCGAAGGTCAATGACAGCACATGCCAGCTCTTCACCCCCATCGCGGCCACGGTGAAGGCGGTCGGGACAAGCAGCATCATCCTCGAGGATAATGCCAATCCGAGCGGCGGACTTTCGGTCACCGACTATCAGACGCTGAGCACGCAGTTCGACGCGCAGATCTACGCCACCGATGCCGCCTATTTCGGCACGCCGACCGACTTCGACGGAAACGGTCGCATCGCCATCGTCATCACCAAGGAAGTGAACAAGACGGCGAATCTCCTTGGTGTCGTGTTCTTCGCGAACTTCTTCGATCAGACGGAGTGCGCCTCGAGTAACGAGGGCGAGTTCTTTTACGGCAAGGCGCCCGACCCGAACGGCACGGTCGGCGACACGTATTCTGTCGCGGATGCACGCGTGGACGCGCCAGTGATCATCGCGCACGAGCTCACGCACGTCATTCAGGTCGGGCGGCGTATCGAATTCACGGCTCCGAACATCGTCCTTCAATCACCCTGGGAACTCGAGGGTCAGGCGACATTCGCCGAGGAGGTCAACGGATTCGCGGCCACCGGGTTGGGGCCCGCCCAGAACCTTGGCCTCGACGTCGTGACCAACGACCCGCGCGTGTCGCCAAACGACTGGTTCATCGACGCCTTCGGCGACCTGTTCGTCTATTTCGGTCTCGGAACATCGCGAACGACCAAGATCCTCTACGCCCCCGAGCAGTGCAGTTGGCTTGCGCCGCAAGGTCCGACCAACAACGGTCCGTGTCTGCCGGACTACGCGATGTATGGGGCATCGTGGTCGTTCCTGCGATGGCTCTCCGACCAGTTTGGACCAACGTTCCCGGGCGGTGAAAAAGGACTGCATCAGAAGCTTGTCGACAACTCATTTTCCGGGTTCGCGACGATCGCGAACGTCGTGGGAGTGCCCATCGACGTGCTCCTGTCTCAGTGGGCAGCGGCGCTGTACACGGATGACCGGGCTCCAGGACTCGATCCGAGGCTCAGTTTCACGAGCTGGAATCTCACTGTGATCGAGGGCGGCGTCATCGAACCCGCGCGCCTCGCCCCGCGCGAGCGAGGCTTCCGTACGTTCAGCGACCAGGTTGCGGTTCGCGGCGGGTCCACCGCGTACTTCGTGCTCTCGGGTCAGGGCCGGCCGGCGACGGGCATTCGGGCACGTGACGTATCGACCGATGGTCCGCTTCCGAGCGGGATGCGAATGTGGGTCGTTCGCCTGCGATGACCCGTCCAAGCTTCGGCCCGTCGCGCACCATTCGGATTAACAGCAGTACCAAGTAGGCCGCCGCCGTTAGGGATGATACCTGCGCTCTGGAACTTCAAAATTCAATGAATACTCGACTGCGGCTCACGCTCGCGTGGCCGGCCACGCTCGCTTTCATCCTTGCGTGCGGTGGTGACCCATCCGGTCCACCTCCGGTCGAGATCATCGAAATCTCCGGACTTCCGGACATTATGGCCGTTGGCCAGACTGCCCAGTTGACGGCTGCCGCCTTTGAGGCGAATGGGACCTCGCTTCGTGGGCGACCCGCCACGTGGTCGTCGTCCAACGCAGCCATCGTAACCGTTGGCGCTACGACCGGGCTCGTGACGGCCTTCGCGCCCGGGTCGGCAACGATCACGGCCACGATCGAGGGAGCGAAGCAGTCGCAATCCGTAGTCGTTGTGCCGATGCCGGTCGCGGTCGTCGAAGTAACGCTCGCGTCGAGCACGTTGCAGATCAATGAGACGACGCAAGCAACCGCGGTCACGTACGATCGAGATCGAAACGTGCTCACGGGGAGACTGGTGACATTCAGTTCGGACAACCCCGCGATCGCCTCGGTATCTGAAACGGGACTCGTGACCGCGATTCGCCCTGGCACGACGTTCATCAAGGCACGATCCGAAGGCCCGTCCGGGGCGGCCGTCGGGCTCACTGTCACGAGGGGGAATCCTGCGGAAGCCCCGCAGATTACTGCCGTGACACCAGCCACGCTGGTGGAAGGTCAGGCGGCGACGATCACGGGATCCAGGTTCGGTGCGACGCCGGGTGAGAACGTCGTTCGCGTGGGGGATGTCGTGGCGACGGTCACCGCTGCGAGTGCGACCTCGCTGCAGATCATCGTTCCAACTGTCTGCCTGCCGGCGCAGCCGATGGCCATCGAGATCGCGGTCGGCCCTAACGTCAGCGATCCGACAACACAGCCGTTCACGCCGGCCACCGCCTTTGCTGCGCTCCCTCAGGGCCAGCAACGGATCATCACCAATCCCGCCGACTTCTGCGTGAGGCTTCCCGCGACGACCGCACCAGAGGCCTATCTCATCGGCGTGCAGTCCGTCATCGAGTCGGCCGCCAGCCTTACCCCGGTGAAGGTTGCGGCCGATACTCCAAGCGTCTTGGGTTTCGTGACCAAGAAGTCAGCGATGAGAAGCGCGCCCGGTTTTTCTGCCAATCTCGCCGGTGTTCTCGCCAGACCGTTTCCGGATGAGCGCGCGGCGCGATTGGCTCGGCACCACGCCGTGGAGTCCCGACTCCTGCAGCAGGAACGTGCAGCGCTTGCGCCACGACTGCGCTCGTTCCATCCGGCGCGCGCCAAGGCCAACGCATCGATGTCGCGAATGGTCGGCACCATCCCGGCGACGGCGAAGGTCGGCGACGTGCTGAGCGTGCGTGTGCCGGCGCTGGACGACGAAACATGCCAGGCGTTCACGCCCATCTCGGCCACCGTGAAAGCGGTCGGGACAAGCAACATTATCCTCGAGGATACCGGCAATCCGAGCGGTGGGTTTTCATCCACCGACTACGCGGCGCTGAGCACGCAGTTCGATGCGCGGATCTACGCGACTGATGCCGCCTATTTCGGCACGCCGACCGACTTCGACGGCAATGGTCGCATCGGCATCGTCATCACCAAGGAAGTGAACAAGATGCCGAATCTTCTTGGTGTCGTGTTCGCCGTGAACTTTTTCGATCGGTCGGAGTGCGCCGCCAGCAATGAGGGCGAGGTGTTTTACGGCAGGGCACCCGACCCGAACGGCACGGTCGGCGACACGTACTCTGTACCGGATGCACGCGTGGACGCGCCAGTGATCATCGCCCACGAGCTCACGCACGTCATTCAGTTAGGTCGTCGGCTCCAGTTCACGGCTCCCAACGTCGTCATTCAATCGCCCTGGGAGCTCGAGGGGCAGGCAACACTCGCCGAAGAAGTCAACGGATTCGCGGCCACGGGGCTGGGCCCCGGCCGGAACCTTGACTTTGCCACGATGGCCAATGAGCCCAAGCGGTCGCCTAGCAGCTGGTTCGTCGACGGGTTCACCGACCTGTTCGTCTACTACGGACTCGGGACACAGGACACGAAAGTGCTCAACGCGCCCGAGCAGTGCAGTTGGCTTGCGCCGCAAGGTCCGACCAACAATGGTCCGTGTCTCGCGGACTACGCGATGTATGGCGCATCGTGGTCGTTCCTGCGATGGCTCTCGGACCAGTTCGGGCCGACCTTCGCGGGCGGTGAGAAAGGACTGCACCAGAGGCTCGTCGACAACGCGTTCACCGGATTCGCGACGATCTCCGACGTCGTCGGCGTGCCGATCGACGTGCTCCTGGCCCAGTGGGCAGCGGCGCTGTACGCGGACGACCGTGTTCCGAATCTCGATCCGAGGCTTACATTCTCGAGCTGGAACTTGGCCGATATCGATCTCCACGTGAACGGCCCCGCGCTTCTCACGCCGCGGCCGCAAAGCTTCGGCAAGTTCAGCGACGAGGTTGCGGTTCGCGGCGGGTCCACCGCTTACTTCACCGTCTTCGGGTACAGCCGGCCCGAAATAAGCATTCGGGCTCGTGACCTCTCCGATCATCCGCTTCCGAGCGGGATGCGCATGTGGGTCGTCCGGCTGCAATGACCACCGCCTAGCCGACCTTTGCGGCTCGCGGGCCGGGGTCCCTGCTCTCCTCCGCGAGCTTCGCATCGCTCGGCGCGGCGACCCCGTTCCCCGCTGCCCCGCCATTCGCTGACGCCGGCGCCTCGGCCTGACGCCTAACGAGCGTGAGGATCGTGTACACCGCCACCGGCTCGTTCGCCTGGTTCGTCACCTCGACGTCCCACGCCACCACACCCTGCGGGATGCCATCCGGCGGCGTCTCTTTCGCCGTCTTCTGCTTGCAGGTGAGCTTGGCCTGGATCGTGTCGCCGATGTACACTGGCTTCACGAAGCGCAGCGACTCGAGACCGTAGTTCGCGAGCACCGGGCCCGGCGCGGGGTCGACGAACAATCCAGCCGCGGCCGACAACACGAAGTACCCGTGCGCCACGCGCCGCTCGAACAGCGACTCCTTCGCGGCGATGTCGTCCATGTGCGCGTAGAAGTAGTCACCGCTCACCCCGGCGAAGTTCACGATATCGGCTTCGGTGACCGTGCGGCGGTGCGTCACCAGCGTGTCGCCAACGCGCAGCTCATCGAAGTACTTCCGGAACGGATGCACGCGGTCCGTCGGACGCTCGGCACCGGGCATCCACTCATTCATCACGCGCGTCAGCATCGTGGGCGAGCCCTGCACCGCCGTGCGCTGCATGTAGTGAAGGACGCCGCGCACGCCGCCCATCTCTTCACCGCCACCGGCGCGTCCAGGTCCGCCGTGCACGAGGTGCGGCATGGGCGATCCGTGTCCGGTGGACTCCTTCGCGCTGTGGCGGTCCACGACGAGCATGCGGCCGTGATACGGGGCGACGCCGAGGACGACCTGTCGCGCGACCGAGGGGTCGGCGGTGAACAGCGAACCGACGAGGCTGCCCTTGCCCAACTTCGCGAGCTCGATGGCTTCGTCCACCGACGAGTATGGCATCACTGTGTTCACCGGGCCGAAGGCCTCGATGTCGTGCGGCTCCTGTCTCGTGAATGGCTTGTCAGTGGCCAGTAACGTGATCGGAAAGAACGCACCTCGTTCCGCGTCTGCCCCGACCACCTGCAACGCGTCGCGTCCACCAAACACGAGCTCGGCCGCGCGTCGGATCGCGTCGGTCGCGGTGCCGACGTCGCGGACCTGTGTGCGGCTCGCGAGCGGACCCATCTTCACGCCCTCCACGGCCGGATCACCGACGTGCACCGTACCGAGCCGCTTGCGCAGCGCGGCAATGACGTCATCCATCATCGCGTTAGGCACGATCGTCCGGCGGATCGCGGTGCACTTCTGCCCCGCCTTCGACGTCATCTCGCGCACGACCTCCTTGACGAAGAGATCGAACTCTTCGCTGCCGGGCGCAGCGTCCGGGCCGAGGATCGAGCAGTTGAGCGAGTCCGCCTCCTGATTGAAGCGCACCGTCTGCTCGACGATCGACGGCGTCTCCTTGAGCTTCCGCCCCGTTGCCGCCGAGCCAGTGAATGCGACGGCATCCTGCATTCCGAGGTGGTCGAGCAGATCGCCCGCGCTCCCGCAGATCAGCTGGATCGCGCCCTTCGGGAAGATCCCCGACTCGATCATGAGGCGGAAACACGCCTCGGTGAGATAGGACGTGACCGTGGCCGGCTTGACGATGGCCGGAACGCCGGCAAGCAGCGTCGGGGCCAGCTTCTCGAGCATCCCCCACACCGGGAAGTTGAACGCATTGATGTGAACGGCGACGCCCTCGAGCGGGACGCAGATATGTCTGCCCACGAACGTCCCGCCCTTCGACAGCGCCTCCATCGGGCCGTCGACGTAGAACGTCTCGTTAGGGAATTCCCGGCGGCCCTTGCTGGCGTAGACGAAGAACGTGCCGATGCCGCCGTCGATGTCGATCCAGGAGTCCGCTTTCGTCGCGCCGGTCGCGGCCGAGAGGCGGTAAAGCCCCTCTTTCCGGTCGGTGAGGTACTTGGCCATCTCCTTCAGCATGAGCGCTCGCTGGTGGAACGTCATGCGGCGGAGTGCCGGCCCGCCGACCCGGCGCGCGTAGTCGGCCATCGCGGCGAAGTCGAGTCCTTCGGAGGTCGCCTCGGCGATCGGTTCGCCGGTGACGGCGTGGACGAGCGTCGTAGCGGTGCCGGCACCGGTCACCCACTCGCCGGCGGCGAAATTCTGAAGGCGCGTTTTGTCATGTTTCATGCGGTGAAGTCTCGCCGGTCTTCATCGGCGGCGGCAAGACATAGGCCCGAGTCTGCTTGCAGTCGGAGGGCCAACGAAACAATAGCCTTGGTGCACGGGAACGACTCACATCCAGGAGGTTTCTGTGAAGAGTCATAGCCCTATGCGAGAAGGCACCGTTGCCGGAATCATTGGGGCGTCCAGCGTCGCCCTCTGGTTCCTCATGGTCGACTCGATTGCCGGGCGACCCTTCTTCACCCCCGCGGTTCTCGGCGCCTCGCTGTTCGATCTACTGGGGGGCAGCTTCGGCGGCCGTGGACTCGCGACAAACGTCGCCGCGTACACCGTCATTCACTTCGCAGCGTTCATCGCCGTCGGGATCATCGCGGCGACCGGGATGAACCTGCTCGATCGACGACCGTCGCTGCTGGTGGGCTTCGCGGCGCTGTTCTTCGTGTTCGAGCTCGGGGTGCTCGGGGTGGTCGCGCTGCTCTCCCGGTCGCCGCTCTTCGGAACGATCGCCTGGTATCAGCTTGGCGCGGCGAATCTGTTGGCGGCGTACTTCATGGGGCGATATCTGTGGCGGGCGCACCACCCGGCGGTTGAAGAGCGGTGGGTCCGGGCGCTCGAGTCGCGTTAGGCCCTGCAACAACGATGAGCCGCGAGGACCGAAGGCGCGGCATCACGTCCGCCGCGTCTCGTTCCACGTTCGGTACGTCACGCTCTGCCTCGGCCGATCCGCGGGCACCTCGCGCAGTGGCTCGCACTCCCGCCACGTCGCCCGCATGTCGGCAGGTAGGCGCTGGTACAAACGCGTCCCCTGCGTTTTCCACGCAAGCATCTCGTCCGACACGTCCTTCACCACCCGCGCCGGGTTGCCCACCACCACCTTCCGGCGAGGAATCACCATCTCCGCCGTCACGAACGAGAGCGCCCCCACGATGCATTCGTCGCCCACCACGGCCTTGTCCATCACGACCGCGTTCATGCCGACGAGCGTGTTCCGACCGATCGTCGCCCCGTGGATGATCGCGCCGTGGCCAATGTGCGCGGCGTCGTGCAGCGTTACCGTCGCACCGGGGAACACGTGGATGACGCAGTTCTCCTGCACGTTGCACCCATCACCGATGAGAATCTCGCCCCAGTCGGCACGGATGGCCGCGCCCGGCGCGACGTAGACGTCGCGCCCAATCACGACATTGCCGGTGACGGCCGCCTGGGGATGCACGAACGCCGACTCGTGAACGACTGGCCGGTATCCATCGAACTCGTAGATTGCCACGAATGGTGCTCCTCGGTTGGGTCCTGGTCGCGCGTCGGCATATAGCGCCGCCGCGACGCCGTCGCCAGACACACGCGTCGCCTCGTGTGCGCCGATCCGCCGCGCGAGGTGGCACATAACGATCGACGGCACGCCACGCCAGTCGCGCGCACGCGAATACCTGGCAGTGGCGCTCATCACGCTGCTCGCCGCGGCGCTCCGCATCTACCGACTCGACACCGATCTCTGGATCGACGAGATCGGGTCGTTCCAGTACGCCACGTCGGTGACTGTCGGCGAGCTTTTTCGGACGTTCTCGAGCCCGAACCAGCATCTCATGAACTCGCTGCTCGAGCGCGCGAGCGTCGCAATGCTCGGCGAGCATGACTGGACCGTACGACTCCCGGCGGTGCTTTTCGGGATCGCCACCGTTCCGGCAATGTATTGGCTGGCGCGCCCGATCATGCGTGGCTGGCAGAGTCTCGCCGTCGCGTTGCTGACGGCGGTGAGCTATCACCACATCTGGTTTTCGCAGAACGCGCGCGGCTACTCGGGCTATCTCCTCTTTTCGGTCCTTTCCACCGGGGCGCTCTACCGGCTCGCGCTCACCGGTCAGCGACGGTGGGTTGCGGCCTACGCGACCAGCGCGGTGCTCGCGCTCTCGTCGCTGATCATCGCGGCGTTCGTGATCATCGCGCACGTGATCCTCGTCCCGTTCTTCGTGCTGTACCGGCATCGCGACGCGCAGCCTGTTGCGCTGACGATCCGCAGGGTCCTGATCGCGTTCGGCATCACTGCCGCTGTGTCGCTCGCGATCTACGGCCCCACCGCGATCGAGCTATTGCGCGTCGTGGGAACCGCATACGTCCGAGAGGGCACCGGATTCCGCCCGATCTCGCTCGAGTTCGTGCGCGAGGCGATGCGCGGGCTCGGTGCTGGCTTCGGCTCACTCGCGCTCGTGGGTGCGGTGCCGTTCCTCGTCTTCGTGGCCATCGGAACGCTGAGCCTCCTGCGCCGCGGTTGGCTTATCGTGCTCACGTTTGTGCTTGCGTTAGGCATGATGGCGGCCGTCGTCGTGGTCGCCGGGTGGCTGACCTCGCCCAGGTTTTTCATCCTCGTTGTCCCGCTGGCATTTCTCGTGGCGGTAGAGAGCCTCGACCTGGTGGCGCGTCTCGTGTCGCGGCTGGTCGCGGAACCTCGACGCCTGCGGGCGCAGGGGGCGCTCGCAGGCGCTGCAGTCGTCGTGTGCGCCGCGGCGCTCGCGTTCGGCCTCCCACGGTACTATCGAGTCCCGAAGCAATCCTTCCGGGCGACGATTGCCGCGTTCACCGCCACGGCGAAGCCGGCCGACGCCCTCGTGGCGGTGTATCAGGCGGACCGTGGGTTCGACTATTACACCCGCCGGCTCGGCCTCGCGGGTGGGGGTCGCTTCTACTCGACCCGAACGGTCGGTGGGTTCGATTCGTTAGGGACGGCGTTGTCGGGAAAACGGGTGTATCTCGCGACAACGTTCGAGCGCGCGTTCAAGCTCGAGTCACCCGACCTTTGGAAGCGCGTCGTGGATGGCTGGAAGCCGATCGAGACGTTCCCGGCAACGATCGGGAATGGGGAGATCACTCTTTGGGCACCCAAGTGATCGCGAGTGATCGCGGATCGGGGATCGGGGCTCGGAAATCGGGTGTTGCCGGTTGACGCGCCGCCTCACATTTTGGCTCACGCCGTTAACGGCGCGTTCTCGGAACGGGATGCTGCTGCTCGCTGCACGAGACCGCGCGTGCTGCCGGTATGTGACTTTTCGCACCCAGGCGCGTCGTTCGATTCAGAACCTCGTCTCACACCGTACCTGGGGGTTAATCAATGCCGGCATCATCCCGCACTGCCATCCGCACCGCGCTCGTTATGGCGACCCTGCTATCGGCCTGTGCGCAGGACCGGGTCGCCGGGCCTTCTCAATCCACGTCCCCCAGGTCGCTCGGCCTGCAGCCGAACTACGTCCCCTCCGGCACCCAGGGCTGCTCACCTGGCTTTTGGAAGAACCATCCGGACGTGGAGAAGTTTTGGGAGTATTTGCCCGGTCAGAACCTGGATCCCGTCTTCAGCGTGCCTCCGACGCTCGTCCAGCACGTGACGCTGC
>Ga0207679_10001122_pt1 | contig 17092 bp, 16 predicted proteins | sample KBSC73metaG_FD_184320 | JGI IMG/M metagenome (GOLD analysis project Ga0207679, IMG submission 184320) | Corn rhizosphere microbial communities from Kellogg Biological Station, Michigan, USA - KBS C7-3 metaG (SPAdes) (version 2) | ecosystem: Host-associated > Plants > Roots > Rhizosphere > Soil ... | reverse complement strand
CGAACGACCGTCCGGAGATCGTCGATCCTCCGCCACCGCCCCCGGACGGTCGTTCGAGCGGGTGACTTGCCGAGAGGATCTGACGGACGTGAAGGCCATTGCACTCGACATTCCCGGCGTGCTCCTGATCGAACCTGCACTCTTCCACGATCAACGGGGGCTGTTTTGTGAAACTTACCATGCCCAACGGTATGCCGACGCCGGGATTTCGGAGCGGTTCGTGCAGGATAATTTCTCGCGGTCCGTTCGGGGGACGCTTCGCGGCCTCCATTATCAGGAGCCGCATGCCCAGGGCAAGCTGGTCATGGTCGTGGAAGGCGCCGTGTATGACGTGGTGGTGGATATTCGAATAGGCTCTCCCACTTTCGGGACCTGGCAGGGAGTCGACCTGTCTTCGGACAATTATCGACAGCTCTATATTCCCCCCGGCTGTGCGCACGGCTTCTGTGTGACGAGCGAACAGGCGTCAGTCTTATATAAATGCACCGAGTTCTATTCGCCGGCGGATGAACGGGGCATCATTTGGGACGATCCGGCGCTGGCCATCTCGTGGCCGGTGACGACTCCGCTCCTCTCGCCGAAGGATCAAGCATACGGCACCCTGGCCGCGATGAAGGATCAATTGCCACGCTATCGACCATCGACCGGTTGATCCCATAAGGAACACTGGGCTATCTTATAACCCTTAAAAATTGTCATTCCGCACCTTATCCCGAGCTGAACAGGAGGTTTCGATGAGCAAGAGTCTGAAGGGCACCAAAAGCCATGAAAATTTGAAAGGGGCCTTTGCCGGAGAGTCGCAGGCGAACCGGCGGTATCTGTATTTCGCCAGGCGGGCCGATATCGAAGGCTACCCCGACGTCGGCGGCTTGTTCCGAGATACCTCTGAAGCCGAAACCGGCCATGCCTTCGGGCACCTGGATTTTCTCAAGGAGGTCGGAGACCCCGCGACCGGTGTGCCAATCGGCAATACGGAGGCGAATCTGAAGTCCGCCATCGAAGGTGAAACGTACGAATATACTCAGATGTATCCCGGGATGGCCAAGACGGCGCGCGATGAGGGCTTCGCCGAACTGGCAGAATGGTTCGAGACGTTGGCCAAAGCGGAACGGTCACATGCGAACCGTTTTCAAAAAGGACTGGACAGTCTGAAGAGCTGATTGTCGAGTAGACACGCCGACGGAGGGTGGACTGGATCGGATATTCAGCCCACCCTTCGTGTTTCATGGCAGGAGACAAGATGAAAGGGCTCTCCCTCATCCACCCGGTCGATCCCGCGCAGCTGGAGAAAGAAACCCTGCGCATCTATGAGATCTGCGACGGGTGCCGCCGTTGCTTCAATTTATGTCCCTCGTTCACCACGATGCTCAACGGCATCGACAGGTACGAGGGGGACGTGGGGAAGCTAACCTCGGAGGATCATCGCCGGATCGTCGACGAATGCTACTACTGCAAGCTCTGCTTCAATCATTGTCCCTACACGCCGCCCCACCAGTTCGAGATCGATTTTCCGCATTTGATGATCCTGAAGAAACGGCAACTGGCCGCCGAACGAGGTGTGCGTTGGCGCGACCGCTGGCTCATTGCCACCGATGTGCTCGGCAGAATGGGCAGCCTAACCGCCCGGCCTTTCAACTGGCTGATGAAACGCCCGGTCGTGAGAAGGGTCGGCGAGTTGGTGGCCGGGGTCCATCGCGACCGGCACATCCTTCCTTTTTCCGGCGAGACGTTCCCGCGCTGGTTTTCCAGGCGCGGAAAGCCGGCCCGCACAGCGGCTCCGCTGAAGAGAGTCGCGTTGTTTTCGAGTTGTCTCGTGAATTACCAGGCCACCGATATCGGCAAGGCCGCGGTCCAGGTGTTAGAAAAAAACGGCGTGGAGGTCGTGGTTCCGGAGCAGCGCTGCTGCGGCATGCCCTCGTTCGATATCGGGGACCTCGGGGCGATCCGGCAGGCGATCGATGCCAACGTCGCCTCGCTGCATTCGTGGGTCGTCCGGGGGTATGATGTGGTGGTTCCCACCGCCAGCTGCAGTTTAATGTTGAAGCGCGAATATCCGGACTTGCGTCAGGACGAGCCGACGAAAGAAGTGGCGCGCAGCACGTACGACATCTGCGAGTATCTCATGAAAATGAAGAAGGAAGGCCAACTGGCCACGGACTTCGTCAATCGCCCGGGACGAGTGGCCTACCAGATTCCTTGTCATCTGCGCGACCAGAACATCGGATTCAAATCCAAGGAACTGATGGAATGCGCCGGGGCTCAGGTCGAGGTCATTGAAAAGTGCTCGGGACATGACGGGGCCTGGTCGGCGAAAACGGAATTTTTTAGCCTGTCCATGCTGATTGCCGAGAAAGCCGTGCGCGCCATTCGCCAGCAGCCGGCCGATCTGATCGCGACGGATTGCCCCCTGGCTGGCGTGCAGCTCGATCAAGCCGGTGCCTCGGCGCATGCGGGTGGAAAGGCGGCGCTCCATCCGATCCAGGTCGTGCGCGACGCCTACGGACTGCCGAAATGAATCTCCTAAAGCAAGAAGATCTCGTGCCTCTTGACGTGTATGAGCGGCAGCGGGACGTCTACCGGTCCCGCATTATCGCGCTCAAGCAGCGACGACGGATTTCGCTCGGCCCCCTCGTCACGCTGGTCTTCGAAAACCGAGAGACCCTGCGGTTCCAGATTCAGGAAATGATTCGGGCCGAGCGGATTCTGGAGCCGGTGAAGGTGCAGGACGAACTCGACGTGTACAATGAGCTGCTGCCGTCCGAGCACGAGTTGAGCGCCACCTTGCTCATCGAAATCACCGAGGAGGCTGCGGTGAAGGAGTGGCTGGACCGGTTCATGGGCTTGGATCGCGGCCATACCGTGGCGATCATCGCGGGGGGAGAGTCGGTCTTCGGAGCATTCGAAGGCGGTCACAGCCATGAGTCAAAAATCAGCGCCGTTCATTTCGTGAGGTTCCGGCCGAGTCATGCGATGAAACAGGCGTTTGCGGATCTCCGTCAGCCGGTGGCGTTAACGGTCAACCACAATGGCTACCACGAGACGGTGCCGGTGTCCGGCAGCCTTCGTGAGGAATGGCTGTCGGATCTGAACACGTAAGTGTGGAATGATGGCGCCTGTCCTGCTCACCAAACGGATCGAATTTGCGGCAGCGCACCGGTATCACAAGGCCGAGTGGGACGAGACAAAAAACCGCGCGGTCTTCGGGCGGTGCTTCAACCCGCCGGCCCACGGCCATAACTATTTGCTCGACGTGACGGTGTCCGGCGACGTCGATCCGAAGACCGGCATGGTCATCAACCTCTTTGATCTGAAGCGCGTCTTGCTCGGCGTCCTGGAAGAATTCGATCACAAAAACCTGAATCTCGACATGCCGTATTTTGCCGACCGGATTCCGACCTCGGAGAATCTGGCTCGCGTGCTCTGGATGAAGCTCGTTGAGCAAAATGATATCGGCGAGCTTCATGCGATCCGGCTGTACGAAGACGAGGACCTGTACGCCGATGTCACCAAGGCCGGCGGCCTCGACCGTGCGAGCGTGACCAAACGGTATTCGTTTTCCACGGTCCAAGAGGGCAACCAGGGCAGGGAATGGGATTGTTTCGTGACCGTGCAAGGGCTCATTGATCCGGTGACCGGCATGGTCACGGATCTCGCTGCGCTCGACCGGTGTGTGCAGGAGACGGTGCTGTCCCGTTTCCACTGCCAGGATCTGCGGCAGGCCGTGGGCGGCGATGCCGTCACCGGCGAGGACCTCGTGCAACGGATCTGGCACGCGCTGGTGTCCCGAATCACGACCGGCCGCCTCGCTCGCATCCACCTGGTCCAATCCCGCGATCTCTCATTCGAATATTGCGGATAAGCCGCTTGCTTCCGTGGAGGCTCCCATGACACGCCTGTGCTGCAGCATCATGATGGGCATCCTGCTTTGGGCGTCGGCCGCACGCGCCGGCGGCGAAGAGGAGGCGGTCGAACGCGTGGTGGCGGCGGAGGCCAAGTCTTCAGCGACGTTTGCCGAAACCAGGGACAAACAGGCCGTGCTCAAGCTCTACACGACCGATTACAGCGGCGTGCAGGACGGGGAGGCGGAAACACGTGAGAGCATCGAGAAATGGCTCACGGAATACGGATCCGCGCTCGACCAGGGCAGCCGCGTGCACTTTCTCGGGGCCATCTCGAATCTCGACACGCACATCTCCGGCCCAACGGCATGGGCCACCTTCGATTACGTGTTCCAGGCGATCAAAAACGGCGAACTTGACGCACAAGAGCACGGCAAGTGCACGAGCGTCCTGCGCAAAGAAACTTCAGGCTGGCTCATTCGTCACGAACATTGTTCGAAGACGAAACCGCAGGGGATGGAGCGGTAGTCCCGCCGCAAGCCTAGTCTACAGCCTGGGCAGAAAAGCAGTCTCTCGGCTTACTTGAGCAGGTAATCCGAAATGAGGGCCGCGAGTTCCGCCTTGTCGACGACTCCCTCGCGCGAGAGCAGAAGCTTTCCGTTTGAGAAGAAATGCGTGGTGGGGTAGGTCTCGAAGGAGTGGGTCTTCTTGATCTCGCGGCAGCGGCCGGGGACATGCATCTTGGCCTTGCCGATCTTGATGTTCGGAAACTTGAGAGCGATATCCTCGAGAATAGGGTCGTAGGTCTTGCAAGGCTCACACGTGGCGAGTCCGTAGGCCACGACGGCACCGGAACTGTCCGTGAAGTCCTTGTAATTGGCGTCGCTGACGTCTTCAACGATTCCAGACATGTGTCACATCAGGAGGACTGAGAAGCCGGTAGTCGTCCGGCTCTCAGTCTCCAGGCCGATATACCCGTTTAATTGAGTTTCGAGAGGGCCGCGAGGATGTCCTTGTCCTCCCGTGCCACTTTGATTTCCTGAACCTTGACGTACGCCACCTTGCCATTCTTGTCGACGATCACGGTCGCGCGTTTCGAGCAGTTCAGCGGCTCGAAATAGAGGCCATACGCCTTGGCCGTCGTCCGGTGCACATCGGACAGCAAGCGGTGCTTGAGATCCATGGAATCCGCCCAGGCCTTGTGTGAAAAGAAGCTGTCGCAGCTCACGCCGAAGAGTTCGGCATTCGAGTTCTGAAACTTCGGGAAGTCGTCGCTCAGACACTTATTCTCCCCCTGACAGACCGGGCTCCAGTCGAGCGGGTAAAAACAGAGGACGACGTTCTTCTTGCCCGGTACTCGCTGAGCTTCACGTCCTTTTGATCCTGGTCCTTGAGGTTGAAGTCCGGGGCGGTATCGCCCACCTTGATTTCCGGGGCTACGTCACTCATCACTCTCCTCCTTCACAGGTTAAAACCGATCTTAGGCCACGTTAAGAAACCTTGAGATTTTGTACCGTGTGGCTGAAAAGGTTGTCAACGGTCCGGAAGACCTAGGTTTTTCTGCAGCTTGGTTCGCCTCGCCGACTAGTTTCCCCCCTCTCGACACCCTGGTTCCTGGGACAGGATGTCCCCAAGTCGAGGATGCAAGGACAGATTGTCCATGCGGGTGGATCATTAGAAGTTCAAAGGCTTGTAATCGTTCTCACTTTCCCGAATTTGGGACGGGTCCACTTCTTGAGTTAGCCCTCGTCGCACCATCGAAAACCCGAGAGTGTCCCGGTGAAACGTCCCATCTACTGTTACCGTCGCCTCGCATGGAGTATCTGGTGCTGGTCCCTGGCCGTGCTGTTGATGGCGGCAGTCGGGGGGATCAGCACGGCTGAGGGGGCCGAGGCACACCGGGAATATGACTTTGACCTGGCCAAAGGTTTGTACCTGTACAACCAGGGCCAATATGGTGAGGCTGAACGACACCTCAGGGATGCCTTGAGCGTGAGACCAGGCGACCAGACTGCCGGTTATTATCTCGGCCTCACTTCTTTGAGATTACAACGATATAAAGAGGCAGAAGAGCGGTTTCGTGAGGTATTGAAGAAACATCCCGAGGATGCACGCGCCCGTTTGGGACTGGGCATGGCTCTCTATCACCAGGACCGTCCCCGCGAGGCGACGACCGAACTGACGACCGCCGAGCGAACCCTGAAGGATGACCCGCTGCTCTACTACTATGCGGGTTTGGCTGCGGCCGACCAACAGGCCTATGAGCAGGCATCCGACAAGTTCATGCGAGCGGGAAAGTTGGATCCTGAACTCGCGAATGATGCCCGCTATCAGCGTGGCGTCACGCTCCACTCCCAACGTCAGTATCAACAGGCGACGGCGGAGTTCCGGTCGGCGGTCGAAGGAGGCCAGGTCGCGGCCGCCCGGCCGGCGGCACCGCCGACGGCGCCCACGGCTCAGCTTCCCTCGAAACGGTGGAGTGCCAACTATGGGTTGAGTCTTCAATACGACTCCAACGTCGTCCTCCTGCCGGGAGGTTCGGCGCTTCCGAACAACATCTCGCACAAAGACGATTTCGTCACCGCGTTCAACGGCTATGGCGAGTATCGGTTTCTGCAGACCGACAAGTGGACCATCGGGGCCGGAGGCGGATTTTTCGCCAACGTTCACGCCCGGCTGAGTGATTTCAACGTGTTCGACCTGGCTCCGACCTTGTATGCCGAGCGGCGACTAGGCGCGGCGCAGCTGCGGTTCCAATACACGCTGGACTACGTGACCGTCGGCGGCGACGCCTACCTCCTGTCCAATGCGATCCAGCCCACCTTGACGATCCCTGAGAGCGACCGCACGTACACGCAGGCGTTCTTCCGGTATCAGAACAAGGACTTCAAAGCCTTCCGCGACGACCAATTCGGCGTCGCGGTGAATCAGACGCGCGATGCGAACAATTTCATGCTCGGTGCCATGCAATATTGGAAACTTTTCAGCGACCGGGGCTATGTCCGCGCGGGGTATATCTTCGATACCGATCAGACTGGGGGAGGAGACATTACTCCACAGTTTGGCGTTCCAACCAAGGCGGATTGGGCTTACACGGGTCATCGACTTACCACGGGCGTTGCCTATCAACCGCTGGCAGCCACGACCCTCCAGCTCGCGTTTGATTACTACAGACAGAATTACAGTAATCCGAACTCCTTTTCCCCGGATCTCGTCGAACGCAAAGATAACGTGTACCAATTGACCGGTACGGTCGTGCGAGATATCCGTTCCTGGTTATGGCTCGCGTTTCAATATTCCTATACCAGAGACCAATCGAACGTCGACGCGTTCAATTACACCAGGAACATCGTTTCATTAACGGTCGGAGGGTCATTTTAGGAGGCACTATGAAGATGCGCGGGTTCATCCTGTGCCTGGCAGTCTGCCTTTCCATCGGACAGAGCATCGAGGCGGTCGCCGAAGACACCGAGACAGTCGGCGTCGTCCTCGCCGTCCAGGGCACCGTCACCATGCAGCCGGCGACGATGACGCCTCCCATGCCGCTTCATCCATTCGACGAAATCGGACCGTTGGCGATCTTCGACAGCCAGGGAGGTTCACGCTGCAAGGTGTTGTTTGCCGACGACAGTCTGCTTACGGTCGGAGATAACAGCCGTCTCGAAGTGACGGAGCAGTCCTATGAGCCGGGCAGCGATCAGCGTGCCTTCGTCGCGCATTTGATTCGGGGGTCGGTGCGCGCGCTGGTCACCCGCCAGTTCGAAGGCGGCAATTCGACGTTTGAAATCGATGCGGGAACCTCCGCCGTGACGGCCCGGGGAACGTACTTCGTCACCTGGGTGAACGGAAAGCCGCCGGTCGGGAAGCGCGCTGCCGAGGAGGGAATGGAGATGGAAGGGGCCAGCGGTGTCGCGAATATCGGCCGTACCGGGAACGTCGCCTTCACCTCCGGTGGTGCGACGGTCCTGGTGCTGCCGGGGCAATTCTCGATCGCCTTGCCCGGTGCACCTCCCAGCACGCCGACGGCCATCCAGACGCACATTATGCCGGTTGCCTCGGCCATCTCAGGCACCGTCCTGCCCGACACGCCGAAGAAGGAATCTCCGCGGGAAGCCCTGGCTGCGGCGGGCATCGGGGAAGCCGCTGCTCCCGCCGAGCGGGTGACGGTCGCTCCTGTCGTGGCGAAGGCCGGCACACTGGGAGGCAATGCCACCTCCACAGCCTACATGCTGCCGGATTGGCCCTTCCCGATTACGCCGGTGACGCCGCCGGCGGTCGTGTCGGGGGCGGCGTTTGGGGGCACGTCGACGGTCAACTTGACGATCAGATTGCCTTGAAGACGGCGAAGCAAACGTTTTTTAGCCGGGGCACCATGGGCATTCAACACAAGAGGACCGGTCTACCTTCAATCTGGGGTCTGATACTCCTCGGGGTGCTCGCCGCCTGCGGCTCTGACACCTCTCATAGTCAAAATGCCGTGGTCAATCTGTCCTTAGTGGTTGATGGGCGACAGGCGCAGCAGCGGGCGTTCCCTTCCGGGCTGTTCGCATTTCTAGACCGGTGGTTCCCTGGCGTCACACCCGCGTGGGCACAAGCCGTGACGGATATCACGAGAATCAACGTCCAGATCAGCGGCCCTGGCATCCCAGCTCCGGCCACGGCGGATGTCCCCGTCACCGATCCCACAAGCGGAAAAGAAATCCCCGTGACGATCGAGGCGCCGGTCGGCCCCAACCGGACGATCACGGTCACCGCGTTCAATGTCGCAAATACCAAAATATTCGGTGGGACACTGCCGAATGTGAACCTGACGGCCGGAGCGCCGATGAATCTAGAAATCACGCTGGTTCGGCTCTTTACCGTCATCGTCGGAAAGCTGGGCGCTGGTAGCGGGACGGTGACATCTGAGCCGGGTGGCATTGATTGCGGGTCGACGTGCGAGAACCAGTTTCCACAAGGCACGAGCGTGTCCTTGAATGCCGCGGCGGCACCAGGCTCGGCGTTTGCCGGCTGGGGTGGCGCCTGCTCTGGTACAGGGTCTTGTGCGGTGCAGGCAAATTCGACTGTGACAGCACGGTTCATCGTTCCAGCCGCCACGAATCGGCTGACGGTGAACAAAGGTGGATCGGGAACCGGCATCGTCACGAGCGACCCCAGCGGAATCTTTTGCGGCAACGTCTGCACGACCGTTTTTGAGACTGGTAGGACGGTGACGCTTAGCGCGACACCGACCAATGGATCGGCATTCATTGGGTGGACCGGTAGTGGGTGCAGCGGCACCGGGGCCTGTATCGTCGCGATGGGGGCGGATCTGACGGTGACGGCCACGTTTGCGGCTGCCTCGACCTTCGCGACCCTGACGGTCATCAAGCTCGGCTTGGGAGAGGGAACTGTGAGCAGTGATCCTACTGGGATCGCGTCCTGCGCGGCGACCTGTACGGCGAACTTTGTCATCGGCGCCAGAGTCGATTTGACGGCTACGCCCAGTAACGGCTCAACCTTCGACGGCTGGGGTGGGGCCTGCAACGGCATGGGCGCATGCAACGTGAACATGGATGGGAACCGCACGGTGACCGCCACGTTCAATCCACCTCTGAACGTCTCGCGCTTAACGATACAAAAGACGGGAACAGGATCCGGACGCATCGCCAGTAACCCGAATGGCATCGATTGTGGATCCAATTGCGTCGCGCTGTTTGCGACCGGAAGCACGGTGAGGCTGACCGTCAACCCCGATCCCGGATCGACCTTTACTGGATGGACGACCGGTCCATGCATGCTGGGCGTACCCTGCGTCGTCGTGATGGATACGGATCAAACCATCGTCGCAAACTTCGACCTCGCTCCGGACCGCGTGTCGCTGTCGGTTGACACATCCGGCGGCGGCGAGGGAACGCTGACGAGCGATCCAGCCGGTACTCCTTGTGGTCCAGCGTGTCAGAGCAACGACTTCGTACTGATGTTGGCGGCGAATGTGGGGTCACGTGTCGATGAGTGGTGGGAGAGGCTGTGCCACGACGAGAGTACCCCCTGTGTCCTTACGATGAACCGCGATCGAACTGGGGGTGCACGATTCGTTGAAGCAGGCCGCGGCTAAGGGACCTGGGTTAGGAAGGTGAGCGCCATGCATATTCACCATAAGAGGACACGTCTCTCTTCGATGTGGTCGCTTCTACTCATCGCCGTGCTTGCGGCATGCGGGTCCGACAGCTCTGACGGAAAAACCGTCGCCGTCAACTTATCGTTGGTCGTGGATGGCCGCCAGGCAGAGCATCATTCCATCCCTTCCGGGCTCTTCGCATTTCTAGAACGGTGGGTTCCGGGCTCTAGGTCCGCTTGGGCGCAATCCGTGACGGACATCGCCAGAATCAACGTCCAGATCAGCGGCCCTGGCATCCCAGCCCCTGCCACAGCGGATGTTCCGGTCACGAACCCCACCAGCGGCCAGGTGATTCCTGTCAGCATCCAAGCGCCGGCCGGCCCGAATCGGACGATCACGGTGGCGGCCTTCAACGGTGCGAACGGCAAGATCTTTGGCGGAACGCTGCCCGGCGTGAACTTGACGGGGGGAGCACCCGTCAATCTGGAACTCACGCTGGTTCGGCTGTTTACGGTCGCAGTGCAGAAGCAGGGGAACGGTGCTGGGACGGTCACCTCGTCCCCGGCCGGCATCGACTGTGGCGGAACGTGCCAGAGCCAGTTCCCAGAGGGCACAACGATTTCCTTGAATGCGGCGGCTGCTCCGGGCTCGGCCTTTGCCGGCTGGAGCGGCGGGTGTTCCGGTCTCGGGGCCTGCACCGTCTCGGGTGAGGCGACAGTGACTGCGCGCTTTAACGTTGCGGCATCGACCAATCACCTGCATGTGAACATTGGAGGAACCGGTGTGGGTACCGTCAGCAGTGTGCCCAGCGGCATTTCATGTGGAGGGGGTTGCGACGCCGACTTCGAGACCGGAACGCGGGTGACGTTGACCGCCTCGCCATCAGCCGGCTCGACGTTCAGCAGTTGGAGCGGCGGCGGTTGCAGTGGCGGTATCGCGACGTGTGTCGTCGTCATGAATACGGATCAGTCGGTGACGGCCATTTTCGATGCGATTGCGCCGATTCCGATGTCGACCCTGACGGTGGAGAAGAACGGATCGGGAAATGGGACGGTCACGAGCGCACCGAGCGGCATCGATTGTGGAAACAGATGCACCGCGAGCTTCCCAACCGGCAATTCTGTGTCGTTGACGGCCAATGCCGCGCCAGGGTCCACGTTTGTGACGTGGACGGGTGCTTGCTCCGGCTCCGGCGGCTGCACATTTCTGCTGAACAGCGATCAGACTGTGGCCGCGCAATTCGATCTCGTCCCGCAATTTGTGACATTGACCGTGAACAAATCCGGCGGCGGGACTGGAACCGTGACCGATAACACCGGTGCAATCGTGTGCGGTTTCACCTGTCAGGCCACGTATCTGCAGGGGACTGTCATCACGCTCACCGCAACACCGGATCTCGGCTCGAGGTTTGATGAGTGGCGGGGCGGACCATGTAATAATGACACCACGCCACAATGTGTACTCACGATGGACCGCAGTCGTACCGCGGAAGCCAACTTTGATCTTCTCGGAGGTGGTGGGCCGGGCGGTGGCTAGAGAGCTGCTTATGCGCGATCTGGTTATGAGCTCTGCAGCTCGCGGAATCCGAGCATTCGCCCGCCGGGAGCGGCGGTTCGGTGGTTGCGAATGGTGACCGTCTTGCTCGAGAGCGGCAGCATCATTGATGCGCCGACCTTGGGCGATTGACCGAGTCGGATGACCTCCTGGACCGATTCGCCAAGCAGGTCCTTCGCCGTCCGATCGGGAACCCCCTGCGGGACAAAGGTCTCCAGCTCGTCGTAGCCGAATTTTGAGAGGCCGAGGGTATAGCACCAGACCACCCCTGGCTTCGCCTGATCGTCCTGCCCAATCATCACATGGTCGTCGGACACGAAGGTGTCCAGGCTGCAATCCTTCCAGTCTGACGGGTTGAGGTACTGCTGGGTGGTGATGTCGTATGCGGTCCCTTGTGTCAGCAGCGTCAGGCCTCGCGCGAGCCGCGCGGCCAGGAGCAGCGTGTCCGGCATCTCGCGCGGCGGCATGATTGAGGGGGCCACGGCGCCGATCTGGTCGTGTTCCCACGACAATTGGCCCGCCAGCTCCGCAGTGTGCGTCGAGGGTAGCGGGATCACGACATGGGCGCTCCAAGGCCCATGGAGCACGTGCCAGGAGTCCGGCGCGCCATCTTCCTGCAGGATGTTCAGTGGTCCGCCGTACGCCCGGTCATACCACAATGAAAGTTCTTCCGGCATCGGACGCGTGCCTCGATAGCCGACGAAGTATAGCGGCGGCCGCTTGGATGACGGTTTGGGTGATTTCTTCTTGATGCGCATGTCAGAACACTGCCGAGCCCCTGGCCGGTTCCACTACTTCAAGGCTTTTCTGGCCTTCCGCCGGTCTTCCGGATTGAGGAGTCGCTTCCGGATGCGCAGATTATTTGGCGTGACTTCCACCAGCTCATCCGGCCCGATATATTCCAGGGCAAACTCCAGGGACATGGCTTGGGGCGGGGTCAAAATCAACGCCTCATCCGATCCGGACGCGCGCATGTTCGACAGGTGTTTTTCCTTGCACACGTTCACGTCGAGGTCTTCGTCGCGGCTGTTTTCTCCAACCACCATCCCACGGTAGACCTCAACGCCCGGTCCGATGAACATGATGCCGCGTTCCTGCGTCATGAAGAGCGCGTAGGCGGTGCTGGTTCCGTCTTCGAACGCGCAGAGCGAACCGTGCGGCGCCACCAAGAGATCTTGCTCGTTGGCGGTCTCATAGGCCTTGAAGACGTGGTGTATGATGACCGTGCCGCGGGTCTTGGCGAGCAGAACGTTTTTTAGACCCATGATCCCTCGAGTGGGAATGTGATATTCCAGGTGCATCTCACTCGGTCCGGCATCCGAATGCACGAGTTTCATATGACGCATCTCGCCGCGGCGCTTGCCGATCTCCTCGATGACCGTGCCCTGGTAGGTTTCGGGCACTTGAATCGTGAGTTCCTCGTACGGCTCCGTCACCTTGCCGCCCTCCCGGTGCAGAATGACCTCGGGCTGGGACACTTGCAGTTCGTATCCCTCTCTTCGCATCTGCTCGATCAAGACACCGAGATGCAACTCGCCGCGGCCGGCGACGAGAAACCGGTCGGGACTGTCCGTCTCCTGGACGCGGAGGGACACGTTCGTTTCGAGTTCCTTGAACAGGCGCTCGCGCAAGTGTCGGGAGGTCAGGAACCGACCTTCCCGGCCGGCAAACGGGCTGTTGTTCACGGAGAAGGTCATCTGCACGGTGGGTTCGTCGATGGTGACGCGCGGAAGTGCCGACGGCTGTTCGGCATCGGCGATCGTGTCTCCAATGCTCACCTGGTCCAATCCCGCGACCGCGACGATTTCGCCCGCCTCGGCCTGCTCCATGTCGATCCGTTCAAGGCCTGAGTAGACGGCCAGGTCCGAAACCTTCCCCGGCGACTGGGCACCGTCTTTTCCGAGGATGAGCACCGGTTGTCGGCGGGCAATCGAACCGGATTGAATTTTCCCCACTCCCATTTTCCCTTTATAGGAATCGTACAGGAGTGCCAGCACGAGGATTTGCAGCGGCTCGCTGGCATGAATGGCCGGGGCAGGGATCTGCGCCAGAACCGTATCCAGCAGCGGCGCGATGTCGGTACCGGGCTTGTTCACGTCGAGCGTGGCGATACCCTTGATTGCCGATGTGTAGACGATGGGGAAATCGAGCTGCTCGTCGGTCGCTCCGAGATGGACGAATAAATCGAAGGTCCGGTTCACGACGTCGTCGATGACGGCGTCGGGGCGATCGATCTTATTGATCACCACGATGGCCTTATGGCCGAGGGCCAGTGCCTTCCGAAGGACGAAAGTGGTTTGGGGCATCGGCCCTTCTTTGGCGTCGATCAAAATGAGCACCCCATCCACCATGCGAAGCGTGCGCTCGACCTCGCCGCCGAAGTCGGCATGCCCGGGGGTATCGACGATGTTGATCTTCACGTTTTTGTAGGTGACGCTGGCGTTCTTGGCCCGAATCGTAATCCCGCGCTCACGTTCCTGGTCCATCGAATCCATGATGCGTTCGCCCATGTCGTCGATTTTTCGGTGCACATGGGTTTGGCGTAAGAGTGCATCCACGAGCGTCGTCTTTCCGTGGTCGACGTGGGCGATGATGGCAATGTTGCGAATATCGGATCGGCGGTCGTGGGGTGCACGCAAATGAGACATGGTGCTGGTGTCCTTAGTAGCGAAAAAAAAAGACGCCCCGACTATCGGGCGTCGAGGAAGCAGTATACCCGAAGCATCGCAACATGGACAAGCCGGTTAGTTGCTTGTGTTTTGACAGACTCCAGGGTATCGTGAGGCAGACCTTCCGACCTTCCCAATGACCTCATCCAATGACATGGCCCAATGACTTGCAATGACCCAGATTGATCGTCCAGTGCAGCTGTCCGATACGCCCCGTCAACCGCCCCCCCGACGGCCCTGGCTCTGGTGGCAGATCACACTGATCGTGGTCGCGGCCCTGGTATTCGGCGGGCTCCTCGGGACGGGCGGCCTGTTGTGGTATTACGCACAGGATCTTCCGGATCTCGGTCAGCTGCAGAACTACCAGCCCAGTCTGGTCACCCAGGTGTATTCCAACGATAAGAAGCTGATCGGACAGTTTTTCATCGAGCGACGAATCCTGACCCCGCTCCAACAAATCCCCGAGCATCTGCGGCGCGCCGTGATCGCCGTCGAAGACGTACGCTTCTTCGAACATCCCGGCCTTGACTACATCGGAATTCTCCGGGCCGCGTGGACGAACCTCCGCCGGGGCGGCAAGGTCGAGGGAGCGAGCACCATCACCCAGCAGCTGGCACGCTCCCTGTTTTTATCCTCGGAGCGGACCTTCGACCGCAAGGTGCGCGAGTTGGTGGTGGCCTATAAGATGGAGCTCGTCTCAACGAAGGAGCAGATTCTCGAAACCTACCTGAATCAAATCTATTTCGGTCAGGGTGCCTATGGAGTCGCCGCCGCGGCGCAGTCCTATTTCGGGAAAGACCTCTCGGCGTTGACCGTGGCGGAAGCCGCCTTTCTTGCCGGACTGCCGAAATCCCCCAACCATTTTTCTCCGTTTAAGAACTACGCCCGCGCCAAGAAGCGGCAGGAACACGTCTTGGATCGGATGACGGAAGCCGGGTTTATTACGGCGGCGCAACACGATGAAGCCATCGTCGAGCCGCTCAGCTTCCGCCGGCCCGGCAGCGAACAGACCGCTCCCTATTTTGTGGAATACGTCCGGCAGCTGCTCATCGCCAAGTACGGCGAAACGATGGTTTACAAAGGGGGGCTTCACATCACAACCACGCTCAACTTTAATATGCAGCGCGCGGCGGAAGCGGCCTTTAAGGCGGGCCTCCGGGAAGTGGACAAACGGCAAGGATGGCGTGGCCCGCTGCGCACGGTCGATCCGGCCTCACTCACGGCCGGCGACGCGCCGGTCGTGACGACCGATCAGGCGCTTGCCGTCGGTGATGAGCGCGAAGCGGTCGTGACCAAAGTCGGCAAAGATCTGTTCTGGCTTCAAATCGGCAATGTGGCTGCCAAGCTTTCGTTCGATGACGTGGCCTGGGCCAGGCGGCGCCTGACGGGTCAGGATTTCGTGAAGGATGTTGTGGTGACGGCCAATCCCAAACAGGTCCTCAAGCCGGGGGATGTGGTCGAAGTCAGGGTCAGGAAAATCGAGAAGGACCACGTCCTGGTGCAGCTCGAGCAGACGCCGCTTGTGGAGGGAGGGCTGATTGCCATTGAGCCCGCTCAAGGAGCGATCCGGGCGATGATCGGAGGCTACGATTTCAACCGCAGCGAGTATAACCGGGCTGTGCAGGCCCATCGCCAGCCGGGATCGGCCTTCAAGCCGATCATCTATGCCACGGCCATCAATCAAGGCATGAGCCCCGCCTCGGTCGTGCTCGATGCGCCGGTCGTCTATGAGCAGGTGGAAGAGGAAAAGACGTGGAAGCCGGAGAACTACGGAAAGAGATTTCACGGAATGGTCAGTCTCCGCGACGCCCTGGCCCAGTCTCACAATCTGGCGACGGTCAGGCTGCTCGATAAGGTCGGCATCAAGAATGTGATCGATTTTTCACGTCAGGTGGGCATTACGAGCCCGCTGGCGCCTGATCTCTCGTTGGGGCTGGGCTCTTCGTCCGTGGGGCTCATGGAACTCACGTCAGCCTATGGCGTGTTTTTGAACCAGGGGAGCCGGGCGGAGCCATTCGCCATCGTTTCGGTCACGGATAACGGGGGCCAGGTGTTGGAGCAACAGGAGCCTGAGCCGCAGGAGGTCGTCTCCAAGGAAACGGCCTACCTGATCACCAACATGATGGAAGACGTGGTGCAGAAAGGCACCGGTCAGGCAGCGAAGTCGCTTGGTCGTCCCATCGCGGGGAAGACCGGGACGACCAATGAATTCATCAATGCCTGGTTCATCGGCGGAACTCCGAACCTCGTGGCGGGCACGTTCGTGGGGTTTGACGACCGTCGTTCCCTGGGGGAAACGGAGTCGGGAGCCCATGCGGCGCTGCCGATCTGGATCGGCTTCATGAAGGAAGCGCTCAAATCATTACCGGTTGTGCCGTTCACGATTCCCGAGGGGATTACGTTCGTGAAGGTCGATCCGGCCACTGGCCTCTTGAATTCTGAACAGGAAGATCAGCCGGGCCACGTTGAAATCTTCGCGCGCGGCAGCGAGCCGACGCAGGCGGCGCAACGGCGCCTCGATCCCATGGATTTCTACAAAATCGATCAGCCGGAGTAGACGAGCAAATCAGGAAGGATCAGGATTTCGAGTCCTGGTACTCTTCGTGCCAGGCCATTTGGATGGTTTCCAGGATTTTTTCATTCGACTTTTTCGGATCGTCCTTGAAATCCGGCAATGCCACGATCCACGCGTGCATGTCCGTAAAGCGCACGGTCAACGGATCGGCCTCCGGGTGCTCTTCCACGAGCCGGATCGCAATGTCTTCTGAGTCCTGCCACTTCAGATCCATGTGAACTCCTTACCGGTCCCTCGTCCGCTCATCGGTCTTTCGTGACTTCCGACACTTTCTTACCGTGAAGACTGCGCTTGAGCGAATCATCCAGCATCGCCACGGACAGGGGTTTTGCCGCCTGCTCCAGTTCGGCCATGC
>Ga0207679_10001121_pt1 | contig 17095 bp, 15 predicted proteins | sample KBSC73metaG_FD_184320 | JGI IMG/M metagenome (GOLD analysis project Ga0207679, IMG submission 184320) | Corn rhizosphere microbial communities from Kellogg Biological Station, Michigan, USA - KBS C7-3 metaG (SPAdes) (version 2) | ecosystem: Host-associated > Plants > Roots > Rhizosphere > Soil ... | reverse complement strand
TGAATAGTGACCAAAACGTACAAGTGCCGATAGCTATCGGCAGCGACGCAAGCGAAGCTAATAGAGTGGCAGAAGTCGGTTAACAAAACAAAAATCTCCAAACCAAAACCTTCCCTATATTTGTGATTCACCAATCTCGAATTGATGGCGAAACAAGTCGAAGATTTTGACGCGAATTTGACCGGTGAAGAGGGAAAGACCGAGGAAACAAAAACCAGTTGGTTCAAGCGCATCAAAAAAGGTATCAATACCAAGACTTCAGAAAAAAAGGAAACACCCGAAGGGCTTTGGACAAAATGCCCTGAGTGCAATTATATCTGCACGGTATCAGAATTGCGTGATCACTTATTTGTTTGCCCTAAATGTGGCTACCATCACCGCATAGGAAGCTCTGAATACTACGATATCCTGTTTGATGATAAACAATTCACGGAACTTTTTGAAAATATCCGCAGTGTTGATTATTTGGAATTTACTGATTTGAAACCGTATAAAAAACGCCTTGAGGAGATCTGGAGTAAAACCGATCTTAAAGATTCCATGCGTGTTGCCGCCGGAAAATTAGGAGGGAATGACGTTGTGATCGCCTGCATGGATTTTGAATTTATCGGTGGGTCACTGGGGAGTGTAATGGGAGAGAAATTTTCAAGGGCGGTGGATCATTGCTTACAAAACAAGTTCCCCTTTTTGGTTATAGGTAAAAGCGGAGGGGCACGCATGATGGAAAGTGCATTTTCATTAATGCAGTTGGCAAAAACAAGTGGCAAGTTGTCGCAACTCAGCGATGCGAAACTTCCTTATATTTCTTTATTGACTGACCCTACATTTGGTGGTATCTCTGCATCATTCGGCATGTTGGGCGATCTCAACATCGCTGAGCCCGGTGCACTTATCGGGTTTGCCGGTCCACGAGTGATCAAAGAAACGATCAAAAAAGATCTGCCCGAAGGTTTCCAGCGCAGCGAGTTTATCCTGGAACACGGTTTTCTCGATTTTATTGTTGCAAGAAAGGATCTTCGGGATAAGCTGGCAACTGTTTTAAGTTTATTCAACAACTAATCCGCCCTAAATTTTTTTAGCTTCATTTTATTAACTGCTTATAATATTGCGACCATGCGAAGAAATTCCATCCTTTATGTTGCTGCCATTATTATAATCCTTGGCTGCTCAAATTCAAAACACTCTAAACCAAGTCGCCTCTCAAAAGCTTCAAGGGAAAATAAGAATGGGTGGATCTATGTCCATCTTGAAGGGGCCCCCTCTGATATCGGGTATCAGCATGGTTACTTGCTGGCGAATGACATTGATACAAGCATTCAATCTGTTGCATACCTTCTTCAGCATGACACGCACCGGGATTGGAACTTTTACCGCAGCGCAGCGAGAAATTTTTTATGGGATAAACTTGATCGTGAATACAAGGACGAAATCAATGGTATCGTTGAAGGATTACATGCACAAAGTAAAAATTATGATAGTCTCGATGTAACTGCCTACAACGCGCTGGAAGAGCTTGCTTTTTATTATGCACCCATGCTTGATAACATTGCAAAAGCCGGTAGTGGAAATAATAAGGCTCCCGGGAATTGCAGTGCGTTTATCGCAACAGGCAGCTATACAAAGGATGGAAAGATTGTAATAGGTCACAACAACTGGACTGAATATATTATAGGGCAGCACTGGAATGTGATTGCAGATATTGTTCCTGAGCAGGGGCATCATATGCTGATGGATTGCATGCCGGGTTTTATTCATAGTGGTGATGATTTTGTTATCACTGACAATGGTATCCTGATCACGGAAACAACCATCACGGGATTTAATTTATTTGATTCTACAGGTCTTCCCGAGTTTATGCGGGCAAGAAAAGCTGCACAATACAGCAACAGCATTGACGATGTAATCAAAACTTTTACCACAAACAACAATGGCGGTTATGCCAATGACTGGTTGATCGGAGATACAAAAACAAATGAAGTCGCAAAACTGGAATTGGGGTTAAAAGACTATCATGTATGGCGGAGCAAGGACACGGCCATGATCGGCTCCAATTTTCCCAGTGATCCGAAACTGATAAAAGAAGAAACAACATTTAACATCGATGATGCCACAACTTCACCCAACGCAAGAAAAAAACGCATGGAACAACTAGTACTCGTGAATTTAAAAGGAAAATTGGATGCTGAAGTGGGTAAACAAGTCGAGGCAGATCATGTCGATGCATTGCAAAATGTCAATGCAAATAACCGCTGCGTGATCTGTGGGCACATCGATGAAGATGGAAAAGGATGTGCGGAATGGAGTCTTGCTCCTTACTATCCGATGGGTGCAGTACAGGGAAAGGTTACAACGGCAGAACTGGCAAAGAACATGCAGTTGTGGGCGCACATGGGTCATCCCTGCGGCGGGAATTTCATTGGTGCTGCATTTTACAAAATTCACCCCGAATATGCATGGCAGTCAAAGTATTTGAACAACATGATATCTTATCCATGGACCCTATTTTCTGCCGAAAAATAGATTTGCTTTATTAAAGCCAATCGCGGTTAAACAACCGGATCACTTCCGGGTTGAATCAGCAGGCATGAAATTGATTACCTTTTTCACAATTGCGCATTCCTTTTTATTGTCGTAAGGATTTTTTGATTGCTCCTTGTCGCTGATCCAATTTCCGGGAGTATCTTCTCCGAACGCTGACGAGCATTCTTGCCAATAAAGTTTAGAAAGGTCGTAGTGAATGGTAAGCAAAAGAGTGAACAGTTCATTAGAAAAAAGGTTTAATGACTCTTTCTTTGCCTGCAACGAAGGATCGCTTTGCATTCCCGTAATCTCAGTTTTTGTGTCCTCCCAAATGCTCGCAGCCGTTTCATAAATGGCGGAATCAGCTTCCAATTCGTGTATTCTAAGGCTATCAAGGGCAATTTGTAATTTGCCGGCATATTTATTTATGGAGAGTGTGTCTCCTTTTACATATTCATCAATCATTTCGTAATAGTTGTCCATTACTGCCTGCATCGATTCGTTAAACTCTTTACTATGTTTACTCACGGTCAAAGCCGTCGCCTTTGAGTTATCAAACACCCGATTTTCCTTACCTACTGCATAATACCAGGTAACAATGCCGATGATCAGTACCAGATAGACCAACAAAACTTTTTTCATAGACGAAAAGAAAATTTATCAAAGATAAATCAAACTATTTTTGTGAATGGTGAAATCACGCTTAACATTTGACATTTGACCATTGACTATTGACAATTCACAACTATGCTTGCAGGTTTACAGAACGTGACATTTGAATTTGGGGCCCGCGCTCTCGTTGAAGACGCCACCTGGCATATCCAGCCCAACGAACGCATTGGTTTGATCGGTTATAACGGCACCGGAAAGTCAACTATTTTAAAATTACTGGCCGGCGACTATCAACCTTCAAAGGGAACGGTGGAAAGAAGTCGTGAGACAAGCATCGGATACCTCCATCAGGATCTGTTAAGCTTTGACACGAACGATTCCATTCTAAAAGTAGCGTTGGGTGCTTTCGAGAAAGTTTTACAACTCGAAAAAGAAATTGAAGAATTAGGCCAACGACTAGAAAAAGACCAGGATGAGAAACTATTGCATGAATATGCCGATAAACTTCATGCACTTGAAACGCTGGGTGGATATTCTATTCATCATAGGACGGAAGAGGTTCTGCAAGGACTTGGATTTGCAAACAGCGATCTCCAGCGTCCATATAATGAATTCAGTGGTGGATGGAGAATGAGGGTGTTACTGGCAAAAATGATCCTTCAGCAGCCTGACCTTTTGTTACTGGATGAACCCACCAACCACCTCGATCTTCCTTCTATTGAATGGCTTGAAAAATATCTGCTCCATTACCAGGGTTCAGTCGTAATTGTTAGCCACGATAAGTATTTCTTAAATCGAATGGTGACAAAGATTGTTGAACTCTATCAAAAGGAGCTCCATGTATATAATGGCAACTACGATTTCTATGAGAAAGAGAAAACAGAGAGGATTGCATTGCAGCAAAGAGCTTATGAGAATCAGCAGGAATACATTCGCCAGCAGGAAAGGTTTATTGACAGATTCAGAGCTAAAGCCACAAAAGCAGCACAGGCCCAATCTGCATTAAAACGGTTGGAAAAATTAGAGCGAATCGAAGATGTTGAAGTCGAAAGACCCAATATTAAGATCAATTTTCGCGTCGACAAAACGCCGGGTAAAGTATTGGTAGAATTAAAAGACGTTTCAAAATCCTTCGGAGATAATATAATTGTTGAACGCTCTTCGGTAGAAATTGACCGGGGTGACAAAATAGCCTTGATTGGGGCGAATGGAAAAGGTAAATCCACTTTACTCCGTATGATTGCCGGAACTGAGTCCTTTAAGGGCGAACGAAAATGGGGACATAATGTTGAAGAGGCGTTTTATGCCCAGCATCAGCTGGAAGCATTGAATATAAATAATACTGTGCTGGACGAAATGAAAGAATGTGGCAGTCAGAAAACTGAATTGGAATTGAGAACACTGTTAGGTTGTTTTCTTTTTAGCGGCGATGACGTGGAGAAAAAGATTAGGGTTTTGAGCGGCGGCGAGAAGGCGAGAGTAGCTCTCGCGAAAACAATTATCAGCAAGGCGAATTTCTTATTGCTTGATGAACCAACAAATCATCTTGACATGCATAGCAGTGATCTGCTTGTAGAGGCCCTGAACCGTTATGAAGGCAGCTATATTTTGGTAAGTCATGACCGGTTTTTTATTTCCAAAACAGCCAATAAGATCTGGGAAATTGTAGATCACACGATAAAAGAATTTGACGGTGGCTACGATGAATATGCGGAATGGAAGGAAAGGATGAGTCGGCAATCAACGGTAAGCAGTAAGCAGTCGCCACTTGGCGGTCAGCAGTCAAAGGGTAAGGGTCAAGACATAATTAGCGATCAACATGAAGAATCGGTGAAGCCTGCGATAAAATCACCCCAATCCGCGATGAGATCAGTGCAATCCGCGGTGAAGAAAGAATTGCAAAAGCAACAGAAAATCTTTCAACAGCTGGAAGAAAAAATTGCGGCCCTCAATGAGAGAAAGCTGCAACTGGAAGCTGCCCTTGCTGACCCCGCCACTTATTCTGACAAAAATAAATTTCTTCAAACGGAAATAGACTACAAAAAGATCTGTGATGAGCTGGCAACCCGAAACACAGAATACGAAAAGGTGTTTGAAAAGATCATGGAACTGGAAAATCAATAGGCGGCTCGTGCGCCCGCGTTGATTTTACCCACATATTTTTCATTTATAGCGAATAAAATTTAAGAGGAATTATATTTGTCCTTCCACATGATTTCACAAAATACGATACAGGAAATTCTCAGTCGAATCGACATCATTGATATTGTGGGAGGCTTTGTAAAATTGAAAAAACGCGGAGCCAATTACCTCGGCCTCTGTCCTTTTCACAATGAAAAAACGCCCTCTTTTACTGTTTCTCCTTCTAAGGAAATCTACAAATGCTTTGGCTGCGGACGTAGCGGGAATTCGATCAGCTTCATCATGGAGCACGAGAAATACAGCTATGTTGAAGCATTAAAATGGCTCGCGAATAAATATGGAATTGCGATTGAAGAGACCTTTGCTACTGATGAACAGCGCCAGCAGATACAAACCGCGGACAGTTTGTATATCATCAACAGTTTTGCACAGCAATTTTTCACCAAACAGTTATTTGAAACAGAAGAAGGCCAGGATATTGGGTTGAGTTACTTAAAGGAAAGGGGCTTCCGGGAAGAGGTCATTAAAAAATTTCAACTGGGATATTCTCCCGAACAACGAGATGCATTTGCAAAAGAAGCTATTGCCAAACAATATAGTGCCGAGTTGCTTTTAAAAACGGGGTTGGTTGTAAATCGAAATGAACAACTGCTGGATAACTATCGTGGCCGCATTATTTTTCCTGTACATAATCACAGCGGCAAGGTTCTCGGCTTCGGTGCAAGAATTTTAAAAAGCAATGATAAAGCGCCGAAATATATTAATACGCCCGAAAACGAGATCTATTTAAAAAGTAAGATTTTGTACGGCTCTTATTTTGCAAGGCAGTCCATTGACAAATTGGATGAATGTTTATTGGTAGAGGGTTATACCGACGTCATTTCACTCCACCAGTCGGGCATTGAAAATGCAGTGGCCAGCGGGGGAACGTCTCTGACCGTCGATCAGTTGCGCTTGATAAAAAAGTATACGACCAATCTGACTATCATTTATGACGGCGATGCTGCCGGTATAAAAGCCGCATTGCGGGGGCTGGATATGGCATTGGAGGAAGGGCTTAACGTGAAATTGGTTCTTATTCCGGACAATGAGGATCCCGACAGCTACGTAAATAAGGTTGGCCCCACCGCCTTTCGCGAATTCATTCAGAAAAATAAAAGGGATTTTATTCTATTCCAGCTTGATGTTGCGTTAAAGGATGCTGGCTCGGATTCAAATAAGAAAGCAGAGGTTGTCAACCAGATCGCTGAAACAATTTCGCGCATTAATAAAGCAGAAGATTTTACCAAGCAGCAGGATTATATCAAGCAGTGTTCTGAAGTTCTTAGGATCGACGAAAGTGGTTTGCACGCCCTGGTGAACAAATTCATCCGTAACCGGATCGTAACACAGGAAAGAGCGTTGCCCTTTGAAGAAGCAAAACTCCAGGAAGAAAATGCAAGAAAAGGCCAGGAGACGAACTATGACGATTCCACTTTTAATCTTTTATTCAAAGATGAGTTGCAGGAAAGAGAATTGGCACGAATACTCCTTGAATATGGAACAAGATATTGGGATGACAAGGAGTTGATTGCCGATCATATTTTTTCGGAGATGATTGATGAAGGTCTATTGGATAATCCAGATATTATCAGGTTAATAAATACTTTTAAGGACCAAGTACGGAGCGCGCCACAGCACATAAACAAAAACTATTTTGTTTATCACCCTGATACGAAAGTTAGTTCACTGGCTGTTTCACTTCTTAATTTTCCCTATGAGGAGAGTGAGCGCTGGCGAAGAGAATATAGCCAGGCAACTGGCTATCAGAAGCAACTGTTCGAGCAGACATATGAACAATTCATTAAAACGGTTGCAAGAGGCAATGACCACCAATTAATGAATTATTTGAAAGCGGAAGAGGATCGGACTCACGAAGAAGTTGAATCTGTCTTGAATTATCTCAAGCTTCGCAAGATCAAAAGAATGCTAAATGAAAATCATGCAGATCTTGAAAAAAATCATTCGAAAGAAGAGCAGGAAGTATTATTTCGCACTCATGAGCACCTGAAGAATATGGAAAAGGCAATTACGGAAAAATTGGGAACAGTAATATTGAGATGATCATTTGTTCAACGCAAATAACATATCACTATATGAAACAGGGATATGATCTTCTTCCCTGATTCTAAGTTCGGTTAAGTAAAAAGCACATTGCTCTTGTAATTTTTCTTTGGAAATATCGGCGTAGAGGTCGCTGGCTTCTATTTCGACGAAATTTCCCAGGCCCTCAACTTCGTCAATATGAAACTTCACATTCCTGATGAAATATATTTCCCTTTTCTTTTTAACCACTATTTTGACTCCTAGTGACCTGACCAAAATATTTTTCAGCCCTCCCGCATCAGGAACCCGTATCAACTGGAAATTGGACTCTTTAGCTCCCGGGACATTTTGCCTTTCGTAGTAGATGAGATTATTTTCAATATTGCCTTCTCTTAACTTAAGTCGTCCGTGGAATACATTAAAATAAGTATCCGTCTGGTGGTCCATGCCTCTGAATTCTGCCTTATTCTTTCTGAGATAGCTCCGAGCAAATTCTGGCTGGATGGTTCTGGCCTTTATTTCGACGTTCAATGGCATTCCCAAAAATAAAAAAACCACCCCGGGACTGCATTGATAACCGGGATGGTTTAATAAAATTAATCAACGATTTACGCTTCTTCCAATTCCATCTGAGCCTTGTGACGGGACCTCTTAACATTTGGCCTTTCAAAACGGGCAGCGCTCCAAACATGATCCAAAGCCACCTCAATGACAGTTTCATAGCCAGCAGATGTTAGCTGTTGCCAGCTGCTGTCGCGGTTCAGATCGGTAACGATTTTAGAAGTAATCTTTGGATAAGCCACCCAGAATTTGGAATCTTCTTTTAAAGCCGGCATAACGTCCCTTAGAATGCCATTCAATTGATTCTCATTTACTGCAAAAACAAGGGCAAAGTCGATTTTCCTGCTTTTTAGGAGCGGAGTCATGTTCTTGGCGAATGAGAGTTTACAGAACTGTTTTTCAATGGAAGAGGGCAGACCCTGAATTAAAAGATTTTTTTCGTCTGCGAATTCTAGTTTTTCAAACAACGTTTGTGACATACTTTGAAAGAATTTTTAAAGTGTTAACAGCAATCAGTTGGTTTTGAACCTAATGCTGCGTTCACAAAGTAGGAGGTGCAAAGGTATGAAATCTACATTTCTGTTGAGCATTTTTAAAAAAAGAAAACCCTTAGTAAAGGGTTTTCGGGCAGTTTTTTATCTTAAATCAAGTTCTAACCTCCCATAGGTTTGTAATATTTTAATGCCTCGGGCATATATTTCTTTAATTCATCAATTCTTTTACCTTCTGAGGGGTGGGTGCTTAAAAATTCCGGAGGCCTTTCTCCACCACCCGCTTTTTCCATTCTTTCCCAAAGAGGAATTGCCTCTTGTGGGTTGTAGCCGGCCATTGCAGCCCAAATCAATCCATAGTGGTCAGCCTCAAGTTCATGTTTCCGCGAGAAGGGAAGTAAAAGCCCAAGCTGTGCTCCTGCGCCGAACGCTCCCAGGAAAAGGTTTGTAGTCTCTGCAGGTTTGTTGGCCAAAGCAACCGATAAACCGGCGCCAACGGCTTCTGCCCCCATTTGCTGGCTCATCCTTTCATTTCCGTGTTGAAAAATTGCGTGGGACACTTCGTGACCCATGACAACGGCAAGTGCTGCCTCATTTTGGGTGTAGGGAAGAAGCCCTGTGTACACTACAATCTTGCCTCCTGGCATACACCATGCATTTGCCTCCTTACTGTCCACCAAATGGTATTCCCAATGGTAACCTTCCAATTCTTTGGACAGCCCCTTGCTGGCATAGTATGATTCCACTGCATTTTTTATTCTCTGCCCCACACGGGTAACCATTTCCGCGTCGCGGTTGCCGTTTTCAGACACAACCTTATTGGTCGATAGGAACTGCTGATACTGGGTAGTAGCCATTGACTGCAACTCAGATTCCGGCAATAATTTGAATTGGCTACGCCCGGTTACTGCATTCTTCGAACAACTGGCAATCGTGGCCACGATCAGAAAACTGAAAATTATCCTTTTAATCATCGTATAGTATTTACCTTTAAAAATTCAATGATTATACCAAATATTGAACTCTACGCAGAAACTTAATGCTGGGAAGAAGCACGGCGGCGATTACGACGTCGGTCTCTATATTTGAAGATAGGTACTTTGCTTTCGCTCCCTTTGAGTAGCCGGCTGATATTTTTCTGATGAGTTAGTAGTACGAGCAAACCTACCGCAATGGCGAAAATCCTATAAAGATGTTCAGGCTCATTAAAGATCACCAAAATAAAAACGGGAAATGCAACGCTCGCAAGAATAGAACTTAAAGAAACAAATCTTGTTAGGTACAGCACCAGGAGAAAGACGCCTACACAGCATACGGCCACAATGGGCTGAATGCCGAGCACCATCCCAAAAAGGGTCGCGATTCCTTTGCCTCCCCGAAACTGCGCCCAAATAGGAAAAATATGCCCGATAACCGCAGCCAGTCCAAGGCCAATCTGCAGGTTGATAAAGCGCGTTTCACTGTCCACATAATCCGGAAGAAGCAGAGCCAACTTAACGGCGGCAATTCCCTTTAACATGTCAATGATCATTACCAGCGTACCCCAGGTTGGACCCAGTACGCGATATGTATTTGTGGCCCCGGCATTGCCGCTGCCATAATCGCGAATGTCAAAGTCAAAAAAATATTTGCTGACCCAAACAGAAGTGGGAATGCTTCCAATAAGATATGCAAGAACGATAAGTAGAAGTTCGTTCATAGAACTTTGGTTAAAGTTGGAAATACAAAAATAACAATAATTCGGCTTTTCTAATAACCTTAATTTAACGTCGAAAACTGCTTGATTTATATGTCATTTGCAGACATATCCAATTTTTGTCTTCAATTTTCTTATTCAAGATCAAATTGTACCCCGTCGCTTTTTCCATGACTTCCCGCTCATCGTCTGCCAAAAGACCGCTTAAAAGAATCACTCCATCAGTAACCATTTCTTTTGTAAATGCAGCTAGATTATCAAGTATAACTCCCTTTATGATATTGGCAAGAATAATGTCAAACTTAATATCCACATTCGCTGTCGATCCCTGCAGCAGCCGGATTTTCGAACAGTCGTTTGACCCAAGATTTTCACCAGCATTTTTAATACTTTGATCATCATTGTCAATCGCAACGATTTTTGATGCCCCAAGCTTCTCCGCCAAGATGGCGAGGATGCCGGTTCCCGTTCCAAAATCCAAAACAGTTTTGCCTGAAAAATCTAATTCGCTCATCATTTTTATCATCATCGAAGTTGTAGCATGATGCCCGGTACCAAAACTCATTTTTGGAGTGATGATCAATTCGTATTTGATGTCGCTGATGGATTCATGGAAAGCAGCACGTATCGCTACCCACGGTGTATGATTTATTGAATGATTTATAATGACCGGCTGGAAATTCGTCTCCCAATGTGTATTCCAATTCTTGTTTTCTAGTTTTGAAACCGAGAAAAAAAGTTTGCGATCCTTGCTCAAAGCTTTCAGTTTATTTTCATCATAAATATTAGAAGGGATAAACGCTTTTAATACATCATCGTTTTCCTCAAATCCATCATAATTCATTTCCGCGAGCAGCGCAATGATAATTTCTTTTTGCTCGATGTTTAAATGTTCAAATTCTACTTTGATATAATCGCCCATAATTAAAAACCCCGACTTGTCGGGGTTGATTTCTTTTTTAAGATCCGGCAGGTTTATCCTGTGGTTTATCCTGTCTTTCTGGTTTTGGTAATAGCACCTTTCTCGACAATTTAAATTTCCCTGATTTTGGATCGGTTCCAATCAGCTTTACTTTCACTTTATCTCCCTCCTTTAAAATCCCATCCAAAGTTTCAAGTCGTTTCCAGCTTACTTCTGAAATGTGGACAAGGCCCTGTTTGCCCGGAAGGAATTCAACAAAAGCACCAAAGGGCATTATCGATTTTACAGTAGCTTCATATACGTCTCCTACAACAGGCACCGCAACAATTCCCTTGATCCATTGCTCTGCTCTCTCCACTCCTTCTTTATTTGTTCCAAATACACTTACTTCACCCATGTTATTTTTCTCTTCGATGTTGATCGTAGTTCCGGTTTCTCGCTGCATTTCCTGGATCACTTTACCACCAGGTCCGATCACAGCTCCGATAAATTCCCTGTCGATAAACATCTTTATCATTCTCGGTGCGTGCGGCTTCACTTCATTTCTTGGTTCGGCTGTGCAATTATACATTGCATCAAGAATGTGCAAACGCCCCCTGCGAGCTTGCCCAAGGGCTTGTCTCATTACCTCCATCGGTAAACCATCGACCTTAATGTCCATTTGCACACCACAAATTCCATCCCTTGTTCCTGTTACTTTGAAATCCATATCACCCAAATGATCTTCATCACCTAAAATATCCGTAAGCACCGCAAATTTTCCCTCCTTTGTGATCAATCCCATTGCAACGCCCGACACGTGCTTTGGAACAGGAACCCCTGCATCCATCAAAGCCAAAGAACCTGCACAAACAGTTGCCATCGACGATGAGCCATTCGATTCAAGAATATCGCTTACCACTCTCACAGTGTATGCAAAATCATTTTGAGCCGGCATCATTTGTTTTAATGAACGCATAGCAAGATTCCCGTGTCCCACTTCTCTCCTGCCAGGACCCCTCATTGGTTTCACCTCACCAGTGGAAAACGGCGGAAAATTATAATGCAAAATAAATTTTGAATAGTCCGAAGTAGCGGCGCTTTCAATCAACAATTCATCAAGCGGCGTTCCTAAAGTTACGGTCGTCAATGACTGTGTTTCTCCTCTTGTAAATAAAGCGGAACCGTGCGGCGAAGGCAATACATCCACTTCCATATCAAGCGGACGAACATCTTCCAGGCCTCTCCCATCCAGGCGAACTTTGTCATTGAGGATCATATCGCGAACGACATAATATTGCAGGTCGTTATAATAATTCTTTGCAAGCTTCTCAATGTTTTTATCCAATTCGTCACCCTCTGCTACATTGTAATCTTTCTTTAGTTGCTCGAATAGAGCGTCTTTGATCGCATCGAATTTATCACTGCGCTCATGTTTGCTTAATGCAGCCTTTGAAACCTCATACACTTTTTCCTTTGCAAAAGAATTCACCTTAGTCCTTAACTCTTCATTTTGTTTCGGCTTTGTATAGTCACGTTTTGTTTTTGAACCGGCCAGTTCCCAAAGTTCCTTTTGAGCCTTGATTTGAATGCGGATGGCGTCGTGGGCAATTTCCAATGCTTTTATAAGATCATCTTCGCTGCATTCGTTTGCTTCACCTTCCACCATCATGATATTTTTTTCAGTGGCAGCAATGATAAACTCGAGGTCAGCCTTCGCCAACTCGCTCCTGTTTGGATTTATTTTGAATTCCCCGTCAACCCTCGCCACTCTCACCTCAGAAATAATTTCCTGGATGGGAACATCTGAAACAGCCAGGGCGGCTGAAGCTGCCAGGCATGCCAGTGAATCAGGCAATACTTCATTGTCGCTCGAAATAAGAGTGACCAATACCTGCACGTCACACAAATAATCCTCGGGAAATAAGGGTCGAAGTGCCCTGTCGATCAATCGGCTGATCAGTACCTCGTAATCGCTCAATCTCCCCTCCCTTTTAAAAAAAGATCCAGGAATGCGTCCGGCCGATGCAAATTTTTCCTGGTAGTCGACAGTTAAAGGGAAAAAATCCTGTCCTTCTTTAGGCTCGCGGTTAGCAACGACTGTTGCTAGTATAATACAATTACCTATTGTAACAGTAACCGCACCATCGGCCTGGCGTGCAAGGCGGCCTGTTTCAATAGTTACCTGGCGGCCGTCGCCTATGTCAAAAGTTTTACGAATCGGTTGTGTAAGCATAAAAAGTTTAAAATTTGAAGTTTGTGGTTTTGGTTCCAGCTTTCATTTCCTGTTTGAGCATTGCGACGCTCCATTCAGGTCCTGGTTGAATATTGAGCAAGTATAGCAGGTTGATCAGAAAACAGCAGGGTTTCCAACACTTAGAGAAGTGAGAAGAAGTTTAAAAAATTGAATTACTGGAAATGAGCCACCGAATTTTCAAAAGACTTCTTGCAAGCACCTCTTTCAGAGAGGTTGTCTTATTTTCTGATTCCAAGTTTCTCGATAAGCTGGCGATAACCGGTCAGGTTATGTTTTTGAAGGTAGTTTAGCAAGCGTTTACGTTTACCGACCAATTGCATCAGGCCACGATGCGTAGAGAAATCTTTTTTATTCTCCTGCAGATGATTAGATATCTGGGCGATTCGCTCCGTTAAAAGAGCTATTTGCCCCTCAATTGAACCGGTGTTTGATTCTTTACCACCGAAGTCAGCGAAAATTGTTGATTTTTTTTCTTTTGTTAAAGGCATCTTTAATTTTTTTTAATAATTCATCCGATTAGGTATCCTATTTATGTGGCGGCAAAGGTAAGCCAACGCAGCTTACTGGCAAAGGAAATGGGTCTTTTTTGTTGCTGGTTGCGGGTTATGAGTTACTGGTTGCCAGTCACCTGTTACCAACTGGTTTATAAGGGAAGAAGGAAACCGGAACCATGGACGAAAGAGAACATTCGGAACCGCTAGCCAGAACCCCTTAGTTTTGTGTATGGAACTCTCGCAGGATACAAAAAATATTCTTGGTCTTCAATTGCCTACCGATCCACGCTGGGTAAACCTGGCTGAAAAATCACTGGAAGACATACTGACCGATCACGCTTACTGCGAACAAAAAGCAGCCACTTCATGCATTTCTATTATCCAGCGATACAGCGATAAAGAAAAAATTGTGGAAGAATTGTCGCCAATCGTAACAGAAGAATGGGGTCATTTTCGTTTAGTATTGGCAGAACTTCAAAAAAGAGATCTAAAGCTCGGCAGGCAACGCAAGGATGAGTATGTAAATGAGCTTTTGAAATTTGAAGGAAAGGGCGGATCTGAAGAAGACAGGATGCTCGATAAACTTCTCATGTGTGCACTGATCGAAGCGAGAAGTTGTGAACGCTTTAAACGATTGAGTGAGGGTTTGAATGACGAATATCTCTGTAATTTTTACCGGCGGTTTATGGAAAGTGAGGCGGGCCATTATACTTTGTTTATTGAATTGGCCGAAACTTATATTGACAAAGAGAAAGTACGAAATCGCTGGAAAGAGTGGTTGAAATACGAAGCCGGGGTAATGCGTCATCTAGCGCCACGGGGAGACAGGATCCATTAAATTTTAGTTGTATCAATGTATGAATGAATCTGAATCAGAATTAGAGTTGTTAAAGGACAAATGCGTCTTCTATACTCAGTTTGTCATTCAAAAATTATCCTCTTCACCGGAGTCTATTCGAGGTTTGGAAGAAACATACAGGTTTATCCAGGAAGCATACCAAATGAAAAAAATAAAACCCTTAAGAGCTTTTAGTGCCGATATTGATGACCAGGTTCTGCGTCACATGCCCCTTGCAATTGCAGTCGAGTTTAAAAATTTAATTAAGGAAAAACTTAAAATAGACTACGAGGATGTTGAAAAGGCTTTTGCCCGGGTCATTGACAGAATACTAAAAAATGAAAAAATATCAAACAACCAGGAGTATGAGCTTGTAGTTAACAGGATCGATGAGATATTCACTGATCACACAAGATCTGAGGAATTAAAAACGTTGAACAAACTATTGACAGCGTTCGAAGATCTTCACAAAAAATAATTCGACCTCAGAGAATTTGTCTAACGCCGTTTCCGATCTCCGAAGCAAACACAGTGGGTTCATAGCCGATCTTTTCATTGTAGAATTTAATGAGGCTCTTTCCAAACTTATCAATTTTACCTTTGTCTACAAGCGCAATAGCACAACCTCCAAAACCCGCTCCCGTCATCCTCGCACCCAGGCAATACTCATTGTTTTTACAAAACTCAACGATTGTATCCAGTTCGACCCCTGAAACCTCGTATAAGTCCTTTAATGATTGATGAGATTGATACATCAGTTGGCCAAATTCGTTCAATTTATTTTCACTTAAGACCTTGGCAGCTTCATTTACCCGAAAGTTTTCCGAGATCACATGCAGTGCTCTCTTTTCCAGTACCCCGTCATTGATCCGATGCTTGTAGGATTGAAAAGTTTCAATATCGATGTCGCACAAATTCTTTGCATCAATTTCTTTTTTCAGAGCCTTTAGTGCGGCTCCGCATTCCGCAAAGCGCTCATTGTATTTTGAGTCAGTTAATGACCTGGTTTTATTGGTATTGATAATGACCAGAGAAAAATTCCCCGTATCGAAAGGCAACAATTCATGTTCAAGTGAATCGCAATTCAATAAAATAGCCTTATTTTTTTCCCCGAATGTCACGGCAAATTGATCCATGATGCCGCAATTGACACCAATAAACTCGTTCTCTACTTTTTTAGAAAGTAGTGCAATCTCAATCTTTTGGATATTCAATTGAAACAATTGATCTAAAGCATAGCACATTAGTACTTCAATCGACGCCGAAGATGAGAGGCCCGCTCCTATCGGGAGGTTACCATCAAATAACATATCAAGACCTGAAACAGCGTGACCAAGGTTCAGAACCTCGTTTAAAATTCCTAGTGGGTAATTAAACCATTCCTTACCTGATTTTGTGTAAGAGTCTTGTAAATGCAGTTCAGCCGTTTCTGGAAAATCAAGGCATTGAAAACGAAATACCTTATCTGTGTTTTTCGCGATTGCCAGGTAAGTTCCAAGACTGATGGCACACGGCATTACCTTACCACCATTGTAATCGATGTGCTCACCTATCAAGTTGACCCGGCCGGGACTAAAAAAAATATGATCTGGTTTTTTTTGGAAGCGTTTTTGAAATTCTTCCTTTATATCGGCCATTGTATTTTAAATTCGTAAGTCTATGGATAGATCCATTCAATTTTGTTTTACTCACCCTTCGGGTAAAGATATTTATTTGTATAGTTTGCGCAATATAAATAAAACGGAAGTTTTAATAAGCAACTACGGAGCCATCATCATGGCTTATAAAATTTATTTGCCAGATGGAACGTCCAATGATATTGTTCTTGGTTTTGATAATATCGAGGATTACCTGGGCGCCGACTATTTAAAGGTTTATCCGTTCATGGGTGCCGCTATTGGAAGGTATGCGAACAGAATTGAAAATGCTTGTTTTAAAATTGACAATAAAGAGTTTCCCGTTTCAAAGAATTGGGATGCCGATCAGCTTCACGGAGGATTTGAAGGGTTTGATAAAAAGGTTTGGGATTTTGTTTCTTTCGACGAAAAATGTAACATACTGCAATTAAGATACAGCAGTCCCGATGGTGAAGAAGGCTTTCCCGGCAATCTCGACGTGAATATTTGCTTTGAATTAAATGATGACAATGATCTTATCTATGAATATGCGGCTACCTGCGATCAGCCAACAGCTATCAACCTTACCCACCATGGTTATTTTAATCTCAATAATGGTGAAGGGACAATCGAGGATCACGAACTAAAGATCTATTCGGACAAAATTCTTGAGCAGGACAAAAATCTTATAGTCACCGGCAATTATGTTTCTGTTGAAAACACAAAATATGATTTCAGAGATTTTCATGAAATCGAGGAACGAGCGAATGGCGGCTATGATCAAAGCTTTGTTTTAGATAAAAACGAAAACCAGCTTTCAATCGTCGCAGAAGCTTTGTCAAAAAAATCAGGTTTTAAATTACTGGTATTAACAACGGAACC
>Ga0207679_10001116_pt1 | contig 17106 bp, 18 predicted proteins | sample KBSC73metaG_FD_184320 | JGI IMG/M metagenome (GOLD analysis project Ga0207679, IMG submission 184320) | Corn rhizosphere microbial communities from Kellogg Biological Station, Michigan, USA - KBS C7-3 metaG (SPAdes) (version 2) | ecosystem: Host-associated > Plants > Roots > Rhizosphere > Soil ... | reverse complement strand
AGTAGGCAATGCCGATATTCCAATTGGCAATTCATACAAAGAAGAAATCTCTACTCGTTTAAAGGAGGGAAACATTTAAAATAAGCATATGTGGTCAACAAATTCATTATGGTTTGAGGTTGCCATCGTGAGCATCATTTACGCAGTCGGAAATATGGTGTTTGGACATTTTGAAGAACGCACACCAAAATTTCGCAGGGTTGGTAAATATATCCTGACTCTTATCATCATTTGCGTGATCTCCGTTTATCTGGGAAGAGCAATCGCCATGTATTTTCTTGCTGCTTTTTTGATACCGCTCCTTTATGTGCACGGATATTTTTTGCCCAGGAAAAAAGGTATTAATGGGTGGACCGGTGAACCCAAAAGCAAATACTATGATTTCCGGCATTGGGATAAAAACATATTTAAAGACACTGAGAAATCTTAATCTTTTAAAGGCTTTCCGGTTCTTACTGCCATGATCACTTCTTTAATTGCATTGATAACCAGCTCCGGTTCTTCAAGATGAATTTCATGACCACTCTTTGTGGTGATGATATGTTTGCTATTCGAAGAAAGATTCGACATTTTTTCTTTCTGTTCCAATTTTTCAAGCCAGATTGCCTTCATTGCACTATCTGTGTTTTTGGAGAAAGCATCTCTCCCACTGCTCAATACATAGATCGGTTTATTTCCTAATGAATACAACGAATCTGCATACATCGCCGAAAATTCATCTGCCCAGTACGGGCCATTGTCTGCGAGCAAAAATTTTGGCTGACGCATTGCCCAAATTCTTTGTTCCTGGAATTTTTTAGGTAGTCTGTCGAAGGGAGATTCTGTCTTGGGCTCTCCCATCATTTTCCACATCTCCTCCAGGTCTTTCATAGCAGGAATCTTTGTTGATGTATCCGGTTTTGTTTTTACCGGGGGGTTTGTTCTGTTCTGGCTAAATGTTCTGAGCCGTTGGATCTTGCCGTTCATAAAAAGAACGGCATCTTCCGAGGTAGCATCAACCAGCACCAATCCCTTAACTTCAGTAGGATACTTTTTTTCGAACAATCTCGCAATGATACCTCCTAATGAATGTCCCACTAAAATATATGGAGGCTTTACTCCTGATTTATGGAGCAGGGTGTGTAGTTCATAAATATCCTGATCAAATGTTCTCGGCATTGGGCCCGGATCGCTCCACGCAAGTGCCGGCCGGTCATAAGTGCAAACTTGCGTGATCCCGGAAATTCCCGGCATCACCAACGACCAGTCAACAGAAAATGCCTGCGAACCTGCAATCATGACCACTGCGGGTGAACCCTTTCCTTTGATATCGATATGCAATTTATATCCTCCAATATCTACAAGATTTCCATTTGGCGGAGGGTCGTTTTGAGAGAATACAAAAAGCGGTGCTACAAGACAGGACAAAAGACATCTCTTCATGGCAGTTGATTATTAAAAATGGAAGAATTACCTCGGACCCTGTTAAGACTTCAAATTTATCACACGAAATATTTTTTCCATTATCCTTTTAAAACACGATGTTCTTTTCTTAGCCGCCTCAGATCATTTTCCGGTAGGCCTCAGGTGTGATACCTTTTTGCTTTTTGAAGCAGCGAATGAAATTACTTGCTTCGGAAAAACCACAATGTTCCGCAATATCGGCAATGGAAATACTTTTTTTAGAAAGTAATGAGATTGCTCTCTCAATTCGCAACTGTCTCAGGTATTCCCCAATATTGCAATTGTAGTACCTCGGAAATTGCCTCGAAAGAGTTACTGGATGAACTTTCAGCCTCTTTGCCAATTCGGTAAGCGATTGTTTGTTCAGATCTGGGCTGTTGATGATCTTATCAAGATCGTATTTCCACAGTGGCATTGACGTTTGATCACCTTGTCGTGTCAACAGGTTGAATAAATACAGGGCAAGACTTTGTACCGAACTTTCGGAAAGATCATCCCTTACTGAAGACTCACGGATGATATTTATAAAAGTGGTTTTAATTGCAGAATTATTTATTTCGCCATGTGGAATATTTCTCCAGTTCAGTTTGTTCTCGATGAACCAATTTTCCTCTACCTCAAAATGAAAGATCCGGCTGCCAAAGATGTAATCTTTATTACAATGCAATTCACCAGCCTTATAGAAAAGCAAAGTGCCGGCAGAGCATTTTATCTCGCTTCCCTTTCTAAATTCTTTATTGCCTCCTTTTAAGAAATATGCAAAAAAAGCATTTTCATGGCAGTGCCAGTTTTGATCTTCTTTTTGACGGTATTCAGTTTTAGAAAGGATGATGTTCCGGTAAACCAAAGCATCTGTTTGAGAGCCCAGATAGCTCCCTTTTGTTAAGATTTTCATGGCATCAATGTGTAATGAAATTTACGAAGAAATAAAATTTTACAGGATGTCAACCATAATAAAAATCTGGTAAAACACAAACAGCTAGGTTCTCAAATAGGCATTGGGGACATTTTTTTCAGTATAATCAATTCCATAAGCGGTCTTTAGTAACAATGACACGGTTTTTGAAATCGTTCTCTCATTTCTGTGCATTTGCGGAAGTAGACCCATCATCGCATAGCTGATAGGATTTACGGCGGGAATGAGCGTTTCCCATTCATAGCCTTTTCCCCAAATAAAACCCAGTACAGTTGCTTCAAGGTCTGCCGACCGAGCAAGAAGAAAATTCAACATCTCGGCAGATTGGTTGGAATTTTGATTAACGGTATGAAATATGGGTGTTTGCCCACCTAATCCATATTCGTCGACTCCTGCCCTCGCATTAATGTCGGCTCCGTATTTCACAAGCACTTCAGCACAGGAAACATGATTGAACTCAGCGCAAATATGCAGTAATGAAACTTTGTACAAAGGTGTGTAGGCACATCGAAGTTCATATTTATTTCTGATCGAATTACGATCGTTGCTTAGAAAGGATTCAAGGGATATTGCATCATCCAACAAAACTGACAATAGAATTTCATCCCCAAACTTCAGTCCGTGATCAACAAAGGCCCTTACACAATCCTTAAACCTGGGGCTTCTTGTATATTCACTTGTCAGTTCATAAATAAGCGGTTCACCCCTGAAAAGATCATTTGGGTTTACTCCTTTCGAAAAACATTCCTTAATTCCATCAACGGAATGAAGTTCGATTTCACCAATGATCTTTTGAAAATAATCCATGATTATAATGAAGTATTGGCGGTCTCAAACTTTATGCTCAACACGATCATTGCTTTGAGACACTTCCGGATCCAGCCAGATTACCTTTTGTTCTGAAACATGTGGCTTACCAATTATGTCCCCGTAAAGTTCAGGCCTTCTCGCTTTTTTGTACCGGTAACCTCCCGCCTTTTTTATCTTATCAGCTGTGATGGTGGCGGTCACCACGTCATCGTCCAGCTTGCGGCATTCCGCAATAACATCTCCAAAAGGATCAATGATCATTGAGCATCCATTTTTCAATTGGTCATCATCCATGCCAATAGGATTTGAAAAAACAGCATAGATCCCATTGTCATATGCTCTCGCTGGCAGCCATTTCATCAGCCAGGCACGTCCTTTCATGCCATCAAACTCGAGTCTCAATGAGGTGGGGTCATTGGATCTATTCTCCCACAATTCAGGATCAACAAATCCTGCACCGGGTCGTGTGGAGGGTGTACACATGGTGACATGTGGCATGAAAATTATGTCTGCACCCAGTAAGTTGGTGGCTCTTACATTTTCTATGATATTATTGTCATAGCATATCAATATCCCACATTTCCAGCCAAACAATTCAAATACACAATAGCTGTTCCCCGGATTCAGGTGAGGATTGATGAAGGGATGAAGTTTTCTATGCTTAGCTATTAGTCCATTTTTGTTTACGCATACCTGGGCTTTATGCAACTTACCTTCCTTGTCTTTTTCAAAAAGCCCGGCAAGGATAACGATATCATTTTTTTCTGCTATTTCCTCTAATCGCTTTACGCTTGGCCCTTCGGGAATCAACTCTGCGAGATCCAGCATTTCCTCTTCCGATAAATGCCTCGCAAAACTGTAGCCGGAGACTGAACATTCGTGGAATGCTACAATATCAGCACCATCAGTAGCAGCTATTTTACTTAGTTTATCAATGACACCTAAATTGTACTCTTTATCGCCGCTCCTGTTTTCAAATTGAGCGGTTGCTATTTTGATATCTCTCATGAAAAAATATTTGAGCTGTTGCAAGTTAGGCTATTACCCGGAGTCTCCCCTTGCCGCCGATCAAATATAAATTTTGAATTAACTTACTGCAAAAACCAACAGTCATGAATTCACGCCGCGATTTTTTGCAAAAGCTTACCGCCTCTGCGATAGCATTGCCGTTATCCCGATACATTGAGCCGGTCATTGAAAAAGATAAGCCTGGCTTTTCAGACAAAAAAGTTTATGATGGTCCTGTGCTTCGTGTTGCCATAATGGGACTCGGTAGCTATGGAACAAGAGTTGCTGAAGCGATGCAATCATGCACTAACGCAAAACTGGTTGGCGTCATCAGCGGCACGCCCGCGAAAATCACTGACTGGCAGGCTAAATACAATATCCCTGAAAAAAATTGCTACAACTATGACAACTTCGATGGGATCAAAGACAATCCTGATATTGATGCTGTATATGTGATCACTCCAAATGGACTACATCGGGAACATGTGATACGGGTAGCAAAAGCCAAAAAACATGCAATATGCGAAAAGCCAATGGCGGTAAATGCAAGGGAAGGTCAGGAAATGATCGATGCATGTAAAAAAGCAGATGTTAAGTTGCTCGTGGGTTACCGGATGCATTTTGAGCCAAAGACACTTGAAATAATCAGAATGAGAAAAGATGGTGAGTTGGGGAAAGTTTTGTTCTTTCAGGGACTGTCGGGTTTTATCATTGGTGATCCAACCCAATGGCGGTTAAAAAAAGAATTGTCAGGCGGTGGCGCGATGATGGATATTGGGATATACTCGATCAACGGAGCAAGATATATGATAGGTGAAGAACCTGTTTGGGTCACTGCACAGGAAACTAAGAATAACAAAGAAAAATTCAAAGAAGGAATTGATGAAACTATCCAGTTCGAGCTGGGCTTTCCTGGGCGGAGCTGTGCTTCCTGCCTATCTACTTATAGTTTGAACAACCTTGATCGCTTTTTTCTTGATGGCGATAAAGGTTTTGCTGAACTAAATCCCTCCACGGGGTATGGTCCTATCCAGGGCAGAACAAGCAAAGGCGAATTAACTCAACCCCATAAAACACATCAAACGGTTCAAATGGATGAAATGTCTGCAATTATATTGCAGGGAAAACAACCCATTGTTCCTGTCGACGGTGAGGAAGCATTGAAAGATCTCAAGATCATCGATGCAATTTATTTGGCAATTAACAAGGGGAAAAGAATTGACCTGAAATTATAGTTAAGTCTCTTACCGGATTAAAGCCACGGTGCCTTTTGCTGTCTTGGTCGTATGTGATGCTGTTGAATAAGTAATGAAATAAACGTAAACGCCAGATAACATCTTGCTTCCAAGGTATGTTCCATCCCAACCCGTGTTACTGTTGTGACTCTCAAAAACTTTTTCACCCCACCGGTTGAAGATCTGAAGATCGAATCCTGAGAAGTTGCAATATGACGCTGCTTTGAATATATCGTTTAATCCATCGCCATTCGGAGTAAAAGCGCTGGGTAGGTAGAGATCACAATCTGTACATTTTTGTCCAACAACATTTACATTGAATGTTCGCTGGCAGCCAAAGTTATCCGTGGCGGTTACGGAATAGCTGCCTTGCCTTGTTATCGTAACATTGTCTGCAGTTGTCCCATTGACGATATACGTTATTCCATCTATAGCGGGTGCAAGAACAAGATCATTGTTATCACACAATACTGTATCGGCGGGCATAGCTATTTTATTTAGACCACTGGATGCTAAAAATGGCTCGGTTATAATGCATTTTCCTGGTGTAGAAATTAAAACATTATAATAGCTTTCTCCTGACATATCCCGTAAAGCATACGTTGTCCCGGTTGCTCCACTTATTGCAACGCTGTCTTTATACCATTGATAAGTGGCGTTTGTAAAAGCCGGCGACTCCAGGATTGGAAGGCCCCCATCACAACCAGTTCCCGCCTGGGCATGGATGTATTGAAATGGGAAATCTTTGGTTGGTAACAAATGCAGATCGTCGAGATAATAAATGTGATAGTCGAGAAAAGTAGTGCTGTCGGCGAGATCGGGTATTTGCGGCAGAACGCTGCAGTCAACTCCGATCTCTATAACATTAATCGGAGAAGAAGGTATAAAGCTGATCTTGCTTTGCACCCACTCACCTGCACTCGTCACATCTTTTTTACCAAGCAATACCCAGCCTGGATAGTTTGAGGGACATCCATTACCCAGGGCGCTCAGGTCTCCGAAGGGAACAGCATTACAGTCCGCATTTCCAAAAACAGCCACAGTGAACGGAAAATTTTTGCCAATAAAGTTATCCCAGGAACGAAATCTTCCTGCATAAAAACTGAGTGTGTAGCTATCACCTGCACTTAAAGGAGCCTGCAGGCACTGCCCCACGTACCCCTTTGGCATATCCTTTTCGGGAATTGGATTGATGAAGGCGCTGTTCAAAATGGAAACAAAACCTTCTCCGTCCGGCAAGGGCAACACCGGTGGCATATGAACCATTATTGTTGATGAATCAAAGCTGCAAGTGAGGTTGTGATAATACTCGGCTTCATTCATCAGGCTTCCATATTGCCAATAGGTGGCGATCTTAGAATCGCTGATGTAAGTGTAATTGACCGGGCAGTGATCATATAGTTCAAAGGAACCGTTCTGTAACAGGTTGTCCGTTACAACAAAATGACATTGGCAGTCGGGGTCATGAAGGTCCACCAATCCATCGCTATCATCATCAATGCCATTATTGCAAATTTCCTGCGCCAGCACCGCGTGACCATGTAGAAGAAAAATGAACAACAGAAACCTGTATGGGTATTTACGATCCATTTGCATAAGGGCCCAGAAATTTACGCTTTCTATTCCAGTTATATTCATTATCGATGCCGTTTTAGTCCTGGTTGCTAAGCTAGCCGTGCTGGTTGATTATTGTTTTAAATCTTTCTTCTCGCTTATCTTTATTACTTCAACATATTGATATGAAAAAGATAACAACGCTTTGCCTTGTTATAATGTGCCTGGTCCCTTACCGGTCCTCAGCTCAGCAGAGCTATGATAAACATCCCAATACCTCAGGCGCCGAATGGGCCAACCTTTTTAATGCTGACCTCAGCAACGCGATTTTTGAAAAGGGTGTTTGGACCGTCAGTGACGGCGTAATCACTGCTTCTAAGGACGAAGCATTGTGGAGTGAAAAAGCCTATGATAATTTCGTTCTTGATCTTGAATTTAAGAATGCAGACAGTACCAACAGCGGGGTTATCGTTCACGCGAGTGATATAAAGGACTGGATCCCTCATTCAGTGGAGATACAAATAGCTGATGACTATTCTGAAAAATGGAGCAAGGTAGTTCCCTCATGGCAATGCGCAGCCATCTTCGGTCACCAGGCCGCCACCAAAAGGACGGTAAAGAAAGCGGGTGAATGGAATCATTATACCATTACGTGTGTTGGCAAAAAAATATGGGTCGTGCTCAACGGTGAGCTGGTTAACGAGTGTGACATGAGTTTGTATACTTCAGCAAAAACAAATCCCGATGGAACGGAAATCCCCGCCTGGCTAAGTAACCCGATGGCATCTCTTTCTTTACACGGACATATCGGTTTTCAGGGCAAGCATGCGGGAGCACCCATTTACTTCAGGAATATCAAAATAGAGGAATTAAAATAGGTGGGCTTTTTGATCAAACTCATCTTCATATACGAGTTGGCCTTCGCCGTTTTTTAATTTCACATAGTCGATAGCACCGGTGCCGGTAAAGCTGTAATTCAATCCCATGATTTTTCCAAAATCATTCTTAAACGTGATGGTATGTACCGGCTTGTCATCCACATAAATAGTTGCCTGCTTTCGGGCAACCTGTACCTGTAGTCGTTGCCACTTATAGAGATCGCGACCAAAAGCAGAAAGATCGCTGTTGGTGCCATTATGATATACCTCTCCCATTTTGACGCCAATATTGTGCTCACATCCCTTAGCGGTTAAGTCAACAAAAAAGATATTTTCTTCGCAGATTATTACGAGTTCAAAGGCAGGGCAAGGGTGGTTCGTACTACTATCGCATACAATCTTTGTTTCCAGTGAAAAGTTATCACTAGTTATGTTTTCAAATTCACGGACATTAAAATAGCTCAGAACAAAATCTTTGTCCACATTTACACCGGACGATGTTAGATCATTCCGGTTAACATGCAATGCACCCTTGATGATCGGGTTGTTCTTTTTTATATAGACCGGCACATTATCCATAACGGAGTAGCGCACCAACGGCTGCCATCCATTTGTAGTGATATGAACCCGGAAACGTTTTATAATAGAGTCATTGGCTATTAACTTGGCTTTGTGAAAACCCGGATAGTAATAGATGTTGGAGTAGTAATGTTCTTGCGGATCGATCCTTACCTTTTCCATGTTATTCCATGCCTGCTGAAAAAAGAAACTGTCTGCGACTACGTTACGCAAGTCATAATTAAAAACGATGGTACTCGGCACTCCTTGCGAGACCGTTTTATTGCCGGTAAACGTAACCGGGCCTTTTATCAAAGGTTTTGTCTTATCCAGTTTCCCTGTACGGAACGCGATTAGCCAAAATAGTACAACAAGGGCCAGTAAAGCTGGCAATACCATCCATCTCTTAAGGGACGGGACACGCTTTTTTGGGGGCGTCGCAATAAGGTGTTCAGGCTCTGCTTTTAACTTAAATTCTTGCCAGTCTTTAAATCCCAGAACCGACACCAGTGCCTGGAGCGTTGATGGGTGTGGCGTTTGGTCATAATCTTTTTTCCAAACTCGTTTTAATGTAGATAGACTTAGTTTGATGCCTGATCTTTCCTCTATGTTATCGGCAAGATATTCGAGATCCCGCTGGCGAAGATTCCCTTCATCATTCTCAAAGTGGAATTTTTCCTCTATAAGTTGCTTACAAAGGTTAATATATCCCTTTTCAGAATGATTCATATAGGTAAGTTAAGCATAAAAGAGAATTTGAACTGTAAATGACAGTAAAAAGAACTGCGAATGAAACCAGACCTTTCTCAAGATTTTGTTTATTGCACCAGTAGAAACAAAGGTTATGAAAAACAAATATTTCCTCACAACAGGTTTCCTGTTGACAACTCTTTTCAACGCTGCCGCTCAAACAGTAAAGGTTCCACTCTCGCTGGACGCGTGGGACACACTTGCAGTAAATCCGATCAGGGAAACTTATAAAGGGAAGGAATGTTTTCTCCTCAAATCGGGCGCGATCATATTGAAAAATGCAGAACTGCGTGATGGTACCGTTGAAGCAGATATTAGTTTTTCGCAGCAGCGGAATTTTCCTGGCCTTGCCGTTCGAATGCAAAATCTTAAGAATGCCGAATTGTTCTATGTCCGTCCCCATCAATCTGGCAATCCTGACGCAACACAGTATACCCCAGTATTTAATGGGCAGGCCGGATGGCAGTTATATTACGGTGAAGGATATGGTGGGGCATTCCCTTTTAAATTCAATGAATGGCACCATATAAAGATCGAACTACACGGATTGCAGGCGGAATTTTATATAGATGATACGCTCGTGATCAAAGTAAAAGAGCTTTTAACAGGTTGGAAAGCGGGAAGGATCGCAGTCACGGCGGAAGCAGCACCACTTCGTGTTGCCAATGTGCAATACACTATTAAAGAAGGGTCAGCTCCAACCCCCATACCTGTTCCTGCAAATGGCACTGGCGGAGTTGTCACCAACTGGCAAGTATCCAATGTGGTCAATCGTCGTTTGTTTGAAAAACAATACCAACTGACATCGCAAATAAAAAACCAATTTACCTGGGCTACTCAAACAAGCGAGCCGTCAGGAACGATTAACCTCGCACGGTTTGGCCAATGGACTGACACGACAAATACAATGGTTGCGAGATTGGTTATTGAATCAGCAGTAGACCAGGTGAAAGAGCTTTCATTTGGATTCAGTGATTTCGTGACTGTTTATCTTAATGATAAGGCTTTGTACTATGGTGCTGATAACTTCCAGTCGAGAGACTACCGGTTCTTAGGAACAATCGGATACTTTGATAAATTATTTCTTCCTCTGAAAAAAGGGACTAATGAGTTGTGGTTTGTCGTATCAGAAAATTTTGGTGGATGGGGGGTGAAAGCAAAGTTTGAAAATATGGAAGGTATTTCGTTAAAATGAAGATACTGATCTCGATCCTCTCCATATTTGACCAAGTAAATATTTATCTCACTGATTACACAGATGAACACTGATTTTGAGCCTTCAGTGAAAATCAGTGTAATCTGTGAGCATTGGCATTATTTAAAAGACATTCATTTAATCATTCTTAACCCACTTACAAATGAAATGAAATCGTGAAGTAACTAAATCATTGAATCTGCATATGTATTTTACGTAGGCAAAATTCACCATTGGAAGTCTTTTAGTGATGTGCATGACCCGCCCCGGTGTAAGTTTTGCTCAACAGCCGCCACTTTCTATCATATTTCTGTTCGCACGAAATGATGGTCGCTTAATGCGATTTCTATCAATCACCGAGCTCAATCCACACGGGCGCATGATCGCTTGACTTTTCCCATCCCCGAACATGACGGTCAACCCCTGCAGCAACAAGTCTCTTTTCAACATGCGGACTCAATAAAAAATGATCGATACGAAGTCCGGCATCACGGCCATAGGCATTGCGGAAATAATCCCAAAACGTGTAGATCTTTTCAGTTGGATAAAGTTTTCTTATGGCGTCTGTCCATCCTTGTGATACCAGCTTTTTAAAAGCTGCACGAGTCTCAGGCCTGAACAACGCATCGTCTACCCATCGCTCTGGCTTATATACATCTAACTCCGTTGGCATTACATTATAATCACCCGTCAGCACAACGGGCATATTTGATTTGAAAAGTTGTGCAGCATGTTTTCTCAATCTTTCAAACCATGCAAGTTTATAATCGAATTTCGGACCCGGAGCCGGATTGCCATTAGGTAAGTAAAGACATCCAATAACGATGTCATCAATCACCGCTTCGATATATCTGCTGTGAAGATCTTCGGGATCACCAGGCAGTGCACGACACACTTCTTTGATCTGTTTATCGCGCGAGAGAATGGCAACTCCATTCCAGCTTTTCTGTCCATGCCAGACAGCATTATAACCTGCATCGTTTATAGCTGACTTCGGGAATTTTTCCTCGGGTGCCTTTAATTCCTGCAGGCAAACAATATCCGGTGCAGCTTCGTCAAGCCAACGCAGCAATACAGCAAGGCGACCATTTACGCCATTGACATTATAGGTAGCTATTTTCATTTTTAAAAACTTAGTTCATTTATTTTCCAGCAATTACATAAAATTACGGGGTCTTGCACGCATGGATAAAAAAAGTTAGCACGGCATTTGCGTTAGGTGTCACGGTTTTTCATAGAAGAATCAGTTGGCGGGCGGGATTTCTATCCAGCCCTTTTTCTTTTATTCTTCCCGCAAGAAGAAGGTTGCTGTTCTTTTGGAGTTTAAGTATATTTAAAGCAGAGACTGGTGTTATATGAGAACAGTTCTACGCCTCGTGTTTTTCAACATTGTTTTAAGTTCTCACGCATTAGCTCAATTACCCGCTTGTAAAGATTCTTTTCCTGTTTCACTGCTCCGCAATCATTCATTTGAAGAATACTCGGGTTGTTATACTGACAATGGGAGTACCCTTGAGGGAGGTTATATTGATGGCCTCGCAGGATTCGGGGGTATCACAGTTAACAATTGGCATTCTTTTACTGGGCAGCATCATGAGATACATTACTTTAATTACAATTGCAGGTTAAACACCATAGCCACCGTTTTTGATTCAACGAATAATCAATGCTATGACTATCCCCAGGTGCCCTTACCATTGCCAGATGGGGTTGGTTTAATAAGCATAGATGAAAATGATATAGCGCAGAATGTCGCTGAAAACAAAGTATTCAAGTCCTATCTCACTACTTGTCTCTCACAGCCACTAAAGGCCGGTGAAACTTATGTACTCAGTTTCTATTTTGGTTTTGGAAGGCAATATTCTAATTACTGCTTTCAGCAGGCAATAAGTCCGTATGGCATTGCTGTGTTTGGAAGAGAGGACTGCCCCGTTTACCCGGTGGACATTGCAAACGTTATGCAGGGCTGCCTTACAAATAATACCGGCTGGATTCAACTAGGCCGCATAATCTTAAAAGGAGAAAATGAATGGGTGGAAGGCTCAATTGAATTTACACCAAAGACGAATATTACTTCTATTGGTATTGGGGCTGATTGCACCAACCACAATTCTGCTGCTATTCCTTATACCAGCGTGAACACCGGGTCTATGTATTTTATGGATAAACTCATCCTGGCAACTAAAAGCGATTACTCGTTTAAAACTATCACAGCTATTTCAGGCAATGTGTGCACGGGGGATTTTGCGTTAGAAGCGCCTATATATTCCGGCGCAATCTATCAATGGTATAAAGATGGTGTGATGATACCCGGCGCTACCTCTGAAATTTATAGGGTGCCGCGTAGAGATGACGCCCAGGGAAGCTATGTCGTCAACATTAGCTCTGCCAGTTTTTGCATGAACAGCTTGCCGTTTTCAGTAATTTTTTCTGAACTAAATAAGTTCACGCTGGGCCAGGACATTTTTCTTTGTGACACGACCACACTGACTCTTGATGCCGGCCTGCGAACGGCTGTCAGTTATCTTTGGCAGGATGGAAGCAGCAATCCAACGCTTAGTGTAAATAGATCAGGTGAGTATTGGGTTCAGGTCACTGATGTGAACGGCTGCATTAAAAAAGATTCAATAAATATCACCATTCAAAACTGTGATAATTGCAGTTTGTTTATCCCCTCCGCCTTCACTCCTAACAACGACGGGCTGAATGACCTGTTCAAAGGGAGAGCTGAATGTCCAAATGTCGGTTTGCAAAACTTCTCACTCAGTGTGTATAATCGGTGGGGACAACTTGTGTTTTTGACCAACGACATCAATGATGGATGGGATGGAACGTACCGAAACAAGAGGCTTGACCAGGGCGTTTACGTTTATTTAGTTAAGTATTCTTTTAAACAAGCTAAACTTCGGCAGCAAAAAGGAACAATAACGTTGGTTAGGTAAATGGCTCTATTTTAAAAAGATTGCCATGATTTTTCCTGCAAAATTTTCTTCGTGACATGGTAATCCAAGGTCTTTTTGCAAGAAATCTTGCTGCAGGGCATAAGTTTTGTGGCTTTTATTATGTTGTTGAAGTAAAGAAAGTGTTACCATGCATTTAGCCGCTACAAAAAATACAAGTTTCTCAAGGTCGTTGTTGGCGGGAATAGTATGCGGGATACTTGCGGCAATATTAAACCTGGCATATACAACATTTTACCGGAAGGCGACTGACTTTACTTCATTTAAAGTTGTTGAACCTCTTCTTATTTTTATCGCTTTTCCCCTTCTGTTCGTGATCGCGGGATTTATTTTTTTTGAAATGGTTGAAAATATAAAGAAGGGCAGATTATACTTTACTATTCTATCGCTGGTAATGATGGGAGTCGCTCTCGTTTTTGGCCTGCGTCAGCTTGACAAAGGAATCGGCGATCTTTTGTTTGGGATAATATTAATAACGGGACTTTTAGTGTCACTTTTACTGCCCTTTTTAGCGACACATCCCAAAATTTTTATGGACAAAGAGGAGCTCTCAGAAAGTACCGACTCTTAGTTTTGCGGCGATAAGTATTGAGCAGAAGCGTACCCCTCCTCCCCTGCATCTGTTCTCACCAACCACCACTGATCATTCGTCTTACTTACCAACGTGACCACTTCATGATGAGCAGCCTTTCCAACGATCGGCTGGTCAGTTCCGGGCCCTTTCCTGATATTCAGGTTTGACTGCTGAGTGGTAACAAGTGCCTTGCTCCCCGGTACCATTGTGGATACATTGATGTTCATCACAACATCTCCACTCCGAAAATCGGGATCAAGTTTCCCATACACATTCCACAGTTGATCCTTTGCCGATCCGCTTGGCGCCTGGCCGTCAATGTAAAGAACATTATCCTGTTCCCGCGCCTGAAGGTTGGTTACGCCTACTGATCTCGCAGTATCCAACAGCTCTCTATATTTATCTTGAAGTGCCATAAATTTTCCCCTTTTTATTTAATAGTAAGTTTATTGTCGATTTTTTTCGGTTTTAGTGTATGGAGGGTTTCCATTAATTTTTTTAGCTCAGCTCGCTTGATATCGCCAGTTAGAGTGACGACGCCGTCCTTTACATCTGCTTTTACGCCCGGATAATCTTTGATCGCATCCGTTACTCCTTTCGAAAGCGGATCATCCGCAGCAATAACAACAGGAGCTGGTGCCGCAGATGGCGGAGGTGCCACTGAGCAATTGTTTACTACCTGCTTCACTCCTTTGACCTTCGCAATCATCGACTCAACTGCTGCCTTATCCGCATCACTCTTACATTCACCGCTCAAGGTAGCAACACCATCCTTTACAGTGGCGGATATTTCCGGCATACCGCTATTCTTCAATGATGTTTCCACCGCAGCCTGTATTTTGCTGTCCTTTTCTTTGCATGATGAAAGCAGAATACCCGGAATAATAAAACTCAAACCGATCACCATCAGGCTCAAATGTTTTTTCATACTTTTTTATTTTAAATAATTACTAAAGATTTCAAAAAACCTAGTCTTCAACTCTGAAAGAAATCTCGCAGATAACACCAAAGCTGGTGACCTTATCGCCTTTCACATGTGCTTTAATATCTTTTACATAAACCGAATCAATATTCCTTACCGTTTTTGCGACTTCGGTTACAGCTGTGCGAATAGCGTCATCGACGCCTTTTTCGGAAGAAGCGATTACTTCTATTACTTTTACAATTGCCATGATCAGGATGTTTTATAATTAATTGAAACGATCTGCTTAATAGAAGACACCTCTCATGTCTTCAATCCTCCACTTGTTCAAAATGTTTGCATACAGGGTCAGGCAAAAATGAGTGTAGATCCGATCTGTGTAGATAGTCAGTCGCGGAGAAACAAAAGTACAATGGTTTTTCATTTTGGAAAAAATGATAAAATAGTTTTAAATTGTATGGAACTTCTCTTGACCCGCCACACAGTAACGGTTACCGATAACTACATTTCCTCGAGCGACCACCATATTAACGGGTATTTTTGAAATTGATTGATAAATCTAAAAACACAAGATCATGTTTGATGAAGTTCTAAAAATGGTAAAAGACCATCTGGGCAACAACCAGGAAATATCTTCGCTACCTGCCGATCAGCAGGATGCTGTTCACCATGAAGTCGCTACCCAAATGACGAACGAGTTGAAAAACCAGGCGAGTACACAGGGTGGCGCAGGCGGACTATTGTCAATGCTCCAGAACAGTCTTACCTCTGGCAATCCCGTTGTGCACGCCATTGAAGGCGGACTAGTGGGTGGCTTATTGGGAAAGTTTGGCTTATCTCCGACAATAGCAGGCGCTGTCACAGCTGCTTTGCCAGGGTTATTGCAAAAGTTTGTACATAAAGCGAACGATCCAAACGACCCCAGTATAACAAAGGAAAGTATTGATCAATCTTTGGCCACGGCTACTGCGAACACCAACACCGGGGCAATTCCGAATTTGGGAGGCGCCGTTTCGTCAATCCTAGGTAAAGGATAATACAAGGCGATCAGGGCGATGAGTGATTGAGTGGAAGACTTATGCGAGTTTTCTGGGAGAAATACTTTTGCCATCCTTCGAAGAGGCGATGGAGATTTCTATGAGAGAGAACTGCTCCAAAGGAGTCTGTAATCGTCTTCCTGTCCCTTAATACAGGTAAACAACATTGATGTAATAAAGGGGATATTGACGGAAGTGTCATCGTTATTGGTTAAGCCGGAAAACGAAAGTGTTCCGCTTACATATGTTTCAGTGGAGGAAGTTTCAACGGCCTGCCAATCTTGAGGAACTGTTTCCCTGGAATATCCGATATCGTAACGGCGGCTGGCCAACTTTTCTACCAGGTTTTCCAGTAGTTCAGGCTGGTCCAAAGTAGCGGTAATGTGTAAAACGTGTTTCATATAATAATTTTTTTCTGTTAAATTTTATCATACATTATTTTTTGTTCTTGTATAGTTTGACGTTAAAAATGCCTCGGAGGTAACAAATTTTACTGTTATAAAAACCAAAAAGTTAACTGAGTGAATGGAATGACGAACCAAAAGGATGAACTGACGATTTGAGAAATAAGGATTTGAAAGGCTATGAACAAGGCAGAGCAAAGGGTGTCAATTGATCCAATAATTGATCCTGAAGACGATGCTCCTGTTTTTATGCAACAGTCCATCGGTTAAATAATTATCAGTGTAAACAAGGTAGATGTCCGATAGCGGTTTGAACCGCCATTGAAACCGACTATTTATATTAAAGTTTTTGATTTGAATGTTGTACTGCATGAATGTAGTCCAGAATAGTCTATCGGAAAATGCAAACTCGATAATGGGTCCAACAATATAAGGGTTTGTCTTTTTGTTATTTAGCGTGATGTCATTGTAGATAAAATCTATTCCAAAATTTCCCCAGGGTTGCGCCCGGTATTTTATATTTCCGATCATAGTCGTCCTCTTGCCGTTGTAATAACCGCCGTGCTGCACATCCAGGCTCCATGAAAATGGACGAAGGAAATTTGAAGCGAACTTTATTTCCAGGAATCCAAAATCATATTTTGCTTTCGGCAACAAACCTGTTTCAGGAATAATAGCAGTGGGGAAGAAAAGGGTTACGGCGTTTTGTACCCAACCTATAAATGCCTCTCGACGATCGGCGAACAAGAGGTCAATTGATGCCGCCCCGTTAAATTCTATAAACCGACCCGATGAAGTAGCGTAATTATTTGTTTGTACTGCAAGATCAACTGAGTTGATAGTTCTTTTTGATCTTGGATAT
>Ga0207679_10001115_pt1 | contig 17114 bp, 12 predicted proteins | sample KBSC73metaG_FD_184320 | JGI IMG/M metagenome (GOLD analysis project Ga0207679, IMG submission 184320) | Corn rhizosphere microbial communities from Kellogg Biological Station, Michigan, USA - KBS C7-3 metaG (SPAdes) (version 2) | ecosystem: Host-associated > Plants > Roots > Rhizosphere > Soil ... | reverse complement strand
TGACCGTTAGAGGTGAGCGGACTGTGAGCCTGCGCCGCGGCTGCCGCCGGCCGGCGGACGCTCGAACTCGCGCACTTCCTGGCGCATGCGCTCGATCCGGTGAACAGTGAGCGGCACGCCCCGCTCGTCCTGCAATGTGCCGCCGAGATTCGCCTGCAGGCGGCGCGCGCACGCAATCAACTCATTGAGCGCGTGCATGCCCGGCACGGGTCCGGGCAGCTGCGTGAACATCGTGATGCCGGGATAGAGCGTCTCGCTCATTTTTTCGAGCTCGAAGCTCCCCGGCTCGACCATGCTGGCGACGCTGAAGACGATGTTGCCGTCGGTGTGCAGGCGGTGAAAGATCCCGTACTTGACATGCTGCAACGACTCGGCGAGCAGCGACTCCTGCAGCTTCGCGCCCTCGATCCGCTGCGGCGCTATCGCCAGCCGTAGCGAAAGAATTTTCCGGCGCTCGACACGACGCGACTGCGGCGCTTCGCTGGACGACAACGTCGGCGCAGCAGCTGCTGTCGCATCCGGTGTGGCATTCACCGGCAACTCTTCCGTGGGCGCATCGGCGAACGTAGGTTCAAGCCGCCCGCGCCAGGTGTCGCTTGCTGAGATGTGTTCGACGATCGGCGGCGGCTCGTGTGGCGGCACGACTGCGTATTCGTGCGGCGGCGGCGCCTCGGGTTCCTCGTCGTCGACAGTTCGAATCAGCGTCGTCTCGCCACTGTGGAGCGCCGGCTCGGGGCGCACGCGCAGCAGCGCATCGTCGCCGGCAGCGACGGCGCGATTGCCGCGCCGGCCCCACAAGTAGATCGCTGCGAGCAGGACGATCCCGAAACCGATCAATATCCAGCGCAGCTCGCTCATTTACATAGCGGCCATCCGCACGGCTTCGTCGACGTCCACCGCGACCAGGCGCGACACGCCCGGCTCGTTCATGGTCACGCCGATGAGCTGCGAGGCCAGCTCCATCGTGGTCTTGTTGTGCGTGATGAAGATGAACTGCACCCGGCTCGACATGTCCTTGACCGTGTCGCAGAAGCGCCCGACGTTGTTGTCGTCGAGCGGCGCGTCCACTTCGTCCAGCAGACAGAACGGCGCCGGGTTGAGCTCGAAGATCGAGAACACGAGAGCGACTGCGGTCAGCGCCTTCTCACCGCCGGACAGCTGGTTGATGGTGCTGTTCCGCTTGCCCGGCGGACGCGCCATGATCGAAACGCCCGCGTTGAGGATGTCGTCGCCGGCCAGCTCCAGGTAGGCATGGCCGCCGCCGAACAGGCGCGGGAAGCGTTCCTTCAGGCCGGCGTTGACGCGATCGAACGTGTCCTGGAAGCGCGCGCGCGTCTCGCGATCGATCTTGCGGATCGCCGCTTCGAGCGTCTCGAGCGCGTCGGTCAGATCCTTGAACTGCCGGTCCAGGTACTCCTTGCGCTCCGACTGTTCCTTGAACTCGTCGATGGCCGCGAGGTTCACCTGGCCGAGGCGTTCGATCTTGCCGGCGACTTCCGCGAGGTTCGTTTCCCACGTCGCGACGTCCGCTTCCGGCGCCAGCTGCTGATACACCGTCTCCAGCTCGAACTGCGTCGCCTTGAACTGTTCCAGCAACGTCTCGCGGCGGACTTTGAGCTCCTGCGCCGCCATGCGTACGTCTTCGAGACCGGCACGCGCGACGTCGACTGCAGCTTCCGCGTCGACGCGACGCTGATCGAGCGTGCGCATGCGACCTTCGGCGCTCTCGACCGCGGTACGAGCGGCGGCGAGCTCCTGCTCCACTTCCACGCGCTTCTGCAAAGCTTCTTCCAGCGTCGTGGCGAGTGCCTGCAATGGCGCTTCGCCTTCCGCGAGCTGACGCGTCAATTCGTCGCGCCGCTGCTTCAGTTGTTCGAGCTGATTGCGCAGGCGTTCGAGGCCCGCCGAAATGGATTGCAGAGCCGAGCGCTTCGACTCGACCTTGATCGCCACTTCCTGCGCGCCGTCGCGATCGGTCTGCGCCTGCGAGCGCTTGAACGACAGGTTCTGGCGCAGCTCCTCGCGCTCATGCTCCAGGTCGACGCGCGCGGCTTCGAATTCCGCCATCGCATCCATGCCTTCCTGCAAGCGTGCACGCGCTTCCGCAATAGCGCCGGAGCGACTCTGATAGTCGCGCTCCAGCTCTTCAGTCTCCGCGCTGATGCGGCTCACGCGTTCGGCGGTCTGCTCGGACTTCGTCCGCAGCGCGCCCGTCTGCGCGTTCGAGTCGCCGGCGACACGATGCAGCCGGTTGACCTCTTCCTGGTGCACGTCGCGACGCTGCTCGTGCTCCGCCAGCTTCGCGCGCGAATCGGCGAGGTCCGCTTGCGCCTCGTTCCGCTGACGCTCGGCGTCGGCGACGACGTCGCGCAACGCGCGCATCTCTTTCTCGCGGCCGATGACGCCGGCATGCACGTCTTTGTCGCGGCTGACACGCAGCCACTCGCGCCCGATCCAGACACCGTCGCGCGTAATGACAGACTCGCCGCTCAGCAACGTGCGCCGCTTGTCGAGCGCCTCGGACAATGTGTCGACGGCGATGATGCCGGTCAGCAACGCAGAGATCGCAGCTGGACCTTGCACACGCGCCAGCAGCCGGCCGGCGTCGACCTGCTGCGTACTGGCGCCGCCAGCCGAGAAGAACGAAACCGCGCCGACCTGCAACGATTCGAGCCGGCTCGCGATCGCGTCGATCGTATCGACGGAAACTGCTTCGAGGTACGAGCCGAGCACGGTCTCGACTGCGCGCTCCCAGCCTTGCTCGACGACGAGCTGCTGAGCCAGGCGCGGACGCTCGACCAGCGAATTCGAGCTCAGCCACTCAGTTACCTTGCCCTGCGCCAGACCGAGCGCGGCCTGCTGCAAAGCTTGCAGCGACATCAAGCGCCCTTGCGCGTCCTGCAACTCCTGGCGACTGCGATCGTCCGCGGCGACGAGCTCGCGCTCGCGCTCACGCAACCTTTGCACTTCCTCGGCGGCCTCGCGCAACTGATTGGCTGCGCGCTCGCCGGAAACGCGAATCTGCTCCTGCTCGGCCTGCAACGTCGCGAGGCGAGCGTCGACTTCCGTCGTGCTCAACTGCGAGAGCTCGCCCTGCAAGCGCTCACGCTGCGCGACCAAACGGGTCAGCTGGTGTTCCAGCTGCTCGATGCGCGCGCGCTCGACTTGCGTCTTTTCGCTGGCCGCCCGCGAGTCGCGATTGAATTCTTCCCAGCGCTCCTGCCAGTCCTGCATCGACTCTTCGGCCTGAGCCAGCGCTGCGGCTGACGCCCGCTCGCGATCGCGAGCAGCGCTCAGACCGGGTTCAAGCTGTTCCAATTCGCCGCGCAGCTCGTCGATCTGCGACTGGTCGCGCGCCAGGTGCAGGTTCGCCTCGGTGGCGCCCTGCTCCGCCTGTTCCAGGTCCTGGCGCTGCCGCTGACGCAGCTCGCGGCCATGCTGGATCGATTGCTCGGTGCGCGAGATTTCGGCGCCGATCTGGTAGTAGCGGCCCTGTACCGCGTTCAACGCCTCGGACTTCTCGGTGAAGTCCTCGCGCGCCGACTCGATGGAGGCTTCGATGGAGCGCAGCTCGGCGATCAACGCCTGCATGGCAGTGTCGCGCTCGCGCAGGATGCCTTCCTTCGACTGCGAATCCTGTTCGATCACCCGCAGGCGCAAAGCCAGCAGCTCTGCCGTCAGCTTGCGCTCTTCCTGCTTCAGCACCTGGTAGCGACGCGCGGTGGCAGCCTGCCGCTGCAAGCGGTTCAGCTGCTTCTCGACTTCCTGGCGGACGTCGGCCAGGCGTTCCAGGTTTTCCTTGGTGTGCGAGATGCGGTTCTCGGTCTCGCGACGCCGCTCTTTGTATTTGGAAATGCCGGCCGCTTCCTCGATGAAGCCGCGCAGCTCTTCCGGGCGCGCCTCGATGACGCGCGAAATCATGCCTTGCTCGATGATGGCGTAGCTGCGCGAGCCCAGGCCGGTGCCCAGGAACAGCTGCGTGATGTCCTTGCGGCGGCAGCGGGCGCCGTTCAAAAAGTACGCGGACTGACCATCGCGCGAAACGACGCGCTTGAGGGACACCTCGGCGTAGCCGGCGTACTGGCCGGCCAGCTGGCCGTCGGAATTGTCGAACACCAGCTCGACCGAGGCCGTGCCGACCGGCTTGCGGGAGCTGGAGCCGTTGAACACCACGTCGGCCATCGAGTCGCCGCGCAGGTGTTTGGCCGAGATTTCGCCCATCACCCAGCGCACGGCATCGATGATGTTGGACTTGCCGCAGCCGTTGGGGCCGACGACGCCGATCAGGTTACTGGGGAAGTTGACGGCCGTCGGGTCGACGAAGGACTTGAAACCGGCCAGCTTGATCTTATTGAGTCGCATCGCGCGTGCAGTGAGCCCTTGTATCGTAGGTGTAGGAACGGTTCCCGTGCCGCGCGGTAGTGTATGTGAAAGCTGCACCCAGTGGATGATTGAGTGGGGCACGCATATCGACGCGATTTCGGGCTGATTTGTTGGCCTGTACCGGCGTTGCGCCGTCTGTATAATCGCGCCCCTCTTTTAGCATTGAACGTCCGCGAGACGCGATCTCGGACAGGGCCCAGGAGGCTCCTCAAGATGGCCGCCAAGAAACCTGCGAAGGCGACGAAGGCCAAGAAGACCATAGCGAAGAAAGCTGATTCTGCTAAGAAAGCAGCGCCGGCAAAGAAGCCGGTGGCCGTCGCAAAAGCAAAGCCTGCCCCGACTCCGAAAGCAGTAGCAAAGCCCGCGGCCAAGCCGACAGCAGCGCCAGTGCCGAAGCCCGCAGCCAAGGCGCAACCTGCGCCTGCTACGGTGCCGGCCAAGCCTGCCCGTGCGGCAGCCACGATTCCAGCCAAGCCGACGATTCCAGCCAGACCCGTGACACCCCTGAACATCAACGATCTCGATGCGGCGGCCGGCGGCGAAGCCGACGAAGGCGACAGCCCGGAAGTCTCCAGCACCAACCTGCTAGCCGGCCCGCGTAACGTCAAACCGTACATCCCCCGGCGCGGCGAGCAGTACATGAACAAGGAGCAGACGGAACACTTCCGTCTGATCCTCAACACCTGGAAGCGCGATCTCATGAACGAGGTCGATCGCACCGTGCTTCACATGAAGGACGAGGCCGCGAACTTCCCAGACCCGAACGATCGCGCCACGCAGGAGTCGGAGTTCAGCCTCGAGCTGCGCACGCGCGACCGCGAGCGCAAGTTGATTCGCAAGATCGACGAAGCGATCAAGCGCATCGAGGACGGCACCTACGGTTACTGCGTCGAGACCGGCGAAGAGATCGGCATCAAGCGACTCGAAGCGCGTCCGGTTGCGACCCTGTGCGTCGAGGCGCAGGAGCGCCGCGAACGTCGGGAAAAGCAGTACGGTGATAGAGACGACCGCTACCGCTAGATATCGCGGTCGTTTCGCCCCTTCTCCCACCGGGCCGTTGCACTTCGGCTCGCTCGTCGCAGCGACTGCCAGTTATCTCGACGCGCGCAGCGTCGACGGCGAGTGGCTGCTGCGAATCGAAGATCTCGATCCGCCGCGCGAAGTCCCCGGTAGCACCGATGAGATCGTAGCGACACTCGCAGCGCTCGGCTTCGAGTGGACTGGCTCCATCGTCAAACAAAGCGAGCGTCACGCTCTCTATCAAACGGCACTCGACCAACTGCTCGCTGCCGGTCATGCCTTCCCCTGCACGTGCAGTCGAACCGAGTTGCAGGCTGCCCAGCCACCGGGCCGCGACCCATCCGATGAGCTGTTCTACTTTGGTTGGTGTCGCAACGGCGTGCGGGCTCCGGAGCGTCCGTCAGCGATCCGCTTTCTGGTAGCACCTGGCGCGATTTCGTTCGCAGACCGGCTGCAAGGGCTGCAGACCACGGACCTTGCCCTTGATACGGGTGACTTCGTCATTCGCCGGCGTGACAGTCTGTTCGCTTATCAACTGGCGGTCGTCGTCGACGATGCTGCCCAGAACGTTACGCACGTCGTCCGCGGAGCCGATCTCTTGAGCAGCACTGCGCGCCAGATCGCCTTGCAAGCTGCATTGGGTCTGACCACTCCCGTGTACGCACATTTGCCGCTAGCGATTGATGCGAATGGGATCAAACTGTCCAAGTCGACGGGCGCCGCGGCTGTCGACGCGCGCCAGCCGGCGCGCGAGTTGTGGCGCACGCTGCAGTTTCTGAAACAGGGACCGCCGCCGGACCTGCGTCGAGGCCCCGTGGCCACGTTGTGGATGTGGGCAATAGAACACTGGCAGGCGCAACCGCTCGCCGGCTTGCGCCAGATGGAGTTAGCATGAACGCCATAGAGACACGACCGGTTCAAGGGTCCGAGCTGCCGCGCGCAGCGACGATGGGAGCGTCCATGAGCGAGCCCAAAACCGAATCGAGAGTGATCAAGAAGTATCCCAACCGGCGTCTGTACGACACCGTCGAGAGCCGCTACATCACGCTGGCGGACATCCGGCGTCTGGTCATGGACAAGGTCGACTTTCTCGTCGTCGACAAGAAGAGCCAGGAAGACATCACGCGTTCGATCCTGCTGCAGGTGATCGCCGAGCAGGAGCACGCCGGCGAGCCGCTGATGAGCCAGGATTTCCTGTCGCAGGTCATCCGCTCATACGGCGGAGCCATGCAGAACGTGGTCGGCAGCTATCTCGAGCAGAGCCTGAAGCTGCTGTCGACAGAGCAACAGCAGATCCGCGAACGGCTGCGCAACTCGATGGGCAGCGACGCGTACGACGCGATCAGCGCGCTCACGCAGAAGAACATCGCGCGCTGGCGCTCGGTGCAGGACGACATCTTCAAGGCGATGGCGGGCGGCGCCAAGCGCGAAGACGCCGAGAACGAACGCAGAACCTGAAAGGAGGTCAGGCTAAAGCCTGACCCACAGGGGTGGACGTTGGTGTGGGTCAGGCTTCAGCCTGACTCTTCCCTTCACGCCGCGTCGACGTTCCGCATGCTGAGGCGGATACGGCCCTGCCGGTCCACCTCGAGCACCTTGACGCGGATCACGTCGCCTTCCTTGAGCTTGTCGCTCACGCGCTCGACGCGCTCGTCGGAAATCTGCGAGATGTGCACCAGGCCGTCCTTGCCCGGCAGGATGGTCACGAACGCACCGAAGTCCATCAGGCGCGCGACCTTGCCCTCGTAGATGCGGCCGACTTCGACTTCGGCGGTGATCAGCTCGATGCGCCGCTGCGCTTCGCGACCCGAGACACCGTCGACGGAAGCGATCTTCACAGTGCCGTCGTTCTCGATGTCGATGGTGGTGCCGGTTTCTTCGGTAATCGCACGGATGACCGCGCCGCCCTTGCCGATGACCTCGCGGATCTTCTCCGGGTCGATCTTGATCGTGATGATCGAGGGCGCCCACTCCGACATCTGCGCGCGCGGCTGCGCGAGCACCTTGTCCATCTCGTCGAGAATGTGCAGGCGGCCGGCCTGCGCCTGAGTCAGCGCGACCTGCATGATCTCGCGCGTGATGCTGTCGATCTTCAGGTCCATCTGCAGCGCCGTGACGCCGCTACGCGTACCCGCCACCTTGAAGTCCATGTCGCCGAGATGATCTTCGTCGCCGAGGATGTCGGTCAGCACCTGGAACTTGTCGCCTTCCTTCACGAGGCCCATCGCCACGCCAGCGACGGCACCCTTGATCGGCACGCCCGCGTCCATCAGCGACAGGCTGGTGCCGCACACGCTCGCCATCGAGCTCGAGCCGTTCGACTCGAGGATTTCCGACACGACGCGGATGACATACGGGAAGTTCGCCATGTCAGGCATGACGGCGGAGATACCGCGTCGCGCGAGGTTGCCGTGGCCGATCTCGCGGCGCTTCGGCGAGCCCATCATGCCGGTCTCACCGACGCTGAACGGCGGGAAGTTGTAGTGAAGCATGAACGGCTCTTTACGCTCGCCCGCCAGCGCATCGATGATCTGCGCGTCGCGGCCAGTGCCGAGCGTCGTCACCACCAGTGCCTGCGTTTCACCGCGGGTGAACAGCGCAGAGCCGTGCGTACGCGGCGCCACGCCAGTGCGGATCGAGATCGGGCGAACTGTCTTGGTGTCGCGGCCGTCGATGCGCGGCTCGCCGGCCAGGATCCGACGCCGGACGATGCGGTATTCGAGGTTGGCGAATTCAGTCGCCACGTGCGCGGCTTCGAACTGCGGCGCATCGCCTCCAGCGAGAGCCGCGAGAGCCGTTTCCTTGATCTTCTGAATGCGGTCGCGGCGCGCGAGCTTGTCGGTGACCTTGTAGGCGTCAGACAGCGCTGCCTCGGCATTCGCCGCCAGCGTAGACTCGAGCTGCGCGCTTGCCGCTGCAGGCTGCCAGGTCCACGAGGGCTTGCCCGCCTGCCCCTTGAGATCGTTGATCGCCTGGATCGCGGCCTGCATCTGCTGGTGACCGAACGTCACGGCGCCGAGCATGACGTCCTCGGAGAGGCTGTCCGCCTCCGACTCGACCATCAGCACACCTTCGCGCGTGCCGGCAACGACGAGTTCGAGCTTGGAGTCCTTCAGCTGCGTGGCCGTGGGATTGAGAATGTACTGTCCGTCCTTGTAGCCGACCTTCGCCGCGCCGATCGGGCCGCGGAACGGCACGCCGGCGAGCACCAGCGCGGCCGAGGCGCCGAGCATCGCGGGGATGTCGGAATCGACGTCGGGGTTCAGCGAGATGACTGTCGCGACGACCTGCACTTCGTTGAAGAACCCTTCCGGGAACAGCGGGCGGATCGGGCGATCGATCAGTCGCGAGGTCAGCGTCTCTTTCTCGGACGGACGACCTTCGCGCTTGAAGAAGCCACCCGGGATGCGGCCGGCGGCGTACGTCTTCTCGACGTAGTTGACGGTCAGCGGAAAGAAGTCCTTCTTAGGATCGGCTTCTTTGCGAGCGACTGCCGTGACCAGCACGACGGTGTCGCCCATCGACACGACGACGGCGCCGTCGGCCTGGCGGGCGAGTTCGCCCGTCTCGATGGTGACCTGATGCGTGCCGTAGGCAAACGAAACTTTCTTGGTTGAGCTCACGATGGGTACCTGTCCCGGTGGCGAGCCCTCAGGGGCAGGCGGCACCGGACGGAAGTGGGAGGAGAGAGAAGCTGCCTTCAGTCCGCGAAGCGGACCTTCCGACTGATGCCGATCAACGACGCAAGCCGAGACGTGCGACCACGTCCGTATAGCGCTCCGGTGCAGTGCTCTTGAGATAGTCGAGAAGCTTGCGACGCTGGTTCACCATCTTCAGCAGCCCGCGGCGCGAAGCGTGATCGCGCTTGTGAGTGGTGAAGTGCTCACCGAGCTCGTTGATGCGCGCCGAGAGCAGTGCGATCTGCACTTCCGGCGAACCCGTGTCCTGCGGGTTGCGACGATATTGCTGGACGATCCCGCCCTTCGTGTCGGTCGACAATGACATCTGCCCTTTCCTCTGCGGAGCCTCTACCGGAGGCTATGTGTGCCGTTTTGCGAGCCGCGCATTGTACTCGCGCGGCCGATAATCTCAAGCAAAACCACGGAATTAGGCCGCGGCGCGCTAGCCGCCGGCCACGTCCACGAACAGCCGCACCGGCTGGACCCGGCCGTCGGGCGCACCCTGCACCATGCCGAGGAAGCGTCCACGGCCGTCATACGCTCTCAGCTCGCCCGGAGCGGCCCGCTGCCGCGCCGCGACCGTCCTTCCCTGCAGCAGGCCTGCGACCGCGTCGTCGGCCAGATCGACCTGCGGCAGGTCCAGGAAGGCCCGATCCGCCTGCAACAGCAGCGCGTCGCGGGCCTCGGGCGCCAGCGCGGTCAGCCGCTCCAGCGTGTACATGGGCAGGTCGTTGAACGGATCGAGCGACAGGCGCCGCAACCCGCGGACATAACCGATCGTGCCGAGCCGGGTCGCAATGTCCGCTGCCAGGGTCCTGATGTACGTGCCCTTCGAGCAGTAGACGTCGAACTCCAGCTCGTCGCCCTCCAGCCGGACCCGCGCGATGCGATGAATGACGATCTTGCGCGGCTCGCGCTCGACCGACTCGCCGCGGCGCGCCAGCTCGTACAGCCGCTTGCCCTCGAACTTCAGAGCGGAATGCATCGGCGGCACTTGCTGCTGCTCGCCGAGGAAGGCGGCCAGCACGGCCTCGACCGCACGATCGTCGAGCGGCGGAACCGCGGCGCGCTCGATCACTTCCGTTTCCCCGTCACCGGACTCGGTGCGTGCGCCGAGCTGGACGAGCACCCGGTAGGTCTTACCGGAGCTCAGCAGTCGGCCGCAGACCTTGGTCGCCTGCCCGAAGCACACCGGCAACAAACCCGACGCAAGCGGATCGAGGCTGCCCGCGTGGCCCGCTTTGGCTGCATTGAACAGCGCGCGAACCTGTTGGAGAGCGGCGTTGGAAGAGACGCCGAGCGCTTTGTCGAGCAGCAGGATGCCGTCGATGGGACGGTAGTAGCGGCCGGGCTTGGACACGACACGAGTACTTAGTGAGTGTCTTCGTCGTCGACATCAACGTGGCGCGCAGTATCGTCCTTGACGGCCTTGTTGATCAGCGCCGACAGCCGCGCACCGCTCTCGATCAGCTCGTCCTGCACGAAGCGCAGTTCCGGGCTGTGACGGGTGCCGAGCGCGCGGCCGAGCGGACCGCGCAGCAGCGGCGCCGCAGCCTCGAGGATCTCCTGCGCCTGCTGCGGCTGTGCGCCGAGCACGGAGAAGTAGACCGTCGCGTAGCTCAGGTCCTTCGACACGCGCACTTCGGTGAGCGTCACCATGCCGAGGCGCGGGTCGCGCAGCTCGCGGCGGATCAGCTCGCTCAACGTCTGCTGGATCTGCTGCGCGATGCGCTTGGCGCGTGGAAAAGCCTTGTTCGCCATTTGTCGGTCAGGCTTCAGCCTGACTCCTATGCAACCGTTCGCGCCACTTCGACGCGCGAGTAGCACTCGATCTGGTCGCCGACGCGCACGTCGTTGTAGTTCTTCACGCCGATACCGCATTCGGTGCCGGCGCGAACTTCATTGACGTCGTCCTTGAAGCGCCGCAGCGATTCGAGGCCGCCTTCGAAGATCACGACGTTGTCGCGCAGCACGCGGATCGGGTTGTTACGACGCACGTAGCCTTCCATCACGATGCAACCCGCGACAGTGCCGAACTTGCTGGAGCGGAACACCTCGCGCACCTGCGCGATGCCGACGATCTGCTCCTTGACCTCCGGCGCGAGCATGCCCGAGAGCACCTGCTTCACGTCGTCGATCGCTTCGTAAATGATGCTGTAGTAACGCACGTCGGTGCCGGATTCCTTGATCATCGCGCGCGCCGAGCCGTCGGCACGCACGTTGAAACCGATGATCCGGGCATTCGACGCCATCGCGAGCGTGACGTCGGATTCGGTGATGCCACCGACGCCGCTCGAAACGACCTTGACCGCGACCTCGTCGGTCGACAACTGCGACAGCGCATCGCGCAGTGCCTCGGCACTGCCCTGCACGTCCGCCTTGATGACGACCTGCATGGTTGCGGCTTTGCCATCGCCCATTTGCGACAGCATGTCTTCCAGCTTCGCCGGGCCCTGCTTCGCGAGCTTGGTGTCGCGGAACTTGCCTTGGCGATACAACGCCACTTCGCGCGCCTTGCGTTCGCTCTCGACGGCGAGCAGCTCGTCGCCGGCATTCGGCGCGGCCGACAAGCCGAGCACTACGACCGGCATCGACGGACCCGCTTCGGTCACGGGCTGACCGGTCTCGTCGAACATGGCGCGGACGCGCCCGAATTCCTGACCCGCAATGATCTGGTCGCCGGGCTTCAGCGTGCCGCGCTTGACCAGCACCGTCGCGACGGCGCCGCGGCCCTTCTCCATGCTCGACTCGATGACGACGCCGGCCGCCAGGCCGTCGCGCGCCGCCTTGAGCTCGAGCACGTCCGCCTGCAGCAGGATCGTATCGAGCAGCTCGTCGATGCCCTGACCGGTGCGCGCCGACACGTTGACGAACAGCGTGTCGCCGCCCCACGCCTCGGGCAGCACGTTGTGCTTCGCGAGGTCGTTGCGAACCTTTTCGGGATCCGCATCGCCTTTGTCGATCTTGGTGATCGCGACCACGATCGGCACTTCCGCGGCACGCGCGTGCTCGATCGCTTCGATCGTCTGCGGCATGACGCTGTCGTCGGCCGCGACGACCAGGACCACGATGTCCGTGACCTGCGCGCCGCGAGCACGCATCGCCGTGAACGCCGCGTGGCCCGGCGTATCGAGGAACGTGATGACGCCCTTCGCCGTTTTGACCTGGTACGCGCCGATGTGCTGCGTGATTCCGCCTGCTTCGCCGGCGGCAACCTTGGTGCTGCGGATGTAGTCGAGCAGCGAAGTCTTGCCGTGGTCGACGTGACCCATGACGGTCACGACCGGCGGGCGCGACTCCAGCGCGTGCGACGTATCGGTGCTCTGCAGCTCGTCCTCGATCGCGTTTTCCTTGACGATGACCGCGCTGTGGCCGAGCTCTTCGACGACCAGCACCGCGGTGTCCTGGTCGATCGGCTGGTTGATGGTGGCCATGACGCCCATGTTCATCATGACCTTGATGACTTCATTGGCCTTCACGGCCATGCGCTGCGCCAGCTCGGCGACCGTGACGGTCTCGCCGATCTGCACGTCGCGCTTGACCGGCGCGGCCGGGCGCTCGAAGCCGTGCTGCGTGGAGACGTTGACCTGCACGGGCCGACGCGACCGGGAGGCCTGGTGCTGCTTCTTTTTCTTGAAGCGCGCGCTGGCATCGCTCGATACGTGCAGCTCGGCGCGCTGGGCCGGGGCAGCGCGCTCGCGCTCGGGCTCGCGGGCCTTCGCGGCAGTCTCCTGCTCGCGGCGGCGCTCGGCTTCCTGACGCTCGCGGGCCTCGGCCTGGCGACGCGCCTCTTCTTCGGCGAGCACGCGCGCTTCTTCGTCGGCGCGACGCTTCGCTTCTTCTTCCAGCTGCAGGCGCTGCCGCGCCTCGGCCTCGCGCTGCTCCGCCTCGAGGCGTTGCTGCTTCAGCCGATCCTCTTCCTGGGTTTCGCGCACCTTCTCGACGTCGTGCTTCGCCTTCTCGACTTCCTGCTTCGCGCGATCGACTTCTTCCTGCTGCACGCGCGCGCGCTCTTCGAGCACGCTGCGATTGAGGTAAGTCTTCTTGCTCCGCACTTCGACGTTGACCATGCGCGCCCGGCCCTGGGCCGAAGCGACTTTGATCTCGCCCTGCGACTTGCGCTGCAAAGTGATCTTGCGCGGCGCCGCCGAGTCCTGGGTGCGGCCGTGAGCACGCCGCAGGAACGTCAGCAGCTCCATCTTGGCATCGTCGCTGATGGTGTCATCGGCGCCGGAAACGCGAATGCCAGCCTCGTCGAGCTGCGTCAGCAGACGCTCGACGGGTACTTTCAGTACCTCGGCAAACTGGCTAACTGTCACATCCGCCATGCATCCTCCCGCTCCGACTCACTTCCACTGATTCGCCGCAACTCAGGCCTGGCCTGACGCTGTGTCGAACCAGTGTTTGCGCGCCGCCATGATGAGCGCGCCCGCGCGCTCGGCGTCCACGCCTTCGATTTCCAACAGATCGTCGACTGCCTGCTCCGCGAGATCCTCGCGCGTGAGGATGCCGCGGCTCGCCAGCATCGAGGCAAGCTCCTCGTCCATGCCGTCCACGCCCAGCAGGTCCTCGGACGGCCCGGAGCCGTCGATCTTCTCTTCCGTCGCGATCGCCTGCGTCAGCAGCACGTCGCGGGCGCGGTTGCGCAGCTCCTTGACGATCTCCTCGTCGAACTCCTCGATCGCATTCAGCTCCGAGGCCGGCACGTAGGCGATCTCCTCGATCGTCGAGAAGCCTTCCTGCACCAGGATCTGCGCGACGTCCTCGTCGACGTCGAGCTGCGTCTTGAACTGCTCGATCAGCGTGCGCTGCTCGCCTTCGCTCTTGGCCTCGGCGGCCTGCTGCGTCATGACGTTCAGCTCCCAGCCGCTCAACTCACTCGCCAGGCGGATGTTCTGCCCGCCGCGACCGATCGCCTGCGACAGCTTCTCCTCCGTCACGGCGATGTCCATCGAATGCGAATCCTCATCGACGACGATCGACACGACTTCCGCCGGCGCCATCGCGTTGATGACGAACTGCGCGGCGTTCTCGTCGTACGGAATGATGTCGACGCGCTCGCCGGCGATCTCGTTCGAAACGGCCTGCACGCGCGAGCCGCGCATACCGACGCAGGCACCGACCGGATCGATGCGGCTGTCGTTGCTCTTCACCGCGATCTTGGCGCGCACGCCCGGATCGCGCGCCGCGCCGAGAATGTTGATCAGCCCCTGGCCTACTTCCGGCACTTCCAGCTTGAACAGCTCGATCAGGAACTCCGGCGCGGTGCGCGTCAGGAACAGCTGCGGGCCGCGCTGCTCGGAGCGCACGTCCGCCAGATACGCCTTGATGCGATCCTGCGAGCGCACCGGCTCGCGCGGAATCATCTGGTCGCGCGGCACGAAGCCTTCGGCATTGCCGCCGAGGTCGACGTACACGCCGTTACGGTCGACGCGCTTGACGATGCCGGACACCAGCGTGCCGACGCGGCCCTTGTACTCGTTCACGACCATCTCGCGCTCGGCCTCGCGCACCTTCTGCACGATGACCTGCTTGGCGGTCTGCGCGGCGATGCGCCCGAACGCCACCGACTCCATCGGCACTTCGACGAAGCCGCCGATCTGCGCTTCCGCGTTGATCTCCAGGCCGTCTTCCAGGCGCAGCTCGGCGTCCGGGTTCTCCAGCTCGGTGGAGTCGTCCGCGAACACCTTCCAGCGGCGCCAGGTGTCGTAGTCGCCCGACTTGCGATTGATGGCGACGCGCACGTCGATGCCTTCGCCATGACGCTTGCGCGTGGCGGAAGCCAGCGCTGCTTCCAGCGCCGTGAAGATGATCTCCTTATCGACACCTTTCTCGTTCGACACCGCGTCGACGACCATCAGGATTTCTTTGTTCATCGCACTACTTCTCCGGTCGAAAGCGGCCGAGGCCCTTTCGACAAACCTGCGTCAAAAGGCGTGACTTTTGCCGCACCTATTTCTCCAGTCGAAAGCGGCCGAGGCCCTTTCGACAGACGTGCGGCAAAAGGCGTGACTTTTGCCGCACTACCTCACATGTCCGGGGCGAGTCTCGCCCTGTGAATGTCATCGATCGGCAGGCTGATCCTGCCGTTCTCGAGCTCGAGCGTGATCTCGCTCGCGCCGACGCCGAGCAACCGCCCGGAAAACCGTTTGCGTCCTTCGACCGGCTGCATCATCTCCAGCCGCACGCGCTCGCCGGCGAAGCGCTCGAAGTGCTCGCGGGTCCGCAGCACCCGGTCCAGCCCCGGCGAGGACACCTCGAGCGTGTAGTGGCCCGGAATCGGATCCGTCGCATCGAGCGTCTCGCTCACCGCGCGGCTCACGCGCTCGCAGTCATCGAGGCTGATGCCCCTTTCTGACTGAGGACTGGCAGCATCGATGTAGATGCGCAGCATTCCACCGCCAGACCGCGGCAAATACTCGAGCTCCCACAGCTGGTAACCCAGGCCAGCAACGACCGGCGCCAGCAGCTCGCGCAGCTGTTCTCTCAGCATCGGTCACCTCCGGCCACTGTTTCCCCCGCCGCCCGCAAAACCTGCGGGCACAAAAAATGGGCCCGAGGCCCATTTTTCTCGTCGACCCTTCGCGGAAATCCTCGGAATTTCCGGACCGCTGAAGCGAAAAAGGCCCAATAAATCGGGCCTTTTCACGCCTCGAAAGCGTGGTAGCGGGGGTAGGATTTGAACCTACGACCTTCGGGTTATGAGCCCGACGAGCTGCCAGACTGCTCCACCCCGCAACAGAGGGCGCGGATTGTAAGGGCCTGGGGTGGCCAATACAAGGCGAAATCCCGGCCGGGGCCGCCTTTCCGCACCGGCCTTTGATGCGGCCGGCGAGCAGTAAATTCAAGAAGCTACAGGTCGGCGGCGACGTACACCGTGAAGCGGCGGGGCGAGTTGTAGACATATGCGCCGCTGCTCAGCGCCGTCCAGCCATAGGTATCGGTGATGTTCTGCACCAGGACTCGCAGCGTCGCGGGTTTGCCGAACAGCTCGAACCGATAGCGGCCGCCGACGTGCATCACCGCGCGGCTCGGCACGTCGATGGTGTTCGCGCTGTTACCGACCTGGCTGCTGATGTGCTCGACCGTGGCATCGATCGAAGCGCGGACGCCGGGCAAGCGGTAGTCGAGCGTGAAGAGCGAATACTCCCGCGCCGACCCGACCGGCTTCTCGCCGATCAGCCCGGCCTCGACCGTCGGACCCGACACGGTCGCGTCCAGCAGGCGTGTGCCGAGGATCACGGTGAGATCTTCCGTAGGATCGCCGGCCAGCGAAACCTCGACGCCGCGGTGCTCGACGGTGCCGAGCTCGGTGAAGAAGCCGGCCTGATCCAGATCGAAGTACGGCTTCTCGACGTTGAAGACGCCGGCGATCAGTTTCATGTTCGCGAACGCCGCCCAGCGCAGGCCGGCATCGTACTGCTGGGTCTCGAGCGCAGGCGCGGCGACGTTGCGATTGACCGCGTTGCTCGGGGCCACCGGACTCTCTTCCAGGCCTTCGGTGTAACTGGCGTAGAAGGCGAGGCGCTCGCTCGCGTTCACCGTTGCGGTCGCGTACTTGAGCCACGGCTTCGCGCGCGATTCGGGCAGCGCGCCGGTCGGCGTGTCCACCGACTTCGAGTAAGAGGTCTTCTGCACCCCGACGCTCATCTCGCCGACGTTCGCCCACTGCAGCTCGTAAGCGGTACCGAACGTCTGCTGCTTCACTTCGTCGTGCGACTGCGCGCCGAAGACGAAATCGGGCTCGGGGACGTCGCGACCTACGCCAAGTTCGACGGGCCCCACATCGATGATGTCCTCGCCGCCGTAGCGACGCTTCTGCATGCGCCCGCGCGCTGCGAACTGCAGCGTGTGACGACGCTCGCCGTCTTCGAATACGCGGGACAGGCGCAGCTCGCCCGACTTGGACGAATAGCGCGAATTGGGGTAGGCGACCACCAGCTCGTTCGCGTTGCGGTTGGAATCGATGTCGGTGAACAGCTCGGCGAACTGCTGCTGCGGCTCGAGAACGGATTCGAACAATCCCAGGCG
>Ga0207679_10001106_pt1 | contig 17156 bp, 11 predicted proteins | sample KBSC73metaG_FD_184320 | JGI IMG/M metagenome (GOLD analysis project Ga0207679, IMG submission 184320) | Corn rhizosphere microbial communities from Kellogg Biological Station, Michigan, USA - KBS C7-3 metaG (SPAdes) (version 2) | ecosystem: Host-associated > Plants > Roots > Rhizosphere > Soil ... | reverse complement strand
CCCCAAGGAAAAGCACGCGCAGGCAACCGGCATCTGGGCGATGACCACGATCGTCGCGCCGATCCTCGGCCCGATCCTCGGCGGCACCATCAGCGACAATTGGGGCTGGCACTGGATCTTCTTCATCAACATCCCGATCGCCGTGATCTGTGCGACCGGCGCGATGTTGCTGCTGCGCCAGGCTGAGACGAAGACCGAGAAAGCGCCGATCGATACCATCGGGCTCGCGCTCCTCGTCCTCTGGGTCGGCGCGCTCCAGCTGATGCTCGACCTCGGCCGCGAGCACGACTGGTTCGGAAGTTCGTTCATCGTGACCCTGGCGATCGTGGCCGGTGCGGGCTTCAGCTTCTTCACCGCGTGGGAGCTCCTCGAGCGCAAGCCGATCGTCGATCTGAAGGTGTTCCGCCACCGCGGTTTCACCGTCAGCGTCACCGCGCTGGTCTTCGCCTACGGCACCTTCTTCGCAAGCCTCGTGGTCATCCCGCAATGGCTGCAGGGAGCACTCGGCTACACCGCCACCTGGGCCGGTTATGCGACCGCGTTCAACGGCGTCGCCGCCGTCATGATGGCCCCCGTCGTCGCCAAGCTCACGACGAAGATCGACGAACGGCTCCTGGTGTCGTTCGGCATTCTATGGCTCGGCGCCACGTCGCTGATCAGGGTTTTCTGGTGGACCAGCGGCGCCGATTTCTGGACGCTTGCGCTGCCGCAGCTGATCCAAGGCGCGGGCATGCCCTTCTTCTTCGTGCCGCTGACCACGCTCGCGCTAGGCGCAGTTAACGAGGATGAGGTCGCATCGGCGGCAGGCGTCATGAACTTCCTGCGTACGATGTCGGGAGCCATCGGTACGGCCGTCGCCACCACCATGTGGTACGACGGTGCCCAGGCCAAGCGCGCGGAGCTGTCCGGAGCCCTCAACGGCGCCGGCTCGACCATGCAGTCGCTGCAGGCGCACGGCTACACGCTGGAACAGTCGCGGCAGACGATCAGCAACATCGTCGACGGCCAGGCCACCGCGCTCGCCACCGGTTCCATCTTCGTCACCGCGGCAATCGTGTTCGCTGCCGCAGCTTCCATCGTCTGGCTCGCGCCGCGTCCCAAGCACGCGGTTGGCGCAGGCCACGCTCACTAGGAGACATCAAATGACTGTCATGCTCTTGGCGATGCTCATCAGCGACGCCGCGCTCAATGCGAGCGAGTACCGCGTGGACGTTCCGCAACCGAAAAATGAGGCGTCCGCGGCGCCAAGCCGGCTTGCTTGGTCCCCGGGTGTGAAATGGGACCAGGCCGAGGCTGATTGCCCGGCATTCTTCCAGCGCCAGCTCACGGGGCTTGGCCAATTTCGCGTCGGCGGGCGCTGCGGCGAAATCAAGCAGGCGGCCGATGACCTACATCATTGACGCCTGGCCTCTGTGGCCGATGGGATGCGCGTTCGCGCGGAATTGGAAATCCCGGCTCTTACGGCGCCTTCGCCGGCCGAACCGAACTCGCTCAATCCTCGTGACCGGCGCGCCATAGCGCGCCGGTCAACGGCTCCATCAGATATTGCAAAGCGGTGCGCTTGCGCACCGTCAGCACCGCATCGACCGGCAGTCCCGGGCGGAGCTCGCCGTTGCCGAGGACCGACCGGATCTTGGCCAATTCCTTTTCTGGGACGACGATCTCGGCGCGGAAGAAGGAGCGTCCCGATTTCTCGTCGGTAAAGCTGTCCGCCGATACGGTCCGCACGCGGCCGGTGAATAGTGGCAGCGTACGATTGTGAATGCTGACGAAGCGGACTTGCGCCTTTTGGCCTGGATAGGCGTCGTCGGCATCGGATGGCGCCAGCTGCGCCTGGATGACGAGCTCGCGGCCGTCGGGGACGATGTCCAAAAGCTTCTGCCCAGCCGCGACGACGCCGCCGACGGTGAACACGGTCAGACCTACCACTTGGCCCGTCGCTGGCGCTCGGACCAGCGAATGCTGCAGCTGTTCGCGCGCCGCGACCAGCTTCGGCAGCACTTCTGACAACTTGCTTTGCGCGTCCTTGAGGTCGGCCTCGATTTGCTGCAGCCGCTCGCGCGAAACGCTGAGCGCCTGCATGCGCGTCTCGCCAATGCCTTCGCCGGCACGCGCATATTCGGCCTTCATCGCCGCTTCCTGACCCTTGAGGTCGGCTTGCGCGCGTTCGAGAGCACGGACCCGGCTGATCGAGGCGAATCCCTTGTCGGCGATCTTGCGCAGTCCGGTGAGCTCTTCCTCGATAAGCCGCTGCTGCTCGACCAGCGCGGCGCGTTGCTCAACGTAGCCGGTCTGCTGCTGGGAGAGCTGTTGTCCACGTTCGCCCAGGACCGAGTGCTGCGCTGCGATCGCACCGGAGCGCGCCCGCATCTCGGAGCGCTGCAAAGCCATCACCTGCGCTGCGATCGGCCGGTCATCGGGACTCAGCGAAGCAAATTCCACGGGGGGAGCGAAGTCGCGCTGCCCGCCCCTCTCGGCCATCAGCCGGGCCCGTTCCGCCAACAAAGTGAGATAATCGCTGGTCAGTCCGCGCTCAGCGGCGCGCAGCTCGGGCGCGGACAGCTCGATCAACACCTGACCGGCCTGGACGTGCTGACCTTCCCGGACACGGATGGCCGTGACGACGCCGCCGTCGCGATGCTGAACGGTTTGCCGGTTGCCGGCGACGGCGATGGTGCCGGGTGCGTTGACGCCGGCGTCAAGCGGCACGAACGCAGCCCAACCGAGGAAGATCACGAAGAACAAGGCCGCAATCCCGGCCCCGATGCGGATCTCCTTCCGCGGATCGCCGGCTTCGACGTGCTCCGGGTTGTAGAGCGTCAGCGCGTCGCTCATGCCGCATTCTCCGAAGCATTGGGACCAGCGAGGCGCGCGACGACATCCTTGGCCGGGCCGATCATCTTCGGCCGCCCCGCCTCGAGCACCAACAGACGATCCGCAACGGCAAGAAGGCCCCGCCGATGGGCGATGACGATCACCGTCGCGCCGCGGCCACGTGCACTGGCGATGGCCGCCAGCAGCGCAGCTTCGCCTGCCTGATCGAGAAACGCGTTCGGTTCGTCGAGGAGCAGAACCTGCGGATCGCCATAAAGCGCACGAGCGAGCGCGATGCGCTGCGCCTGCCCGGCGGACAAACCAGATCCGCCAAGCCCAAGCAAAGTGTCGTAACCTTGCGGAAGCTCGAGGATGAGCTCGTGGACGCCGGCTTCTTGTGCCGCGCGAACTACGGCTTCGTCGATAGCTCTGACCTCATCGGGCTTATCCGACCGCGCAAATCGGGAGATATTCTCCTTGATCGAACCTTCGAACAGCGAGGACTCCTGGGGCATGTAGCCGAGGTGGCGGCCAAGCTCATCCTGATCCCAGTCGCTCAGGCTGGCCCCGTCGAGGCGTACCGTTCCGACCGTCGGCGCCACCGCGCCGACCAGGATCTTGCCCAGCGTGGTCTTGCCCGAACCGCTCGGTCCGATGATCCCCAGGATCAAGCCGGGCTCGGCGATGAAGCTGTTGCCGAACAGGATCGGGCGACCGTCCCGCCCGCGCAGTCCGACTTCTTCGACCTTGAGCACCCCCGTAGGCCGTGGGAGTGCGGTGTACAGCCGCTGCTCGCCAAGCGTGTCGACGGTGCGCGCCAGCCGGTTGACCGCGGCGCGAGCGGAGGCGAGCGAGGACCAGGCGCCGATGATGCTCTCGATCGGCTGGAGTGCGCGGCTCAAAAGCACCGACGAGGCAATGATTGCTCCCGCGGAGATTTCACCGGCGATGGCGAGCAGCGCGCCCAGGCCAAGCGCGGAGGATTGGACGAAAAGCCGGAAGAAGCGGCTCGTCGCCGTGAGCCGGCTTCCAGAGAATTGCGCGTGGAGCATGTTGGCGATCGCGATGCGCCGGTGACCGAGCTGGCGCTCGACCATCGCCCCGGTCATTCCAAGGCCCTTGATCGTGGTGCCGTGGACCGCCGCGGCCTGCTGCGAATTGTGCGCAGAGGCCATGGCCGAGGTCGCGATCTCCATGTGGCGTTGCGTCGCCTTCTGATTGAGCCACGCCAGCGTCACGAGAATGCCGGCGGCGATGATCGCCATGATGCCGATCCAGAAATGCAACAGGAACGCGACGAGTAGGAATACTGGCGTCCAGGGCACATCGAAAATCGCGGCGATCGCCGGGCTCGCCATCGCTGTGCGGACTGAATCGAAATCGCGCATTGCTTGTGCGGCAGCGCCGGAATCCGTCGCCATCATCTGCGAAAGGATGCGCGGTGCGATCAGCGCGTCCAGGCGCTGGCTGGCGCGAACGAGGAGGCGATTGCGGATCATGTCGAGCGCGGACAGCGTCAGCAGCGCGAGCGCGAGCGCGATCGTCACGAAGAGCAGCGTGGTCTTCCCCGCCGTCGGGACGACTCGGTCGTAGACCTGCAGCATGTAAAGAGTGGGCGCGAGATAGAGCAGGTTGATGAGCAGGCTGAAGATGGCGGCGGCGATGAAGTGGCGGCGGCACTGACCCAGCGCCTCAGCTAGGATCTGCGGGATCTCGATTCCGGCGATCTTCATCACCAAGTCCCCCACACACGCGCGTGCGGCGCGTCCTGAACACGAGTGTGCGTCAAAGCCCCGTCCCCGATCGAGCCGTCCTCGGACGGCAAACACTCACCTTATCCCTCTCATTTTGAAGAAGAATGGCGCGAGAGTCGATAGTTCGGGCGAGTGTCGCCGTCTCTTGATGGAACAGAATCCTGATCCGGCAAAGCCAAATGCCGCAAGGCACACCTGCCGCGCTGCGCTTCTCCCGCGTCAGACGGAAGCGGAGAACAGCGACATCCTCGACCGGCACCGTCCTGTCGCCTGGGCCATCGCTGATCGTAATCCGGAGGAGGTCCAGCGCTGCATGGCGGCGCATTTCGACGAAGCGATCGGGTCGCTGCTGCGCCGCTAAACGATCATTTGTAGCGTCGCTCCGCCTTCCGGAGAGTCGAGCGCGGCGATGGATCCGCCATGTGCAAGTGCAACCTGCCGCGCGAAGCTTAACCCTACACCGCTGCCGCCCTTGTGGGTCGTGTAGAAGGGCAGGAAGATGTCCTCCCGGCGATCCGGGTCGATGCCGGGCCCATTGTCGCGCACCTCAATGTGAAAGTTGCCGTTTCGATCTCGGCGGATACTGAGTACGACCACGGCATCGGTAACCTCAGCCGTCACGCGCACCGCATTCCGCAGAAGATTTAGGACTGCCTGCGCAAGCAATTCCGGGTCGGCTGTAACGCTGAGGGTTGGCGGTTCGATTTCCAGCCGCGCCTCGATCTCCCTCTCGCCGGCGCCGGCGAGCGCGAGGCGCAGAATTTCCTCGCCCCACGGTTTGGCTTCGAACTTGCGCCGGTGCACCTCGGGAGTCTGCGCGAATTCCCGATAGCTCTGCACGAACTGGAGAATGCCTTCCGCGCGTCTGGCAACGGTTTCGGTAGCGACGCGCGCTTGCTCGAGGTCGCCGCCTTCGCGCCCGGCGGCTGCCACGAGGTCGGCGCCGGATCGCGCGAGTGAGGTGACCGGCGTCAGCGAGTTCATGATCTCGTGCGTGAGCACGCGGACGAGATCGACCTGCGCAGCCACTTCGAGTGCACCGAGCTCGCTTTGCACGGGGAGAATCGAGAGCACAGTCACTGGCTTGTCCAGGCGTGCGACCTGCGCCGAGGCGAAGATCGCCTTCTGGGGTACACCGTCGATGTTGAGCCGGGTGATCTTGCGCGATCCAGCCGGCAGTTGCGCGGCCGCGGTGAGTTCGGGGCCCAGAGCTTCCAGGTCCTCGACGCGGTGCAAGGGTTGGCGGGAGAACAGCTGACGCGCGGCCTTATTGATCATTTCCACCCGGCCGTCCTTGTCGACGGTCAGCAGCGCGCTCGGCGAGTCATCGACAATCGCGGACAGGAAGCGGGCTTCGGCATTATCCTTGAGGTGCCGCGCCTGAAGCGCCTTGAGGGCGTTGTCGAGCGTCTCCCCGAGCACGTCGAAGCCGCCGCCGCTCGGGTCTGAGAAGCGCTGGGAATAGTCCTCGAAACGCACGGACTCGACGAATCGCGAGATGATGAAATTCGTGCGTCGGATGAAGGTCCACAAACTCGCGATCGCGATCAGCGCGATGATGAGCGCGACGATGCGGGCGGCCCTCAGCCCGGGCGTATCGATCGCAAGAACAAGCAGCCATAAGGCGGCGCCCAGGGTGATGGTGCGCCACGCAAGTCCGAACTCGAACCGGCGCCTAAAGGCCATGCTTTTCCATTCGGCGATAAAGCGCGCCGCGACTGAGGCCGAGCTCGCTTGCGGCGAGCGAGATGTTGAAATGATGCATCCGCAGCGCCCGTTCGATCATCTGCTTCTCGAACTGGTCGAGGTTTAGGCTCGTGCCGGGCGTGGGCGCCGGGACCGCCGTCGCCTCGGGACGCGATGGAAGCGGAAAATCCTCGATCCGGTAGTGTTCGCCGTCAGCCATGATGACGGCGCGCTCCGCGGCGTGCCTCAACGCTCGCACATTCCCTGGCCAATCATGGCGGACCAGCACCTCCAGGACTACCGGCGGGATGAGCCGCGCCGGCCGATCATACTTACGCGCGAACAGCGCCAGATAGTGATCGAGCAGGAGGGGGATGTCCTCGCGCCGCGCTCGAAGCGGCGGCAGATGGATCTCGATCGTGTTCAGGCGGAACAGCAAATCCTGACGGAATCTTTTCTCGTCGGACAGCTGTTCCTCGGAAAGGTTGGTCGCTGCGACCACACGCACATCGATTCCGACTGGGCGATTGGCGCCCACCGGTACGACCTGGCGCTGTTCGAGCGCGGTCAGCAGCTTCGGTTGCAGGTGCAGCGGGAGGTTGCCCACCTCGTCGAGAAAAAGCGTGCTGTGGTCCGCGGCTTTCAGGCGTCCGATCCGCTCCCCCTGCGCGCCGGTGAACGCGCCTTTCACATGACCGAAAAGCTCGGACTCGAAGATCGTCTCATTGGTGGCTCCGAGATCGACGGAGACGATTGGGTGGCCGCTACGCTGCGACAGACGATGAATTTCGCGAGCCACAATCTCCTTGCCCGTGCCGTTCTCGCCCAGAATGAGAACGTTGGCGTCCGTCGGCGCCGCGCGCTCGATCAGCGTGCGCACCCGCTCCATGGAGGGCGACCGGCCGATCAGCGGAGTTTCGCTGCCCTGGCCGAGTTCCGACGCGCGCCCCCGCTCGACACGCGCATCGATCTTGCTGCGCCTCAGCGCCGCCGCGCTCCGCACCGTCGCGGTTAGCCGCTCGTTGCTCCACGGCTTGGTGACGAAGTCGCTTGCGCCGCGCTTTATCGCCTCCACGGCGACCGAGACAGCGCCGTGGGCGGTGATGATGACGACCGCCGCATCGGGGTCCTCGTCCATCACCTTGCCCAGAAAGCTCAGGCCTTCACGTCCGTCGGTCGCCGCGCGCTCGAAGTTCAGGTCGAGCAGGATCGCGTCGGGGGTCTCGCGTTTGAGGAGCGGCATCAGGTCTTTCGGCGACGAGAAGGTCTCGATGCGTTCAAACATGTCGCGCAGGGCAAGCCGGGCTGCGAGCGCGATGTCGGGGTCGTCGTCGACGACGACAGCAAGGTTGAAGCTGGGGTTCACGCTACATCTGTAGCGGTAGTGTCCGGAAATGAACAGCCCCGGTGGCGACTTTTTGTCGGGTAGCCGTTTGGCACGCGCTTTGCAGCGTTAGGGTCATGAGCCAGGGGCCCAACACGCACTTTTCGAGACACGCCGCGATAATGCCGGCGGTGAGACTGTCCATTTCCGGACGACTCGTGACCGGAGCCGGACAGTGAGCCTGGTCGAGCTTCGTCAGCCGGGCCGCTCGGACGCCGTAACCGGCGGGGCGATGGACAAGGTTATCGTCCGCAAGAGGATCGATCAGCGGATCCTGATCGGAGGAGCGGCCGCCGGCGCGATCATCCTCCTCCTGCTGTTCTGGCTGTTCGCGCCTGGCGCCAATTCGATGACGGTTTCCCGGGATCGGCTCACGATCTCCACCGCGCAGCCAGGCACGTTCGACGACTTCTTGCCGCTGCGCGCCCGGGTCACTCCGCTCGTCACGGTTTATCTCGACGCTGTCGAAGGGGGCCGCGTCGAAAAGAAGGTGGTCGAAGACGGGGCTCAGGTCACTCAGGGTCAGCTGCTCGCTGTTCTGTCGAATGCCGAGCTGCAGCTGTCGACGCTCGAGAAGCAGGCCGAAGTCGAGCAACAATTGAACAACATGCGCAGCCAGGAGCTGGCGCTAACGCAGACGCGAAACGCGAACCTGCGCGACCTCAATCAGGCGGAAACGGATCTCGCCAAGGCGCGGCGGCAATACGATCTCTACAAACCGCTCGCGGACCGCGGCTTCATCTCCAAGAAGGCCCTCAACGATACCAAGGACGATCTCAATTATCAGGCCAAGCGCCTCGAGATCATGAAACACAGCATCGCCCAGACGGAAGCGCTGCAGTCGAGCCAGCTGCAGCAGCTTCGCGCTGCGGCGGGCTCGCTCAACACCAGCATGGGCGTCGCCCAGAACAGTCTCGGCCAGCTCAACATCCGCGCGCCTGTGACGGGCGAACTAAGCGGGTTCGACATCCAGCTCGGCCAGTCGTTGCAACAAGGCGAGCGCATCGGTCAGATCGACAGCGCGGGTGCGAACAAGCTCCAGGCCGACGTGGATGAATTCTACCTTGGCCGAGTCGTCGTCGGTCAGACCGCGAGGGCCGACATCGAGGGCAGGACGTATCGGCTGAAGGTCGCCAAAGTCTATCCGCAGGTCCGCAACGGCCAGTTCCAGATCGACCTCGTGTTCGTCGGACCGGCGCCCGGCGCGGTTCAGCGCGGCCAGACGATCCAGGCAAAGCTCACGCTTGGCGATCCGTCGCGAGCCTTGCTGATCCCCAACGGCGCCTTCTTCAACGATACCGGCGGCAATTGGGTCTTCGTGGTCGACAAGAGCGGCAATGGTGCGAGCAAGCGCCAGGTCCAGCTCGGCCGCCGCAATGCCGATTTTATCGAAGTGCTCGGCGGGCTCTCACCGGGGGAGCGCGTCATCACCTCCACCTACAGCGGGCTGGTCGACAAGGACCGCCTGACCATCAGCTCCGGCGATTGAGAAAGGAACTCCATCCGTGTTGACAATGACCGGCCTGACCAAGTCCTACCGCACCGATACCGTCGAGACGACTGCGCTCGACTGCGTGGACCTCGATATTGCGGACGGCGAGTTCGTCGCCATCATGGGCCCCTCGGGCTGTGGAAAGTCGACGCTGCTCAATGTCATGGGCATGCTCGATAGCCCAACCAGCGGTTCTTACATGTTCAACGGACAGGAGGTCGCCGGATCGACCGAGACGCAGCTGGCGGACACGCGCAAGAGCAACATCGGCTTCATCTTCCAGAGCTTCAACCTGGTCGACGAGCTGACAGTGCGGGAGAACGTCGAGCTGGCGCTGCTCTATCACAATCACCCGTCATCCGAGCGCAAGGCACGGGTCGATGCGGTGCTCGACAAGGTCGGCATTGCGCATCGCGCCAAGCACCGTCCGACGCAGCTGTCCGGCGGCCAGCAACAACGGGTCGCCGTCGCGCGGGCCCTCGTGGGCGAGCCCAAGCTGATCCTCGCCGACGAACCGACGGGCAACCTCGACACGGCGCACGGCGAGGAGGTCATGCGCATGCTCAGGCAGCTGAATCAGGAAGGGTCGACCATCGTGATGGTCACCCACTCGCCATCGCACGCCGATTTCGCCAGCCGCGTCGTCAACATGCTCGACGGACGCATCCTTCAGGAACGGCGCCGCGCCGCCTGACGAACCGAAGAGAAGAATTCTTGCGTAAGGATTGAAGCTATGTGGCGCAATTACTGGACGGTCGCGGTTCGCGCACTCGCCAAGAGCAAGACCTATTCAGTCATCAACATCGCGGGTCTCGCCATCGGCATGGCCGCGTGCATCATGATCCTGCTCTACGTTCGCTACGAGCGGAGCTACGATGCGTGGCTGCCGAACGCCGAGAACACCTACCAGCTGCAATCATGGTACCCGCACCCGAGCAGCGGCATCGCCTTCTTCAATCAGATGTCGGCTTACGTGACCAAAGATCGGATCAAGAAAGATTTCCCGCAGATCGAGCGCGTCGGATATCTGCTGAGCGGACAGCCCATCGTGCTCAAGGATGGCCAATCATCCTTCGGAGACGATTACGGCACGACCGATGACGACCTGCTCAAGGTGCTCCGGCTGCCGATGGTTGCCGGAACAACGCTGACCTCCGCACAGACGGCCGCACTATCCCAGTCCGAGGCCGTGCGGCGGTTCGGAACGGATCAGGTGCTGGGCCGGACGTTGACGCTCGTCTCGAAGGGCAAGACGCGCGACTTCAAGATCGTCGGCATCTTCAAGGACATCCCGAAGAACTCCTCATTGAAACTCAAGGCGATCGTTCGCACCGACTTCAACGCCTTCTGGGCCGACTCACCGCAGTTCCTGACCCAATGGGGTTGGCAGTCTGGCTGGGTTTACGCGACTCTGCGGCCCGGAACCGACGTGAAAGCGCTCGAGGCCGCGATGCCTGCCTGGGAAAAGCGAAATATTCCGGACGAGGTGGACGAAGGAATCCGGACCAACATGGGGGACGACCAGGACTGGCACTTCGTCAACATTCGCGACGTGCACCTGGGCAAGGCGCAGGGCGGCGCGATGACCCCGGGCAACGACCACCGCACCGTCGCCACCTTCTCAATTATCGCCATCCTGATCCTCGGCATGGCCATCGTGAACTTTACGAACCTGGCGACGGCACGGGCGAGTCAGCGTGCGCGCGAAGTCGCCCTGCGCAAGGTGCTCGGCGCCAATCGAAAGCAACTGGTGGTTCAATTCGTGGGGGAGGCGATGCTGATCAGCGCTCTGTCGATGCTGGTCGCGCTCGCGCTCGTCGAATTGCTCGTCCGGCCTTTTGCCGCCTTCCTCGAAGCGGACCTCCAGCTCCATTACCTGGGCACGGACGGTGTGCTTCTGCCGGCGCTTGGCATCACGCTGCTCGTCGGCATGCTGAGTGGCCTTTATCCCGCCATCTTCATTTCCCGCTTCAAGCCCGCGGAGGTGCTGAAGGCGAACCGTTCGGCTGCCGAGACGCCTGGTTCCGGGAGGCTCCGCACCGCACTCGTCGTCGCGCAATTCGCGGTTTCGATCGGTCTCATCGTGTGCACCGCCGTGGTCTACATGCAGACGGTTTACGCCCGCACCGTCGATCCGGGGTACAAACGCGACCACATCCTGCAGATCGACAATATCAGCCGCGCGCAGCTTCTTCCGCGGTCCGAGATGATCGTCGAGCAGATGAAGCGCATCCCCGGCGTCGTTGCCGTAGGGCGCACCGGTCTGGGCATCGACACGGGCAACAATACCGACCGCGGTGTGGTGCCGCCCGGGGCGACGGAGCCGATCGACATCGGCAGCTATGAGGTCGACGAGGGCTTCTTCGACGCCATGGGCCTGACTCTGAAAGCTGGGCGCTGGTTCGATCCGAACCGGCCAGCCGACGATGACACGACGCCCTATCCGAACGATCCGGCGGTCGCGAAGGCGCTCGCGGCGCGAGGTTCAAACGTCGTGCTCAATGAGCTCGCAGTCCAGAAGCTCGGCTTCAAGTCGCCTCAGGAGGCGATTGGGAAGACCTTCCGGACGCAGATGTTCGGCGACGAGGCTGGGCAGACGAACGTCACGATCATCGGCGTCGTCGGCAACTCGCAGTTCCGTTCGGCGCGCGACGAGATTCAGCCCCTGATGTACGACAACGTGAACCAGGGCCCGGGCTGGATGGTCATCCGCTACAGGGGCGATCCGCAAGCCGTCCGCGCCGCCGCAGAGCAGAAGTGGAAGCAGATCGCTTCTGACGTGCCCTTCGACGCCAAGTTCAGCGAGGACATCGTCCGCGATCAGTACAAGAGCGAAGAATCGCGCGCTCGGATCTTCGCCGCCTTCTCGCTACTGGCGGTCCTGATCGGATGCCTCGGCCTCTTCGGCCTCGCCTCCTTCACCGCCGAACGCCGCACGAAGGAAATTGGGATCCGGAAGGTGCTGGGCGCCCGCACGCGCGACATCGTCCAGCTTTTGGTGTGGCAGTTCAGCCGTCCGGTGCTGGTTGCCAACGTCATCGCATGGCCAGTTGCCTGGTGGGTCATGCGAGATTGGCTGAATGGGTTCGAGCAGCGGGTTACGCTGGGTCCGACGCCGTTTCTGATCGCGGGCCTGGTCGCACTCGGTATCGCCATCGCAACCATCGTCAGCCACGCCGTCAGGGTCGCGCGGGCAAACCCGATCCATGCGTTGCGCTATGAATGAAGGGAAGAGAGTGGAGGCCCGAGCCGGAATCGAACCGGCGTGCAAGGATTTGCAGTCCTCTGCGTAACCACTCCGCCATCGGGCCGAGAACAGCCGCCTTTCCAGAAGCATGGCGGCGCGGTCAACCCTTGGCCGACGCTTTGGCGCAACAGCCTGCGGTCTTTCGATTAATGGCGGTTGGCGCACGGCTGCGCCAGGGATAAGACATGCTTGAACATCAGGTGTATTATTGGCATATAACAGCTATGGCCGTTCCTACCCCAAGTCCTGACTTCGCCTCAGCGCGGCTGGCAATGGTCGAAAGCCAGTTGAGGCCGCAAGGCGTCACTGACCGCGGCGTGTTGCTCGCGATGGGCCAGGTGCCGCGCGAACAGTTCGTGCCCGCCGACGCCCAAGCGCTTGCCTATGCAGATCGCGCGGTCCCGCTCGGCGAGGGCAGGTTTCTGACTGCGCCAACGGTCATTGGTCAGCTGCTCACTGAGATGATGCCCCAACCGGGGCAGCGAGCGCTCGTTGTCGGCGCCGGTACGGGTTATTCGGCGACAATATTGTCGGCGATCGGGCTCGACGTCACGGCGATCGAGAGCTCGCCGGAGCTTGCCGCAAAGGCCGGCGCCGCCGGCGTTCGCGTCGTGCAGGCCCGGCTCGAAGACGGTCATCGCAAAGGTGCGCCCTACGATCACATTCTGATCGACGGCGCCGTTGAGATTATCCCCGACGCGCTCATCGATCAGCTTGCGGACGGCGGCCGGTTGGGAACCGCGCTGGTCGATCGCGGCATCTCGCGGCTCGTTGTCGGACGCAAAGCCGCTGGAGCCTTCGGCTATCTGTCGGTCGCCGACGCCGGTGCGCCGCTTCTCCCGGGCTTCAGCCGTCCTAGGGCATTCACATTCTAGAGGGGCGACATCGTGTTTCGTAACCTTTTGACCGGGTCGCTGATGGCCATGCTGATGACGGGGACCGCGGGGGCGGACACGCTGCGCGACGCTTTGGTCTCAGCCTATCAGACCAACCCTACGCTCACCGCGCAGCGCGAAAATTTGAGGGCGACCGACGCCAACGTTGCAATCGCGAAGGCCGCCGGGCGTCCGCAGATCAGCGGCACCGTCGGGCTCAATCGCGATCTCTCGCGGAGCGGCATCCTCTCGCAAACGGGCGGCAAGGGCCCGACCGTCTCGGGCGGCGTCGACCTCAGCTATCCTCTGTTCAACGGCGGCAGCGTCAAGAATTCAGTGCGCGCGGCTCAGACGCGGGTCGAAGCGGGTCGAGCGACTCTCCGCGCGGTCGAAGGGGACGTCTTCACGCAGGCCGTCGCGGCGTACATGGACGTGATTCGCGACCGCGCGATCGTGGAGCTCAACCAGAACAATGTCCGGGTTCTCGAAACCAACCTCGAGGCGACCCGCGACCGCTTCCAGATCGGCGATTTGACGCGCACCGACGTTGCCCAGTCCGAGGCGCGCCTGCAGCTCGGCCGGTCGCAGCTCGCGGGAGCCGTGGGCCGTGCGACGTCCAGCGAAGCAACATACCGTCAGGTGATCGGGCACCAGCCGGGCCAGCTAGCGCCGCCGCCGCCGCTCCCTCCGCTTCCGGCGACCGCCGACGAGGCTGTTCGCATTGCGCTCGCCAACAACCCAGACCTTGTTTCGATCACCAGGCAGGCCGCCGCCGCCGGCTATGACGTGCGCGTCGCCCGGGCAGGCCGGCTCCCGACGCTTTCGGGCGTGGTCAGCGGAACCTACGTCAACAATCTCGGCGGGGGCGCGACGAACATTTTCGGTCAAGAAGGACCCGCCACGGGCACTCAGTCGACTGCCGGGCTGAATGCGCGCGTTCCCCTGTTCCAGGGCGGGCTTCCGGCCGCGCGCACTCGCCAGGCCCAAGCGTTGCAGGGGCAGCTGTTCGAACAGGTCGTCGGCACCGAAAGGGCCGTCGTGCAGGCCGCGCGCGCGGCCTTTGCGACCTACGATGCCGCGCAAAAGGCGATCCAGTCGAACACCGTCGCCGTCCAGGCGAACGAGCTCGCCTTGGAGGGCGCCCGTGCGGAACAGACCGTCGGTACCCGCACAGTCCTCGACGTCCTCAACGCCGAGCAGGAGCTGCTGAACTCGCAGGTCGCGCTCGTAACTGCAAAGCGCGACGCTTATGTGGCCGGCTTCCAGCTATTGAACGCAATGGGACAGGCCGAGGCCCAGGACCTCGGCCTCGACGGCGGGCCGCTTTACGATCCGCTTGGAAACTATCGCCGGGTAGCCGGCAATTGGAGCGACTGGGCCGGTGACCGCACCCATAAACCGGTTGCGACCCGCACGGTCGACCAGGTCGAGCTACCGGCCCAGCCGATCATCAACCAATGGGTGCCCGGCACCGTGCTCACCGAGCCGGTGGTCACGTCGGGGGTGACTCAACAGCCGCAATAAGCGATAGCTCCGCGCCATGCAGTCGCCGGGCCGCGAACCCTCGATGGAAGACATCCTCGCGTCGATCAAAAAGGTGATCGCGGAGGAGAAAGAGTTGCGCACCGCCGTCAGCGCGCAGGCCATCGACGACGCGCCGCTTCCTGAGGAGACGGCGTCGTCGACGGGGGATGATGACGTGCTCGAACTCAACGAGCCGCTTGCACCGCCCCAGGATCTCGGGCCGCCTCTGCTGGACGAGGACATCGCCGGCCACAGCCGCGAGGCGCTGGCCCAGCTCCAGACGGTGGCCGCGAGCGTCCCTGCCGCGCCGCAGTCCAACCCGCTCGAGGACATGGTCCGCGACATGCTGAAGCCGATCCTCAAGCAATGGCTGGACGAGCATCTGCCGCAGATGGTCGACGAGCATGTAAAGCGAGAGATTACGCGGATTACCGGCCGCCCGCTTAGCTGAGGTTGATGCTGCGCCGCACCACGGCTAACCGCCACGGCGCATGAGCGAGCTTCCCAAGACCTTCGACCCAAAGACCATTGAGGAGCGCTGGTACGCGCATTGGGAGAGCCGCGGGCTGTTCCGTCCGGATCGCCCCGATGCGACGCCGTGGACGATCGTCATGCCGCCGCCCAACGTGACCGGTTCCCTGCACATCGGCCACGCGCTCGACAATACCCTGCAGGACGTCCTGACCCGGCGCGAGCGGATGCTCGGCAAGGACGCTTTGTGGGTGGTCGGCACCGACCATGCCGGGATCGCGACCCAGATGGTGGTCGAGCGCAACCTAGATAGCCAGGGCGTCAAGCGCGCCGACATTGGGCGTGAGAGCTTCCTCGAGCATGTGTGGGAATGGAAAGCGCAATCGGGCGGGCAGATTACGCGCCAGCTTCGCCGCCTCGGGGCATCATGCGACTGGGCGCACGAGCGCTTCACCATGGACGAACGCTACCAACGGGCTGTCACGCACACCTTTGTGGAGCTTCACAAGCGAGCCCTGATCTACCGCGACAAGCGCCTCGTGAACTGGGACCCCAAGTTCCAGACCGCGATCAGCGACCTGGAGGTCGATAACCGCGAAGTCAGCGGCCACATGTGGCACTTCAAATATCCGCTAGAGGGCGGCGCGACCTACAAATATGTCGAGCGCGACGAGGACGGGAAAGTCCTGTTCGAGGATGAGCGCGACTATATCTCGATCGCCACCACCCGGCCGGAGACGATGCTGGGCGACGGCGCGGTTGCGGTCCATCCGGACGACGAGCGCTATCGCCCGATCGTCGGCACCTATTGCGAGATCCCGGTCGGACCGAAGGCGCACCGCCGCCTGATCCCGATCATCACCGACACCTATCCCGACCCGCATTTCGGATCGGGCGCGGTGAAGATCACCGGCGGGCACGACCTCAACGACTATGGCGTCGCTCAGCGCAATAATCTGCCGATGTACCGGTTGATGGACAGCCAAGCGCACATGCGTACCGACGGCCCGTCCTACGAAGAATCTTCCGAGCGGGCCAAGGCGATCGCGCACGGCGAGGCGGCCAGCCCCAATGAGGTCGACGCGCTCAACCTGGTGCCCGAGGCATATCGCGGCCTCGACCGCTACGAGGCGCGTAAGCGCGTGGTCGCCGACATCGATTCCGAAGGCCTGATGATCAAGGTCGAAGACAAGCAGATCATGCAGCCGTTCGGTGACCGCTCGAACGTGGTGATCGAGCCGATGCTGACCGACCAATGGTATGTCGACGCCGCGACCCTCGCAAAGCCGGCGATCGAGGCGACGCGCAGCGGCGCGATCAAGGTCGTCCCCGAGACGTGGAAGAAGACCTGGTACAATTGGCTCGAGAATATCCAGCCATGGTGCGTCTCGCGGCAGCTATGGTGGGGCCATCGCATTCCCGCTTGGTATGCCGAGGATGGTCGGGTCTTCGTGGCTGAGACCGAGGAGGAGGCGAGGGCGCAAGCGGGCAACCAACCGCTTCGGCAGGACGAGGATGTGCTCGATACTTGGTTCTCATCCGCGCTGTGGCCGTTCGCGACGCTCGGCTGGCCGGAAGAGACGGAGGACCTCAGGCGCCACTACCCGAACGACGTCCTGATCTCCGGCTTCGACATCCTCTTCTTCTGGGATGCGCGCATGGCGATGCAGGGGATCGAGTTCATGAAGGAAGTCCCGTGGCGCACGCTTTATCTCCACGGCCTGGTCCGCGATGCGCACGGGCAGAAGATGTCCAAGTCCAAGGGCAACACGGTCGATCCGCTCGGGCTGATCGACAAGTACGGGGCAGATGCTCTTCGCTTCACGCTCGCCGCGATGGAAAGCCAGGGCCGCGACATCAAGCTCGATGAGAAGCGCGTCGAGGGCTACCGCAACTTCGCGACCAAGCT
>Ga0207679_10001100_pt1 | contig 17213 bp, 19 predicted proteins | sample KBSC73metaG_FD_184320 | JGI IMG/M metagenome (GOLD analysis project Ga0207679, IMG submission 184320) | Corn rhizosphere microbial communities from Kellogg Biological Station, Michigan, USA - KBS C7-3 metaG (SPAdes) (version 2) | ecosystem: Host-associated > Plants > Roots > Rhizosphere > Soil ... | reverse complement strand
CCTTCGTCGGGTAGAGGAAGATCGCGCGCGCAGTCGGCTCACGCGCGATCGCGTCGAGCACGGGCAGCGAGAACGCGAGGGACTTTCCCGAGGCGGTTCCCGTCGTCACGACGACGTTCTCGCCACGCTCCACCGCCTCCCACGTCTCCGCCTGGTGGACGTAGAGCGCGTCGACGCCGCCGGCCGCGAGCGCCGCGAGGACGTCCGGGTGCAGAGCGGAGGGGAGCGGCTCGGCCCGGCCCGTGCGTCCCGGAACCGTCCCGCGGTAGGCGACCTCCGGCGCGTCGAGGAGGACGTCCCAGGCTGCGGGCTCGCTCAGGACGCGGCGCCGGCCAGCGCCCGCTCGGCCGCCTCGTCGTAGCGGCGGCGGGGCTGCGCACCGTGGATCGCCTCGCCCGGCTCGCCGTCCGAGAACACCATCACGGTCGGCAGCGACAGCACGCCGTACCGACCGGGCACGCCGAGGTTCGCATCGATGTCGAGCCGCGCGACGAGTAGACGGCCCTCGTGCCGCTCCTCCAGCGACTCGAGCCAGGACTCGATCGCGCGGCACGGCTTGCACCACGGCGCCGTGAACTCGACGACCACGGGCACCGCCGCCTGCAGCACGTCCCGGTCGAAGGTCGCGTCGGTGGTCTCGATCACAGGCGCCCCCGGAGCGCCTTCCAGCGGAGGACCGGGACCTGGCGCATCGCCTCGAGGACGATTGCCCCGCTCATCTTCGACTCCCCGACCCGGCGGTCGACGAAGGTGATCGGCACCTCGACCACGCGAAACCCCGCGCGGAGGGCGCGGTACGTCCCCTCGATCTGGAAGCCATACCCGCGCGCTGCGATCGCGTCGCGGTCGATCGTCTCCAGCACGACGCGTCGAAAGCATTTGAAGCCGCCCGTCAGGTCTCGCACCGAGACACCGAGGACGACCCGGGCGTACAGCGAGCCGGCTCGCGAGATCACGCGTCGCAGCAGGCCCCAGTTCGCCGTGCCGCCCCCGTCGACCCAGCGCGACCCGAGCACGAGGTCGACGCCGTTCTCGCACGCCGCGATCAACCGGGGGACGTCCGCGGGGTCGTGCGAGAAGTCGCAGTCCATCTCGAGCACGAGCTGCGCGTCGGTCGTCTCCAGCACGAGGTCGAACCCGGCCAGGTACGCCCGCCCGATGCCGTCCTTGCGCGGGCGATGGAGGACGTCGAGCCAGGGAAGCTCCCCGGCGAGCCGGTCGACGATCTCGCCCGTGCCGTCCGGCGAACCGTCGTCGATCACGAGCACCCGGTCGCGCGAGACGTCGAGGACGTCGCCGAGGGCACGCACGAGCGGCTCGACGTTCTCGCGCTCGTCGTAGGTCGGCACGCAGACGACAGCCCTCACCGCCACGCCCCGGAGTCTGCCCGCTGGACGCGACGGCCAGTGGTGTGACGAGCGGTAGGAGGCAATTGCGGCCGCGAAGCGGCCGCCTTCAGGGGTGTGCCTCGCTGGCGGAGATCGAGCCGTGGGGTTCCGCTTCTGCGGAATCCCACCTGGCGGACGAACCGACAGACCTGTGACGGGCGGCAGGAGAGGGACCGAGAGGTGTTTGCGGGCGGCGCAGCCGACGCCTTCAGGGGTGTGTCCCGCCGCAGGCGGGGATCGAGCCGTGGGATTCCGCTTCTGCGGAATCCCACCTGGCGGACAAACCTAGAATCGGCGGATGCCGCCCCTCCCGCGCAACAGCGACGTCGCAGACGCGCTCGACGAGCTCGCGGACGTCTCGGAGGTCCTCGGCGAGCAAGGCTTTCGCATCCTTGCTTACCGCCGTGCGGCAACGCGGGTGCGCGAGACGGCAGCATCGATCGCGGAGCTTGCTCTCGCCGGTCGGGCGAAGGAGCTGCCCGGGATCGGAGGGACGATCGAGGCGAAGATCGTGGAGCTGACGGAGACCGGCCACATGGCAGCGCTCGAGAAGCGGCGGGCCGAGGTGCCGGGCGAGGTCACGCAGTTCCTCCGCCTGCCGGGGCTCGGCCCCAAGACCGCGGCCCGGATCTGGCGCGAGCTCGACGTGACGACCCTGGACGAGCTGCGCAAGGCGGCCGAGCAGCAGCGGGTGCGGACGCTGCAGGGTCTCGGGGCGAAGAGCGAGGACAAGATCATCGCCGCCCTCGACAAGGGATTCGGCGCGGAGCCCGAGCGCCGTGGCCTGCTCGGCGTCGGCCTTCCGGTCGTCCGCGAGGTGGTGGCCGCGCTCCGCGAGCATCCGGCCGCGGTCGAGGTCTCGGGCGCAGGGAGCGTGCGTCGGGGTCGCGAGACGTTCCGCGACCTCGACGTGATCGCGACGGCCACCGACCCCGCCGCGCTGATCGGCCACTTCGTGACGCTGCCGTGGGTGCTCGAGATCGCCGCGCAGGGCGACACGAAGGCGACCGTGGTCACGAAGCAGGGCCTTCGCCTCGATCTTCGTGTCGTTCCGCCCGAGGACTATGGCAGCCTCCTCCAGCACTTCACGGGCTCGAAGGACCACAACGTGGCGCTCCGCGAGGATGCCCAGCGGCGAGGGCTCTCGATCTCCGAGTACGGCGTCACGGTGGTCGAGGACGGCGAGGTGCATCGCTTCCGTACCGAGGAGGAGCTCTATCGCTTCCTCGGCTACTCCTGGATCCCACCCGAGCTCCGGGAGAACGGAGGCGAGCTGGCGGCCGCGCGCGAGGGCGAGCTACCGAGGCTCGTCGACGTCTCCGATCTCAGGGGGGAGCTGCACTGCCATTCGACGTGGTCCTCGGACGGTCGCGCGTCGATCGAGGAGATGGCGCGCGCCGCGAAGGCTTCCGGCTACCGGTATCTGGCGCTGACCGACCACTCGCACTACCTTCGCGAGGCGCGCATGGAGGCCCAGTGGCGGGAGATCGACGAGATCAACGAGCGCGTGAAGCCCTTCCGCGTGCTCAAGGGCGTCGAGGCGAACATCCGCTCGGACGGCACGATCGACGTCGCCGACGAGACGCTCGCAGCGCTCGACTGGGTCGTCGCGTCGCTCCACACGGCCTTCGACCGGAGCCCGACCGAGCGGATCCTCGCAGCGATCGACAACCCTCACGTCGACAGCATCGGCCACCTCACCGGGCGGAAGCTCAACAAGCGGGCGGGCGCGGACGTCGACGTGGAGCGTGTGATCGGGCGGGCGGTGGAGACGGGTACCGCGCTCGAGATCAACAGCCAGCCCGACCGTCTCGACATGCGCGACGTACACGCGCGGCTCGCGGGTGAGGCCGGCGTCCTCGTCCCGATCACCACCGACGCGCACTCGGTCGCGGCGCTCGGCTACCGGGAGCTCGGGGTCGCCCAGGCCCGTCGTGCGTGGCTGACGAAGGAGCAGGTCCTCAACACGCGCTCCTGGCGAGAGGTCGCGAAGCGACGCCCGTGAGCACTTCTTGCGACGACGAAGGTCGCCTCGTGCCTAGCGCGGCTTCGTCCACCTCGCGACTGCCTTTCCGCTGGTATCCAGGGCGGTCACCTTCACCACTTTCTCGCCCTTGGCAAGCGAGCCGAGAAACAGACGCTCGACAATCGGCAGGGTCAGGACCGACCCGCTTTCGAGCACGACCTTCACGGTCGCTGCGTCGACGAAGACACTTCCCCAGACGGTGACGAGATCAGGGTGCGGCCGGAACCACACTTGCCCCCAGTTGATCTTCGAGACCGGCGCCGGCGACGGGTCGCAGCCACCGATGCCGAGCTTCCCAGTCGCGCTCGACGGGTCGTCGACCCAGTCGATGAAGTAGCAGTTGCCGCCCTGGTCGCTCGGCGCTGCCCATAGGTCCTGAGGACCGTCGGGCGTCTCGATCTCGATCACGCCGTGGGCCTTGCTCACGTCGGCGTGCGGCATCGTCAATGCGAACCCCTGCCGGGTCGAAAAGTCGGCCAGCTTGTCGGCCATTCGGTTGAAGCCCGCGAAGTTGGTCGAGATCTCCGCGGGGGCCGGAGTGCCCCGGAAGAGGTCGACGATCTTTCCGCCGAAAGCGACCGCCGTCGGAACCGCGAGAAGCGCGACGACCGCAAGGGCCAGCGCGAGCCGCGAACGGCGCATGTACCAGCGCCCGTCCACCTCTCGCTGCTTCCCCGTGGTCGGAGCCGTGACGAGCGCGTAGATGCGCCGGGCGGTCTCCTCGCCGGGCTCTGCGACTTCGGCGCGGAAGTCCCTGAGGAGCCTTGGCGTGCTGTCGGTCATCGCGAGTCCTCCGCTGGGCAGCTCGACGTTCTCACCGCTACTTGCCCATGCCGGTCGAGGTGGTTCCGAACTCGTTCGCGCGTGCGGTGCAGGCGCGACTTCACCGTCCCCGTGGGCAAGGACAGGGCGGCAGCGATCTCGCTGTCGCTCAGCTCCGCCCAGGCATGCAGCAACAAGATCTCCCGGTCGTGCGGACGCAACTCCGCGAGCGCAGCGGCGAGCACGCGGCGTCGAGCCTCGGCGTCGAGCCTCTCGAGGGTCGCGTCATCGTCGGCCACGACAGGATCGACGCCGGTTCGGGCATATGCACGGAGCATTCGCCGCTCGGAGCGCCAGTGGTGGCGGAGGAGATTCGCCGCGATCCCGTACAGCCAAGGTCGAACCGGGCGGGTCGGGTCGAGGCGGTCCCAGCTCGCGTAGGCGGTAGCGAACGTCTGCGCCGCAAGCTCGTCGGCGGTTGACTCGCCGACCCTGCGTCGCAGGTAGCGGTGAAGCGGCGCGAACTCCGATTCGAACGTCTTCTCGAACGAGTGAGCCATCACCCCGCCTTGCCCGATGAGCGGAGGTCGGTTCCCGAGCGAGGGTGCACATCCGGGTGAGCCCCGAACCGGAAGGCTCGATGCCCCACGTTCCTAGAGCTCGCGCAGCAGGGCGAGCATCCCGTCGGTGCCCTCGACCCGAACGTCGGCCGCCGCGAGCAGGGCCGGCGGTGCCTCCGGGGAGTCGACGGCGACCCGCACGCCGAGCTCGAGCCCGTCGAGGCCACCGAAGGCGTCGAGATCCGTCGTGTCGTCGCCGGCGTAGAGCGCGCGCGAGACGCCCGCGCGCCGCACGAGCGCCGCAACGGCCGTGCCCTTGTGCGCCTCGACCGGCGGGCGCACCTCGAGCACCATTCGCCCCCAGCGCGGGACGAGGCCCTCGGCACGCGCCTCCTCCTCCACCCGAGAGAGGTAGGCGCGAGCCGCAGCCTCGTCCTCCGCCCGCCGGAAGTGGAACGAGACGCTGAGCGGCTTCCGTTCCGCGGGCCAGTCGACGCCCGCCGCGAACGCCGCGACGCGATCGCCCCACTCGGCCGCCTCCGGCGCGAGCTCCAGGCCGTGCTCGCCGACCACGGCGACGCCGGGGACATCGACGAGGCGCTCCACGTCGCTGCCGGCCCGGCCGCTCACGCATGCGACGAGCGCGTAGCGGGAGACCAGTCGCGCGAGCTCCTGCCGGGTCTCCTCGGGGACACGTGCGGCTTCTGGCCGCTCGACGATGGGGGCGAGCGTGCCGTCGACGTCGAGGAGGATCGCCGCGAACCGCGGCTCCGCCGCGAGCCGTTCGAGGAGCTCGCCGGGCATCGGCGACCTAGGATACGGCGATCGCGCCACGAACCCCGACCCAGTGCGCCGTCCAGCAACGCCATCCAGGTCCCTGGTACGCGCTGAGCGGCGCCATACGCCGTCCTCGGTGGCCCCGATACCTGAAGAAAGAGGCGCCGGTGACAGACTCAGGTCTGTCCCCCACATAGTTTCCACGGCTCCCTGCGTCTTAGTCCGGCTTGCTCCTCGCGTACCAGGAACGAGGCAGCATCGCTGGACGGTGCACTAGGTGGTCGCGCGCCTCGCGCTCATCGGTCTCGTCGCAGGCGTCTTCTCCACGGTGTTCGGCGTCGGCGGCGGGATCGTCGTTGTCCCGCTCCTCATCTCGTTCGTGGGGCTGCCGACCCACGCCGCGGCGGCGACGTCGCTTGGTGCGATCCTCGTCACCGCGACGGCCGGGGCGCTGCTCTACGCCTTCCGCGGCGACGTCCGCGTCGGCTACGCGCTCCTCATCGGCATCCCCGCCGTCGCCGGCGCGCTCGTCGGCACGCAGCTTCAGCAGCGGCTCTCGGGGCGCGCGCTGACGCTCGCCTTCTCGGCGTTCGTGGCCGTGATCGGCGTCCGCCTGATCCTGTGAGCGGCTGGGCGATCCCCGCGGCGATCTGCCTCGGCCTCGTGGCCGGCGTCCTCTCGGGCGTGTTCGGCGTCGGTGGGGGCATCCTCTTCGTCCCGACGCTCCTGCTGCTCGGGCTGGGTCAGGTCGAGGCCGCCGCGACCTCGCTCCTCGCGGTCGTCCCGACCGCGGCGACCGGCGCGCTCCGCCAGCGGGCGTACGGCAATCTCCGCCACCGCGCCGCGCTCGTGATCGGCGCCGTCTCGGTCGTCGGCGCCGAGCTCGGGGTGCAGATCGCGACACGCCTCGACGAGGACGTCATCCGACGCGCCTTCGGCGTGCTGCTCGTCGTCGTGGCCGCGCGGCTCGCCCTCTCGGCCAGGCGGGAGCCGCGACGGTACCCTGACGTGTCGTGACGAGCGCCCGCGCATCGCTCGTGCTCGCTCTCGCGCTCGGTGTGATCGTCGCCGGGGTGGCGGGTGCCGCGCCATCGGACCCCGCGGCCACGGCGACGGGAGCGACCGCCCTCGTCGCCTCGGTCACGTTGCCGGGCGTCCCGGCCAGCGCGACGAGCCAGCTGGAGGCGCCCCCCACGGCGAGCGCCGGTGGCCCGTTCTCGTACCCGGAGGACGGCTCGGCGTTGCGCATCGGCGCCTCGACGGCGAGCGTAACCGCCCAGTCGGGGACGTCCTCGTCGGCCGAAGGCAGCGTTCGCGCGCTCGCCGTCTCGGTGCTCGGCGGCGAAATCACCGCGGAGTCGGTCTCGATCCGCGCGAGCGCCGCCGCCGGGAGCGCGGGCGCGTCGGGCGACGTCGGCTCTGCGGAGATCACGGGCCTCGTCGTGCTGGGCCAACCGGTCGCCGCCACCGCGAACCTCCAGATGCCGCTCGCCGACTGGGGCACGCTCGAGGCGCTCGGCGGGACGACCTCGACGTCCGCGGTCAGGCCGCGCTCGGCCGCGAGCTCGGTCACGGGCCTGAGGGTGCGCCTGATCGCCGACCACAATGGGCTACCGGCCGGCTCCGAGCTCGTGGTCGGCGTCGCGACCGCGAACGCGCTCGCCGTTCCCGCCCCGACGACACCCGCGACTCCGACGCCGACCGGGCCCTCGAAACCGGCCGGGCTCGGCGCCGGCGTCTCCGGCCGTCCAGCTGTCGCACCCGCAGTCCCTGCGCGTCCGGCGCCCTCCGCTCCACGCGAGCCTGGCCGCTCGATTCCCGGCGCGCCGCCGGAGCTCGTCCAACCCGCGCCCGAGGTGACGGCGCGCCTCAGCCAGGGCGGCTACGTGTTCCCGCTCTTCGGGCCCGCGGCGTTCGGCGACACGTTCGGCGCGTACCGCGGCGACGTCGCCGGCAAGTGGCACCACGGCGAGGACCTCGTAGCACCGGTCGGCACGCCGATCCTCGCCGTCGCCGACGGGACGCTGTTCTCGGTCGGCTGGAACGACATCGGCGGGTGGCGGCTATGGCTCCGCGACACCGCCGGCAACGAGTTCTACTACGCCCACTTGAGCGCGTACTCGCCGCTCGCCGTCAACGGCAAAACGGTGAAGGCGGGTGACGTGGTCGGGTTCGTCGGGTCGTCCGGCGACGCGGACGGGGGTGTCTCGCACCTCCACTTCGAGATCCACCCCGTCGACCTGATCCACCTCGGCTACGACGGGGTCGTGGCGCCGTACCCGTTCCTGGTCGCCTGGCGTCGCGCAGACGACGTCTCGTTCGCGTCCGGCCGCCGCTACGTCCCCACGGCGGGTGGGACCCCCGTCGCGCTCGCGCGCGCCGGCGCGGTGCTGCTGCAGGCCAACGACATCTCGACGAGCAGCGGGCTCGTCCCCGGGGCATTGAAGCGGGCGCTCGCCGGTCGCGAGGCCCGCTCCAACGGCACGCCGTAGGCAGTGCCCGCCCAGCAATGCCCTCCAGGTCCCTGGCGTGCGACGAGTGGCGCCAGGCGTTGTCCTCGGGAGCCCCGATACGTTCCGGTATCGGGACTCCCTCCGTCCTAGCCTGGCTTGCTCCTCGCACGCCAGGGACGTGGCCGCATCACTGGACGGGCACTAGCTCTTCGCGGCCTTCGCGCCCTTACCCGCGCTGACCGAAGCGTCCTCGACCGCGTCCGCCGGCCCGCCGTTCACGGGCACGTCGGGGGCGGCATACGTCTCGAGCGGCTCGAGGTCGTCGTTGCCGGCGATCACGTCCATGAGCTTCTCGCGGGTCTGCGGGCCGGTCCACGGGTTGTAGAGCGCACCGGCGATGACGCCGGCCAGGATCAGCATCTTGCGGCCCTTGTGGCTCTTCTTCTTCGAGCCCTGCAACGTGTTGGCGGCGCTCGAGAGGTCGTCGAGCGCGCGGCGCAGGTGCTCCTGCGCCTTCTTGTCGGTCGCGAGCGTCTTCGCGCCCGCGGCCACGCCGTTGCTCTTCGTCAGCGGCCCGTAGAGCTCCCGGGCTGCGGACAGGGCGTCCTTCAGGTCCTGTCGGAACTCGTCGTCCTTCAGGGCACGCTCGAGATAGGGCTTGATCGTCTCGAACGTGTCGGCCATCTTCGCCGCTTGCTTCTTCGCCATCGCGGCCGTCCTTTCGTCTCGGGAGGGTCAGGGAAGTATTACCCGGCGTTGCAACTCTCTAGGCTTCGAGCCGTGAAGAGCCTCAAGCGGATGGCGCTCGCGGCGGTCGCGGCGCTCGCGGCGATCGCGTACGTCTGGGTCGCGGCGGTTCGCGCCGTGCCGCGTGTCCGTCGCCGGAAGGCCGAGGCGCGCGCCCGTCGCGCCGCGCGCTGACACCGCTCGGAGGCGACGCGAGTACGATCGCGCGTCATGAAGGGACTCGTCTGCGCGGGCGGAGAGGCGACCCGGCTCGGGGAGCTGACCCGGGTCGCGAACAAGCACCTGCTGCCGGTCGGCAGCTGGCCGATGATCTACTACCCGCTCCAGCTGCTCGAGCGGGCGGGTGTCGAGAGCGTGCTCGTCGTCACCGGCAAGGGGCACGCCGGGCAGATGATCGACCTGCTCGGCGACGGTCACCTCGCCGCGCGCGGGACGGACAGCCCGCTCATCTCTCTCGACCTCACCTACAAGGTGCAGACGCAGCCCGGCGGGATCGCCCAGGTGGTCGGCATGGCGCGCGACTTCGTCCAGGGCGAGAGCCTGGTCGTCGTGCTGGGCGACAACGTCTTCGAGCGTGCGCAGTCCAAGGCGATCGCGGACTGGGCCACGCGCTCGGGGCGGGCGCAGATCTTCGTCAAAGAGGTGCCCGACCCCGAGAACTTCGGCGTCGTCGTCTACGACGGCGATGGACACGTCACGGACATCGTCGAGAAGGCCGGCGTCGTCGACACGCGCTACGCCGAGCCGCCGACGCGGCATGCCGTGGTCGGGCTCTACTGCTTCCCACCCGACGTCTTCGACGTGATCGAGGCGCTGGAGCCGTCCAGTCGAGGCGAGCTCGAGATCACCGACGTCAACCGGCACTACGCCGTCGAGGGTCGCCTCGACGTGGTCGAGGTCGAGGGCTGGTGGGAGGACGCGGGAAAGCACTGGCAGCACCTCGCGGAGATCGGCCGGCGCGTCGAGGAGACCGGAGCCAACCGGTGAGCGTCGATGGCGTGCTTCGCATCCCGCTGCGGCGACTCGAGGACGAGCGCGGCTGGTTCTGCGAGCTGCGCCGCGACAGCGCGCTCCCGCGCCGGATGGTGCAGACGAACCTCAGCTTCTCGCGCGCAGGCGTGATCCGGGGGCTGCACTTCCACGAGCGCGGCCAAGACGACCTCTTCGCCTGCCTTTCAGGCACGGCCCGGGTGGTCGTCTTCGACCGCGAGACCGGCGAGGCGTTCACGGAGGACATCGGGGACGAGAACCCTGTCGCCGTCTACGTTCCCGGCCGGCACGCGCACGGTTTCGAGGCGCTGACGGACGTCCTGTTCTGCTACCACGTGACCGAGGAGTACGACCCCGCCGACCCTGACGAGCACGGGATCGCGTGGGACGACCCTCGGGTCGCACACCTGTGGAGCACCACGACACCGACTCTCTCAGAGCGCGACGCCGGACCCTGATCACCGGTGCCGGGGGCCAGCTCGGGACCGCCCTCGCCCGCGTGTTCGCCGCCGACGAGGTCCTCGCCCTCGACCGGCGCGGCTGGGACGTCTGCGACGAGCCGCCCGCGCTCCCCTGGGTGCCCGACCTCGTGCTCCACGCCGCCGCATGGACGAACGTGGACGGCGCCGAGGACGATCCGCAGGCGGCGGCCGCCGCAAACGTCGGCGGAACGGCGCACGCCGCCGCGCTGGGGGCGCCGCTCGTCGCGTACTCGTCGGACTACGTCTTCGACGGGACGAAGGCGGCTCCGTACGTCGAGTCGGACTCGCCGAGCCCGCTGTCGGCCTACGGGCGGACGAAGCTCCACGGTGAGGCGGCGGCCGGCGACCGTGCCTGGGTCGTCCGCTCGTCGTGGCTCTTCTCCGAGACCGGGCACAACTTCGTGCGGACGATGCTCCGCCTCGGCGCGGAGCACGACGAGGTCGCGGTCGTCGCCGACCAGCGGGGGTGCCCGACCTACGCCGGGCATCTCGCGGAGGCCACGCACGAGCTGCTCGCGCGCGGCGAGCCGTTCGGCGTGTGGCATCTCGCCGCCGACGGCGACTGCACGTGGGCGGAGCTCGCGGAGGCGGTGTTCGCGGACGCCGGGCTCGACTGTCGCGTACGGCGCATCACGACCGCGGAGCTCGCCGCCAAGGCGCCGAGGCCGGCCTATTCCGTGCTCCGGAGCGAGAAGGGCGCGCCGACGCTTCCGCACTGGCGCGACGGCCTCCGCGCCTGCCTCGCCAACCTCCTCTGACGCCCACACGGTGGAACCAGGGGCTCCCCGACGTCGACTACCCTTCCGCGGATGCGCGTGCTCGTCACCGGCGGCGCCGGCTTCATCGGCTCGCATTTCGTGAAGCGGCTGGTCGCGGGCGGTGACGACGTGGTCGTCCTCGACAAGCTGACCTACGCCGGGAACCCGGCGAATCTCGACGGCGTCGGCGTGGAGCTCGTCGTGGGTGACATCGCCGACCCGGATGCCGTCGGGCGAGCTGCGCTCGGCTGTGACGCAATCGTCAACTTCGCCGCGGAGACGCACGTCGACCGGTCGATTCTCGGCCCGAAGGAGTTCGTCTCGACGGACGTCCTCGGCACGATGACCCTGCTCGACTGGGCGCGCGCGAACGACGCGCGATTCGTCCAGGTGTCGACGGACGAGGTCTACGGCGACCTCGAAGCGGGTGGCCGTGCCGCCGAGACGGACCCGCTGCGGCCGTCCAGTCCATACAGCGCCGCGAAGGCCGGCGGCGACCTGCAGGTGCTCGCCTACGTCCGCACGTACGGCGTCAACGCGTCGATCACGCGCGGCGCCAACACGTTCGGGCCGAACCAGTATCCGGAAAAGCTCGTGCCCCTGTTCGTCACGAATGCGCTCGACGGCGAGCCGCTCCCAATCTACGGCGACGGGCAGCAGGTCCGCGAATGGCTGCACGCCGAGGATCACTGCTCGGCGGTCGACCTCGTCCTCCGCGAGGGGTCGCCGGGGGAGGTCTACAACGTCGGCGGGGAGGAGCACGTGAACCTCGAGGTCACGCACCGCATCCTCGAGCTCACGGGCGCCGATCCTGCGCTCGTCCGCCATGTCGAGGATCGCGCGGGACACGATCGCCGCTACGCGCTCGACGACGCGAAGCTGCGGGCGCTCGGCTGGGGACCTGAGCACTCGTTCGGCGAGGCGGGGCTACCGGAGACGGTCACCTGGTATCGCGAGCACCGGGTGTGGTGGGAGCCGATCAAGTCGGGCGAGTACCGCCGCTTCTACGAGGAGCAGTACGCGGATCGGCTCCGGGCGTAGCGCCCGCCGCCCGGGGAGAGGTCATGCGTCGGCTCGCTCTCACCGTCGTCGCCGCGGTCGCGAGCATCGCGGCCGCCGGACAGGCGACTGCGGCCCCGCCGTCGCCGACGGCGTTCGTCCTCGCCGGCGGAGGCTGGGGACACGGCGTCGGGATGAGCCAGTGGGGGGCGTTCGGCCAGGCCAAGGCCGGACGCGACTACCGCGCGATTCTCGCCCACTACTACCCGGGGACGACGCTCGGCGCCGCGCCGGTCGCCGTCCCGCCAAAGCTCCGGGTGCTCGTCGCGGACGGGGTCGGGTCGGTCTCCGTGACGGCGCAAGGCGCGATCACCGTCGTCGACGCCGCGGGGACGAAGGCGCAGGTCGACGGGCAACTGACGCTCGGGCCCAAGCTCATGCTCCCCACGCCGGCCGCCGCCGGGACGCCACCGCCGGCCCCGCTCAGCGATCCGGTCACGCTGCGCGCCGCAGGCGGAGGACGTCTCGTGGTCGGCGGGAAGGCGTACCGCGGCGCCCTCCGCGTGGTCCGGGCCGGGAAGAAGCTCCAGCTCGTCAACGTCGTCGCGCTCGAGTCGTATCTCCTCGGCGTCGTGCCCGGCGAGATGCCCAAGGACTGGCCGCTGGACGCGCTCAAGGCCCAGGCCGTCGCTGCGCGCACGTACGCGATCGCGAACCTCGTCGAGGACCGCAGCTTCGACCTCTACTCGGACGCGCGAAGCCAGCTCTACTACGGCGCGAACGCCGAATCGCCAGGCACCACCCGCGCCGTCACCGAGACCCGGGGACAGGTGCTCAGCTACGACGGCGCGCCGGCCGAGACGTTCTACTTCTCCTCGAGCGGAGGCAAGACGCTGAGCGCGCTCGACGCGTTCGGCCAGGATCTTCCCTACCTCGTCTCCGTCGACGACCCGTGGGACGAGACCTCCCCGAACCACCGCTGGGAGACCCGCGTGCTCGGCGGCCGACAGCTCGCACGGAAGCTCGGCCTCCAGAGCCCGGTGACGGACGTCTCGTACCGGCCGGGCACTCCGGGTGCGCCCGCGGCGCTTCGGTTCAGCACCACGCAGGGAACGACGAGTGAGCAGCGGCTCTCGGACATCCGCAACCGCCTCGGGCTCAAGTCGCTGGAGTTCACGCTCGGTGTGCTGAGGATCGACCGGCCGGCCGAAGTGACGCCCAAGGCGGGCGTCGTCCGTCTGACCGGACTTGCGCGCGACGTCGCGGACGTCGTGTTGCAGCGCCGGTCGGAGACAGGAGGCTGGGCGCAGGTCGCGCGCATCGCGCCGACGACGGACGGCACGTTCGCGCTCCGGGTGCGGGTCGCGACGACGACGTCGTTCCGTCTCACCGCCGGCGGCGTCGCCGGACCGGCGTTGACGCTCCGGATCGCGGCGTGACCCTGTGGGCCCGACTCGGGCTGCTCGGGGCGGTCGCCGCGCTCGCGGTGCCCGTGCCGGCGGTCGCCGGACGCGCTCACGTCGGCGTCGCCCCGGACGCGGACCCACGTGCCGTCGCCGCTGCGGTCGAGCGGGTCACCGGCCATCGCGTCGAGGTGCTGGAGGGCCTGCATGCGTTGTCGGTCGACGGTGCGCGGGAGCGGCTGCGCAGGCTGGACGGCGTCGCCTGGGTCGAGCCGGCGGTCGTCCGTCGCCTCGCCTTCGCGCCGACCGATCCGCTTGCCTCGCGCCAGTGGTACCTCGGGGCCACGCATGCGTTCGACGCCTGGGACCAGCTTCCGCCCCTCGCCCCGGTGCGGGTCGCGGTGATCGACTCCGGCATCGACCTCACCCACCCGGATCTCGTGCCGAAGATCGCGGCGGCCAAGAGCTTCGTCGGGGGCAGCGCGCAGGACACGCGGGGGCACGGCACGATCGTCGCCGGAATCATCGGCGCGGAGCCGGAGAACGACATCGGGATCGCCGGGCTCGCGCCCGGCGCCGAGCTCCTCATCGCGAAGGTCGTCGCCGACAACGGGACCATCTCGGTGGAAGCGGAGGCGAAGGCCATCCACTGGGCCGTCGACCGGGGCGCGCGGGTGATCAACATCTCCCTCGGAGGGCTCCGCGACCCAAACGACCCGAGCCGCGACACGTACTCGCGGCTCGAGCAGCAGGCGATCGCGTTCGCGGTGCGCCACGGCGTCGTCGTGGTCGCGGCCGTCGGCAACGCAGACCAGGCGCCGAGCGCGCCGTGGCGCTTCGCGAGCTACCCGGCTGCGCTTCCGCACGTCCTCGGCGTGAGCGCGCTCGCCAGGAGCGGCGCGTCGCCGGCATTCTCGAACCGCGACGCGGTCTACAACGACGTGGCGGCTCCCGGCGAGGACGTCTTCTCGACGTTCCCGCGCAAGCTCACCGCCGATCGGCCCGAGTGCCAGGAGCAGGGCTACACGCCGTGCGCGACCGATCAGTTCCGGCCGCCCGAGGGCACATCCTTCGCTGCGCCGCAGGTCGCAGCTGCGGCGGCGGACATCCTCGGCGTTCGGCCGTCGCTCAGGCCGGAGCAGGTGATCGCGCTGATCGAACGGAACGCGGACGACTCGTCCGCCTCGTCGGGCTGCGGTCGCTGCGAGCCCGGGCGCGACTCGCTCACGGGCTGGGGCGAGCTCGACATCGCCTCTGCGATCCTCGCCCTCGACCGGCCACTGCCACCGCGCGACGCCTACGAGCCGAACGACGACGCCGGCTCGGATGCGTACCGGCTGTACTTCTCGGCCGGGGCGAAAGCACGATTCGTCCGGGCCTCCACGGACTTCTGGGACGACCAGGACGACGTCTACTCCGTCCGGCTCCGTCCCAGTGACAAGCTCTTCGTCTCGCTCGTCCCGTCGAGCTCGCACGGCGTCGTCCTCGCCCTCTGGCGCCCGGCAACCGTCTCGGTGACCGACCTCGCCCATCAGGACCTCCGCATCCGACTGTCGAACCGTCCCGGCAGACGCGAGCGCCTGGCCTACACGGCGTCCGAGGCCGGCTGGTACCACCTCCAGGTGCGGGCCACGATGCCGACTCCCGACCCCATCGCCTACCGGCTCTCGATCGTCCGCGTCCGATAGCGGCCTCGGGACGGCGTGAAGGGACTTCACGTCGACGGTCGGCCATGAGCCGGCGTCTACGGCCGGAGGCCGGCCTTGCCGGCCGGGAGGCCGAGCGCGGTAGTCGGATTCGCGCCGGAGAGGGAGGCTAGAGGAGCTCGTCGGCGGGCACGTCGCGGATGACGCGGGCGGGGCTGCCGACGACGACCTTTCGCGCGGGCACGTCCTTCGTCACCACGGCGCCCGCTCCGACGAACGCCTCCTCGCCGACCTCGACCCCGGGGCAGAGGATCGCGCCGCCACCGACCCGCGCGCCGCGGCGGATGGTCGGACCCTTCATCGCGGCGAGCCGCCGCTCGGTGCGGCCCATGAAGTTGTCGTTCGTCGTCACGACGCACGGTGCGACGAACACGTCCTCCTCGAGCGTCGAGTAGGCGGTGACGTACGCGTCCGCCTGGATGCGGGTGCGGGCGCCGATCGAGGTGTCGTTCTCGACGAGGGCGCCGCGCCCGATCACGACGTCGTCGTCGATCGCGACGCGCTCGCGGACACACGCCTGGTCGCCGACGATCACGCGCGCGCCCAGCGTCGAGCCGGCGAACACGATCGCGGCGGTGGAGATCACGGTGCCGTCACCGACGACCGTGGGCGGGAGAGGCTCCCGCCTCGCGGTCGAGCGGGGCGAGAGCGTCGGCTGCTTGCCGACGACTGCGTGCTCGAGGACCTTGACGCCCTCGCCGAGCACCGCGCCCGGATGGACGACCGCGGTCGGGTGGATCTCAGCGGCCATGGTGGAGGCTCTCGGTCAGCCGGTCGAGCGCACGGACGACCGCGAGCCCGTCGCGAGCCTCGCGATGGTCGCCGGGCCCTTCCTCCACGAGCGTGAGGAAGTGCTGGAGCTCGAGCCGGAGCGGCTCGTCGTTCGCGATCTTCGGGCTGTAGATGTCACCCGTCCGCGTGCGCCACTCGCCGTAGCTCTCCGCGGGCTCCCACGGCGCCTTCTCGTACACGGTGACCTTCCGCTCGAGCTCCATGTCGTCGAAGACGACCATCTTCTCGCGCCCGACGACGGTCATCTTCCGCATCTTGTGGGGGTCGAGCCACGACAGGTGCATGTGGGCGACCTTCCCGGACGGGAAGCGGAGGAAGCAGAAGACGACGTCTTCGATGCCCTCTTGCAGATAGTCCATCCCGTACGCGACCGCCTCGCTCGGCTCCTCGCCGAGGAGCCAGAGGATCACGGAGAGGTCGTGGACGCCGAGCGACCAGAGCGCGTTCTCGTTCGAGCGGATCACGCCGAGGTTCTGACGGTTCCCGTAGACGCAGGCGACCTCGCCCAGCTCGCCGGCTTCGACGAGCTCCTTCACCTGCCGGAGACCCGGGTGGTAGAGAAGCAGATGACCGGGCATCAGCACGAGATCCCGCTGCTCCGCGAGGGCGACGAGCTCCTCCATCTCCTCCGTGCGCATCGCGGGAGGCTTCTCGACGAAAACGTGCTTGCCAGCCTCGAGCGCCTGCTTCGCGAGCTCGTAGTGGGTCGGCACCGGCGTCGCGATCGTGACCGCCGCGACGGAGTCGTCGGCGAGCGCGTCGTCGAACGAGGCCGTGACCCGCGCGTCGGGATAGCGCTTGGCGTAGTCGTCGCGCCGTGCCTCGTCGAGGTCGCAGATCCACGCCAGCTCGGCGAGCTCGCCGACGACGCGAGCGACGTTCCTTCCCCAGCCCCCGACGCCCGCGTGGGCGACGCGGATCGTCAAAGCTTCCAGACCTTCTCGCTCGAGATCCCGGCGCGGCCGGTGGCGTTGCGAAGATCGACGACGAGGCTCGCCTCGTCGACCAGCCATCGGTAGTCGACGCCGGAGTGCGCCGTCGCGATCACGACGGCGTCGTAGGCCCCCGGCTCGAGCGCCACCGATTCGAGCGCGATCCCGTTGGCCGCGAACGAGGGAACGTGCGGATCGTGGTACGAGACGTTCGCGCCCGCGTTCTGGAGGAGCGCGATCACTTTCACGGCCGGCGACTCCCGCCAGTCGGAGATGTCCGACTTGTACGCGACCCCGAGCACGAGGATCCGAGCGCCCGCGACCGACTTCCTCGCGCCGTGGTTGAGCGCCTGCGAGACGCGCGAGCGGCAGTAGTACGGCATGTTCTGGTTGACCTCGCCGGCGAGCTCGATGAACCGCGTCGAGAAGTCGAACTCC
>Ga0207679_10001089_pt1 | contig 17300 bp, 19 predicted proteins | sample KBSC73metaG_FD_184320 | JGI IMG/M metagenome (GOLD analysis project Ga0207679, IMG submission 184320) | Corn rhizosphere microbial communities from Kellogg Biological Station, Michigan, USA - KBS C7-3 metaG (SPAdes) (version 2) | ecosystem: Host-associated > Plants > Roots > Rhizosphere > Soil ... | reverse complement strand
CGACGAAGTCGCTCGTACGCTCGGCGGCCTCGATGTGTTGGTGAACTCCGCGGCGATCATGCAGCGGACCCCGATCGAGTCGGTGACACCGGCCCAGTGGGACGCGACGTTCGCCATCAACTCGAGGGCGCCGTTTTTCGCGGCGATCGCGGCGCACCGGCACATGGCCTTGAAGGGCGGGGCAATCGTGAACATCGCCGACCTCGCCGCGCTCGAGACGTGGCCCGCATACATCCCGCATGGGTTGTCGAAGACGGTCGTGGTTCAGATGACACGATCCCTCGCCAAGACGCTGGCGCCGGCGGTACGCGTCAACGCAGTCGCACCAGGCGTGATCTTGTTGCCCGAGGGATGGCAGCAGGACGTCGGCGAGCGCCTGCGCCAGACGACGCCGCTCAAGCGCCTGGGCTCGGCGAACGATGTTGCGGGTGCCGTGATTTATCTGCTGGAGGCCGACTACGTGACCGGCGAGACGATTGTCGTGGACGGTGGACGCCACGTTCGTCGCTGACGGGTGGTCTGGCGCCGGATGGTAGAATTCGAGAGCAACCTGAACCCTGACTTCCGTGGACACGCGCTCCCCCGAAACGCTCGTCATCATTGGCTCCGGACCGTCGGCGTGGACTGCCGCGATTTACGCGGCACGCGCGAACCTGCGCCCCGTGGTGTACGAGGGTGAGCCGTCGCGGGAGATGATTCCTGGCGGTCAGCTGATGTACACGACCGAGGTGGAGAACTACCCCGGATTCATCGACGGCGTCACCGGGCCGGAGCTCATGGAGAAGCTGCGCGCGCAGGCGATCCGGTTCGGCACGCGGGTGGAGCAGGAGAACATCGCGTCGGTGGAGTTCGGCCAGCACCCGTTCCGTCTCAAGCCATCGTACAGCGACGAGATCGAGGCGTTGACGGTCATCATCGCGAGCGGTGCGCGCGCAAACTGGCTGGGCGTGCCTAACGAGGAGCGTCTCGCCCAGATGGGTGGCGGCGTCTCGGCCTGTGCCGTCTGCGACGGCGCCCTGCCCGCGTTTCGCGACAAAGTGCTCGCCGTCGTGGGCGGCGGCGACTCGGCAATGGAGGAGGCGCTCTACCTGACGAAGTTCGCCAATGAGGTTCGGCTGATTCACCGGCGCGACGAGCTCCGGGCGTCCAGGATCATGGCCGACCGCGTGCTCAAGCATCCCAAGATCAAGCCGGTGTGGAACACGCGGGTCGTCGAGGTGCTCGGCTACGACGCGATCACCGGGATCCGTGTGGAGAACACCGTCACGGGAGATAAGTCCGACATGCCAGTCGGCGGACTGTTCATCGCGATCGGCCACACGCCTAACACCGCGTTTCTGAATGGCCAGCTCGAGCTCACTCGGCACGGGTATATCAAGACGCCCAAGGCCTGGCGCACGGCGACGAGCGTGGCGGGGGTGTTCGCCGCCGGCGACGTCATGGACGACTACTATCGCCAGGCGATCACGGCCGCGGGCACGGGGTGCATGGCCGCGCTCGAAGCCGAGCGATGGCTCGCCCATCTCGGGCTCGGCGAGTCGCCAGTGCTCGAGACTGCGGAGGCGCCGGTCAATCTCACGCAGGAATGGAAAGCGTCGTGAGTGTCTCGGTCTCCGGGCTGACCGTCGGTGCGTTTCAGGAGAACTGCTATCTCCTGATGGCGCCGGGTGGGGCCGAGTGCGCCATCATCGATCCTGGAGCAGAGCCAGAGCGTATCATCGCGGCCGTCGAACGCTCCGGCGCCGACCCAGCGGCGATCTGGCTCACGCACGCCCACCTCGATCACGTCGGCGCCATCTCGGGCCTTCGTCGCCGATGGGACATTCCCGTCTATCTGCACCCGCTCGACGAGCCGCTATACGCGATGGCATCGCGTCAGGCGGCGCTGTACGGCCTGCCGTTCGAGCAGCCCGATCCTCCGGATCGCGCGTTAGGCGACGGTGACGTGCTTGCGCTCGCGGGGCTCCGCATGACCGTCATGCACGCCCCCGGCCATGCGCCGGGTCACGTCGTGTTCCATGGGCACGGAATCGTGCTGGTTGGCGACTGCCTGTTCGCCGGATCCATCGGCCGCACCGACCTCCCCATGTCGAACCCGCGGGACCTTGCGCTATCGCTCGATCGCATCGTCGCGCTCCCGGACGCCACAGTGGTGTACCCGGGGCACGGGCCCGCCACGACGATCGGCGCGGAGGCGGCGACGAACCCGTTCCTCACGGGTGTAGCGCGGATCGTCGGCGCGTGAGCCGCGCGGGCGTCGTCTCGATACTCCTCTCGGCGTGGTTGGGTGCTGCCGTGCTGGTCACGACGGTGGTTGCGCCAGCCGCGTTCGCCGTCCTGCCCTCGCGCACGTTGGCTGGTGCGCTGGTGGGGCGAGTCCTTCCCGTTTTGTTCATTGCCGGCCTTGTCGTCGCCCTCGCCTCGCTCTCGCTGGACAGCGGCGACCACGGGCGAGCGATCCGCGTTAGGCGCGCGATGCTCATTGTCGCTGCGGTGTCGTGCGCCGCGGCACAATTCGCGGTGGCACCGCGCATCGAGCGCGTGCGAAAGGAGATCGCCGGGCCAGTCGAGCAGCTTTCGCCGGACGATCCCCGCCGCATCGCGTTCGGCCGCCTCCATGCCGCGAGCGTCGCCTGGCTCGGCGTCGCGATGGTGGCTGACGTCACCACCCTGATTCTCGTCTCACTGAGGAAATGGTCATGACGAACGACACGCGAACCGAGAAGGACCCCCTCGGCCCGCTCCCGGTCCCGAGCGATGCGCTCTACGGTGTCCAGACCGTTCGCGCGGTCCAGAACTTTCCGATCAGCGGTGTACGGCCGTTGTGGCCGCTCATGCGGTCGCAGCTGTGGATCAAGAAGGCTGCGGCGCTCACGCATCGGGAGACCGGGCGGCTCGACGCGCGGTCGGCAGACGCGATCGTCCGGGCCGCTGACGAGGCACTCGATCGAAAGCACGACGCGCAGTTCATCGTGGATCCGTATCAGGCCGGCGCCGGCACGTCGCTCAACATGAACGTGAACGAGGTGCTCGCGAATCGCGCGAACGAGCTCCTCGGCGGGAAGCGCGGCGAGTACAAGCCGGTGCATCCGAACGATCACGTGAACATGGCGCAGTCCACGAACGACACCATTCCGACGAACATCCGGCTGTCGATTCTCGCCGAGCTGCCAACGCTCGTCGGTGCGTTCGAGACACTGCGCGATGCGCTGGCGGAAAAGGGACGCGAGTTCGACCACATCGTGAAGGCCGGGCGAACACACCTCCAGGACGCGATGCCCATCCGGCTCGGCCAGGAGTTCACGGCGTACGCCGGCTCCATCAGCCGCGCGATTCGCAGAGTGCAGGAGGCCGCGGACTATCTTCGCGATCTGGGAATCGGCGGAAGCGCGGTCGGAACGGGCGTGACGGTCGAGAAGGAATACCCGGAGCTGATGAACAAATACCTGAAGCAGATCACAGGGCTCGACCTGCGCGTTGGCGAGGATCGGATTCAGCTGATGCAGAGCATGGGCGACCCGGCCGCCTTCAGCGCAACGTTGCGCGGCCTGGCGATCGATCTGAGCAAGATCGCGAGCGACCTCCGACTCATGGTCATGGGCCCGCGAACCGGCATCAACGAGATAGCGCTTCCGGCGGTGCAGCCCGGCTCGTCGATCATGCCCGGAAAGATCAATCCCTCCATCCCCGAGATGGTGAACCAGGTCTGCTTCCAGGTCATTGGCTGCGATACCACAGTTGCGATCGCGGCCGAACATGGTCAGCTCGAGCTCAACGTGATGATGCCCGTGATCGGGCATAACATCCTGCTCTCGATGACGATTCTGACCAACGCAGCCCGCGTCCTCGCCGAGCGAACCGTGAAAGGCATCACGGCGAATGAGGAGATGTGCTCGTACTGGGTCGAGCGGTCGGCCGCCCTCGCGACGGCTCTCATGCCTCACATCGGCTACGCCCGCGCGGCGGAGATCAGCAAGCAGTCGGTGAAGGAAGGCGTTCTGATTCGTGACCTCGTCAAGCGGGACAAGCTTCTTCCCGACGAGCAGATCGACGACGTGCTGGATCTCAGGAAGATGACCGAGATCGGTGTGCCCGGTGGGGCCCACAGCGTGAGCGCGGGCGGATAGGATGGCCCTCACACTCCGTGCGAGCGGGCTGTAACTTTCCGTCGTGCGGATTACCACGTGGGCAGAATACGGGCTGATTTGCGCCCTCCATCTCGCGAAGCGGGCGGGCGAAGGACCGATTACCGGGCGTGATATTGCGGCCGGGGAGCGGCTGCCGGCCGATTACGTCGAGCAGATTCTGCTGCGTCTGCGGCGGGCCGGTCTCGTGAACAGCACGCGAGGCGCGCGCGGTGGCTACTCGCTCTCCAAGGCGCCGGAAGACATTTCCGTCCGCGAGGTGATCGCGGCGTCAGAGCTCGCGACGTTTGACCTGCACTGCGTGAGTCACCCGGTCGGCGAAGAGCGGTGCTCAGAAGCGCAAAGCTGCAGCATTCGGCCGGTCTGGATGCTCTTGCAGCGCAAGATCGACGACGTGCTCGAGAGCGTGCATCTCGGCGACCTCCTCGTCGACGAGCGCACGGTGCGGCAGCGCGTTGGTCTTCCCGTTCTCACGGTCTGACGCCACCACGCCGTCGCGCCATGGCCCCTCCGTTTCTTGCGGCGTGGCGAGAGAAGCGTCGCCTGCGGAGAAGCGCCGCATCGTACGTGCGCACGCTGCTGACCGACCCGGACGACGGTGACGTATCCTGGCTGAGCGACGTCGCCACGCGCGGGGATTCGGATCGCGCGCGGTGGGAGCTCCGATACGCGCGGCGCGCAACCGGGCTTCTCTCTGCGGCGAGGGACGCGCTCGACGATCGAACCGCGTCGGCGGTCGCTCGTGAGCTCGGCGAGAGCTGGTCGAAGGATCCGAACATTGCGGCCGATATGCGGCACGCAGCCGAACAGCAGTTCAACGCCCGGCTCCGAACCCTCGGACAGGCGATCAACGCCCGCTCGTCGCCGGAACCGACGGGTGCTCGGTTGGGCAAGGCGTTGCTGTTCGTGGCCGGCTTGTCCTTCCCCACGAAGTCCGACATCGAACGAGCTGGAGCGATCGTCTCTCGCTATCTGGAGCAGGCGAACGAGGCGCTGCGCAAGGCGTTCGGCACCGCGACACTGCCGGAGAACGTGCCCCCATCCGCGATTCAGACAGGGAGTCCGCCGCCGCGCCGTTGATGTAGCGAGGGGTCAGCGTCGTCGATCGATGCGATCACGACTCTGACCCTTCGAACGTGCCACTCGACGTCGGCGATCTCTCGCAAGTGCCGAAGGGGGGACTCGAACCCCCACGGGCTATCGCCCACTGCACCCTGAATGCAGCGCGTCTACCAGTTCCACCACTTCGGCGAGGGAGCCGAAACGTATTGGAGCCCCTGGGGAAAGGCAACGCTGCGACGAGCGTGCGCTGCAGCACTTTGCCCACGCGGTTGGCGCTCCTATTCTTGGTTCGGACGAGTGAAGACGGATTGCCAGTCGGGCCACCGAGCCTGCGGTAACGAACGGAGCAGATGGCGCAGACAGAGAAACAGGATGACCGGCATGTGGTCGCGCGGAACAAGCGCGCGCGCCACGACTACCACATTCTGGACAGCTGGGAAGCCGGGCTCGTCCTCACCGGTACCGAGGTCAAGTCGCTGCGCGATGGCAAGGCGACGATGGCCGACGCATACGCGGTAGTGAAGGACGGTGAGGTGTTTCTGCTGAACCTGCACATCTCGCCCTACGAGAAGGGCAATCAGTTCAACCATGAGCCGACGCGCACACGAAAGCTGCTGCTGCATCGCAAGGAGATCCGCCGGTTGATCGGATCCGTGGAGCGCCAGGGCCTCACGCTCATTCCGCTCGAGCTGTACTTCCGCGGCGGCGTCGCGAAGGTCAGCATCGCGTTAGGCAAGGGGAAGAAGCTGCACGATAAGCGGGCAGACGACCGCAAGCGAACCGACGAGCGCGAGATGGCGCGCGTGGCGCGGGTGCGATGATCATCGCAGTCGCCTTGCTTCTGCAGCAGGCTGTTGGCCAGCCGTTGTCGAACGTCACCGTCCGGAATGGCGAGAAGGCGACGACGGTCTCGGTATCGCTCATCGACCGTGGCCCGGTCGTGTCAGCCGACGCTCTCGCGGCGGCGCTCGCTGGTCAGGTCGAGACCCGCTCGCGGGATGAGTACGTAGTCGTCGTGGCGGGCGTACGGGTTGCGTTGACGCCGGGCGTGCCGTTCGTGCGTGTCGGCGACCAGACGGTGCCGCTGGCGGCCGAGCCGGTGGTGCGTGACGGGGCGCTCTATCTCCCCTATTCGTTCGTCAGCGACTTTTTGCCGCGCGTTGCCACCGGGGTCACGTTCGACACTCGGCGCGGCATCCTGCAGCGCCAGATCACGACGCCTTCGCCGGTGCCTGGAAAGGCACGGAGTCTCACTGTCGTGGTGGATGCGGGGCACGGCGGCCCCGATCGCGGGATGCGTGGTCCGATCGGGGCGAGCTGGGAAATACGAGAAAAGGACATCACGCTCGACGTTTCGTTGGCACTGCGCGACGCGCTGCAGGCGCGTGGCGTCTCCGTGGTGATGACGCGATCGACGGACACGCTGATCGCGCTGAGCGACCGCGGACGGATAGCGAACGCGAAGAAAGGCGACGTGTTCCTGTCGATCCACGTGAATGCCGCCAATCCGAACTGGAAGCAGCCCGGTGCGGCGCGCGGCTTCGAGACCTATTTTCTATCGGAAGCCAGGACGGAGGATGCTCGCCGCGTGGAAGCGATGGAAAACGAGGTGGTGAAGTACGAGATCTCACACGACGTCGCTGCCAACGATCCACTGAGCTTCATCGTCCACGACATGGAGCAGAACCAGCATCTGCGCGAATCGAGCGAGCTCGCAGCAACCGTTCAGCGCTCGCTCGCGAAGATGCATCCCGGCCCGGACCGCGGAGTGAAGCAGGCTGGCTTTCGTGTGCTGGTGACGGCGTTCATGCCGGCGGTGCTCGTCGAGATCGGTTTTGGGACGAACCCCGCTGAGGCCCGGTATCTCCGCGATCCGCAACGACAGCGCGAGATCGCTGCGTCCATCGCCGATGCGACCATGCAGTATCTCGCGGGTTACCAGCGGCGAACGAACGCCGCGATCCAGTGAGCGAGTCGGACGCGCGAGCGCCACGTGGCCTGCTCGCCGTGGAGTTTTGCGACGTTCGGTTCCAGAACCCGATTCTGCTCGCCGCCGGTACCGCCGCCTATGGCGAAGAGCTCGACGAGGTGGTCAACCTCGATCGTCTCGGTGGCGTCATCACCAAGGCGGTGAGTCTGGAGCCGAGGTTCGGCGCGCCGGCGCCTCGCGTCGCCGAGTTCGACGGCGGGATGATCAACGCGGTGGGGCTGGCGAATCCCGGGGTTGCCGAGGTTCGCGACCGTCACCTGCCATGGATGGGCCGCGCGCTGCCTAACGCGCGCACGATCGTCAACGTGATCGGGTTCCAGACGGACGAGTTTCCACGCGTCATCCAGCAACTCGAGGGCGCACCGGTTCACGGGTTCGAGCTGAACGTCAGCTGCCCGAACACGAAGGCCGGCGGCACCGAGTTCGGCGCCGACCCGTGCGCGCTTCGCGAGGTCGTGTCGGGCGCCAGGGCGGTGACCGGTCTTCCGCTGATCGTGAAGCTTTCCCCGACGCTGACTGACATCGGCGGCGCCGCCAGGACCGCGGTCGAGGCAGGGGCCGACGCGATCAGCGTCGTGAACACCATCCCCGGCCTGGCCATCGACGTCGAGCGCCGGCGTCCAGCGTTAGGCTATGGTACCGGCGGCGTGAGCGGACCGGGCCTGCTCCCGGTGGGCGTGTTGGCGACGTGGAAGGTCCGGAAGGCGACACACGTGCCGATCATCGGGATTGGCGGCATCAGCAGCGTCGACGCCGTTCTGCAGTATCTCATTGCCGGCGCGTCACTGGTCGCGATCGGCACCGGGGCACTTCGCGATCCACGACTGCCGGAGCGCCTCGTGAACGGGCTCGATGCATGGTGTCGCGATCACGGGGTCCGCACTGTCTCTGATCTCACCGGCACTCTCGAATGGCCAGCATGAGAACCACGCCGATCGTTGCGCTCGACGTAGCGTCCGCCGACTCAGCCATGCGCGTCGTCGAGTCGCTCGGCGACCGCTGTCGATTCTACAAGATCGGCAGCGAGCTGTTCACCGCGGCCGGCCCCGTCGTGGTGCATCGGGTGCGTGACACCGGCTGCGACGTTTTTCTCGACCTCAAGCTCTACGACATCCCGAACACGGTGCGCGGCGCCGCGCGTTCCGCCGCGGGTCTCGGTGTTCGGCTGCTGACCGTGCACGCGTCGGGCGGCGTGCCGATGATTGAAGCGGCGGTCGAGGGAGGGGGCGACGCGACTGCAATCCTCGCCGTAACCGTGCTGACGTCGTTCGACGAGGCAGCACTCGCTGAAGCGACCGGCAGACCCCATGTGGTCGCGAGCGAGGAGGTGACCAGACTGGCCGAGTTGGCAGCGCGTGCTCGCGCGCACGGAGTCGTGTGCTCAGGATCCGAATCGGCTGCAGTCCGAGCGAAGTTCGGCGATGCGCTCGCGGTGCTTGTGCCTGGGATCCGAATGGCAGGCAGCGCTACTCACGATCAGCGGCGCGTCGTGTCTCCCGCGGAGGCGTCGGCGGCGGGTGCCCGGTACATCGTCGTGGGGCGGGCGGTGACGGCGGCTCCCGACCCGCGTGATGCGATGGATCGAGTCCTGGACGAGCTGACGTCCGTCGCCGTCTAGGAAAAGCAGGCAAGGTGCATCCCTTGCAGAACGGGGCTAAGCCCGTTAATCTGAGTGTCTTGGCCGAAATTTCCTTTGTTTTGAGTGGAGCGCCCTGTGAAAGTTCGCAGCAGCGTAAAGCCGATCTGTGAGCACTGCCGAGTGGTGAAGCGCAGCGGCGTCACGCGGATCATTTGTAAGCGAAACCCCAAGCATAAGCAGCGGCAAGGGTAGACTATGGCTCGAATTGCTGGCGTTGATCTCCCGCGTGACAAAAAGGTCGAGGTCGGTCTCACGTACATCTTCGGAATCGGCCGCCCAACGGCGCGGAAGATTCTGCAGACCACTGGCGTGAGCGCCGACCTTCGTGTCCGCGATCTCAACGACGCCGACGTGAATCGACTTCGACAGGCGATCGAGCGCGACTATCGCGTCGAGGGCGCGCTCCGGACTGAAGTCGCCATGAACATCAAGCGCTTGATGGACATCGGATCCTATCGAGGGATTCGCCATCGCCGCGGTCTGCCGGTTCGCGGTCAGCGCACGCACACGAATGCCCGCACCAAGAAGGGCCCACGCCGCGCGATCGCCGGCAAGAAGAAGGTGACCAAGTAGTCCTATGGCAACTGCGAAAAAGAGCAAGCGCGTCATCGAGGCAGAAGGCGTCGCCCATATCAGCGCGACGTTCAACAATACGACGATCACCATCACCGACGCGCATGGCAATGCGGTGTCGTGGGGCTCGTCAGGCAAGGCTGGGTTCAAAGGCTCCAAGAAGTCCACGCCGTTCGCCGCCACTGTCGCCGCGGAGCAGGCAGCGCGTGAAGCGATGTCGCTCGGCGTCCGTCGCGTGCATGTGCGCGTGCAGGGCCCCGGCTCAGGCCGTGAGTCGGCGATTCAGGCTCTCGCCGCCGCCGGTCTTCAGGTGAAGTCGATCAAGGACGTCACGCCGATTCCGCACAACGGCTGCCGTCCGCCGAAGCGCCGGAGGGTCTGACCGTGGCTCGCTATACAGGTCCCAGCTGCCGTCAGTGCCGGCGTGAAGGAACGAAGCTCTTCCTCAAGGGCACGAAGTGCTTCACCGAGAAGTGTCCCGTCGAGCGTCGCCCGTATGCACCTGGTCAGCACGGCCAGAACACGGCGCGCCGTCGCAAATCATCGGAGTATTCGAAGCAGCTCCGCGAGAAGCAGAAGATCAAGCGCATCTACGGCGTGAGCGAGCGGCAGTTCCGAAACACGTTCGAGCGCGTGGCGACGCTGCCCGGCATCACCGGTCACAACCTTCTCGCAGCACTTGAGAGTCGGCTGGACAACGTGGTGTACCGCATGGGCTTCGCCGCGAGCCGCAAAGCCGCGCGTCAGCTCATTCGGCACCGTCACGTCGAGATCAATCAGAAGACGGTCGATGTGCCGAGCTACCTCGTGGATCCCGGCGAGGAGGTGCGCGTGCGCATGAAGTCGCGGGAGATGGCATCGATCATGTCTGCGATGGACCAGTCCACCCGCGGCGCCCCGCTTTCGTGGATCGCCGTGGACCGCGACACGTTCAGCGGACGAATGCTCGAGCGCCCCGCGCGCACAAGCATCCCGATCGCGGCGCAGGAGCAGTTGGTCGTAGAGTTGTACTCGAAGTAAGCAGGGAACAGGGAACGGGGAACCGGGAACCGAGACTCCAACGGGAGACACGGTTCCCGGATCCCGGTTCCCGTTTCTTGGTCCGGGCCCTAGTCCCGTTACGAGCCCACCGCGCGCTAGGGGCGGGGTGGGGCGTTGCCGAGGCGATGTCTCGGTAAGACCGTCCAGGATACCGAAGAAATGGCACAAGTCATCGATCTCACCGGGTTGGTTCGTCCGCAGCTGGTTGAAGCGACCAAGCGCGACGACAACGCGAACGTTGCAGAATTCCGGCTCCAGCCTCTCGAGCGCGGCTTCGGCCACACGCTCGGCAATGCGATGCGGCGCATGCTGCTCTCGTCGCTGCGCGGATCGGCCGTTTGGGGCTTCCGTATCGACGGCGTGGTCCACGAGCACCAGACCATCCCGGGGGTGGTCGAGGACGTGCACCAGATCATCGCGAACCTCAAGACGCTCACGCTCTCGCTCGCGGATGATCTCGACGAAGCGATTCTCCGAATCTCGAAGTCCGAGGCCGGACCGATCACCGCAGCCGACATTCAGGACCAGAGTGGCGTCCGCGTGATCGACAATCGCCATCACCTGTTCACGCTTCAGGACGACCGCGACATCAACGTCGAGCTGTACGTGAACAAGGGCCGGGGCTATATCGAGGCCGACCAGCACGTGATCGATCGCGGCTTGCCGATCGACCTCGTTCGAATCGACTCGATCTACAATCCCGTTCGCCGCGCGAACTTCTCGGTTGCCGAGACACGCGTTGGCCAGCGCACGGACTACGATCGTCTCATGCTCACGGTCGAGACCAACGGCACGATCTCGCCCGAGGAGGCCGTCAGCTACGCCGCGGCCCTCGCGCAGACGCACTTCCAGTATTTCGCGGGCTTCGGTTCGCACGCGTCGGCGCCCGTTGGTGGCGGGGGCGAGCAGTCCAGCGGCGATGCGCACCGCCTGGCGGAGCTCTTCCGCACGCCGATCGATGATCTCGAGCTCTCAGTCCGCTCGGTGAACTCCCTCAAGAACTCGAATATCCGCTCGCTGGGTGATCTCGTTCGCCAGACCGAGAGCCAGATTTTGCAGGTCAAGAATTTCGGGAAGAAGTCGCTGCAGGAGATCGCGGATCTCCTCGAGCGTGAAGGCTTGAACTTTGGGATGCGTTGGGACGAGAACGGCGAAGGCGTCCGGATCACCGATTGGGGAACGCCGCCGAGCCGCGCCGCTGCAAACGCGCCTGACGACGAAGAGGAGTAAGATCGATGCGTCATCGCAAGGCGGGGCGGCAGCTGCGCCGAACCAGCGAGCAGAAGCTCGCGCTCATGCGGAATCTCGCGTCCTCGCTCATCGAGCATGGCGCGATCGAGACGACCGAGGCGAAGGCCAAGGAGCTTCGGCCGTTCGTGGAGAAGCTCATCACCAAGGCGCGGAACGGCACGTTGCATTCGCGTCGTCTCGCTGGTCGTCACGTGCACAAGCGCGAGACTGCGGACAAGCTGTTCCAGGAAATCGGGCCGCGGTTCGCCAAGCGCGCCGGCGGCTATACGCGCATTCTCAAGACCGGCCACCGCAAGGGCGATGGCGCAGAGATGGCGCGCATTGAGCTGATCGAGGGCTGAGGACAATGCCTATCAACCGGAACCGATGCTACTCCTGCGATCGCGGAGTTGCATTCGGAAACAACGTTTCGCACGCCAACAACAAGACCCGTCGAATCTGGAAGCCGAACCTGCAGGTCGTCCGGGTGGTGATCGATGGCAAGACGCAGCGCGTGAAGGTCTGCGCGCGCTGCTTGCACGCCGGCAAGGTCCAGCGAGCCCCGCGTGGCAGCGTCGTCGCGTAACCCTGATCTCGTCCGACGAAAAGGGAGCTCCTTTCGGGGCTCCCTTTTTTCTAGCGGTCACCGCCGATGCCAACGGCTCTCATAACCGGGATCACGGGGCAGGATGGCTCATACCTCGCCGAGCTGTTGCTGGCGAAGGGTTACCGTGTCATCGGGATGGTCAGGCGCAGCTCGACAACCGCATTCGAGCGGATCGCACACATTCTCGACCGCCTCGAGTTCGTTTCTGCCGACCTGCTCGATCAGCATTCCCTCGTCGACGCCGTCCGCGAGTATCAGCCGGATGAGATCTACAATCTCGCCGCGCAGAGCTTCGTCGGCACATCGTGGACGCAGCCGGTGCTCACGGGCGAGTTCACCGGCCTCGGCGTGACGAGAATGCTCGAGGCAGCGAAGAAAGCCGCGCCCGGCGCCCGATTCTATCAAGCCAGCTCCAGCGAGATGTTCGGCAAGGTCGTCGAGACTCCGCAGCGCGAGTCGACGCCGTTCTATCCACGATCCCCGTACGGCGTCGCCAAGGTGTACGGGCATTGGATCACCGTGAACTACCGCGAGAGTTTTGGCATGTACGCGGTCTCGGGAATCCTTTTCAACCACGAGAGCCCGCGACGTGGCCTCGAGTTCGTGTCGCGGAAAGTCACCGACGGCGTTGCCCGCATCAAGCTCGGACTTCAGTCGGAGCTGCGGCTGGGTAACCTCGATTCGCGCCGCGACTGGGGGTTCGCGGGCGATTACGTCGAGGCGATGTGGTTGATGCTGCAACAGCCGACCCCCGACGACTACGTTGTTGGAATGGGCGTGACGCGCTCGGTTCGTGAGTTGTGCGAGCTGGCGTTTCAGGCAGCGGGGCTCGATTACCGCGACCACGTGGTTCAGGACGAGAAGTTCTTCAGGCCGGCGGAGGTTGACCTCCTCGTAGCCGATTCATCGAAGGCGAGTCGCGTCCTGGGCTGGTCGCCAAAGGTCACGTTCGAGCAGCTGGTGGCAATGATGGTGGAAGCGGATCTGGCCCGACATCGATCCGAAGCGAGATAAGCCCGAGTTCTCACATGCCTCGTCGCACCGACATACATCGAATCCTGGTAATCGGCTCCGGCCCGATCGTGATTGGGCAGGCCGCCGAGTTCGACTACTCCGGCACGCAGGCCGCGCGCGCGCTCCGGGAAGAGGGCTACGAGGTCATCCTCGTGAACTCGAATCCGGCGACGATCATGACCGACCCGGAGATCGCGGACCGCACCTATATCGAGCCCGTGACCCCGGACTTCGTCGAGCTGGTGATCGAGCGCGAGCAGCCCGACGCGTTGTTGCCGACCATGGGCGGACAGACCGCGCTCAACGTCGCGATGAAGCTGTTCGAGCGTGGCGTGCTGCAGAAGCACAACGTCGAGCTGATCGGGGCCAATGCGCGGGCGATCAAGGTCGCGGAAGATCGTGCGGAGTTCGCCGCGGCGATGCAGCGCATCGGGTTGCACGTCCCCCAGGGCCGGATCGCGCACACGTGGGACGAGGCACTGACGATCGGCGAATTCGTGGGCTATCCGGCGATCATTCGGCCCTCGTTCACGTTAGGCGGCTCGGGCGGTGGTATCGCGTACAATCGCGAGGAGTACGAAACGATCGTGCGCCGCGGGCTGGCGGAATCCCCCACGAGCCAGGTGCTCATCGAGCGCAGCCTCCTCGGCTGGAAGGAGTTCGAGCTCGAGGTCATGCGCGATCACGCTGACAACGTGGTGATCGTCTGCTCGATCGAGAACATCGATCCGATGGGCGTGCACACCGGCGACTCGATCACCGTCGCGCCAGCCATGACGCTGACGGACCGCGAGTATCAGGTGATGCGGGACGCCGCGGTCGCGGTGATCCGCGAGATCGGCGTCGACGCCGGCGGGTGCAACATCCAGTTCGCGATCAACCCGACCGACGGCGAGATGGTCGTGATCGAGATGAACCCGCGTGTGTCGCGGTCCTCGGCTCTCGCCTCGAAAGCGACCGGATTCCCGATCGCCCGAATCGGCGCAAAGCTCGCGGTTGGCTACCGGCTCGACGAGATCCCGAATGACATCACGAAGACGACGCCGGCATCGTTCGAGCCGGTGCTGGACTACGTCGTCGTCAAGTGCCCGAGGTTCGCCTTCGAGAAGTTCGCGAGCGCCAATCCGTTCCTCACGACGCAGATGAAATCCGTCGGTGAGTCGATGGCGATCGGTCGCACGTTCAAGGAGGCGTTCCAGAAGGGGCTTCGCGCGCTCGAGACCGGACGCCCGGGTTGGTCTGTTGGTCATCGCCCGGCGGACGATCGCCTGCCGGACGACACGGTGGAGGCGCTGCGCGGGCGTCTCCGGCAGCCGACTCCGGAGCGGATCTTCCAGATCAAGCGCGCGCTCGAGGCCGGACTGTCGGTCGACGACATTTCCGACCTGACGAAGATCGACCGCTGGTTCCTGTATCAGATGCAGGAGCTCCTCGATGCCGAGTGGCGTTATGCCGCGCTCGATGAAATCACGGCGGACGAGATCCGGGAGATGAAGCGGGCGGGATTCTCGGACCGACAGCTCGCCACGCTGCGCGATGAAAAAGAGGATGACGTTCGGGCGCGCCGCTGGTCGTTAGGCGTTCACCCGTCGTACAAGATGGTGGACACGTGCGCCGGTGAGTTCCCCTCCGAGACACCCTACCTGTACAGCTCCTACGATGAGGAGAGCGAGGCACCGAAGACGGGGCGGCGGTCGGTGGTGATTCTCGGGAGCGGGCCGAACCGAATTGGCCAGGGAGTCGAGTTCGACTACTGCTGTGTGCGCGCCGTGATGGCGCTTCGTGAGCGCGGGTACGAGACGATCATGATCAACTCGAATCCCGAGACCGTCTCGACCGACTACGATATCTCCGACAAACTGTACTTCGAGCCACTGACCCTCGAGGACGTGCTCGAGATTGTCCGTCGCGAGGAACCCGAGGGCGTGATCGTGCAGCTTGGCGGCCAGACACCGCTCAAGCTCACTCGTCCCCTCGAGGCGGCGGGGGTCAAAATCCTCGGCACGTCGCCCGACGCCATTGACGTGGCTGAAGACCGGAAGCGCTTCGAGGAGATCGCGCGTCGGCTCAACATCCAGCAACCGGACAACGGCACCGCGACCAGCATCGACGAAGCTGTGGCCGTCGCGCAGCGAATCGGCTACCCGGTGCTCGTTCGGCCGTCGTACGTGCTGGGCGGGCGCGCGATGCAGATCGTGTATGACGATGACTCACTGCGCGAGTACTTCGAGAAGGCGGCCCGAGTCTCAGAGGATCGTCCGGTTCTCATCGACTCCTTCCTCGAAGACGCCTTCGAGGCCGACGTGGACGCCGTGTCAGACGGCCAGCGCGTGGTGATCGGTGGGGTAATGCAGCACATCGAGGATGCCGGCATTCACTCCGGCGACTCGGCATGCGTGCTTCCGCCCTACCGGATCACGGATGCGGACACGGACACGATGCGCCATCACACGATCGAGCTGGCGAAGGCGCTCGGTGTGGTGGGGCTGATCAACGTGCAGTACGCGGTGAAGAACAACACGGTTTACGTGCTCGAGGTCAATCCGCGCGCGAGTCGCACGATCCCCTACGTGTCGAAGGCGATCGGCGTACCGCTCGCATCGGTCGCTGCCCGCGTGATGATGGGCGAGTCCCTCGACGAGATCGGATTCACCGAGGAGATCGTCCCCCACTACGTGAGCGTGAAGGAAGCCGTCTTCCCGTTCACGAAGTTCCGCGAGTTCGATCCGATTCTGGGCCCCGAGATGCGGTCAACGGGCGAGGTCATGGGAATCTCGAACTCGTTCGGCAGCGCGTTTGCGAAGGCGCAGCTGGCCGCCGACAACGCGCTCCCGCTGTCCGGAGCCGTGTTCATCACCGTGAACGATTCCGACAAGCCGACGGTGACGCCGATCGCGCATCACTTCCACGAGATGGGCTTCGAGATCTATGCGACGCCGGGCACTGCTCGGTACCTGCGTGGTCGTGGCATCCAGGCGAAGGAAGTGTTCAAGGTGCACGAGGGACGCCCGCACGGGATCGACCTGATCGTGAACGGCCAGGTCCAGCTGCTCATCAACACGCCCCTTGGGAAGCACGCGCAGCGTGACGACTACACGCTTCGACAGGCTGCGATCGCGAATCGCGTGTCGTATACGACCACGTTGTCGGCGGCCGCGGCCGCGCGTGACGCCATCCTCGCGCTGCGCTCGCGGCGACCCAGCATCCGCGCGCTGCAGGAATGGCATGAGGACCTTCGGAACTGGCGCGCGGAAGGGGGCACGCGTGAAACCGCGCCGCGCCACACTCCGGTCTCTGTGGGCGCGGCGCGTTAGGCAGCGGAGATCGCACGGCATGGGCGTGTTCATCCACGAGTCGAGCTACGTCGACGACGGGGCGTCCGTCGGCGACGGCACGAAGATCTGGCACTTCTGTCACGTGATGCCGGGTGCCGTGATCGGCGAGCGCTGCAGCCTCGGGCAGAACGTGGTCGTGATGCCCGGCACGCGCATCGGAAACAACGTGAAGATCCAGAACAACGTCTCGATCTACGAAGGAGTCGAGCTCGAGGACGACGTGTTCTGCGGGCCCTCCATGGTCTTCACGAACGTGATCAACCCGCGGAGCGCGGTGTCGCGGAAGCACGAATATCAGCGCACCCTGGTGCGGCGTGGCGCGACCATCGGCGCCAATGCGACGGTGATATGCGGCGTGACACTCGGCGAGTATGCGTTCGTTGGTGCGGGCGCGGTGGTCACGACGGACGTGAAATCGTTCGCGCTCGTGACCGGAGTGCCCGCTCGGCAAGTTGGATGGATGTGCCGGTGCGGAGAGAAACTGCCGGGAATAGGGAATCGGGAATCGGGAATCGAATGCTCGGTGTGCAAAACGCGCTATGTGCTCCAGCATGACGAACTACGCCTCGCCGAAGCACCGTGACTGATCCAGCGCCGATTCGCATCGCGCTCGCGGGCTGTGGGCGCATCAGCCGCAATCACTTCGAGGCGATCGAAAGGATCG
>Ga0207679_10001088_pt1 | contig 17304 bp, 11 predicted proteins | sample KBSC73metaG_FD_184320 | JGI IMG/M metagenome (GOLD analysis project Ga0207679, IMG submission 184320) | Corn rhizosphere microbial communities from Kellogg Biological Station, Michigan, USA - KBS C7-3 metaG (SPAdes) (version 2) | ecosystem: Host-associated > Plants > Roots > Rhizosphere > Soil ... | reverse complement strand
CGCGTAAAAACTTGGTAGTTCGATTCGCGCTGCTGGACGACTGGCGGGCCGTACCAGAAGGGATCGTAAAAGGGGCCATAAAAAGGAGGGTAATAGCTGCGCCAGTAAGGCCATGGCCAATAGGGACTGCCCCAGCCGGGATCGACAACTACCGGATAGATTTCCCGCACATCTCGCACACTGATCGAGTAGTCCAGCGTCACTTTCAACTGCGGCGTCTGGCTGGACGATGCCTCCTTGAAGCCGAGCCGGTTCAGCTCGCTGCGCACCATGTTCTCGTAGTTGCGGTATTCGAGATTGTTGTCCTGCTCCTTCGTCCGTTCAAAGACATAGGTTTTTTCCTGCAGGGCAGCGGGCCACTCGTGGAAGGTGGTGACCTCGCTCTTCACGACAGGTATGGTGCAACCGGCCAGCAACAGGCTTAGTGCCATCATCAGGCCGATCAGCCAATGCTTCAAGCTCGATGTTCCCATGGTCGTTGATTTCCTGTTTCAGGATAGGCTGCCGTTCTGTGCTTGTCGTAAGTATTTGTAACGAGTACAGGACTTGCGCAAAATCGCCCCAGCGGCATTGCGCTGCCTTGCTGGAACAATTTTGCGTAAGTTCCGGAGGAAACGAACGGCCTAGCGCGGACTTTCGAAAAACACATAATTCGTGCCGTAATCGCTGATCTCGAAGTACACCTTCTTCTCGCCAGGATCGGTCGCCATGTTGAGATTTTCGTCGAGCACGCCATATCCATAACGGTAAGGGCGCGGTTGCTTGTCTTCGGTTCCCATCGCGGTCGAGATTTTGTCGATATGAATGAAGCGGCGCACCAACTTATCGCCCGAATAAATTTCCAATACGCCGTTGGTGCCGGTCCAGTTCTGCACGCTGCGAGTGATCTTGTTCTGTTGCTCTTGGGTACATGCCGTCAGCAGCATGGCGATGCCGATCACGAAAAACGCAAAGGACGATTTCATTGAAGTACGCTCCCGGTTGGGTTGGTTGGTAAAATGATTGTTTCGCATCTCTTTGCGCCATTATCCTCCAGAGCCTGCCATGCGCACTGAAACCCCCCCGACCATCTACCGCAATGACTACACGCCACCCGCCTTCTGGGTCGATACCGTCGAAATGGGCTTCGACCTCGATCCCAAGGCGACGTGTGTCGCCACCCGTATGACAATGCGCCGCAATCCCGCCAGTGATGACAAGACTCTTGTGCTCTACGGCGAAGGGCTGAAGCTGGTGCAGTTGCGCATGAACGGCAAGGTGCTTTCCAGGCGCAACTACCTCCTCGACAACGGCACGCTGAAGATCCCGAATGTACCCGACAGTGTCACGTTGGAAATCGAGACGCTTATCCATCCTGATCTCAATACCTCGCTGATGGGGCTGTACGTCTCGAACGGCAACTTCTTCACACAGTGCGAAGCCGAGGGCTTTCGCAAGATCACCTTCTTCCCCGACCGTCCTGATGTGATGGCGCGCTACAAGGTCATGCTGCGCGCCGACAAGGAAAAATACCCGGTGTTGCTTGGCAACGGCAACCTGATCGAACAGGGCGATCTTGGCGACGGCCGTCACTACGCGCTGTGGGATGACCCCTTCCCCAAGCCTTCCTATCTGTTCGCCTTGGTTGCTGGCAATCTGGTCTGTCAAGAAGAGACTTTCCGCCTCTTGTCCGGCCGCGAGGTGCTGCTGCAAGTCTGGGTGGAAGAGGGCAATCTCGACAAGACTCAGCATGCGATGGAATCGCTCAAGAAAAGCATCCGCTGGGACGAGGAACGCTTCGGGCTGGAACTCGATCTGGACCGCTTCATGATTGTCGCCGTTGGCGACTTCAACATGGGCGCGATGGAAAACAAGGGCTTGAACATCTTCAACACCAAATATGTGCTGGCCAACCCCAGCATCGCCACCGATACTGATTTCGCCAACATCGAATCGGTGGTCGGCCACGAATACTTCCACAACTGGACAGGTAACCGCGTCACTTGCCGCGACTGGTTCCAGTTGTCCTTGAAGGAAGGACTGACCGTCTTCCGCGACCAGGAATTCTCGGCAGACATGATCGGCACCGACAGCGGCCGCGCGGTCAAGCGCATCGAGGATGTGCGCGTGCTGCGCCAGGCCCAGTTTCCGGAAGATGCCGGCCCTATGGCCCACCCGGTGCGGCCCGATTCCTATGTCGAGATCAACAATTTCTACACTGTCACCGTCTACGAGAAAGGTGCGGAGGTGGTGCGTATGTACCAGACCCTGCTCGGACGTGAAGGCTTCCGCAAGGGCATGGACCTCTACTTCGAGCGCCACGACGGACAGGCCGTGACCTGCGACGACTTCCGCCGTGCGATGGTCGATGCCAACGGCCGCGACCTCTCCCAGTTCGAACTGTGGTACAGCCAGGCCGGCACGCCGCGCGTGAAGGTCGAGACGCGCTACGAAGAGTTCGCGGAAGCCTATACCGTCACGCTTACGCAATCCTGTCCCCCCACGCCCGGCCAGGCGGAGAAGCGGCCTTTCCACATCCCGGTAGCGATCGGCCTGCTCGACAGCGGCGGGCACGACATGCCGCTGCACCTGGAAGGTGCCAAAGGCGAAGCGCCAACCACGATAGTGCTGGAACTGACGCAGGAAACCCAGACTTTCGATTTCGCGCACGTCCCCGAGAAGCCGGTGCCGTCCTTCCTGCGCAATTTCTCCGCGCCGGTGGTGCTTGAATACGAGTACACCGACGCCGAGCTGGCCTTCCTGATGGCCAACGACAGCGATCCCTTCAACCGTTGGGAAGCAGGGCAGCGCCTGGCAATGCGCAACATGCTGAAACTGACCGAGGCGGTGCAGAACAACACTGCGCTTCCCGATTCAGAACTGGAGGAAACCGGCTTGGCCGAAGCGTTCAGCAGCACGCTCAACGATACCGAACTCGATCCGGCCTTCTGCGAGCTTGCCCTGACGCTGCCTTCGGAAACCCTGGTGGCAGAACAGGTGGAAGTGGTCGATCCGCACGCTATCCACGCAGTGCGCCAGTTCCTGCGCCGCTCCCTGGCGCAGATCTTGCGCGTCGATTGGGAAGTGGCTTACCAGTCCAACCGCACCCCGGGCAGTTACAGTCCGGATCCTGTCTCTGCCGGCAAGCGCGCATTGAAGAATCTCGCGCTGTCTTACCTGGCAGAGCTGGACGATGCTGAAGCCCACCTGCTGGCGCAGGGTCAGTACGACAGCGCCAACAACATGACCGACCGCATCGCCGCACTAAGTGCGCTTATCAACAGCACCGCCCCGGGCCGCGAGGAAGTCTTGGATCATTTCTACCGCGAGTTCGAGCATGAACCATTGGTCATCGACAAGTGGTTCAGCCTGCAGGCAATGGCACGCACGACAGATGTGGCGACAGTGCGCAAGTTGATGCAGCATCCTGCTTTCACCCTGAAAAACCCGAATCGCGCGCGCAGCCTGATCTTCAGCTTCTGCAACGGCAATCCGGCGCAGTTCCACGCTATCGATGGCAGCGGCTATGCATTCTGGGCGGAGCAGGTGATCGCCCTGAATGCCATCAACCCCCAAGTCGCTGCACGCCTGGCTCGTGCACTCGACCGCTGGCGTAAATACGCACCGGCGTTGCAGAAAAAGATGGAAGCCGCCCTGAAAACGGTTGCTTCTGCCAAGGCGCTGTCGAAAGACGTGCTGGAAGTCGTCACCAAATCCCTTTCCAACTAACCCATTTTCCGACAACATGAAACGTATCAGTCTCACCCAATACTTAGTCGAAGAGCAGCGCCTGCACAACAGTATTCCGGCCGAATTGCGGCTGTTGATCGAAGTCGTCGCCCGCGCCTGCAAAACCATCAGCCATGCCGTCGGCAAGGGCGCTTTAGGCGAAGTACTGGGCAGCGCCGGCAGTGAGAACGTGCAGGGCGAAGTGCAGAAGAAGCTGGATGTGCTGTCCAACGAAAAGCTGCTCGAAGCAAACGAGTGGGGCGGCCATCTGGCCGCGATGGCGTCGGAGGAAATGGAAACCATCCATCCGATTCCGAACCGCTATCCGAAGGGCGAATACCTGCTGCTGTTCGATCCGCTCGACGGCTCTTCCAACATCGACGTCAACGTCTCCATCGGCACCATTTTCTCGGTACTCAAGGCCCCTGAAGGCATGAAGGACCCGACCGAGGAAGCCTTCCTGCAGCCGGGCAGCAAACAGGTCGCCGCCGGCTACGCCGTTTACGGCCCGCAAACCGTGCTGGTGCTCACCACCGGCAACGGCGTCAACTGCTTCACGCTCGACCGCGAAATGGGTTCCTGGGTGCTCACCCAGAGCGACATGCGCATCCCTGAAGAGACCAAGGAATACGCAATCAATGCTTCGAACGCGCGCCACTGGTATCCACCGGTCAAGCGCTACATCGATGAACTGACAGCCGGTGAGACCGGCCCGCGCGGCAAGAACTTCAACATGCGCTGGATTGCTTCCATGGTCGCCGACGTGCACCGCATCCTCAACCGCGGCGGTGTCTTCATGTATCCCGCTGACGCGCGCGAGCCGGACAAGCCCGGCAAGCTGCGTTTGATGTACGAAGCCAACCCGATGTCCTTCATCGTCGAGCAAGCCGGCGGTGCTGCCACCAATGGCAAGCAACGCATTCTCGACATCCAGCCGACGAAGCTGCACGAGCGTGTCGCGGTTTTCCTTGGTTCGAAGAACGAAGTCGAGCGCGTGACCAGTTACCACAACACTTGATCTCAATGGGAGATTGCCGGCTTTGCAGAGAAAGCGGCCGGCACGTCCAGGCTTCCATGGGATTTTGTGTTATCGAGGCGTGGAACCAGCGTTAAAAAAGCCGCTTTTCAAGCGGCTTTTTATTTTGCAAGCAGCGAAACAATTAACCGCTCACCACTTGAAGCGAAGGCTTCTTCAAGGTTTCTTCCTGCAGCTTGTTAGTGAGCTTTTGGTACTCGATGGATTTGCGCGAGTTCTCGTGTATCGCGGAAGTCTCTGCATTAATGGCGCTTTCCATCGTGACGGCAAGCTGCGCAATGAGGGCCGCGTCGTCCCTTGCCCTGACAAGGAATTGATAGAGTTCGAACTCGCTTTGCGTTTCCGGCTTCTGGTACAGCGCAATCTGGTTGGTCCATGCTTGCTGTTGCTGTAGGGCGGTACTGTTAATCCCGGCAATCAGAAATTGTGCTTCAACCAGCTCTCTCTTTCGTTCCCTGATGATTGCCCATTGAAAGACGGCGACCAGTATTCCGAATATGCCGAAGAGACCTCCAACTGCGCCTACCCACAAACCGATTTGATTCACGAGTTCTTCTATTGTCATAGTGTTCTCCCTTGCTAGTACATCGTTGGTTGGTTATATGTCGTGATCATTTTGCTTCAGCAGTAAACCGCACAGTTTTATATGCAAGCCCAACCGTGGAAGCGAAGGACGGTTGGCGCGAAGCGCAGTGCATTGCCCCCCTTCACAATGACTGTAGCATTCGCACTTCCTGTGGGAATACTGTAAAGGTAAACATCTTAACGGCGAGCCAGATGCAACTCTTTATAGGGCTTTCGACTATAGCCCGGTCGGTCGCTTGCCAAAGCCGATTGATGAGTTGTGATGTTGTATCCGAGGCACACATTGCAATCAGGATACCGAGTGCGTCTGCGTGTCTTTGGCGAGACACGCCACTAAAGGACATTGGGCAAGGGCGACAACAATGAACTGTCTGCCGGTAAAACCGGTCATCTAATCAAAGAAGCTTTAGCGTGTGAACAACTATTACCATGCTTGATTCTTTTTGGCATGTTGCCGGTTTTGCACGGGAATTGGCCGGCATGTTCAGACCTCACCTTGGATGGTAATTGCCGTAACGCAGACCCTAGCATTGCCGGAACATTCTTTGATAGAATTGGCGCTTCGCTGATGTAGCTCAGTTGGTAGAGCAACTGATTCGTAATCAGTAGGTCGGAGGTTCGACTCCTCTCATCAGCACCAGGAATACGCGGCCCGCAGAGATGCGGGCCGTTTTCATTTCTGCTTTCGTCATCTCATTGCGCTTTGATGTACAAAAGCTCACGTCGCCATGACACTGAAGCAATGAGTCAGACAGAAGCACGCATGTGCTCCTTGCGCGGCCCCTTAATGATCCGTCGTGAGACGCTCCATCCCATGTGCGGGATCGAGCGGGATGAAGATGGTCAGCTTCGTGCCTTGCCCCGGGCCGCTATTGATAATGAACTTGCCGTTGAGTGCGTGGATGCGTTCTTCGACGCCAACCAGGCCGAAGGAATTGGCGCCCTTACGTGAGCCGGGATAGATGCCGACCCCGTTGTCGGTAATCGACATGACGAGCTGCTCGTCGTCCCTGTGCAATTCGATCGCCACGCGCGTGGCCTTGGCATGGCGGATGACATTGGTCAGCGACTCCTGCAGGATGCGGAACAGTGTGGTGGCGCGGGTGTCGTCAAGAGCGAAATCCTCTTCATCCATCACAAGGTGGCAGGGGATGCCGCTGCGGCGACGGAATTCGGCGACCTGCCATTCGATGGCGGCGGTGAGGCCGAGATCGAGCACCGCAGGGCGCAGGTTGTTGATGATGGTGCGTATGGTCTTGACGGTGGCGTCGATCTGGTTGAGCGCGCCGCGTACCTTGTCGTTGAGCTTGGGATGCGACTTGCTGGTGCGCGCTTCCAGCATCGAAACGTCGATACGCAGCGCAAGCAGGTTCTGGCCAAGTTCGTCGTGAATCTCGCGCGCGATGCGGCGGCGTTCTTCTTCCTTCACGCGGTCCTGGTGCGCCGTGAGTTCGCGCAGCAATTCCTGCGAGCGCTTCAGGGCTTCGACTGTTTCCTTGCGTTCGGTGATATCCATGATGGTGCCGCGCAGGAGCATCTTGCCGTCATCGTTGCTCGGACGTGCAATGCTGTGTACCCAGCGCACAGTGCCGTCGCGCCGCTTGATGCGGTGCTCTATGTTGAACTCTTCGCCGTTGACCATCGAACGGTCGAAGCCTTTCTGTACCCGATTGCGGTCTTCTTCATGGATGCGTCGCAGGAAGTCGGCGTAGACCGGTGTATCCGTAAAACGGTTGATGCCGAAGATGCGATAGGTCTCGGCCGACCAGTGCATATGTTGCGCGGCTGGGTCGAGCAGCCAACTGCCAAGACGTGCCATGTGCTGGGCTTCGGCCAGGCTGGCTTCGCTGGCGCGCAAATCCTTCGTCATTTCCCTGGCCAGTTCGACCGCCCGGCGCCGCGCGGACATGAGCGAGTAGTAGATGCTGTACAGCAGGGCCGAGGCAATCAGGCCGGAAAAGAATACGATGCGTGGAATCCAGGCCTCAAAGCCGGTGACAAGCGCATCTTTGGGGGCGGAGAATTCCACTTCCCAAACGCGAGGGCCGACCGCCATCGAAACATGGCGCACAAAGGAATTTTGCGGCGTCTCCGCTCGCGAATGAGTGAGGGCGTTGTCATTCGTTGCGTCGCTGTCGAACAGGAGGTCAGTGGCGCCATCTCTCGGTCTGGTGCTGCTGTTACCGGCGTCATAGAGCTTGAAGTGCATGTTGGGCAGGATCTTCTTGTCGATGGCGCCCATCATCAGCTTGCGCACATCGAAACCGGCCCCGATTGAGCCGTAGTAGGCGGCACGTCGTTCGGCAATGGAACCGGTCGGCATGTCGCGCCGGTACAGGGGCAGGCGCATCGCCAGGCCGACGTGCCGGTTCGGGCCTCGAATCTGGATCAGGCGGCCGGAGGAGGTGAGTTGGCCGGTATCGCGCGATGCCATCAGTGCATTGGTTACTGCTTCCCTGGTGCTGATATCGAGACCGAAAGAGACCATGTTGGTTTCCAGCGGCTCGATATACGTCAGGACATGGTATGCGCTGCGCTCGCCCTGAGGCTTGATTTCAAAATCGGGATACCCCTTCGGGTCAAGGCTCTTGTCGGTGCGGACCTCCGCTTCGAAGGCGGCTTTTTCGGAGGCGGAAACGGCTCTTGCGAAGTTGAGGTTGGTGATGCCGGGGAAGCTGCGTTCCAGTTGCAGTTGGGCTACATAGGCGTGAAATTGTGCGCGGCTGATGTGATCGCTGGTGTAGAACAGAGCAGCAGCGCCGCGTAGCACATCGATGTAGGAGCGCATCCTGGTCTGGAGCGCCAGTTGGGCATGATTAACTTGGGAACCGAACTCCGCTTCAGCCTTGTCCTCGATCATGCCTGTTACCAACAGTGACAATATCAACGATATTGCCACGCCGAGCCACCATCCTGTGGAAGTCAACAGAGAGAAGACGAATCGTCTGGGGCTGTGCATTTCGCGTTGGTATCAGGTTGAACAGTCGGACTCGATTGATGGCATGCGTTGTGATGCAGTCAGTATGCCAAAGCCGCGAACAGCTTCAAGGATGGTATGAATCGCTGCGATAGAAAAACAGCACATTGAAGCGCAAATGCATGCATTTTTTTTAGGCAGCGGCTGAAGTGTATAACGTTTAATCAAACAACGTCATTCTTCCTCTTCTGGTGCACTCTTGAAATTTCCGATCCGCATGGAAATTGATATACATCAAAGTTGCAATCATTTTCATTACGAAACTGCGTGCTAAAGTGGTTTCGTCACGGCAATGCTGTTTTCCCTCCCGCCGTGGCAGCTCTACAACTTCCAACTGATGAAAGGTGCATGAACATGGATCGGAATCAGAAACAACAGCGGAAGAAATCCCCGGAACAGATGGTTGAGGCAATTTTTGCACTGGATCTTGATCCCATCAAAGTCAAGTTGATGGACAAGAAGGAAGGGCAGGGATGGAGCCGCGCCAAGGCGGATGCAGTGGAATTGGAGTATCGACGTTTTCTTGCATTGACGGTCAAGTATCCGGATGCAGCGATTACGCCGAACACAGATGTTGACAAGTTCTGGCACAGTCACATTCTCGATACGATGAAGTATGCGCAGGATTGTCAGGAGGCATTAGGTTACTTCCTGCATCATTTTCCCTACTTCGGGATGCGTGACGAGGAAGATGCCGTCAAATTGTCTATAGCCGCGACCTACACGAAAGCGTTGTACGAGAAGGAATTCGGCGCGGTCGCCGACAAGGGAGGGCCCAAGCCGTATTGCTGTGTCGTGTCCGATGTGTATTGCGGGGCAACGACGGTCAGCCAGCAGGCAGATGCCGATAATGGCGGCCCCAAGCCGTATTGCTGTGTCGTGTCTGATGCGTATGGTGGGGCAGCGATGGTCAGCCAGCAGACAGATGCCGATAATGGCGGGCCCAAGCCGTATTGCTGTGTCGTCTCAAATGCATATTGTGATGTGACGACGGCCAGCAAGCAGGCAAAAAGCGCGTATTTCGGTGCTGCCGACGCAGGCGATGGCGACGTCATCCTCTGCAAGGGGCGCCCGAAACTGCAAGCAGAGTCTGTGGTGTAAGTGCAATGGCTGGGATGTCGCCATGACTCTTGTTCACCCCAGCCGAAATGACAACGATCCATCTCGATAACTTCTGCTCGCCATGTATGCAAGCACCCCTCCTGCCGGCAGGGCCACCCAAGAGATGTACCTTGGGCATGGGCGCCGGCAAGAGGGCTGGTTCAGCAGTGCTTGCGAGCGGCGGAGGCATCTTTCTGTCATCAAGGGTGGACGGGGGTGCCGGCTGATGTGCCGGCACGCACGAGTCTCAATGACTTCCGGGCGATCCTGATTCTGCACATCTGAAGTTGTGCAGAAAATCCAGAAACACCTGCGCCGCCATTTCCGCATCGTCCGCTGTCATGGTCTCCAGCGAATTATGGCTGATGCCGCCATTGCCGCAGCGTATGAACAGCATTGCAACGTCGGTGATCGCTGCGATCGCCATGGCATCATGACCGGCACCGGAAGTCAGTTCGAACGGTGCGATGCCGACTCGCGCAACCGATGCCGATAGCTGTCTCATTAGCCAAGGCGCGCAGGGCGCGGCAGGCGCCGTTATCAGTGGTTCCAGCTTGTACTCGATGCTGCGCCGGGCACAGATTGCATCAATCTCGCACAGGATGTCGGTGACCGCAGCATTGCGCGTGGCATCGTCTGCGGCGCGAATGTCTAGCGATAACCGGCAGGCGCCGGGCACGACATTGACGGAGCCGTCCGGCACTTGCAACTGGCCGACGGTGCCCACCAGCGAGGGTACTTGCGTGCAACGCTTCTCTACGTACAGCACGATCTCTGCTGCAGCAGCGGCAGCATCCTTGCGCATGTTCATCGGCGTGGTGCCGGCATGGCTGGCAGCACCAATCAGTTCGATCAGGTAACGGCTGCTGCCGGCAATCGAGGTAACGATGCCGACAGGCAGGCCGCCTTCGAGCAGCACAGGGCCTTGTTCGATATGCACTTCAACGAAACCGAGCAGGTTTTCACGATGGCGCGCGATCTTGGGGATATCGTCCGGAGTGCAGCCAGCCTCCAGCAAGGCCGCGCGCATTGCTATGCCGTCGGCATCGCACTTGTCCAGCAACTTCATGTCGAAGCGCCCGGCAATGGCATTGCTGCCGAGGAAGGTGCTCTTGAAACGGACTCCTTCTTCTTCAGAGAAGCCGATGACTTCGAGGTGGAAAGGCAGTTTCTCGCCGCGTTCGTTCAGGTGCTTCACGACGGCGATCGGCAATAGGATGCCTGCACGGCCATCGTACTTGCCGCCGTTGCGCACGGTGTCGTAATGCGAACCCGTCATCAGCGTCTTCGCATGCGGGTTGTCCGACAGGTAGCGGCCGACCACGTTACCCACTGCATCGATACTGACTTCCATGCCGGCTTCGCGCATCCAGGCAGCGAGCTGCGAAGCAGTCTTGCGATGCGCTGTCGTCATGTAGGCGCAGGTCAGGCCGCTGTCGTCGTCGCTCCATTGCCCGATCGTCTCGGCCCATTCCATGATGGCATTGCCTAGCGCCGGCATAACACCGAATAAGTCGTTCAGACGCAATTCGGCGATGCGGTGGATCTGGCGAAGATTTTCCGCGAACTCGTCTTCGTGGCAATTCTTCAAACGGCGGCTGAAGGTGGAGATGATCTGTTGCCTGGTAAGACCTTTGCCGTCAGGTCCTTTCACTGCAAGGATGAAAGGGAAGCCGAACTTGGCGTTGTAGTCGGCATTCAGTTGCTGCAGCGTGGCGAATTCTTCCGGGCTGCAGTTGTTCAGACCGGCCTTGGCTTGTTCGCCGGTCGATTCCTGCGTCAGTTGCCCTGCGATGGCAGCCTTGCCGGCCAGTTCCGGATGAGCACGGATCAAGCGCAGTTGTTCTTCTTCAGAGGCTGCGGTGACGACGGCCTGCAATGCCTGCTTGAGCGCGGTCAGGTTGGCGAAGGGACGTTGCGCGTCTGCGCGCTGCACAATCCAGGGCGAATGTTCATAAATGCCGCCGAGTATGCGGACGAATTCGGCGGCATCGCAGGTGTTCAGGCATTGCAGGGATATGGTCATGTTGTCGCCGGGAGATTGAAGGGATGCATCGCGTGCCAATGATTGGCAATATCGATGCGGCGCGCGACCCATACCTTGTCGTGCGACTGGATGTAATCGAGAAAGCGTGCCAGCGAGGCGGCGCGTCCGGGGTGTCCGATCAGGCGGCAATGCAAGCCGACTGACATCATCTTCGGACGATTCAGGCCATTCGGGTCGCCTTCGGCATAGAGCACATCGAAGGCATCCTTCAGGTAGTCGAAGAATTGCGTGCCCGAGTTGAAACCCTGCGCCGTGGCAAAGCGCATGTCGTTGGCATCCAACGTATATGGCACGATCAGGTGGGGGTGCATCACCGGCATGCCGTCGCCGTCGGTAATCGTCACTTGTTCCCAGAAGGGCAGGTCGTCGCCGTAGTAGTCCGAGTCGTAGACGAAACCGCCATGCTCGACCACCAATTTGCGCGTGTTGGGAGAATCGCGGCCGGTGTACCAGCCGAGTGGGGCTGAGCCTGTCATTTCCCGGATGATCTGCACCGCTTCCTGCATATGGATGCGTTCGGCGGCTTCGTCGAAGTGCTGATAGCTGATCCAGCGCAAGCCGTGGCAGGCGATTTCGTGACCGAGTGAGAGAAAGGCGGCAACCGCTTCCGGATTGCGCTTCAAGGCCATCGATACGCCGAAGATGGTGAGCGGCAGTCCGCGCTCTTCGAACATGCGCAGGATGCGCCACAAACCGGCGCGCGAGCCGTACTCATAGAGCGATTCCATGCACATATGGCGCATGTTGAATGCTTGTGCGCCAATGACTTCAGACAGAAAGGTTTCGGACGCGCTGTCGCCGTGCAAGACGCAGTTTTCGGCGCCTTCTTCGTAATTCAGTACGAACTGGACCGCGATTCTTGCTTCGCCCGGCCATTTCGCATGCGGCGGGGTGCGACCGTAGCCGATGAGGTCGCGCGGGTAGTTCTGGTAGGTATCTGCCATGGCTCACCTGTTCACATTGATTGTGATGCTTTGATCGTAAAGCATGGGGCCTTATTCCAGCAAACCATGCGCCAGTCCGTAGCACATCAATTCGGCGTGACTTTGGAAATCCATCTTTTGCATCAAGCGAGCCTTGTAAGTACTGACGGCATTGTTGCTGATGGCAAGTTCCTCGGCAATGTCATTGATGCGCTTGCCGTTGACAAGCAGGCGTAAAACCTGGCGTTCGCGTTTCGACAAGGATTGATGCGCCTCTTCCTGTGCCTTCCTTTTGAGAACGAATGCATTGTTCTCGTTCGGTCCGGCAACGACAGACCGCTCTTTCGCCATGAGTTTGTCGATGGCTGCTATCACGGCTTCGGTCGGGCTGCTTTTGTCCAGGTAAGCGGACGCCCCGGCTTGCAGTGCCAGCCGGGCAACTTGGGGGGAATCGATCACGCTGAAAACGAGGATGGGCAGACTGATATTGCCGGCCCGAATGCGCATGATGAGCTCCATCCCGTTGATGCCGGGCATGCACATGTCCAGCAAGAGGGCATCGAATGCATCTTTCGACAGAAGTTCCATCACTTGCTCGCCGTTTGCAGCTTCGCCCGTCACCCGAATATGATCGGTCAGGGAAAAAATCTGTTTCAGTCCCTGACGCACGATGACGTAATCGTCTGCGATCAATAGCCGGATCGTCATCTATGCAAACAAGCCGTGCGAAAACCCGTAACTGACCAAATCGGCATTGGTCTTGAAACCCATCTTTTGCATCAGGTTCGCCTTGTGCGTGCTGACGGTTTTGTTGCTGATGGCAAGCTCGTCGGCGATTTCGTTGACGCTTTTTCCACGCACCAGCAGGCACAGAATTTGATATTCGCGATCCGATAAATGTTTGTGAGGCTGCTCCAGTTCGGTTTCCTCGACGTCGAATACCATCTGCTCAGCCAGCACAGGGTCGATAAAACGTCCTCCGGCTGCCACTTTCTTGATGGCGGTAAGCAGTACTTCGGGGATGGCGCTTTTTGCAATATAGCCCGATGCACCCGCCTTGAGCGTGCGCCTGACTATCTGCGGACTATCGTGCATGCTAAGCACGAGAATGGGCAAGTCGGCATGGCGCAGGCGAATGCGGCTGATCAGGTCCACGCCGCTGATGCCGGGCATGGTCATGTCCAGCAATAGCAGATCGAAATCGACATCGTGCATGGCTTCCAGCACTTCAGCGCCGCTTGTCGCTTCTCCTGCAACGTCAATGTTGTTTGTCAGCGAGAAGATCTGCTTCAATCCCTCACGCACGATGGCGTGGTCATCGGCAATCAATAGTCGAATCACGGACATGTCGAAATATCGTCAATGGGAAAATGTACGTTGAGCACAGTGCCGTGTCCCGGTTTGCTGGACACGGCAAGCGCACCGCCTAGTCTGTGCACGCGTTCCCGCATGCCGGCAAGCCCGAATGATTTCGGCTTGCGGATGGCGGGATCGAATCCTTTGCCATTGTCGCGCACCTCCAGGAAGTAATGCGTTTCTTGCCGGTTTAGGGTGATTTCTACCATGCTGGCCTGGGCATGGCGCGCTATGTTGGTAAGCGATTCCTGCACAATGCGGAAAACCGCGATGGCGCGCGTTTCGTTGAGCGCGATCTCCTTTTCATCGACCTTCAGAGTGCAGCCGATGCTGCTGTGCTGCGAGAATTGATCGACCAGCCATTCCAGCGCTGACGTGATCCCCATATCCAGCGCAGGCGGGCGCAGGCTGGATACCATGCGTTTGACGGCCTGCATCATCGTGTCGGCCATCTTTGCCAGCCACTGAATGTGTTCCATCAATGCCGCATTGTCCTTGCCGAATTTAAGACGCAAGACTGAAATGCTCATGTGCAGCGCGGTGAGAATCTGACCGAGTTCGTCATGCAATTCCCGCGCAATGTTTTTGCGCTCTTCCTCTTGCACGACTTCGCGATGAACGGACAGCTCATGCAATTGCGCATGCGATTGCTTGAGTTGACGCTCCGCTTTTTTGAGGTCGGTGATATTCCTGCCGATCGCCAATGCGCCGATGATTTGCCCGGCCAAGTCGTATTCCGGTACGACGCGAATGGCATGACTGACCGATTGCCCATCCGGTTTTTCCCATTCCAGGAGCACATCGCTGGAAGCGCCGGTTTCCATCACTTGCCGTAAAGTCGCCTTGTATTCTTCAGCCGATAGGTTGGCTTTGCGCCAAACTTCGTCGGGGCTCTTGTTTTGCGCTGCTCCCGGGGCAATGCCGGTTTCATGGTAATACGCAGGATTGATCAGCACCTGCCGGCAGGCCCGGTCGAAACGCACGATCATGTCCGGAGAGTTTTCCGCCAATGTGCGGAATGCCTGTTCGCTCGACTGCAAGCGTTTTTCCGATCGTGTAATCAGCCAGGCGGCAGCGGCGATCAAGAGCAGGGCTATCCCGCCAAAAGCCAGCATCAGCGTGCGTGCATAATCGTAAGCCTGATCTGCTTCGATAGTGGCGATCTTGTTGAGTTTTTCCTCGGTATCCATCAGTTCACGCAGCAGGCTCCACCATTTTTTCTGCGTCGGGCGGAATTCAAACCGCAGCAGTTGATAGGCGTCTTCCCTTTTTTGAGCAAGTGCGAGTGCCGTGGCAGTGTCGATGAAGGGAGCGGCTGTCATCGAGATTTCCCTGATCTGATCCAGCAAGTTTTTTTCCTCGACGGTGGTGTCGGGCGAACTTTCGAACATTGCCCTCAGCTTCTTTTCAGCGACGACGTACTTTTCCGTCTGGTCCTTGATCCGTTTGAGTTCTATCTGGATTTCGTTTTCATCCGTCAGCATGATCAGATTACGCATGGCGAGCGCGCGCTCTGTCACCGTGAGATACATCTCCGAAGCCAGTTTTCCTTGAACGTTGTTGACGTTGATGTCGTCGAGATTGCCCTTAATCCGCGCCATGCGACCCAGACCAAGCGCCAGCCCGATGATCAGCAATAAGGAGACGAAAGCGAAGCCGAGGCTGGTGCGCATGGCGGCTTTCATGTTTTTTGTATTCGTTCCTTGCAATGGAAATGCGGCAGGCCGCTTTTTCCACGTGTGTAGTGATATTCCTACTTCCATCCTATTTTCTCTTATGCCGAAATCAGATTGTACTGATCGACTCTACATTGGCTAATTGCAACACTGTGCATTCTTGCTTTAAGGATATAAAACAAAACATGCAAGGGGCAAATGGTTTTACTTGGAAGTTCAAAAAGCTTGCAGCATAAACGGATGCATTCCGAACGGAATAAATATTCGATCTATTTATTCAATAACAAGGAAGAAAAATGAGTATGAGGAAGATGAATGTCGCCACGCGCCTGGGCGTTGGCTTTGGATTCGTTGCACTGCTGCTGTTTATCGTGACGGCGCTTGGTCTGGATCGCATGGCGCAGATCAAAAGCAACATGGACGACATGAATACCAATAACATTCAGATCAAGCTTGCCGCCTCCATGTACCAGACCGTCACGGAACGCGCCTTGGGGTACCGTAACCTGATCCTCCTGGCCGACGGCAATCCGAAAGAAAGCGAGCTTGAAATCAAGCGTATTAGCGACCAGACCAGCAAGTACGCCGATGTGCAAAAAAAGCTGTCCGAGATGTTTACAACCTTGTCAGGCACGACCGCAGAAGAGAAGGCGTTGATGGACAAGATCAAGGAGCAAGCGGAGGCTGCCGCGCCTTTTCAGGCGAAAGCACTAGAGCTGATTGCTTCCAACCAATTCGACGAAGCCTATAAATTGCTTCGCTTCGATTTCCGTCCGGTGCAAAAGAAGTGGTGGGATTTGCTGCGCGAGTTGAGCAATCTGGAGGAAAAGCTCAACAAGGATGCGACGCAAGATTCCGAAGCCGCCTATAAGCACGCCCGCACAATGATGCTTGCTTTCGGTGCATTGGCATTGTTCTCCAGCGTTATCGCCGCTTGTCTGATTACGCGCGGCTTGTTGAAGCAGCTTGGCGGCGAGCCCGACTATGCTGCAGCCATTGCGAACAGGATCGCAGCAGGCGATCTGACTGTGGAAGTCGTGACAAAGGCGCACGACAACACCAGTCTGTTGTTCGCCATGAAGGCGATGCGCGACAGCCTGGCCAATATTGTGACCCAGGTGCGATCCGGCACCGACACGATTGCGACAGCGTCGAGCCAGATCGCATCCGGCAACCTCGACTTGTCCTCACGCACCGAACAGCAAGCCAGCTCGCTGGAGGAAACGGCCTCTTCCATGGAAGAGCTGACCAGTACGGTCAAGCAGAATGCCGACAATGCATCCCAAGCAAACACCTTGGCATTGTTCGCTTCCGATGTTGCGCTCAAGGGCGGCACGGTAGTGGCGCAAGTGGTCGATACGATGGATGCCATCAACGACTCCGCCAAGAAAATCGTGGACATCATCAGCGTGATCGACGGCATTGCGTTCCAGACCAACATCCTGGCCTTGAACGCGGCCGTGGAAGCGGCGCGTGCCGGCGAGCAGGGCAAGGGCTTTGCGGTAGTCGCTTCCGAAGTGCGCAACCTGGCGCAGCGTTCCGCCGCGGCCGCAAAGGAAATCAAGGCCTTGATTGGCGACTCGGTGGAAAAGGTCGATAACGGTGCGAAGCTGGTAGCACAGGCGGGCTCCACCATGGAAGAAATTGTGGACAGCGTGAAGCGCGTGACGGACATCATGGGAGAAATCACCGCTGCCAGCAAGGAGCAGACATCGGGTATCGAACAGATCAATACGGCGATTGCACAAATGGACGAAGTCACGCAGCAGAATGCTTCGCTGGTGGAGGAGGCTGCTGCGGCGGCGGAATCCTTACAGGATCAGGCTAACGGCCTGTTGCAGGCGGTGAGCGTGTTCAAGTTGAACGGAGCGCATGTCGCGTTGAACACTGTCAAG
>Ga0207679_10001087_pt1 | contig 17315 bp, 13 predicted proteins | sample KBSC73metaG_FD_184320 | JGI IMG/M metagenome (GOLD analysis project Ga0207679, IMG submission 184320) | Corn rhizosphere microbial communities from Kellogg Biological Station, Michigan, USA - KBS C7-3 metaG (SPAdes) (version 2) | ecosystem: Host-associated > Plants > Roots > Rhizosphere > Soil ... | reverse complement strand
CTAATAGTTGAATTACCTGGCACAGTGAATTTAAACCAGTCAACATCGGTGCCAGAAGAAATGTTTGCAAAAATTGTCGTTCCGGAGATAAGTGGTGTTGCCTGGCCGGATGAGTTGTTAGGTTCGTACATATCGTTGCAGGCAAGAGTTGTGAACGACGACTGCGCATAGCCCCCCTGGGTTGATACAGTGCAATTGACAATGACTCTCCAGTCGTATGCCGTGCCGGCGGTCAAGGGGGAAAGCGAATAAGAAGGTATCGTGAGACCGGTTGTAGCAATTATCCAGGTAGCAGACGTGGATGGTTTGTACTCGAGATTATAGCTCACCCAATTTGCAAGAGGTGACCAACTCAAGGTTGCACTGTTTGCAGTAACGTTAGTTGTTGTTAGGCCCGAAGCTGGACCACAAAGCGTCTGAAATTGTGACTGCCTGTACGGAGATGATGACGAACCGCAGTTTGTTCTGATTCTCCAGTCATAGTACATCCAGGAACTTAGTCCGGAAACAGTCACTGACGTAGAAGTTGTAGCCGTCGCTGCGTTTGTCCACGTGCTCGAAGTATACGGCTTATAGTCCACATCATAACTGGGTGCATTAGCAACAGCCGTCCAGGTTAAAGTGGCTGAATTAAATGAAATATTCGTGGCACTTCCCCATGGCGAATTGCAAACGCCGCCCAGGTTGGCCAGTGTAAAGGTTCCAGAGGTGGTTAAGTTATTCCAAGTCACGGATCCATTCGTCATCATCCCGACGCCGCTGCCGCCATGGCTATCCCATTTCCACGTGCTGAAATTAAAATGAGCCAATGTTACATCAGAGACATTGGTGACATATGGTGAAGAACTGCAACCACTGCCGGAACTCCAACCAACTGTTACATTTAACGGATAATTGGTGCTGAGACCCGCCACGCTCCAATACTCACAATTGCTGACGTTAAAGATGCCCGGGTCACCTATTGAACCGAGATCCGACGCGTTTGACCGCAAGTACTGAGCAGTTACAGATACACCCTGCTTGTAGGTGCAGAAATTGACAGTGGCGCATATACGTTTCCATTCCCAATCGGAAAGGTAAAGGTATCATCTCCGCCCTTAGTAACGGGCCCATCTACAAATGACGCATTAGAAGCATCCGAAGCAGTGGCGCCATCATAAAAAAATATGGAGCCATTATAGCTATATGATAATTGACAGTCTGCATTACGACTAAGTGGCGGTGACAGTGGCCTCACAATGCCATTGATAAAATTTGCATTCCCTTTGATAAACATAGGAGTGATGACGGTGAACGCGGCTCCGTTGAAAGTTACATCCTGGAATTCAATTCCACTCGGTCCACTGTCAATCCAGCCATCAGCCGCATTAAAAACAACACGTAATTTATCATCCTGGTTAATGGCTTGAAAAGTGGCAGGAATAAAGGAGTACGGCACACAGTAATCAGAAGGATCAAAAATTTTTATTCCGACTTCAAAGTTGCCTCCCACAGATAAAGTATGCATCTTAGCACCCGTTTGGTTTGCAATTGTTAATTCACCGTGGATCCTCAATGACCCCGTAATATTTAAAGAAACGGGATTTTGAGCACTGATCGTGACACGACCCGGCAGCAGAAGCTGGTTAGTATCTGCACTAATATCGAGAGACGCTATGGCATTGGGAATGCTTACAGTGATTACTATTTCCATTTCATTTGAAATTGTAACCGCACCTGTTCCGGTATTTTGACCGGGATAGGACGTAGCACTGACCCAGCTACTACCATTATATTTTTCCCATTTTGTTGGATCGTTCCAGTTGCCGCTGGCAATGGATCGGTAATCACCTGCAGATTGCGCTGATGTTTTGACCATGGTTACAATAAATATAACCAGGAGAAAAAAAATACTTTTCATAGTTAAAGTTTTAATGAGCGATCGCACTTCGTGAAATTCCATAAGAGCATCTGCTGCAATCAGAACCTGGAGTTCGACTGGGTCCTACTTAAGCGATTGAAAAAATGTTTATTCGCAATCGCCTTGTCACTGGAGTTCTATGGCACTGAATATTCTACGGTCATTTGCAACTGGTCAAAATATGCGTAATAAAAATTCTTGTCAGGAAAATTTGTAAGCAAGTAAAACCCAAATGCAGGATGGTTAATCATTGTCGGGGTCCATTGGTAAGGTTTTGTGATATTGTTTTCAGGATCGAAAATTCCATTAGGGCCACTTCCGCTTTGTGAATAACTCACTTCGGTTTCAATTCCCGGCCATAGATTCGCTGGATTTGCCATCTCTACACCATATGGTAGCCAGCCTTCGTAAGGGTCAGGTTGGGGAGCGAGTAAGTGAACAAAGCAATCTTTAACTTGGGAACCACCCGTTTTAAATCGTCTAACCCTTGCAGTTATGTTGTGAATTACTGCGTTTGAAGGGATTGTGAAATCAAAATCATGTAAAATAAGATAGACCCTTTGAACTTTGAGCACTTTCTTAGTAAAAGCATAAGAGTTATCGTCTGCTGCAACGTACTGCGTCCCCCACTGCGCATACTGGCTCGTAGTAAAGGGCTCCCAAGAATTGGCAGTCCTGGTCTGAGAAAGCACGAGTGTAGCGTCATTTACAATGCTGGTTTCTGTGTTTAGTGTTGACGACTTTTTAGGGACAGTCGGGGTCGTCATGCCATGGTCTTTCCGGCAACTGCCAAATGCCAAGAGAAGCAGTAATGCCAAGCCGCACGCGGTCGATTGAAATGAAGTCTGTTTCATAAAATGTCTTTTGCGACGATAAAGTAGTTTTGCATGATGAATTTCCAACCGCTGAATAGTCGAGCCAAGCAGGAATTAATGAATGCTGGATTTGGATTAATAAACGGCAGAAGAAGAAACAAAGCGAAATTTCAATCCAAGTGCTTAAGAAGATCTTAATGCGTGTTATGCGGTATCCTGCTCCTCTTTTCGCGGCTATTGCAAGGAATATTCCACGGCGACTGAAACCAGGTCATAATAAACCGTTACATCGCCCGGGCCAAGGGGTGGAGTCACGTCGATTCTCACTCCAAAAAAAGTATGATTAACAATCGCCGGAGTCCATTGGTATTGCAGGTCATGATGATATCCACCGTTATTTCCACTTCCACTTTGGGAAAAAATATATTCTGTTTCAGTGTCCGGGTAGGTTTTTCCTGGATAGGTATCCAGGTTAGTCCATTCTACACCATACCTGCACACGCCAAGATCGCAATTATACCGTTGCATTAAAGTAAGAAAATAATCGCCGATCGTTGCCTCACCTTTTTTGAATCGTCTTAACGTCAAAGTAATTTTGTTTATAGTAGCAGTATCCGGAATCGTGAATCCAAAACCCTGGAAGGACAAGCTTGCATAGGAATTTACGGTACTTAGCTTATAGGAATGAGCAAATGTGTCGTCATCGGCTGCTACGTCCGAAGCCCGGGCGTCAGGATACGCATTTAGATAATAGTCCTGCCAATTATTCAGGTTATTAAGGTATCCTGGGGTCCTTGTCTGAATCAGTATCTGGGTGTCGGCATTAACGTTAACTGGTGGCGAAGGATTCGGTTGAGACTGTGTTGCCGGGTTGTCCTGCTTTTTGCAACCGAAGATAAACGCAAGCAATAACAGGACCATAAGCCCGGATATGTTTTGAAACGAGGTGTTTTTCATAACGCAATTTTATTTTATGCAGCCAATTATTTTCGATATGAAAACGAACCTACCCAGTGAATGCCAATTTGTATACTGAATTCCGCCCTTCGTTTCGCATGCTAAATTTCCCGTTGAGAAGAATCTCTTCAAAGTATCAATTAACGAAGGATGCAGTTGGATTAACGAATGGAAGAAAAAGGTAAGCAAGGAACCGACGTCTGAATTCGTTGAGTGCCGGAACAGATCGCAAAAATCTTCTCCACGTTAATATGATATAGAAGCTCATGTCCAATTTCTTTCTATGCTTCTTCCCCTACCGGAATGGAGGGAGCAGTTCCCTATACCGAATCAATTCCTTTTTCTTCATCGGCTGCCATTTCCAATATGTAACTGATCGAAGCAACCATTCAAAAGGCCCGAACCGAAAATGCTTCAACCACCACGTACTGAAGATGCCGAGGAAAACAGCAAATACAGTCGCGACCATCACTTGTTGTATGGCCGGTACTTTAGACCAGAGATTAAAAATGACAAGATAAAATGGAATGATAATTATATCTGGCAACAGATAATGTGTGATTGCCATTCTACCAATATTCGTCAATGGTTGCAGCAATTTTCTTGTTGTATTGCTGCGAAGCAAATGCAGAATAACGGTTATATACACTATATCAATCCCCCTTTGCCAGGTAAAAAAATATTGGCTGCCTGGTGTATAAACTAAATGAATTGGTTTTCTCCTCACCCGGTAGTATTCCAAGATTATCCCATTCGAGAAATAAAACAAACAATACTTCGATAATCGCAAAGCCTCGGAGTGTATCAAGACTTTTTTCCCGTTGTGTTTCTGTTACGAGTTGAAGAGTGGTCGGCATATTAGTCGGGGTCCATTTGGTAGCAGTGGTGAGTGGCTGTTGGCTAGTTTTGGCTAAATAAAACAATTCCAGTTTTTGAAAGACATTGTTGTCTATCATCTATTCGTTGGAATAATTCCAAACCCAGCTATTCTTCAGTTTATCTATTCTCCCCAACCCTGGAAAATCAAAATGAAAAGCATTCACGAGCATATTTTCCTGGTGAGCTAGTTCAAGCATTTTGATGCGGGATTGCTTCGCCTTTTCGTGGTCTGAATCGTAACTAGTTTCCCAATCGAGATGTTCAACATGACCGGGATGCAGGAATGTATCGGATATATAAAGCAGTTTTTTCTTTTTCGATTCTATTGCCAGGCCAATATGCCCCTGTGTATGACCCTCTGCTTTGATGGCTGTTATGCCCGGTAACACTTCAGCAAAGTCTCCTGTAATTAATTTGAGGTTATGATACTTCAATCCTTGTACATTTTTCTCAATAAAATACCTGAACACAGCAGAACGACTGAGTGCCTGTTCTGTGCTCCAGTAATTCCATTCATCTTCATGAGTTATAAATTGGGCATTTGGATAAATAAGCTTAGCATTATCATCAAAGATGCCACCAATGTGATCAGGATGAAAATGGGTGAGGATAACATGTGTGATCTCATCTTTCTTTATTCCCTGCTTCAATAGCAATTCCTGTAGAACCCCTTTGAACGGAATGGGTCTTCCGTTTATGATCACTTCTTTTTCAGAATACCCGGCACCTGTATCTATCAATACTTTTTTGTTGTCAAACTCCAGTAGCAGTGCAATAAACGGAGAGGGAATACTGTCGGGTGTTGCTCTGTATTTTACCAGCAGTTGACTTAACTCAGGTTCTGTTGCATTAGTAAAAAAATCTTTAGCCAGGTATTTAAACACAAAGTCGCGGAAAATTGTGCAACTGATTTTCCCAAACCTGAATTTAAAAACGCTTAACTCGTCCGCCAGGAAAAAATTATTTGCAAAACCAAACGGTGAGCCGGCAAATGGAAGTGCGGTAAAAATTGCCGCACTACTTCTGATGAATTTTCGTCTTTGCATAGTGTTTTTCATACTATTTCTCGCTCTTCAATTTGTTAACAATGTCTCTAGCCGCCGTATTTGTCGGATCCATTTGAAATGCTTTTTCATAATTAATCATTGCATTTTTTGTGTCTCCTTTTTTCAGTAATGCCTCGCCATAGCTATCGTACACATTGGCTGAGTTAGGATAGTTCTCCACGTTCTTCTTAAAAAATTCAAGGGCTTTGTCAGTATCATTAAAATCATTTAAAAAACGATAGCCATAATTATTTATTTTGCCCTCCGGTGGTTTCATTTTATACCCATAAATTCTTGAAAGTCTCTCGTAATAGTTTTCAAACAACGAATAAGATATTTCCGTTGGTGCTTTCCCCGCATCTGGCGGCTCTGTCTGAAACACATAATTTAACCCATCAAAAAGTGTTCTTATTGTGGCATGTCCTTCCGCCGGATAATAAGTAAACCGATAAGAAAGACCTTTCAGATTTTTTTTCAGTAGTAAAGAATCAAACTTTCTTGAGTCATTCACAATACTGCGGGATTCATTTCCTGCACTGAAAAATAGACGACAGTTTCTCTCACTGGCATTATTAATCGCTTCTTCAGCTATCTTCATATAAGCGCTTTTATTCATCCACATTGCAGGGCTGCTGGCGATATAAGCATTAAACATATCGGGATGCTGTAAAAAACTATGTATAGTCAGAAACCCACCTAACGAACAGCCAATAATAACACGATAGGGCCGTTGCTTATGATCTTTCTCTACCACAGGCATCAGTTCTTCACGGATGAACTGCAAAAATTTTTCTGCCCCTCCGCTTGTAGGATATGATGAGCTGTCTTTAGCTACGAGAGGAGTTAAATCTCTGTCACGACCCATAATATTGAATTGACCGGTTGGCGAAATCATGCTGGGCTCATTTTCAATACTAACAACCGTAATGGGAGGAAGTTCGGGGAATCGTTCACACCAATAATTTACCATCGTACAAAAGAAAAAAGAAACCCATTCACCGTCGAGAACATAGATAATTGGTGATACTGCTTCTGCATATTCAGGAAGGACCGGCGGTCTGTATACACTGTATTTTCTTTCTTCACCCAAAATCTTTGAGTGAATTGTAAAATCTTTAATGTCTGGCTTTGCTGTACTATATCGCGATTGCGCTTTTATTTGCAGTGAGAAACCGCTGCAGCTAATGGTCAGAAGAAACAGAAACATCTTACTTTTCATAACAATTAATTTTTAGTTTAATGCCCGTAATGATTATTGATCGTTCGCTACGGCTGCCGGGATGCAGTTTTCAGAGATTCGGTGACAAAAAGAAATAATCTTTAGGGATTACTTTGAGGGCGGGCCGCAAGTTCAATGCATCAAATTCACGTTAATTTAATATAACTAAAACGGATTTGCAAGAGCAACCGCTTGTCCCTGATCAAGAAAGATGTTTTTTCAACAGGATAGCGGGAGTTGAGTTACAATTGGGAGGAGAAAAGGCTCAGTGAAGAGCTATGACCCTATGACCCTGAATAAATATTCATAAACTCTTCTTTCCGCTGTTTTGATACAGCAAGCGCGGCGCCATTTGACATGATCAATTGCCCCCCTTCTCCACGAACATACTTTTGAATTTCCTGCAGGTTAACGAGATAAGATTTGTGAATGCGAAAGAAGTTATATTCACTCAACAAGTCTTCATACTCCTTTAAATTCCTGGAAGTAATTATTTTTTCCGGTTGCTTCAAAAAAAACCAGGTATAAGGTCCGTTGCTTTCACAATATATAATGTCACTAACCTTTACAAATAACAATCCTTCAAGAGTGGGCAGCGCAATTCTGTGGTTATTTTGTGAGTTGCTCTTTATGTTGTTCATCAGCGCCTCCAGGTTCTTGTTCATATATTCGCGATTCAAGCGTTTCTCGGCTTTTGCAATGGCTATTTGGAGCTCGGCAATATCAATGGGTTTGAGCAAATAGTCAATCGCACAGAATTTAATTGCCCGGAGGGCATAATGATCAAAGGCGGTGGTAAAGATCAATTCGAAATTTATTTCGGGAAGCAGTTCCAGGATTTCAAAAGAACTTTCGGACTGTAATTCAATGTCCAAAAAAACAATTTGCGGCTTTAGCTCGGAAATTGCCCCAAGGCCGGTTTTAACCGTATCGGCCTCGCCAACAACATCTATTTGAGGACAATGCTCGTGAAGCATTTGCAGCAAAGTGCTTCGGCTGTACTTTTCATCTTCTATAATTACGGTGCGAATCATAGGCGCTTCATTTTTCGATCATTAAAAAGCCGCGTTTCATTCGTCTTCCTTCACTGGAATTGTTATTGTAACCCTGGTTCCCAGTGGCTGGTCTTCATCGGCCGATGTTTGTTTTTGTTCGCACAAATCCTCAATTGTTACGTCGATTTTGTAATCGAGCAATGTTGATAAAGTTGCAATCCGTTCATCTGTAACCTTGATGCCGAGCGATCTATGTTTCGAAATTTTTGCCTGCTCAATTTCCCTCGCTTTTGTTCTCCCTATGCCATTGTCCTCTATTCCGCACACCAGCATTCCGTTATTTCGTTGCACTGATAACCACAGGTCACCTTTGCCATCTTTATTCAGTAATCCGTGCAGGATCGCGTTTTCGACATAGGGCTGAATAAGCAACGGCGGTATCTGGGTATTTTCCAGGTCAATTTTTTGATCAACATCGAAGTGGTAGTCAAATTTGTGATCAAATCTCAGTTGTTCAAGTTGTATGTAGAGTTCCAGTAACTGCAACTCATTACTCAAACTCACTGTATTTTCTCTTGAATTTTCGAGAATTTTCCGAATGAGTTTCGAAAACTTTGAAAGGTAGTTAAGCGCTTCCTCCTTATCACGAACCGTAACAAAATGCTGAATGGCGTTAAGCGAATTAAATATGAAATGCGGATTCATTTGAGCACGTAAGGCTGTCATTTTTATTTCAGCGATTTGTTTGTTGACAGCGGTTTGCGCAAGTTGCTCCTTTTTGATTCTGCTTTCACGAAGCCTGAAGAAAACAGCCACCGCAACCACAAATAAAGTGACAACAAGTGTCCTGAACCACCAGGTGACCCAAAATGGTGGAGTGACTGTAAGCACAAGTTCAAATCCTGCCTCATTCCAAATACCGTCATTATTGGAGGCGACTACTTTGAGTGTATAATTACCCGGAGGCACATTGGTATAGCTAATTGTGCGGTTTGTTCCAAGCTGCACCATTTTTTTATCAAACCCGATCAGCTGGCATGCATATCGGTTTTTCTCCGGATGATCGTAATTCAGCGCGGCAAATTCAAAGGAAAAAAAATTCTGTTTATATGAAAGGCGCAGTCTTTGTAATTGTGAATAAGGACTTTCAGTAGCCAAGGGCTGGTCAAAAATCATAATGCGCTTTAAAACTACAGGTGGAATGAAAGGATTTTTTTTTAGAGAATCGGGGTGAAACATAGTGAAGCCTTTCTTGTCACAATAACAGAAGTACCCATCGTGCGTTCTATATGCAAAATGATCACCGAATTCCCATCCCTGTAACCCATCGCTCGAATCATAATTTGTAAACTGCGTCCTTGCTTCATTTAACATACTGATACCCCTGTTAGTGCCCATCCAAATTCGGTCCTTATCATCAACCATCAACTGTGCAACGTGAACATTGGGTAATCCATCTTTTTCTGAAAGGGTTGTAAAATTTCGAATGGTTTCATTAAAGCGGCACAGGCCCGACGTCGTGCCTAACCAAAGAATCCCTTTATGGTCCCTCACAATAGATGCAACATAGTTTGAGGCAAGGGAAGTCGTGTCGTTATCGACCTTGCTAAAGTTTTCAACCTTGCCGGTTTTGCGATTATAACTGATCAGGCCATAATTGCGCATTCCGAGCCAAATCACTTCCGGGTTATCTTCAAAAACTACGTTAATCTGATCATTAAGCAGGGCATGCCCGACAACGTTTTTAAAATTGATGAACCGCTCCGTTTTGTGGTCATATATTGACAGACCTCCGCGGGTCCCTACTAATAAATTGCCGTCTTTATCACACACAATACATGTTATAAAGTTGCCGGCAATTGAACGATCATTGCTTTCTTCATAGAATACATGAAAATTTTTGCGAACTGCATCAAAAACGTTCAAACCTTCAACGGTGCCAGCCCACATTCTTCCCTCCTTGTCACAACAAAGGGATAACACACTGGAGGCGCTTAGTGAATGGGGATCATTCTCCTTCGGACAATAATAATCAGTATAGACCCCTGTTTCGCGATTCAAGACAAAAATTCCCTTTGATCCAATCCAAAGGCGATGGGATGAATCTTCGGTAACTGCCGTCGCCGAAGCAGGTAAACTGCGCTCTGGGTTAGAGGGAAGTTTATTAGGGATGAATTTTGATTCATCGGGATTAAATCGTTCGGCGCCGGAATTGGTGCCCAGCCAAATCATACCCGAACGGTCCTGGTAAATCGCATTGACCGTGTTTGACGACATTGTCATGGGGTCGAGCGGATCCGCTTTGTAATCATGAAATGCCCCTTTGCTCGGCACAAAAAGGCATAAACCCTGACTGTTATTCCCGATCCAAAGTCTTTCATTCCTGTCAATGAGAAGAGAAGTCAGGTAACTCATCGGAAGGTTTGAATGTGCTTCTTCGTAACTGGCAAAATGCGTACAATGACTTTCTTTGATATTGAAGTAGTGAAGACGGTTTGTGATTTCAGAAAATGTCCAAATATTTCCCTCCCTGTCAATGGTCATTTTAACTGGACCTTCGCCAGACCGAGTCCAACGTTCTTTATCATGGAGAAAAGAAGTTGACCGCAGGTTAAACGGATCAACACAGTCTAATCCATTATTCGTGGTAATCCACATTAATCCATTGCGAGCAAATTTGATGTCCCTGACCCGATTACTTGAGATCGCATTTGAACGGTCGCCTTGAATAAATCTGTGGAAGTGATTATTCTTTAAATCTAACGAACATAACCCGACACGGGTGCCAATCCAAAGAGTGCCATGCGCATCCTCATTGATACTGCTAACCACATTCGCATTTTTGTCACTCCGATTTCGAAAGAAAGAATGGAATGAGTCGGCAAACTCGTCATAACAGGCGAATCCGTTTGAAGTTCCGATCCAAACTTTTCCGCGTGAATCGGTGAATAAGCATAAAATTTCATTGGAGGGCAAAGAATTTATATCGCCGGGTTTATTTCGGAAGACTTCGGTATTAATCCCATCAAACCGATTTAATCCGTCTTCGGTGCCTATCCATATGAAACCATGTCCATCTTGCGTAATCGCATGCACCAGGTTATTCGAAAGGCCCTGCACAACGGTCAAATGTTGAAACCTGATTGAAAGCGACTGGGCAAAAGAAGTTTGGGTAAAGATGAAAAATCCAGTTAAGACCAACATTCCTGATCGTCGAAGCACGTGATTCATGGCGCTCAAGGTCTGCTAGGAAGCCCTACCTAAGTTACTAACTTTTGCTTACTGCGGACTCCTTTCTAATAAAAAGCTACCCTTTCGGAGTAGCCTGAATAAATTCATAATCTAAAATCTCAAATCCTTAAGCGTATTCTTCTTTCGCGGTCTTATTGTATTCATCGATCAGCTTGCGTTGTAGTTCAAAGGGCACCGCTGCATATTCATGGAAACGGCTTTTGAATTTTGCGCGGCCCTGCGTGATTGAGCGTAGCGATGAAGAATATCCATCCATTTCAGCGAGGGGCACTTTGGCGATCACTTTTTGAAAATTCCCTTCGCTGTCGATCCCCTCCACTATTGCGCGGCGGCTTTGCAGATCTCCCATTACAGATCCAGTGAGATCATCAGGACAAAGAACCTCTACATTGTAAATAGGCTCCAATATCTGCGGATCGGCCTGCTGGAATGCCTGGCGAAATGCCTGCAGCCCGGCTATCTTAAAGGAGATATCATTGCTGTCGACGGGGTGCATCTTGCCATCATAGACGCTCACCCGAATATCACGTGCATACGAACCCGTCAGCGGCCCGTTATGCATTTTTTCCATCACTCCTTTCAGTACGGATGGAAGAAATCTCGCATCAATTGCACCGCCTACAATGCAGTTGTAGAACACAAGTTTACCGCCCCAGTCGAGATCATATGTATCTCTGCCGCGAACAGTAAGATCTTTCGGTTCAGGCATTCCTTCATGCCACGGCTCTATTCGCATATATACTTCACCAAACTGCCCGGCTCCGCCACTTTGCTTTTTGTGACGATAGTTTGCATCGGCAGATTTGCGGATCGTTTCCCTGTAAGGAATACGCGGCTTCGAAAATTTAATTTCCAGTTTATGAACATGCTCGATTTTCCATTTCGCCACTGCCAGATGCATATCTCCCTGGCAATGGATTAGGGTTTGTTTCAATTCGGGAGAAACTTCAACCAGTAAAGTCGGGTCTTCTTCGCGCAATTGATGAAGAGCTTGTGAAAGTTTTTCCTCTTCACCCTTTTTGGTAGTTTCGATCGCAACGGTCATGTTGGGAGGAGGAAAATCAATGGAAGGTAATTCATAACTTTTTCCTCGTGAGTGAAGCGTATTGTTAACGTGCGTGTTTTTTAATTTAAGTGTCGCCCCGATGTCTCCTGCTACTAATTCGTTGGTTGGGTTTCGTTTATTGCCTTCCACCATGAACATCTGGTTGATCTTTTCTGTAACTCCGGTGCTTTCGTTTTCCAGTTCCATTCCGCTTCTGATTGTCCCGGAATAAACTTTAAAGAACGATAATTCTCCCACGTGGGATTCATTTACCGTCTTGTAAATAAAAATGCAGGCAGGTCCACTGGCTTCACAGGGAAGTTCGTCACCTTTCTTTGTTTTTTGAGGGGGCATTTCATTGGCGCTTGGGCAAACATTGTCAATAAAGCCCATTAATCGTCCGCTTCCCATGTTTCTTTCAGCCGATAAACAAAATAAAGGGAACAGGTCATGATTGATCATAGCCTTTTTCATTCCGTCCTTCATTTCATCTTCATCCAGCTCACCCTTGTCAAAATATTTTTCCATCAGGCTTTCATCATTACTGGCCACGGCTTCCACCAATTCCTTATGCAATTCATCGGCCTTAGATCTTTCATCATCGGGTATCGGCAATTTCTCAGGTTTGCCACCGCTATCCTTGAATTTATACATGGTCATTCTGAGTACATCAATGATCTCATGAAATCCTACCCCCTGTTGCCTTGGATATTGCACCACGACCACTTTGCTTCCGAAATGTGATTTTGCTTCAGCTACTGTTTTATCAAAATCCGACTGGTCATCATCAATCTTATTCACAGCGAATATCATTGGGGTTTTGAATTTTTCCGTGTATTCCCAAATGATATCGGTTCCCACTTCCACACCCATTGCTGCGTTCAGCAGCATCACTCCTGTGTCGGCCACTCGAAGCGCAGATATCACTTCGCCAACGAAATCATCATACCCGGGCGTGTCGAGAATATTTATCTTGTATCCGCGCCATTTTGCGTGAAGGAGCTTGCTAAAAATAGAATTACCACGATCTTGCTCCAGTTCGTGGTAATCCCCTGTTGTATTTCTTTCGGCTATGCTGCCGCGGCGATTAATTATGCCGGCTTCAAAAAGCATGCATTCCGCTAACGTGGTCTTACCGGAGCCGGCGTGGCCCAGCAAGACAATATTTTTTACGTGTGAGGTATCGAATTCAGCCATGGCAAGAAAATTTTTACGTGAAGAATTTTTTTCGCTCTCCGACACGTTGGTCGGAATAGATTTTCAGAGGAACACGAAATAGAGTTATGAATCGCGTCGATTCATAAGCTAATCACTTCATTAATGTTTTGGAACTTACTACTGCGCTCGTTCTAAAAAACCACCGAATTCTTCCCTGAGATCCAGTAGGCGATGCTCAAGACTTTGATACTGGTCATACAAATTTTCATGATCGTTGACTGTTTCATCATTTAGTTGGCCGCCATGTGTTACTGTTTCGTAACTTACTTTCCTGTCATGGTTTTTGATAGCCTGCTTAAGATCGTGAATGTTGATGAGTTGGATGTGAAACTGGTTGTGGTAATGTTCTACTTCTGTTAGGTCTTCTTTCGAGAGTGGGCGACTCGCCAATTGCTGAAGTTTGCTTTTGTCTTGTGTGAATTCATCACGGAATGCACGCAATGCGTCTCTCCAGGTGTTGCACTCTCTGGAAAGCTGTGAGATGTCTGCCTGAACCATGGGATTTAGTTTTAAAAGTGAAGTAATCGTTTTAATTTCCCCGGGGTCGGTTGGTGGCTTCCAAAGCTATTCTTTGGCCACTTGTAAATTACCAAACATTTCTTAAAAAAACCACAAGTTTTTTCCACTTTAAGTAGTTTTTTTGGGGGGAAATTTTTAAGTTCTTATGTTTCCGGCTTAAGTAGTCTGTTGAGCTTTTCTTGCGTCGCACTCTTCAAGGTCCTTTTCGCTATGCATCAAGCATCTTAGGCCTTCTTGAAGGTATCATTTCTATAATGTGCCTTCCACACCACTAACCACTGATTACAGCCCAATTTTTTGATTTACGATCTTTAAGATCTCTCCTTCCCTTTCTATAGTCTTATTCTCTATATCTTTTCCTTTGGCAATGATGTCTTTTACAAAATTCTTATCGTCATACCCAGCGCCATTGATGCGCACATTCATAAAAGCTCCCATCACTGCTGACCTTGCGCAGAGTGCTCCCACCCCTGCGTCAGAAATAGAATTCGGATTTCCGGTCGCCGCCATTGCCTTTATCACTTCCATGCTGTCATATGCGTTTTGCATCACGGCAAAAGGGACCTGGATGGCTGCTTTTGTAGCCTCTTGTATTGCCTTTTTGCGCGTTGCTTTCTCTTCATCCGTCGACTTCGGCAAACCAAACGCTTCCATAATCTTGTTAAACGCGTTTGTATCGGCATCCACCAGCCTTACCAATTCACTTTTATAATGCTGGCCTTTCTCGGCCCACTTACTGAACTCCTCCCAGCGCTCATCCCATCCTTTTTTGTGGGAGGAAAGATTGGCCACCATCGTGCCCAGCGAAATTCCCAATGCACCAACATACGCGGCGATCGAGCCGCCACCGGGTGCCGGTGATTCGCTTGCAGTTTCGTCAGCAAAATCTGAAAGATTCATGCTGACCAATTTATTGTCGGATTTATTCATAAGCATGTATTCAATGATTTTTTCTTCGGGTTTGAATGGCCCGAGTTGGTCAAGCCCCATTGATACGACAGCTATCCTTATCAATTCTTTTTCCGAAACTCCCACTGAACGTTTTTGTTTTTTCAAAAAATATTTGCCGGCATCAAGCATCGCTTTCAAGGGGATCAATCCAACCAACTCACTTCCTGTAACACGCATGCCCCTGTCTTCAGCTTTTTGGCATGCCTCATTAAAGGCAATATGCACAGGAGTCACATTAATATTGGTGAGATTAATTGATATCTGCGCGATCCCGTACTCTTCGATGAACCACCCTATCGCTTTCACGCATTGTAAGCTTCCCGGCTTAACAATTTCTTCTCCCTTTTCGTTTTTTACTTTTCTTCCCGCTTCCCTGATGTCAAATGCAACTGCATTCGCTCTGCGCACCGATGTTGTATTGAGGTTTACGTTGTATGCCACTAAAAAATCTCTTGCTCCAATTACGGTAGCTCCGCGTTTTGAATCAAATTCTGCAGGGCCAAAGTCAGGCTTCCATTCAGGTAATTTTATCTTCTTGAAAAATCCCTCGTATTCTCCGGCTCTTATCATCGATAAATTGCTCCGGTCCTTATTCGGTTGAGCGGATTCATACAAGTACACAGGTAACGATAATTCTTCGCCAACCCGTTTTGCTAGTTTCTGCGCCCATGCTGCTGTTTCTTCCATTGATATACCTGATACGGGGATCAATGGACAAACGTCAGTGGCTCCCATCCGGGGATGTTCTCCTTTGTGCTTACTCATATCGATCAGTTCACCGGCCTTCTTTATAGCACGAAATGCAGCTTCAATTACTGCCTGAGGAGTTCCGACAAAAGTTACAACGGTACGATTTGTTGCTTTGCCCGGATCTACGTTCAACAAGCGCACGCCTTCAACAGTTTCGATCTGTTCAGTGATCTGTCTTATGATATTCAAATCATTGCCTTCGCTAAAATTGGGAACGCATTCGATAATCTGCATAAACTTCCTTTTGATAGGCTAAGATATTCCTTATGCATAAGAATGTTATTTACTGATGGTAAATTATGGCGTAGTTTTATTTCGTGCGAGTATCTACAGACCAGGACGAACTTATCAGGGAAAAGACCTTCCTGCTAATGGTCCCTTTATTTGCAATTGCGGGCCTGTTATGGGCATGTATCTATTATTATTTCGGGGCCAAAACTGCTGCAATGATTCCCGGGATCTATGGCGTGACATCATTTTTATCTCTTTTGATTTATCGGTGGCATAAAAATTACAATATTTTTCGAGCTATTCAGCTGGCATTGATCTTGTTGCTTCCCTGTTTACTTCATTTAGCCCTGGGCGATTTTGTTTCATCGAGTGCCGTCATAATCTGGGCAACATTTTGTCCATTGGGTGCCCTTGCATTTCAAAATACAAAAGCAGCAGGTTACTGGCTATTTCTTTTCATCATTTGCGTGGTCCTGATCTTTTTTCTCGAAGAAAGGTCAATCGTCACTAAACCCTCTCTGCCCGATCAATTAGTTTTTTTCTTTTTTGCATTAAACATTTCGGCTGTCACCCTACTGATGTTCTATTTATTAAGGTATTTTGTGAATCAGAATGACCGCGTAAAGGACAAACTGAAATATGAGCAGGTACAGCTTGCCATCGAACAAGAGAAGTCAGAGAGATTATTATTGAACATTCTGCCAGCAAGGATCGCTGAACGCTTAAAGGCTGGTGAAAAAATAATTGCGGACGAACATGATAAAGCAGTTATTTTATTTGCAGATATCGTTGAGTTTACAAACATTTCACAAGTGGTCACGCCTAAAATACTGGTGGAAAATTTAAACAAGATTTTTACGCATTTTGACCAACTTGTTGAGAAGTATGATTTGGAAAAAATAAAAACGATCGGGGATGCCTACATGGTCGCATCCGGTTTGAATGGCGTGGATTACGGGAAGATTAAAAGCATGGCAGACCTCGCCTTGTCGATGGCCTGCGACATACAAAATTTTAGTCTTGATGGACATACAAAATGTAACCTGAGAATTGGCATACATGTCGGTTCGGTTACCGCGGGCGTAATCGGCTCAAAAAAATTTTCCTTTGATGTTTGGGGAGACGCCGTCAATACAGCCAGTCGTATGGAATCATCCGGCGAAGCCGGAAAGATCCAGATATCGGAAGAGTTTTACCGCTATATCAAAGATGACTATGACTGTATGCATCGCGGCCAGATAGAAATAAAAGGTAAAGGCCCGATGGACCTTTATTTTTTAATAAAAAGGAAGTAATGAAATCCTGAGCATCTTGAAATACAATTCTCATTTCCTTTCGGTAGCCGATAATACCAACACCCAATCATCTTCACCCCTACTATTTTTTCCCGGAGGAGTAAATGAATGAACAGTCTTATTAGTGAAGGGCGAATCAATAATAGAAGTATATACTCCTATTGTCGGATCAAACCAGTAGCCGTACATTTTATCGGCCAGTTGTTTCATAGTAACCGTAATGCTTCCCTGGTGTGCAGGAGG
>Ga0207679_10001086_pt1 | contig 17329 bp, 10 predicted proteins | sample KBSC73metaG_FD_184320 | JGI IMG/M metagenome (GOLD analysis project Ga0207679, IMG submission 184320) | Corn rhizosphere microbial communities from Kellogg Biological Station, Michigan, USA - KBS C7-3 metaG (SPAdes) (version 2) | ecosystem: Host-associated > Plants > Roots > Rhizosphere > Soil ... | reverse complement strand
TAGTGGGTGGAGCCGGAGTCGAACCAGACATCAAGCGTGTCCTTGTTCTTCACATACATGTCCGCTTCGTCGCCGAGCAGCTCCTTCGGGTCCAGCGACTGCCAGGCTTCGATGCCGCTCTGTTCGACACGCTTGGCCACTTCTTCCAGCAGCTCCGGTGTGCGCGGATGCAGCTCGCCGCTTTCCTTGTGAACGAAGAACGCCATCGGCACGCCCCATTGCCGCTGACGGGACAGCGTCCAGTCCGGGCGGTTGGCGATCATGCCGTGCAGCCGCGCCTTGCCCCAGCTCGGGTAAAAGACAGTCGCTTCCACACCGGCCAGCGCCGTCTCGCGCAGGGTGGGGCCGCCATCCTTGGGCATAACGTCCATACCGGCGAACCACTGCGAGGTGGCGCGATAGATGATCGGCGTCTTGTGACGCCAGCAGTGCATGTAGCTGTGATCGAACATCACCAGCTTGAACAGGGAGCCGACTTCCTCCAGTTTGGCGCAGATCGGCTTGGATGCTTCCCAGATGGTCATGCCGCCGAAGAAGGGCAGCCAGGACGCATACTTGCCGTCGCCCATCACCGGCTTGAGGATCTCGTCATCCGTCATGCCGTGCGCCTTGCAGGACATGAAGTCGTCCACGCCGTAGGCCGGAGCCGAGTGCACGATGCCGGTACCGGTGTCGAGCGTGACGTAGTCGCTGACGTAGATCGGCGAATAGCGGTCGTAGCCTTTGTCCGCATCCGCAAACGGGTGCTTGAACCTGATCATCGACAAGGCTTCGCCGACAGCGGTGGCGATGATCTTGCCTTCCAGTCCGTAGCGCTGCAGGCAGGATGCGACCAGCTCTACTGCCAGGAGCAGCAGAATAGTTTCGCCATTGCGCTCGGTTTGCACCAGTGCGTAGCGATGGTCGGGATGGACGTTCAGGGCCTGGTTGGCGGGAATCGTCCACGGCGTGGTGGTCCAGATGATCGCGTAGCCCTTGTTCGTCGGTAATTCCTTCAGGCCGAAAGCGTGGGCGATCTTTTCCGGTTCCGCAAACGGGAAGCCGACATCGATCGCCGGGTCGCGCTTGTCCTGGTATTCCACTTCCGCTTCCGCCAGCGCGGAGCCGCAGTCGAAGCACCAGTTCACCGGTTTCAGGCCGCGATAGACATAACCCTTTTCGAGAATCTTGCCGAGCACCCGGATTTCATCGGCTTCCTTGAAATCCATGGTCTTGTATGGACGATCCCATTCGCCGAGTACGCCCAGACGGATGAAGTCCTTCTTCTGGCGCTCGACCTGCTCGTTCGCGTAGGCACGCGATTTCGTCTGTACTTCGGCAGTAGGCAGTCCCTTGCCGTGCTGCTTTTCGATCTGGATCTCGATCGGCATGCCGTGGCAGTCCCAGCCGGGCACGTATTGCGCGTCGTAGCCCGCCATGTTACGGGCCTTGACGATCATGTCTTTCAGTATCTTGTTGACCGCGTGGCCGATATGGATGTCGCCGTTAGCGTAGGGCGGGCCGTCATGCAGGATGAATTTCGGGCGGCCGGCCGAGGCCTTGCGGATGCGCTGGTAGATCTTCTTTTCCTGCCATTCCTTGACCCATTTCGGTTCGCGCTTGGCGAGGTCGCCGCGCATCGGGAAGGCGGTTTCGGTCAGGTTGACCGGATACTTGTTCTTTTCGTCGGACATGATGGTAGCTATCGTAAAAATTCGGTTGATCAAACGGGCAGGGACGTTCGATCGTCAAATTCGGTCGGTGGCGGAAACGGCAAACGATTCGCGCTGCTCGAAGAAGGCACGCGCCTGCTGCGCGTCGCGTTCGATGGCGGCGGTCAGCGCCGGCAGGTCGGTGTACTTTGCCTCGTCACGCAGCTTCTTCAGGAACTCCACACGTACCAGCTTGCCGTAGCACGGCTGGTTGTAGTCAAAGAGATAGGTTTCGAGCAGCACGCGACCGCTGTCTTCCACCGTCGGACGCACACCCAGGCTGGCCACGCCGGGCAGCGGATGGTTGGCCAGGCCGTGCACCTGCACCACGAAGACGCCCGACAGCGCGGGGCGCTTGTGCGCGATGCGCAGGTTCAGTGTGGGAAATCCGATGGTGCGGCCGAGTTTTTTTCCATGGATGACGTGGCCGGAGATCGCGTACGGATGGCCGAGCAGTTGTGCTGCCAACCGGAAATCGCTGTTGGCGAGCGCCTCGCGCACCGCCGATGAAGAGACGCGCACGCCATGATTCGTCACGGTGGGCATTGCAACGACTTCGAAACCGTAATGCTCGCCAGCCTCGATCAATGAATCCACGTTGCCTGCACGCTTGGCGCCGTAACGGAAATCCTCACCGACCATCAGCCATTTCACGTGCAAGCCTTGGACCAATACTCTTTCGACAAATTCCGTGGGAGACATGCTCGCGAAATGCGCATTGAAATGCTCGACGATCACGCGGTCGACGCTGGCGTTGTCGAGTGCTTGCAGCTTGTCGCGCAGGTTGGCGATGCGCGTCGGCGCCTTGGACAGGTCGCCCGCCTGCCGGGCAAAGAATTCGCGGGGATGTGGTTCGAAGGTCATCACGGCTGCTTCGACGCCGAGCCGGGTCGCGGCTTCGCGCACGTGCGCCAGCAGCGCTTGGTGGCCGCGATGCACGCCATCGAAGTTGCCGATTGTCAACGCGCACGGGGCGCGCGACGCGGCATTGGGAAGTCCGCGAAATACCTTCATGAGGTGGGTGAATTCTTCCGAAAACTGCTGCAAAACCTTGGATTATAAATGCTTTCCAAGTCTTTTCCTTCTTGCAAGGATGTCAGGTTTCAGCGTCCGAGAGGATCTTGCTGGTAATACAGGCGCAGCAATCGGTAGATTTCTGGATAATCCTCGGCCAACGGTTTCGGCAGCACGAAAAAGGCCTCGGAGGCAACCGCGAAGAATTCCGCCGGATTGCGGGCTGCATAAGGGTCGAGCGGCAACTCGCCGAAGAGTACGTTGTAACGTGCCGTGTGCGCGGGAAGCGTGTCGTCGAAATCTTCTGGCAGCAGCCGGTCCAGTTCATCGACCCGGGCGGTGAAATCTGCGTAGGCGGCGGCGAAGGTTTTCTGCCAATGCAACGGATGGATTTCTTCATGGAATTCATGCAAGAAAGGAGGGCAGCCGTTGGGAGTGCCGTCGCTCATGTCGATTTTGTGCGTGAATTCGTGGATCACCACGTTGTAGCCGGACGCAGCGCCATCGGCCACATCTTCCCAGGAGAGCACGACCGCCCCGCCCGCACCGATGGCTTCGCCTGACACTGCTTCTTGCCATTCATGCAGTACGCCGGCTTCGTCCATTTCGCTTTGCGGAATGATGAAGGAGCCGGGATAAACGATGATGCCCGCCATGTCACGGTACAGGGCGAGCGTCAGGTTCAATATCGGCAGAGCGGCCTGGGCGGCGATCAGTACCGCGATCTCATCGGTGAGTTCAAAGCCAGCAGCGCCAGTGAAACTTATGCGGTCGAGCAAGGCTTCGCACAAGCCTTTGAGGCGATTCTGTTCATCCCCGGTCAATCTGTGCAGGAAGGGCAGGCGATCGATGCAGCCGTTCCAGAGTGTGTCGGGGATCTGCGGCCTGCTGCGACGAAGGAGTTGTCTAAGCCATTGCATGTTGCCATTGTCGCGCAAATCCTCGCGCCACAGCAGCAAGCCTCGTCAAGGGGAGCGTCCGATGAAATGATTCAGCAGATTGCTCACATTGCCTAACCCACCTTGGGGAATGTGGCCGGCGGGTGTCAGCTTGTCGACGAGATCAGGCAGCATTTCACTCAGTCGATGGGTGGCATCGTCCGTGCTCAAGCCGGTTTCTTCCGAGATCTCCTGCAACTCACCTTCACCCAGTGCCTGACGCAACTGCTCGTCCGTGATCGGGACGTTTTCGCCAGTGCCGATCCATGAATGAATCACGTTGCCCAGACCTGCTTCCTCAAAGCGATCGACCAATCCACGCAGCCCGCCGATCTGGCCATTGTCTGCCAGCAGCGACAAGGCGGTTTGCAGCAGCCGTGTTTTCGAACCCATCATGCCGGACTGATTGTTGCGCAGCATGTCCATTGCGTTGTCGAGTAATCCCATGGCGTTGCTCCTTGCTTGGAACTTTCACCATAGGAGAAAGTATCGTCTGGCGGAGCGGAGCGTGAACAATGTTTGACGCCGGTTAGGGAAATTACATTTCGCCCCAGATCGCATTCAGTGCGGCAATTGCCGTCAGCCCAGCAGTTTCGGTGCGCAACACACGTGGCCCCATCGACAGAGGCAGTGCGCCATGAGCCAATGCCGCCTGTTCTTCCTGTTCGCTGAAGCCGCCTTCCGGCCCGATCAGTAACGATACCGCTTGCGGCGGATGATGGCGCGCCCATTCGGCCAGCGATTGTTCAGCGCGCGGCGACAGCAGAATGCGGCGGTGTATGTCCTGCTGTGCGATCCATGCTTCGAAGTCGGTCAATTCCGCCAGATACGGCAGGCGGTTGCGGCCGCTTTGCTCTGCGGCGGAAACGATGATCCCCTGCCAGTGTTCCTGTTTCTTCGCGGCACGCTCGGGCGACAGGCGCACCACGCAGCGCCGGGCCGCGAGCGGTTGAATGACGGCAGCGCCCAGTTCAACCGCCTTTTCAATGATCCAGTCGATCTTGGAGCCTTCCGGTAGCGCTTGAGCCAGGGTGATGGAATAGTGAAGCTCCGCTTCACGTGGCGAGAATGCCTTGATTTCAGCGCTGGCGTGCTTGCGGTCGGCCTGGACGAGCGTGGCGTCATACTCTCCGCCTTCGCCGTTGAACAACGTGATGGTGTCGCCGGCAGTCAGCCGAACCACATGAATATGGTGGGCGACGTGATCCGGCAGATCGATGATGGAGCCGACGGCAAGCGGTCCGGGAAAATAAAAGCGAGGCATGCGGGTAACGGAAATTGGAGGGGGTTTCAAGAATGCAATAAAACGAAGGCTTGTTTGCTCTTATGCAAAAAGGCAAGAGTTGATTTTAATTCCGGATACTACCGTCTGGTAAAATACTGGCCTTCCTGCATTTATCTCCATCCAGATTTTGACATGAGCTCCTCTCTTTCCACCGACAAGATGGCCAATGCGATTCGCGCCTTGGCGATGGACGCAGTCCAGAAGGCGAACTCTGGCCACCCCGGCATGCCGATGGGTATGGCGGAGATTGCCGTGGCGCTGTGGTCCGCGCATTATCGCCACAATCCCGCGAATCCGCAGTGGATCAACCGCGACCGCTTCGTGGTGTCCAACGGCCACGGTTCGATGCTGCATTACGCGCTGCTGCATCTTTCCGGCTACGACCTGTCGATGGACGAGATCAAGAATTTCCGTCAATTGCATTCCAAGACCCCGGGCCATCCTGAAGTTCATGTGACGCCGGGTATCGAAACCACCACCGGCCCGCTCGGACAAGGTATTACCAACGCAGTCGGCATGGCGCTGGCGGAGCGCCTGCTGACAGCCGAATTCAACAAGCCCGGTTTCGACATTGTCGACCACCACACCTACGTTTTCCTCGGCGATGGCTGCCTGATGGAAGGCATCTCGCACGAAGCCTGCTCCTTGGCTGGCGCACTGCGTCTGAACAAGCTGATCGCGCTGTATGACGACAACGGCATTTCGATCGACGGCTACGTCGACGGCTGGTTCATCGACGACACGCCGAAGCGTTTCGAGGCCTACCACTGGAACGTGATCCGCGACGTCGATGGTCACAATGTTGCTGCCGTGGAAGCAGCCATTGCAGCAGCCAGAAAGTCCGACAAGCCCACCCTCATCTGCTGCAAGACCGTGATCGGCAAGGGCAGTCCGAACAAGGCTGGCACTCATGACGTGCATGGTGCGGCACTGGGCGATAAGGAAATTGCCGCAACGCGTGAAGCGATCGGCTGGACCTACGCTCCGTTCGAAATCCCTGCGGATGTCTACGCCGCCTGGGATGCCAAGGCAAAAGGCCAGGCTCTGGAAGAAGAGTGGAACGCCCTGTTCAAGGCTTATGGCGAGCGTTATCCGCAAGAGGCGGGTGAACTGCTGCGCCGGATGAAGGGCGAACTGCCCGGCAAGCTGAACGACGTTATCGATGCCTACATTGCCACCTGCGTCGAAAAAAAGGAAACCATCGCCACCCGCAAAGCCAGCCAGAACGCGATTCAGGCACTGGCACCCGTGCTGCCGGAATTCCTCGGCGGTTCAGCCGACTTGACCGGCTCCAACCTGACCAACTGGAAGGAATGCGTCGCGGTGCGTGCCGACAAGGCCGGCAATCACATCAACTACGGCGTGCGCGAATTCGGCATGGCCGCGATCATGAACGGCATCTCCCTGCACGGCGGTTACATTCCGTTCGGCGGCACCTTCCTGACGTTCTCCGATTACAGCCGCAATGCACTGCGCATGGCGGCGCTGATGAAAATTCGTTCGATCTTCGTCTTCACCCACGACTCAATCGGCTTGGGCGAAGACGGCCCGACCCACCAGTCGATCGAACACGTTTCCAGCCTGCGCCTGATCCCGAACATGGAAACCTGGCGTCCTTGTGATACCGTGGAATCGGCAATCGCTTGGAAGCATGCAGTGGAACGTCGCCATGGTCCGACATCGCTGATCTTCTCGCGTCAGAACCTGCCTTTTATGGAGCGCACGCCGGAGCAGATTCATGCCATTAACCGCGGCGGTTATGTGCTGCGCGATGCGGATGGTGCGAAGGCGGTGCTGATCGCAACTGGATCCGAAGTTGAATTGGCTGTCAAGGCCGCCGACGAATTGGCGAAGCAAGGTGTTCCGGTGCGCGTCGTCTCGATGCCCAGCACCAACCTGTTCGACCGCCAGGATGCCGCCTACAAGGAAAGCGTGCTGCCCAAGGGCTTGCCGCGCGTCGCCATCGAGGCCGGTGTGACGGACTTCTGGTACAAGTACGTCGGACTGGAAGGCGCCGTAGTGGGTATCGACACATTCGGCGAATCCGCGCCCGCAGGCGTGCTGTTCAAGCACTTCGGCTTTACGATAGAGAATGTTGTTGCCAAAGTGAAGGCGGTTTTGGCGTAAGAGATGCTGTTTGGCTCCTCCCCTTGAAAGGGGAGGTTGAGTGGAGGATGAGTTTCCATCACCGGCAAGTTCCCGAGTCCATCCTCACCCCAACCCTCTCTTTGAAAGGGAGGGAGCTGAATGATGATTTGCTTTTTCATTCAGGAGAAAACCATGACTATCCGCGTTGCAATCAACGGCTATGGACGTATCGGCCGCAACATCCTGCGTGCCCACTACGAGGGCGGCAAGAAGAACGACATTGAAATCGTCGCGATCAATGACCTGGGCAATGCGCAATCCAACGCGCACCTGACACGCTACGATACCGCGCACGGCAAATTCCCCGGCACGGTCGAAGTCGATGGCGACTACATGATCGTCAACGGCGACAAGATCCGCGTGTTTGCACAGCGCAACCCGGCCGAGATTCCGTGGGGCGAACTCAATGTGGACGTGGTGCTCGAATGCACCGGTTTCTTCACCACCAAGGAAAAGGCTTCCGCTCACCTGAAGGGCGGCGCCAAGAAAGTCATCATTTCCGCTCCGGGCGGCAAGGATGTGGACGCCACCATTGTGTTCGGCGTGAACCAGAACGTATTGAAGGCAACGGACACTGTCATCTCCAACGCTTCCTGCACCACCAACTGCCTGGCACCGCTGGTCAAGCCGCTGCACGAGAAGATTGGCGTGTTGAATGGCCTGATGACCACTGTTCACGCTTACACCAATGACCAGGTGTTGACTGACGTGATGCACGAAGACCTGCGCCGCGCTCGTTCGGCCACGCAATCGATGATCCCGACCAAGACCGGTGCCGCTGCTGCGGTTGGCTTGGTGTTGCCGGAGTTGAACGGCAAGCTGGACGGCTTTGCAATCCGTGTGCCGACCATCAATGTGTCTATCGTCGACCTTTCTTTCATCGCTGCGCGCGACACCACGGTCGATGAAGTCAACGCGATCATGAAGGAAGCAGCCGACGGCGCCCTGAAAGGCATTTTGACCTATAACACGGAACCGCTGGTGTCAGTGGACTACAACCACAACGCGGCATCTTCCAACTTCGACGCTACTCTGACCAAGGTCTCCGGCCGTCTGGTCAAGGTTTCTTCCTGGTACGACAACGAGTGGGGCTTCTCCAACCGCATGCTCGATACCACCGTGGCATTGATGGCCGCGAAGTAAGAGCAAATCGCCTTTGACCGAAACGCCCCGCTTGCCGGGGCGTTTTTGCTATATTCGCAGTTGTGCGATTGTGACGGAGTCGGTATGCAGAGAATCAGGAAGTTGATTGACGAGAACAAAGGTTTTTTGTTCTTTCTGTTCGGCATGATCATCGTTCGCAGCGCGGTTGCCGATTGGTACGGCATTCCCTCCGGGTCGATGTATCCCACTCTCATGATTGGCGATCGTATCGTCTCCAACCGGTTGGCTTATGACGTCAAACTGCCATTCACCGACGTTGTGCTCAAACATCTTGCCGATCCGCAGCGCGGCGACATCGTCACCTTTACTTCGCCCGAGGACGGCGAGCGCCTTGTCAAGCGTTTGGTTGCCGTGCCGGGAGACGTGGTCGAGATACGCGGTGAGGAATTGATCATTAATGGCGAGCAAGCATCCTACCAAAAGGCATCAGGCGATTTGCTGCAACGCGTGACACCCGGTTACGCCGGTTCGCAGTTGGTCCTGACAGAGCAGATTCTGGGCAGCATCCGTTCCATCATCGTGATGCCGGAACGCATGGCCTTGCGCAACTTCGGGCCGATTACTGTGCCGCCAGGGCAATATCTGATGCTCGGAGACAGTCGCGATAACAGCAGGGATTCGCGCTATATCGGCTTCGTCAAGCGTGAATCGATCACGGGTAAGGTAGTGCGCGTGGCGTTTTCTCTCGACACAGAGAAATTCTATCTGCCTCGCCTGGACCGTTTCGGCGCATCGCTTTAACAGCCTCTAAATCACCGTACCATCGAAAACCGCATCCCATAGCTGCTGCACCATCGCGCTTTCACGCTTGACACGTTCCGGTTCGACGCGCGCGCGATCATGGCCTTGCAGACGGAACTGATGCTGCAGCTTGCGGAAGCTGCGGTAGGCTGCGGCAACTTCCTCCGCGAGCGGCTTGGCGATCAATTCCAGTTCACCACATAACCTCAGCAAAGCGATGTTGCCAATGTCAGCCGTCAATTGCGGATACTGTGCCGCATAGCGCAACACCAGGTACTGCACGATAAACTCGATGTCGATCATGCCACCCTTGTCATGCTTGAGGTCAAATAGCGGCGAGCGATTCGGATGAGCGTCTCGTAACCGGCGGCGCATTGCCAGCACTTCGTCGCGCAGCTTCTGCGGATCTCGTTGCTGCTTCAGCACGTCGATGCGAATCGATTCAAAACGAGTGCCGATCTGCTTGTCGCCAGCACAGAAGCGCGCCCGCGTCAGCGCTTGATGCTCCCATATCCAGGCCGACTCCTTTTGGTATTTCTCGAATGCCGGAACAGGTGAAACGAGCAGTCCGCTTGCGCCATCAGGCCGCAATGCGATATCAATATCGAACAGGACTCCGGCGGTAGTATGGCTGGTCATCCAGGCGATGAAGCGCTGCGCGAGCTTCGCATATAACAGCGGCGCTTCCTGATCGTCATCGTCGTACAAAAAGATCACGTCAAGGTCGGATGCATAGCCGAGTTCCTTGCCGCCCAGTTTGCCGTAGGCGATAACAGCGAATTTCGGTGTTTCACGATGTCGTTGGGAGAGAGTCTTCCATGCCGCATCAATGGCCGCACCCACCAGGATATCGGCCAGCGCGGACAGGTGATCGGCGAGCCGCTCGACGGTAAGCGCTCCTTCCAGGTCCTGCGCCAGCAGACGGAACAGTTGCGCATGGTGCAGGTCGCGCAGAATGTTCATTTGCTGCTCGGTATCGCCGCTGGTCGCCTGCAGTTGGCGCTGTACCTCTTCGGCGAAAGCCGGCCAGTCAGGAGCCGCCATCAGTGTATTGTCGTCTAACAGTTCGTCGAGCAGGATGGGATGGCGCGTCAGGTATTTCGCGGCCCAGTCGCTCGCGCTCATCATGCGCACAATGCGTCCCAAGGTATGCGGGTATTCGGTGAGCAGCGCCAGATAGGCTGCGCGACGTGCGATCGCCTCGAAGAAATCCAGCAGACGGCCAAGCGTCGCGGTCTTGTCCTGCGCCATGTCGGCAATGATGGGCAGGGCCGAATTCATCAGTTTGAGGAGCTTGCTTCGGCTTGTTTCCGGCAACGACTGCAGCTTTGGTGATTGCCAGGTCAGTACCAGACGTTGCGCGACGAAGAAGGGATCGTTGAAACCAAGCGACTGCAGCCGCGCCTCGATCGATTCTCGGCTATCAACATCGGTCAGTTCAGCCTGTTTGCCAGACGGTTCATTCTCCGGCATTTCTTGTTTTTCACTAAAGATGGCATCGAACTTGGCGGCCACGATCTTGCGATGCGCATTCAGTTCGGTTAGTAGCGTATCCAGGTTGTCGTGACCCATCATCTTCGCAACTGTCAGGCAATCGTCCGGATTTGCCGGGAAAGTGTGGGTTTGCGCATCATCCAGATATTGCAACCGATGCTCGACATTGCGCAAGAAGGCATAGGCCCTTTGCAATTGTTCTACTTCTTCGGCAGGCAACAAGCGTTTTTCCGCGAGTATGCGCAGCGTGTTGCGGGTGGAGCGGTCACGCAGCGAAGCATCGCGTCCGCCGCGAATCAACTGGAACACCTGCGCCAGGAATTCGATTTCACGGATGCCGCCTCGGCCCAGCTTGATGTTGTTGCTGCGCTCTGGATGCCGCGTTTCCTGACGCACCACCTCGGCACGGATCTGGGCATGCATGTTGCGCAGGGCCTCGATGGCGCTGAAATCGAGATAACGGCGGTAGACGAAGGGGCGCACGATCTGCTCCAGCGCTGCAATATCGACCGGGCGGCCGGTGAGCGCGCGTGCCTTCACCCATGCGTAGCGCTCCCATTCGCGACCCTGCACGATCAGGTATTCCTCGAGCATGCCGAAACTTGCTACCAGCGGCCCGGAGGCTCCGTTCGGACGCAGCGCCATGTCAACGCGGAAGGTGAAACCGTCTTCGGTAATCTCGGAGAGCGCACCAATCAGCTTTCTGCCGAGACGCACGAAGAATTCATGGTTCGATAGCTGGCGTTGCTCCGATGCCGTGACGCTGGTTTCGCCATCCTCGGGATAGAGGAAGATCAAGTCGATGTCCGAGGAAACATTCAGCTCGCCGCCACCAAGCTTGCCCATACCGAGCACGATCATTTCCTGCGGCTCACCCGACTCGCGCCCGATCGGAACGCCGTGCGCTTGCGTCATTTCTTCCGACAATGCCGCAAGATGGCCGCGCACGGCGAACTCGGCGAACTCCGTTATTGTCCTCAGTACCTCATCCAAGTCGGCGCGACCGGACAGATCCCGTTCGATCAGGAGGGCAATCACCAGGTTGCGCACCCGGCGCATTGCCCGTGTCAACGGTAATCCCGCCTCGGTTTCCTTTTGTAAAAGATAGGCAAAAGTCGCCGGCGTCATGGATAATCCGGCAAGATCGGTTACCATGCCTGCACGGGCAGGGTCGGCATTGCGCCATCGCGCATAGAACCGCGAAGCAAGGTCGCTGGTCAAAAGGGACTGTGTCACAGTATCGGGAATGTAGTCAGGGGAGAATTCGCCCGGTCCTGGTCGGCTGGTGTCAGAGTCCTGGACAAGCTGCCATGCAGGCGAGTCGATTGCATTTTGAATCTATTTTACGCTGGTGCTTCTCTGATTGATGTCAACCGACCAAATCGCGACGAAAAATACAACTGATCGGTTATCCGCATGCTGGCAGGCGATTCGGGGAGCGTATCGGAAGCTTGACGGAACTACCCGCCGTACGTTCAGCATGTTGCTCAAGGTACTGCTGGTCATCTACTTCCTTTTCTGCGCGTTGGTGTTGACGTTGCGCTACATCGTCTTGCCCCATATCGACAATTACAAGCCCGACATCGAGCGTTTTGCATCGCAAGCCATCGGCAACAAGGTTACGGTTGCTACCATCGACGCATCCTGGACAGGATTCTGGCCGAAGCTATCGCTGCACAACGTGGCGATCCATGACAAGTTCGGCAACAAGGCGCTCAAGCTGCCCGAAGTGTCTGCGACTTTATCGTGGCTGTCGGTGCCGTTTGGCGAACTCAGGTTGCATCATCTCGAAATCGATCGTCCGGACATGGACGTGCGGCGCGATGCCGACGGCAAGCTCTATGTGGCCGGTATTTATATCGATACCGGCAAGAGCGGCGATGGCAAGGGCCTGGATTGGGTGCTGTCGCAGCGCGAAATCGTGATCCGCGACGGCCGCCTGCGCTGGAATGATGACAAGCGTGCAGCACCCGAACTCGTGCTGGATGAGGTCAACTTTATGTTGCGCAACCAATGGCGGCACCATCGTCTGGCTCTGAAAGCGAAACCGCCTGCGACTTTTGCAGCGCCAATCGATGTGCGTGCAACATTCAATCACCCCGCCTTCACGCATCGCATTTCAGATGCCATGCGCTGGAAAGGCGAGCTATACGCAGATCTGCGCGATACCGACCTTGCGGTATGGCAGGCCTACTTCGATTATCCGATCGAGGTGCGGCAGGGGAAAGGTTCAGTGCGTGCCTGGCTGAATTTCGACCATGCCAAAGTCGCCAACTTCACATCCGATCTGACCTTGTCGAACGTTTCAGCCCGTATCGGCAAGGACTTGCCGATGATGAATCTTGTCGAGGTTTCAGGCCGCGTCTCAGTACGCGAGGAATTCAATCTGCACAGCCAGGACAGCGCTCCCACCTTCGGCGCCAACGGCCATGCGATCTCGCTGACGGACTTTTCTCTGCGCACCGATGATGGCCTGTTCCTGCCGCGCACGACCATCAACGAAAGTTTCACACCGGCCAAGAACGGCCGCCCCGAAAAAACCGAAATCAACACCAAATTGCTTGACCTGCACACTCTGGCCGAACTGGTCGAGCGACTGCCATTGCCACCGGCACAGCGGCAGATCCTGGCCGATTTTTCACCGCGCGGCATCTTGCGCGATTTTTCCGCGCAATGGCAGGGTTCCTATCCGGCGATATCCGCATACAGCCTCCAAGGGCAATTCGAAGGCTTGTCGCTCAATGCGCAACTGCCGCGTCCCGCACTCCCGAAGACGACCGCCGGCCCGGCACAAGCTGCCGTGCCCGCCATCCCAGGTTTTGAAAACCTGACGGGGAGTGTCGATGCAAATGATCGGGGCGGCAGTTTCAGCCTTGCCTCCGACAAGCTGAAGCTGCAACTGCCCGGTTATTTCGCCGAACCGACGATGCCTTTCGACCGTTTGCAGATGCAGGCTAGCTGGGAGTTCCAGAAGCAGAACCGTTTGCTGTTCGAAGTGCGCAAGATGGAATTCGTGCAGGAAGGATTGTCCGGTAGCTTCTCGGGCAAGCATGTGATGTCGCTCAACGCATCACCCGGCAAGCCGCACGGTAATATCGACGTCACAGGTCGGCTCGACGGACTGGAACTGCAGAACATAGACAAGTACTTGCCACTGCAGACGCCACCCGGATTACGCGAATGGCTCACCGGCGCTTTGGTGGGGGGCACTGTACACGACGTGAAACTGAAGCTGAAAGGCGATCTCGAACATTTCCCTTTCCATGGACCTCACCCGGCAAACAGGAGCAAGAGTGAATTCGTCATCGCCGGCAGGATCGAGGATGGCAAACTCAACTATGCGCCGGGCCACTATGGCAAGGACGGCAAGTCACCGATGTGGCCGCTGATCGAGGAGATCGACGGCACCATCAATTTCGACCGGACGCGCATGGAGATTCAGGCGCATAGCGGGAAAACCTCCGGTGTGGCCGTGTCGAACGTGAAGGCAGTCATACCTGACTTGTCCGCTCATAATTTGCAGTTGACAGTCGATGGTGAGGCGGATGGTCCGCTGCAGGAATTTTTGCGCTTTACCAGAGAAAGTCCTGTTGACGAATGGATCGCGCAGTTCACCGAAGAGACCAAGGCAAGCGGCAATGCCAGGCTCGCGCTCAAGTTGCAGATGCCGCTCGCGAATCTGCATGACACAAAGGTCAAGGGAACACTGCAGTTTGCGGGGAACGCTGTCACGTTACGTACTATCATGCCGCCGCTATCGTCAGCCAATGGCAAGCTTGAGTTCAACGAGAAGGGCTTCAACTTGAATGGAGTTCACGCAAGCTTCCTCGGCGGTCCTGTTGCCATTTCAGGCGGGACTCAGCGCGACGGCAACATCGTCGTCAAGGCCGAGGGTGCCCTGACGGCCGATGGCGTGCGTAAGACATATACTGCGCCGAAAATCCAGAATTTCACCGAACGCATCAGTGGTAGCGCACGCTATGCCACAACAATACGTGTACGCAACAAGCATCCGGAAGTCGTCGTCGAATCTAACTTGGCGGGCATCGGGCTGGACTTTCCCGCGCCGTTGCGCAAGGCGCCGAGCGAAAGCCTGCCGCTGAAATTCGAAATGATCGGGCTGCCATCAACGGACCAGGCGTTGGTGCGCGATGAAATCAGGCTCTCTCTCGGTTCGGCCATTGCAACACGCTACGAGCGTCAGAAGGGTACGGGCAAGGATGCCCAGTGGCGGGTGGTACGAGGCGGTATCGGCGTCAATGTCGCGCCGCCGCAGCCCGACTTCGGCCTGGTTGCCAACGTCAGCTTGAAGTCACTCAACATTGATGCTTGGCGTCACGTGCTCGCCTCGACTACAACTGCGGACCGCCAGCAGGAGGGGCAGCCGGATGCGTTATCGATTTCCCAGTACATTGAACCGGAGGTGCTGGCTGCGCGCGCCAACGAGTTGATTCTCATGAACAAGAAGCTTGACAACGTCGTGGCTGGTGCTTCGCATCAGAAGGGAATGTGGCAGGCCAATATTGATTCCGACCAGGCATCGGGCTACGTCACTTGGTATGAGGGATCATCCGGACAAGGATTCGGAAAGGTCACGGCGCGGTTAGCTTCGCTTGTTATTCCGAAGGCGGCAGCGTCCGATGTCAGCGACCTGCTGGAAGGCAGGAATGCCGCTACGCAAATTCCCGCGCTTGATATCGCGGCCGAGAACTTCGAATTGTTCGGCAAGAAGTTTGGCCATCTCGAACTCGTGGCCAACAATGCGCGTGGCCCTGCCGGGAGTGAGTGGCGTATCAACAGGCTGTCGATGGTTAATGCCGATGCCGAGTTCAATGCATCCGGCAAATGGATCAGCCGGGATGGCGATAGCAATATCACGAATCTGAATTACACGCTGAATATCGTCGATGCCGGCAAGCTGCTCGACCGCTTCGGTTTTGCCAATGTCCTGCGTGGCGGCAAAGGCAAGATGGAGGGCGATCTCAATTGGAAGGGGTTGCCATTTTCGCTCGATATTCCCAGCTTGTCAGGGCAGTTCAATCTCGACATCGCTTCCGGCCAGTTCCTGAAGGTGGACCAGTCCGCCGCCAAGCTGCTTGGCGTGTTGAGCCTGCAGGCCTTGCCGCGGCGCTTGGTGCTCGATTTTCGCGACATCTTCTCCGAAGGCTTCGCCTTCGACGGCATCACGGCCAACGCAAGCATTGCGCAAGGCGTGGCAAAAACGGATAACTTCAAGATGCGCGGCGTCGCTGCCACGGCTTTGATCGATGGCAGTGCCGATATCGCCAAAGAGACGCAAAATCTGCATGTGGTTATCATTCCCGACATCAATGTCGGCACGGCCTCGGTAGTGTACGGCCTGGCAGTGAATCCGGTTATTGGCGTTGGCACCTTCCTGGCGCAATTGTTCTTGCGTGATCCTCTGGCCAAGGCATTCACTTTCGAGTATCAGGTCACCGGACCGTGGAAGGAGCCGGTGGCGACGAAGTTGGTTCGCAAGCATGAAAATTCCGGGCGCGGCAATGTCGCCGAGCCTGGTTCAAACGGGTGAGAGCATGACAATGGACGCAATGAAAGTGGCAGCAGTACAGTTGGTATCGACACCGGTGGTCGAAGAGAACATCGCGACGACAAGGCGCCTGGTCGAACAGGCTGCCCAGCAGGGCGCGCAGCTCGTACTGTTGCCCGAATACTGGCCCGTCATGGGTATGCGTGAAGAAGACAAGCTTGTGCACGCCGAACCCGAAGAGGGAGGGCCGATTCAGCAGTGCATGTCCGACATGGCGCGCTCGCATGGCATATGGTTGATCGGCGGTACGTTGCCGATGGTCTCACCGGAAGACGGTAAGGTGCTGAATACGACCTTCGTCTACGATCCGTCGGGCAAGGTAGTCTGCCGTTACAACAAAATTCACCTGTTCAGTTTCACTAAGGGCGCGGAATCGTATGACGAGGCGCGCACCATTGTTCACGGCAGCAGCGTGACAAGCTTCGAAGCACCCTTCGGCAAAGTAGGGCTGTCCGTCTGCTACGACTTGCGTTTTCCCGAGCTCTACCGTGCTCTAGGCAACTGCACGCTGATCGTGATGCCAGCAGCATTCACCTATACGACCGGCAAGGCGCATTGGGAAGTTCTGTTGCGCGCACGCGCCATCGAGAATCAGTGCTACGTGCTGGCGGCTGCACAGGGTGGGCATCATCCGAATGGACGGCGCACCTGGGGCCACAGCATGCTGGTTGACCCTTGGGGCGAGGTGAAGAATATGCTGCCGCAAGGCGAAGGAATTGTTGTTGGCGAGATCGAATTGTCCCACTTGCAAAGTGTGCGGGAGAGCCTGCCTGCACTGAAGCATCGCAAACTGTAAGTCCTATTTCTGCTTGACCGACATGGTTTCTCAGCAAGAGCACGTCTGCCGGGCAGATGTTCTACAATCTATTCATCTTTTTCCTGCTTCCCGTCGCGGCGGTTGCCGCTGAAAGCGATATTGCACAACATGAAACCATTCGAACCCAATCTCCAGACGCTGGCCCAAGCGCGCGACTTGTTGCTGACACCGTTCGGGCTGGACGAATCCCGGCTTACCAATGCATTGAGCACCATTTTTACCCACCGTGTCGATTACGCCGACTTGTATTTCCAGTTCACTAAGAATGAGAGCTGGAGCCTGGAAGAAGGTATCGTCAAGTCCGGCAGCTTTTCGATCGACCAGGGCGTAGGTGTGCGCGCAGTGTCGGGCGACAAGACGGCATTTGCGTATTCCGACGATATCTCCGAACGCGCCTTGCTCGAAGCTGCCGAAGCCACACGCACGATTGCACGCCAGGGAGCCGCAAGGTCAAGGTCGCGCAATCCA